>Ga0105045_10004982_pt1 | contig 11628 bp, 11 predicted proteins | sample MAT02_FD_78089 | JGI IMG/M metagenome (GOLD analysis project Ga0105045, IMG submission 78089) | Freshwater microbial communities from Lake Fryxell liftoff mats and glacier meltwater in Antarctica - MAT-02 (megahit assembly) | ecosystem: Environmental > Aquatic > Freshwater > Ice > Liftoff... | reverse complement strand
GGCGGGAGACCGTCGGGGAACACGGGGATAACTTCACCGCCGACCGCGCCGATGTGGTGGCTGGAATCCGCCGCGAAGGGCGCGAGCATCTGGGCGAGCCAGTCGGGTTGGACGAGGATGTCGTCGTCCGCGAAAAGGATAATGTCGCCGCGGGCTTCGGCGATGGCGCGGTTGCGGGCGTAGTCGAGGCCTTGTGCGGTTTCGAGAAGGTGACGGGGCGCGGGCTGCGAAGCTGAGAACTCGGCGACGACGGCGGGGGTGTGGTCGCGGGAGTTGTTGTCGATGACGAGGACCTCGAACTGGTCGCGCGGGAAATTCTGGAGCGCGAGACCGGCGAGAGTTTGGCGCAGGAAGTCGGCGCGGTTATAGGTGCAGATGGCGACAGTGAGGCGCATGGCGTCAGGCGAGGCGCTTGAGGGCGGCCCAAACCCAACCGCTGGGCAAGCGCGCAAACGGAATGGTGCCGAGGCGGAGGGCGCGGGCGAGGGAGGCGGGTTTTTGCGGGAAGCGCGCGGCGTAGCTTAGGGCGTTGCGGTAGGTGAAGAAACGGGCGAGCCAGCGGCCGAGGCGCGGGCTGTGGGAAAATTGTTCGCGGGCGATGCGGAGGCGGAGGAGGTGTGCCTGGCGGATCATGGTCGGCCAGGCGCGCTCGGTCCATTGGCCCTCGGCGACACGGTAGAAGGCGGCGACCGCGCGGACGACCTCGATGCGGCCGGCGCAGGCGAGACGATACCAGAATTCGTAGTCGGCGAGGGGGCCGGCGCGCTCGTTGAAGCCGCCGAGGCGTTGCGCGAGGTCGCGGCGGATGAGGACGCCGGGGAAAGGCGTCATGGAGCTTTTGAGGAAGTAACGCGGGAGGTAGGGTTGGACGTCTGCGGCGGTGATCGGCGGGGCGACGACGGGAGGGCTCGCGCCGGAGACGGTGCGGGTGCAGATCGCGGCGAGGTCGGGGCGGAGGTGCGGGAAGACGGCCGCGAGATACCACGGGTAGAGCGTGTCGTCCTCGTGGAGCACCATGACCCAGGTGCCGCGGGCGCGGCGGATGACCTCGTTCCAGTTGGCGACGGGACCGAGCGTGGGTGTGTTGCGGTGATAGAAAAATTTGTCGGCCGGGAAACGCGCGACGGTGGCGGCGGTCTCGGGGTGCGTGCCGTCGTCGCAGACGATGACCTCGTAGGGGACGGCGGCGGTTTGCGCGGCGAGGCTGACGAGGGTTTCGGCGAGGAGCGCGGGGCGGTTATAGGCGGGGATGCCGAAGGTGATGAGCGGGGCGGGGCTCATGCGCGGGGAAGGAGGGCGGAGCGCACGGCCGCGAAGACTTCGGAAACGAGCAGGCGGCGGACGCAGAGATTTTTGTAGGAATCGCCCGGAACGCAGACGCCGGGCGAAACGCAGGAAGCACCGCATGGCTGAGGGGCTTGGAGGACGGTATGGCGCGGACCGAGGGGACCCCAGACGGTGATATTTTGCGCGCCGACGAGGGCGACGACGGGGGCTCCGACGGCGGCGGCGACGTGCATGGGACCGCTGTCGTGGCAGAGAAAAAGATCGAACTGCGCGGCGAGAGCGGCGAACTGGCCGATGGGGAGCGCGCGGTCGATGAGCACGAGGTGGGACTTGGCGGCGGCGCGGATGGCGGCGAGGAGCGGTTGCTCGGCGGGGCCGCCGACGAGGAAAACCCGGACATCGAGTTCGTCTTGAAGGCGATCGCAGAGGGCGGCGAAATTCTCGGCGGGCCAGACGCGGGAGGGGCTGCGGGAGCCGGGGTGGAGAAGCAGACGGAGGGAGTGCGGAGTGCGGAGTGAGGAGTGCGGAGTGCCGAGGAGAGGGGCTACGGCGGCGAGGTCGGCGGGGCGGGGGACGAGGCGGAGATCGCGGGTCGCGACGGGGACGCCGGCGGTGGCGAGCATCGCGAGGTAGGTTTCCGTGATGTGGCGCGCGCTGTAGTCGGCGGAACCGACGAACGTGGTATGGGTGTAAAGACCGGGGAAGTGGCGGCGGACGTTTTCGAGATGAAAGACGTGGCGGACGGGGGCGCCGGTGAGTCGGGAGAGAATCGCGGTCTTCGCGGTGTTATCGAGATCGAAGACGTGGGTGAAACCCGCCCGGCGAAGGGTGCGGAGAAACTTGGGCCAGGCACCGAGGCGGTTGGGCAGGGCGATGGCGCCGGTGATGTCGGGGTTGAGCGCGAGGACGGCGGTGTAGGCGGACTCGGTGAGGACGCCGATGCGGGCGTCGGGCCAGTGGAGGCGGAGGTTGCGCAGGAAGGAACCGAGCAGGACGATGTCGCCGAGGTAACGGCGGCGGATGACGAGGAGATGCGGAACGGCCGTCATGCGGGTTTTCGAGTGGCGCGAGTGCGCACGAGGCGATAAGTCTGAAAAGAATCCGCAATGCAATATCACCCGCCGAGCTGGCTCCCCGCTTCAGAGAACGGAAAGCGCACCGATTACTACGCGCACCTGCGCAGCGAGGTGATCGAGGCGATTCCGGACGGGTGCGCCGTGATCCTCGACGTGGGTTGCGGGAAAGGGACGCTGGGGCGCTGGCTGAAGGAGCAACCCGGCGTGAAGACGGTGTATGGCGCGGAGCTTTTTCCGGAGGCGGGAGCGGAGGCGCGGGGTTGGCTCGACCAGGTCGTGGTGGGTAACATCGAGCAGGTGGCGCTGCCGTTTCCCGAGGGCACGGTGGACTGTATCGTGTGTGCGGATGTGTTGGAGCACACGGCCGATCCGTGGGCGGTGGTGGCGAAGTTGAAGAAACTGCTGAAGCCCGGCGGCTGTATCGTGGCGAGCATCCCCAACGTGGGGTTTCACCGAAATATCCGGAAGATGCTGCGCGGGCAGTGGACCTACGGGGCCGAGGGGCTGCTCGATAAAACGCATCTGCGGTTTTTCACGCTCGAGACGATTAAGGAGCTGTTTGCGAGCAACGGGCTGCGGATCGAACGGGTGTTCAAGAAAGTCGATGCGGGTTGGAACGTGCGGATCTTGAACGCGCTGACGTTTGGGTATCTCAGAAATACGCTCTACCTTCACTACATCGTGCGCGTGGGCGCGGGGTAGGCGTCGCGGCGTAAAGCCGCTCCCACATTGAGAACCAAGGCGGCGCGGAGTCGGCCGGAGAATCGGAGCGCCAGCGAGCTGGCGGTCTACGGGATGCCCTGTTGGCCGCCTACGGATTGCCCTGCTGGCGGTCGTAGAGGGAGCGGTAGAGCGGATTGCCGGCGTGAAGTTCGGCGTGAGTGCCGTTGGCGACGATCGCGCCCTGATCGAAAACCAAAATCTTGGTCGCGTCGCGGATGGTGGAGAAACGGTGGGCGATGATCAGGACGGTCTTGCCGACGACGAGTTGCTGGAGGGCAAGCTGGATGGCGGCCTCGCTCTCGCTGTCGAGGGCGCTGGTGGCCTCGTCGAGGATGAGGACAGGGGCGTCGCGCAGGAAGGCGCGGGCGAGGGCGAGGCGTTGTTTTTGTCCGCCGGAAAGCCGGGCTCCGCGCTCGCCGACGATGGTGGCGTAGCCGTCGGGGAAAGCGCCGATGAAGCCGTGGGCGAAGGCGGCGCGGGCGGCGGCCTCGACCTCGGCGACGGTGGCCTCGGGGCGGGCGATGAGGAGATTGTTGAAGATGGTGTCGTTGAAGAGGACGGGGTCCTGGGAGACGACGGCGAGGTTGCGGCGGAGATCGGCGAGGCGGAGGGAGCGGAGGTCGTGGCCGTCGAGGAGGACGCGGCCGGCGACGGGATCGAAGAAACGCGGGACGAGATGGGCGAAGGTAGATTTGCCGGCGCCGCTGGGACCGACGAGGGCGCAGACGGTGCCGGCGGGAAGATGAGCGGAGACGGATTTTAGGACGGGCTCGGCCGGGTCGTAGGCGAAACCGACGTTCTCGAAGGTGAGGTCGCCGCGGGCGCGGGCGAGAGGTCGGGCATCGGGGGCGTCGATGATGGCAACGGGGGCGTGGAGGACGGCTTCGAGACGATCAAGCGCGCCGAGACCGCGCTTCAGCTCGTTGTTCATGCTGCCGAGTTTCTTGATCGGCTCGTAGCTCGCGTAGAGGGCGGTGATGAGGGTGATGAACGTGGCCTGCGCGAGCTGGACCTTGTAGGCGTAGAGCAACGTGAAGGCGATGCCGACGGCTGAAATGATCTCGATGAGGGGCGTGAGGGCCTTCTCATACTTCATGAACTTCATCTGCGCGCGGATGAGCGTCTGGGAGGCGCGGGAAAAGCGCACGGTCTCGCGGGCTTCGAGGCCGAAGGCGCGGACCTCTTTGGTGGCTCCGAGGTTTTCGCTGAAGATTTCGGTGACGCCGCCGAGTTCGGCTTGGATCCGGCCGGCGCGCTTGATGAGTTTCTTGCCGACGTAGCGGATGGGCAGAACGGAAAGCGGGACGACGGCGAGGGTGACGAGGACGAGCGCGACACCCTGTTCGGTGTAGGCGGTGTAAGCGACGAAGGCGATGGCGCCGAGGAGGCTGGCGGGGCTTTTTATGATCTCGTTGGCGATGGTGGTGAGCGTGACCTGGAGCTGATTGGCGTCGGCGAGGCCGCGGGATAGAAGATCGCCGGTGGAGTTTTTCTGGAAAAACGAGAGCGGGAGGACCTGGAGCTTGCGGAAGAAATCGAGGCGGATGGCTTCGAGGACGCGGGTGCCGACGAGCTGGATGAGGTAGGTGTTGGCGTAGGTCGCGACGCCGCGGACGAGGAAAACGGCGGGAATCCAGAGGGTGACGAGGGCGAGCGCCCAAAAGGAGAGCGGGGCGGCGTCCCGGGCGAAGATCACGGGGAAGACCTGCTTCACCATGTAAGGCAGGCCGAAACCGGAGGCGACGCCGGCGACAATGCCGCAGAGGATGGCGACGATGAGGAGGCCGCGCTGGGCGCGCAGGTAACCGAAGTAGGGTTGGAAGCGACGGAGCATCGGGCGGTCAGGCGGGGTGGATCAACGGAAGGGTTTGGCGACCGTGGCGGCGGTAGCGTTGGAAGTCGGAATCGAGATTGAAGATACGCGCGCCGGGCTGGAGTTCGCTCATGCGGACGAGACAGGCGTCGGCGAGGGCCATGGGGATATCGCGGTAATTGCGCATCAGGGCCGTGACGGAGGAGAGGTGGGCTCCGAGATTGAAATCGAGGAGGACGATACCTTCGTCCAGATAAGACAGGAGCGTGGTGATACCCACGGGATTGTGCTGAACCAGAAAAAAGGTCTCCGAAACAACTGCGTCGCAGGTTAACAATTTGCAATTCAGATGGCGGACCCATCCGCAAGCCCACTCGTGATACTGGTCGCCGCGATTGATGAACGCCACCAGGGGCCCGGCATCAAGGACGACGGGATCGGCCATAACCTTCCATGTATTTCGGGTTGGTCGAAAGATCGCCCGGTCCATCAATGGTTCCGACCAGATGTTTCATGCGATCCCAAAGGGTCGGCGCTTTTTTCACCGGCGCTTTTGGGGTGCGCCTAGCCCGTGGATTTTTCGCTTTTTTGAGAGCGGCGATAGGCATGGATGAAAATGAATTGCCGGGACTGCGGGGTGTCAATGCGCGGGGCGGCAGTGCGTGATGCCGCAGACCACCGGGCAAATACGGCCGAGGGCGCTCACGCTCCCGGGTATCAGTCCTTGGAAGCGCGGACGTCGAGGGCGTCGCGGAGGCCGTCGCCGAGGAAGTTCAGGGAGAAGAGCGTGAGCGAGAAGACGCCGCCGGGGAAGAGGAGGAGCCACCAGAATTCCTCCATCTTTTCCGCGCCGTCTTTGATGAGCACGCCCCACGAGCTCATGGGCGGTTGCACGCCGAGGCCGAGGAAACTGAGGAACGCCTCGAGCAACATGACGGCCGGAATGGTGAGCGTGGTGTAGACGATGATCGGCCCGAGTATGTTGGGGATCATGTGGCGGAAGATGATGCGGCGCTTGCCGAGGCCGAGGGCGCGGGCGGCCTCGATGAACTCCATTTTCTTGATCGTCATGATCTGGCCGCGGACGATCCGGGCCATGGTGAGCCACTCGACCGCGCCGATGGCGAAGAAGAGCAGAAAGATGTTTCGCCCGAAAAACACCATGAGGAGGATGACGAAAATCGTGAACGGCAGGGCATACATGATGTCGACGATGCGCATCATGACGGCGTCGATCTTGCCGCCGAAGAAACCGGCGACGGCGCCGTAGGTGACGCCGATGGCGAGGGCGACGAAGGTGGCGACGAGACCGACCATGATCGAAATACGGCCGCCGAAAAGAATGCGGGAAAAAAGATCGCGGCCGAGAGTGTCGGTGCCGAGCCAGTGGGCGGCGCTGGGCGGGGTGGCGCCGAGATCGAGGTTCTGGTCCTGGTAGGACTGCGTGAAGAACGGGCCGAGGCCGCAGAGCAGGCCGAGCACGAGCAGAGTGACGCCGCCAAAGACGGCGAGTTTGTTCTTACGCAGGCGGGACCAGGCGTCGTGCCAGAGCGAGTTGCCGGTTTCGAGTTCGGCAACGGTGACGGGCGCGGCCGGAAGATTTTTAGGAGAGAGAGAAACCATCGGAGTTCAGATTGGCCCGCGAATCACGCGAAAGGACGCGAATGGCAGACGTGCGCCGGTAGAAAGATGCGGAACTAGACGCGGACGCAGGACGCGACGGGAACGGAGGGGGGCGCGGCTCATTCGAACTTGAGTTTCGGGTTGAGCCAGATCTGGACGATATCGACGACGAGATTGAGCACGACGATGAGCGAGGCGTAGAGGATGACGGTGCCGAGGACGAGGGTGTAGTCGCGGTTGAAGGCGCTGTTGACGAACTCGCGGCCGAGGCCGGGGATCTGGAAGATCGTCTCGATGACGAAGGAGCCGGTGAGAATGCCGGCGATGCCGGGCCCGAGGAAGGAGATGACCGGGAGGAGGCCGCCGCGCATGGCGTGCTTGAAGACGACGCGGGCTTCGCCGGCGCCCTTGGCGCGGGCGGTGCGGATGTAGTCTTGGTTGAGCACCTCGAGCATGCCGCCGCGGGTGAGGCGGGCGACGTAGGCGGCGTAGACGCAGCCGAGGGTGAGGCAGGGCAGGATGCGGTCGGCGGGGCCATACCAACCGGAGGCGTTGAGCCACTGGAAGTGGATGGCAAAGGTGAGGACAAGGAGCGGACCGAGGACGAAGGTGGGCACGCAGATACCGATCATCGCGGCGGAGGAGCAGAGGTAGTCGAGCCAGCTATTGCGTTTGACGGCGGCGATCGTGCCGAGGCTGATACCGAGGACGAGGGCGACGGCGAGAGAGATGAAGCCGAGCTCGAGGGAGGTTCCGAGTTTGTCGCCGATGATCTCGTTGACGGTGCGGTTGGGATATTTGAAGGACGGGCCGAGGTCGCCGCGGGCGAGGCTGCCCATGTAGTCGAGGTATTGCCGGTAAAGCGGTTTATCGAGACCGTAGTGGGCTTCGAGGTTGCGGAGGATTTCCGGGGTGACGGCTTTTTCCGCGGTGAAGGGGCCGCCGGGAACGAACCGGATCATGAAGAACGTTGCCGTAATGATGATCCAGAGGACGGGGATGATCTGGAGGAGGCGACGAAAGGTAAAACGCAGCATGGGCGGGTGGCTAAGCGCACGAGAGAGAGCGGCTGCGCCGCCGATGGCAAGCGCGGGCCGGCGGCCGGCCAGCCGGCCGGAGGCGGGAGGTGCGAGGCCGGAGGGCTGAGGGGAGAGGCGGGGACTACTGCGAGGCTTCGCGGAGGAGTTGGGCGTCGTCGGCGCGGTCGCCGTCGTTGGACGGGAGCTGCGGGACGAAGACGAAGGTCGGGTCGATGCGTTGGCGCCGCATGATCGGGACGATCTCTCGCCAAGTCGCGATCAGGCCGTGGGTGGCGCGGGGTAGATCGTGGGCGAGAGCGGTGCGGAGCCGGGGGAGATTATAGAACGGCACGGCGGGAAACATGTGGTGCTCCACGTGGTATTGCATGTTCCAGTAGCAGAAGGCCGGGAGCCAGCCGCAGGTGTAGGTGCGGGTGTTGAGGCGAAAATCGGCGACGTTGGGGGAGAGCCCGATGTGTTGAGGGGCGCCGCAGAGCAACATGAACCACGGGCAGTAGAAGCCGCCGAGGGTGACGATCACGATGAGGAACCAGTGGCCGGTGAAAATGAAAGCGGTGGCAAGGGCGAGGTGGCCGATGAGGACGATGCGGGCCCAGCGGCGGAGTTCGGCGCGGAGCTCGGGGTTGGTCTCGGGCACGACGCGCTGAAGCCATGCGGCCTTAAAGAAACCGTCGTAGCTGAGGTGGCCGACGGCGGCGCCAAGGTAGTAGCGGAACAGGTTGGCCACGACTTTGGGGCGGAACGTGAGAACGCTGAGGAAGAATTTGACGCCGTGCCAGTCGAGGCCCTTGGGCAGCTCGACCTCGCCGTCATGGTCGTCGTGAACGGTTACCTGATGATGGCGGACGTGGCTGGCGCGGTAGCCGACGGGATCGAACCAGGAGAGGAAGGCGTAGATGCGGAGGAAAACGGTATTCCAGGTCTGGGTGGCGAAGGGCGTTTTGTGGCAGAGCTCGTGGCAGGCGATGCCGCCGAAGAAGCTCGTGAAGGTGCCGTGGGCGAAAAGCGCGAGCAGGAGGAGCGGAAGCGCCCACGTCCAGGTGGTGGCGTTGAGTTGGAGGAAGGCGAGGTAGGCGAGGGTGCCGGTGAGGACGTAGAGCAGCAGTTGCGGGATGACTTGGGCGAAGGCGCGGGCGTCGCTCTTGCGCATGAGTTCGCGCATGACGGTCTTGTCGGCCTTGCAGCGATACCAGTTGATTTTGAAATTTTCTTCCATGAAGCGCGCCTGCGGGAGGCGAAAATGAACAACGGCGTGGAAGATAGGTGTGGCAAGAGACGACCCGATTCCGTGGCGGGCCAGATAGGATTTTAAGAGGGACGGTCGGCGGGCGCGACCGGCGCGGCAGAAACGCCGGCGATCACACCGGACGGACGGCGGCGAGCTTACGCATCCGCGCGACGGGCATCCGGGCGCCGTTGGGCAGGGCGATCTCGAAGCGCTCGACGACCTCGTAATGAAACGCGGTATAAAGCGGGACGCCGGGCAACGTGGCGACGATCTCGATGCGGGTAAACCCGGCGGCGGTGGCGGCGGCCTCGGAGAGTTCCATGATGCGCCGGCCGATGCCGCGGCGGGCGTAGTCGGGGTGGACGAAGAACGCGCGGATCATCGCGGGATCGACGGCGGGATCACGCAGCGGATCGGGCGCGGTCTTGGCGGCGTCGCCGCCGTAGAGGGTTTTGCGTTTACTCCAGCTTCCGCAGCCCACGACGCGCGGTCCGTCGAGGGCGACGAAGGTGGTGCCGTCGTGGATGAGTTGGGTGTCGACGCCGAAGACGGTGCCGAGGGCACCTTCGATCTGTTCGCGGGAGTAGTGGTCCGTCTGGAGCCCGCGCGCGGAGAGCGGGATGAGTTCTTCCAGCGCGGGGATGTCGGCGAGGGTGGCGAGGCGGTAGGAAATGGTCATCGGGCGCGGAGCGACATCTGCGGAGGTTGGACGCGGGAGAGAACGTTTAGGAACGCAGCCTCGAGCCCGGCCGGGGATTCACAAGACGGGTGATGATTTTTCGGAGAGCCGCAAGTGCGGGCGGCGTGGCTACTCTCGGGAAATAGGTCCGAAAGTTTCTGGACCAGAGGACTCCAACCACGGCCCGAGAGTTTTCATGTGGCCTGCTGACAGCTGCCATCGGGGATCTTCTTTCAGGACCAACCCTATTTCCGGCTTCGCAACGTGTCCTCGATTCGTTGCGAAGAAAATCGGGAGTAGAGAACACCGACGATCACGGCACGGGTGTCGATAAGACGGTAGTAGAGATGATAGGGAAACTTACCGAGAATGACGCGGTGGTAGAAACCGAAAGCCCTTTGGTGTGTAACCCAGCCCGCCTCAACTTCCATCTCGGCCCGATTAAAGGCATCGTCGAACCCAAGCGCGGCCGATGAGGAGAAGGCTTCGTAGTAGGCGAGTGCATCCGTGTAATCCCGGGCGACTTCGACGAGATAAAGGAGCTTGCGGTTCACCGACGTAGCGAAGCGACGCGGTCACGGAACTGCTCCTTCGTCAAAGCGCCGTCGGGGTTGGCCTCGAAAGCAGCCCAACGGCGATCAAGTTCGGTTCGATGGACGAGCGGCGGAGGCAGGAGTTCGGGTGATTGCAACGAGCCGAGGATCTCGTCGGCCAAGGCGATTCGCTCGATGTCGGTGAGTTGATCGAAGTTGGGGATCTGGGTTGTGTGCATGATCGGGAAATTGGGGCGACCGAGACGATTGGCAACGGGGTTTTGAGCGGGAACTCGGGGCGAAATTCATGCGGCCGGCAACACACCTCGGCGCTGCGCGTCACCCCATGCAAAATGGGATTTCTGACGGGACGGCGCGTTGGAGTGACGGCGGTTGTTTCGGAGCGCGCTTCGCTTGGAGCGCGGGTCGCAGATAAATTTGCTCCTACGCGAGGACGGCTTTCAGGACGTGGCCCTCGACGTCGGTGAGGCGGTAGTAGCGGCCTTGGTGTTTGTAGGTGAGTTGCTCGTGGTTGATGCCGAGTTGGTGCAGGATCGTCGCCTGCAGGTCGTGGACAGAGACGGGGTTTTCCGTGATGTTGTAGCCTAAGTCGTCGGTCGCGCCGTAGACCATCCCGGGCTTCACGCCGGCACCGGCGAGCCACATCGTGAAGCAGCGCGGGTGGTGGTCGCGGCCGTAGTCGGTGGCGGTGAGCTTGCCTTGCGAATAGTTGGTGCGGCCGAACTCGCCGCCCCAGACGACGAGGGTGTCGTCGAGAAGGCCGCGTTGTTTGAGGTCGGTGATGAGGCCGTAGCAACCGCGGTCCACGTCGGCGGCCTGGCGGCGGATCATTTTGGGGAGGTTGCCGTGTTGGTCCCAGCCGGGGTGGTAGAGCTGGATGAAACGGACGTCTTTCTCGGCGAGGCGGCGGGCGAGGAGGCAGTTGGCGGCGAAGGTGCCGGGGCGACGGGCGTCTTCGCCGTAGAGTTCGTAGGTGGCGTCGGTCTCGCCGGAAAGGTCCATGACCTCGGGGACGCTCGTCTGCATCCGGTAGGCCATCTCGTATTGGGCGATGCGGGCGCCGATCTCGGGGTCGCCGAGTTCGGCGGCTTGCGCGGCGTTGAGCGCCGCGAGGCGGTCGAGGAACTTCCGGCGGGCGGAGGGCGAGACGCCGTCGGGATTTTTGAGAAAGAGGACGGGGTCGCCGCCGCCGCGGAACTGCACGCCTTGGTGAACGCTGGAGAGGAACCCGTTGCCCCAAAGGCGGGAGTAGAGCGGCTGGTCGATGCGGTCCTTCGATATCAAAACGACGAAGCCGGGGAGATTTTCGTTGGCGCTGCCGAGGCCGTAGGTGAGCCACGCGCCCATCGAGGGGCGGCCGGGGAGCTGGTGGCCGGTCTGGAAAAAGGTGATGGCGGGATCGTGGTTGATGTGCGCCGTGTGCATGGAGCGGATGAAGCAGAGTTCATCCACCATCTTGGCGGTATGCGGGAGGAGGTCGCTGACCCAAGCGCGGCTCTGGCCGTATTGGGCGAAGTTGAACTGCGATCCGGCGAGGGGATAACGGGCTTGGTGGGCGGACATGCCCGTGAGGCGCTGGGTGCCGCGCACGCTTTCTGGGAGGTC
>Ga0105045_10004980_pt1 | contig 11630 bp, 7 predicted proteins | sample MAT02_FD_78089 | JGI IMG/M metagenome (GOLD analysis project Ga0105045, IMG submission 78089) | Freshwater microbial communities from Lake Fryxell liftoff mats and glacier meltwater in Antarctica - MAT-02 (megahit assembly) | ecosystem: Environmental > Aquatic > Freshwater > Ice > Liftoff... | reverse complement strand
TGAAGCCCGCCATCGATGGGGGTCAGTATGGTTTCTGCATCGGTTTCGTGTGGATCATGAGCCGAATCGGCTGGGACTGAAAAATCCGGTGATGAAGAATCGGACGAGGCTGCCGGACTGCTCGTACTGGTAGCTGAAGCATCTAATGTGGCGGAGGCGGAGTTGGTGGGATTGTTCAAGGCCGCGTTAGGATTCCCGCGCATGCTGGCCATCATCTGGTTGAACATCTCCTCGAAGGCTGGATCATAATTGGCATTGGGATCCATGACTTCGGGAGGGTCCGCCGACATGAAAATGGCAGCTAGCGGACCAGCGCTGTAGAGGATTCGCTCCTCTAGCTCAATCATCAAAGGCTTATACTGCCGCTTCTTCGTCTTGTCTGGCAAGGGACAAATCGGCTCATCTAGCCAACGATTGAGACTACGCCAAGCCTCCAGCGTTCTCTCTCCACTGCGACGAATATAGTCGAGCCCCTTTTTCACCACGCTGGAACGTACGGCGAGAGGGACCTTTTCGGCCTCCCTTTCTTTTGAGAGTTCTTCGCTGATGGACATCGATGTAACCAAGGAGTTCTCGCGTCAAGCGTGGGCCGATTATCGCCCAACCACTACACCAAGACACGTAACCCTTAGTTTCGGAATGCATGCAAAGAACCTGATCAGAAAGTTTCTAACGATTAGGTAATACCGAACGAATGATGGCGACCATACGGAATGAAACGCCTGTAGCATGGGGCGATTTAGTTATTAAGGGACCATCCATAAATAACTTGCAACTTTAGCGGAACGCCGCAAGCCGTCTGGTGCCAAAAAACCAGAGTGCTTGCGTACTTCCGCTAATTTTGAATCGTGCAGTTTATTTGTGGATGATCTCCCTGAAGAGTGGGTGGCTTTGCAACTTCGTGCAATTTCTGCTTTACGATTCTTTAACTACCTCTTCTGTATTCAATCCCTTCTTTACGCAATCTTTTTCCTTACAAAACCGGCAGCGCGATGGCCGAGGATTTTTCGACGGTGATCAAGATGCACTTGAAGGCAGGAGTGCGCGATTGCGGATCGATCGTGCGAGACACCAGAACGTTCGCTTCTGGATAGTACATCATTGCATTCCCAGCTCGTATATCGTCGTAGGATCTTGCGTGCATATGATGCATAACACCTGTATCGCTTCGGACGGTAACGTGATCGTCGTCTTCTAGTCCCAGACGATTCATGTCGCTTGAATGCATCAGCACCACATCACGTCGATCTTGATTACGATAGAGGTCATAGTCTTCGTACACAACCGTATTGAATTGTCCTTCACTACGAACGGTCATCATACGCAGCTGATTCTCTGCTCCAGCTAGCGGCGGTAGCTTGTGTGAAAAAAGATTTGCCTTACCAGTACTCGTCTTAAATTTAGCGGTATGAAAAGTTCGACCTTCAATCTGAAATTCTTTCTTGGTCTTATCGACACCGTCAACTTCCTTATAGCCGGGTACCACCTTTGAGATCCAGTGGCGAATGGTGTTGGTCTTTTCCATATCCTTCCAATCGATGGGGGACTTTGTGTCACCAAAAACACGACGTCCGAGTTCTGCAATGACCTGAACTTCGCTTCGAGGGCCAGGCAGGCGTCGTGGGCCGCCATCACTGACTCGAACATAGTTAAACATCGATTCCTGAGTGGTTGGTTCGGGTTCCTCGTCACGTGCAAGGACCGGGAGGACAATAGTTTCCTTCGCTAAGCCGTTGGCGTGACCCGTGTTCAACGTGGTGTTCAACATGACCATTAAGTCAAGATTCTGAAGTGCTGCATTCGCATAGTTCGCGTCAGGTGCTGAACCGTAAAGATTTCCACCCAGGCAAAACGCAAACTTTAACGCTCCGGTTCGCGCGCGGTCGATGCAAGCAAGTGTGTCCAAGCCCGGGGTCGTCGGAAGCTTTACCCCAAATTGCTCTGTTAAATTTTGAAACAATTCGTCCTTCAGTTTGGGAGTGACTCCAACGCTCCCGATACCTTGAATATTAGAATGTCCACGAATTGGCATGACACCCGCTCCAGGTTTCCCAACCATACCGCGGAGGAGTGCAAGATTTACAATCGACTGAACGTTTTCAACTCCGTGAGCGTGATGTGTGATACCCATTGTCCACGAGAATACCGAAGCATTGCTGGCAGAGTAGACTTTCGCAAGCTCCCGTATTGTAGTCTCTTCAACGCCGCTCTTCTCAGTAATCTCTTTCCAGCTCGTCGACTCCAAGTAGCCTAGGTACGCATCGACGTTGTTGCAGTGATCGTTCATGAAGCTCAAATCGTGAGCCCCAAGTTCGACAACTGCCTTGGCGATTCCGGTCAGCAGAGCAAGGTCACCACCAATGTGAGGCTGAACGTAATGTGTGGCGATTTCAGTTCCGAACAGCATGCTCCATGGATCGCTTGGGACTTTGAAGCGAACGAGCCCGAGTTCCCGTATTGGATTGATAACAATCACCTTCCCCTTACGCCGCCGAAGGTGCATGAGCGTGGTCATCAGTCGTGGATGATTGCTCGGTGGATTACCGCCAATGATCCAGATCGTATCCGCTTCTTCCAGATCGTCTAAAACGACTGTCGCCGTGCTAGTTCCGAGAGTCGTTGTCAGCCCTACGCCGCTCGCTTGATGGCAAAAAAAGCTACAGTTGTTGACGTTGTTCGTCCCGTAAACACGAGCCAAGAGCTGAAGCAGAAATCCAGCTTCGTTGCTACTGCGACCACTGAAGTACCAGAACGATTCGTCGGGTACCAGTGCCTTGAGTTTATTCGCTATCCGATCGAAAGCTTCATTCCAAGTGATGGTTCGATAATTAGTGCTTCCCTTTTCATAGAGGATCGGCTGAATAAGTCGTCCACTGGTTTCTAATTGGCGAGGCGACCAGTGGCTCATTTGGTCGATCGAAAACTTAGCCCAAAAATCGGCTGTGATCGCTGGCTGCATGTCGGCGGCCATGGCTTGAATGGATTTCTTACAAACTTCTGGAAAGGACCCCCGTTCGTTGACCATCCCGCCATGCTGTCCACCCATTCCCAGGGCGCACGTCTTGCACGCATTTTTGCTTCGAAGCGCTCGATAGAACTTGAAGAAGCCGCCTGCTTCCCAGGCTTTCCGAAAAGTATATCTTACGGCCTGCCAGCCGCCGCCTGCTGTTAGTTTTCGCATGAAGATTACCGCATATAAAAAAAGGGGAGTTGCTATCGTTGAACGGTTACGCCGTCAAAGGCAACGGGCTCGCGATCAACTGCTGATACTGGTCCGCGATAAAGTCAGAGCATACTGGTTTACGCGTCACAAGACATCTTAGTCGGGAACGACGGATGACGCCTTTTTCCATAAAGTGCCCAAAGAACGTAGCTCGATGATGCACACCATGATGCCGCCATTTCGTATCACGTTGATCGTGGGGGTCAACAAAGTAGGTTACTTGCAACCCAGAGGGTGGGCAAGTACCAGACAGAATGGCAATTGGATGAGTCGACGGAGGTGCTAAACTTGGATTTAAATGAAGGTCCATTTCGATCGACGGATGTGTATCTAAAAGGTAAGTCTGGAGGCTGATCCACAGTTCAACCAGCAGACCTTTTTCAAGCGGATCTGCGATGTCCGTAAGCTTCGACGTGATATGGGACTCGATCGGAAGGATTCGATAATCAAGCTGAAGAGAAAAAGGTCTCCCATCACGCTGAGGATACGTAACGATCAAATCGCCTTGTCTAACAAAACATTCGCTCAATACGGGTGTCGCCGGTGAAGGAAGAAGTGAAATTGGAAACAAGCTAGTCGTCAACCCATTGTCCGATTCGAGCGAAAACCCATTCTGAGGATTCTCTAAATCTAAGGACCCGCTCCAAAAATCAGTCGTAAGGGTCGCTATCGCTGAAGAAAGTTGCCAAGACATATAGGTTTACTCGTTTTGAAGAAGAGGATATCTTGCAATTAGGAATTGTAGATGGAACTTTAGTTTGCAAAAAGTTTCTTAAGGTGCTTTTCGTAAATGGTCCTCGTGACTTGATTGCCAACGATTTCAGAATGTTGCTTAAGGAGATCCAAGTATCGATTTCCCTTATTAGCCGCCAATTTAAATGAAACGTGCATCAGTTGCCGTACATTCGCGTTAAAGTGGGAGCAAGTCGCATCGTGCTGCATCATTGCCGCGAACTCGGTACCCGACGTTTTATCAATCGATTCTGGGCTTGGAAGCTTGCCCGGGTCGATATCGATCACATCCGAATAAGGCAGACAAAGAGCCTCCCAATCATGGTAGGCCGCCGAATATATTTCCTGAACGATTGCAAGCCCGTCCCCGCCCGCTTCGCATAGACCGATAATCTCAGCAAGCCAAGAAGTCCCGGCCGTCTTCACGTGCAGACCAGCGTCGGTCTTGCGAAGAAGGTTCGAGATGATTGGATAGATGCTAAACTTATCGCTGCCGCTATGGACACTGAGCTTGAGATTCTTTGGGAATGCGTACTTTTCTACAGCAAATTTAAGAATGGCTATACAATCCTCAAACTCACGCGCGAATTGATCGACGTTTCCAACATAGTCTACACCCTTGTTGAAGCGTCCTGTGAACTTGGGAGCAATTGTTTGTAACGGAATATCTTGATCGCTCAACGCGGCCAAAATGACTAACAGTTCCGCAGGAGTCTGGGGAGAATGAGTCTCGTCGATCGAGACTTCGATAATCGACGGCAGATTTCTGCGGTGCATCGATATGTGTCGATATACATGCCCCGCTTCTTGAGTTGCAGCCAAATAATGTCTTGAGATCGATTGGAGTGACTCCCAGGAAATCTTCAGCGGCTCGGTGAGTCCCGGAATATTCAATGGCTTCTGGAATTCGGGATGACGGTCGAGGAATCCCGATAGCTCAGCATCGCTTGGAGGCATTCCAATGTGGTTAGCAACATCGATCGTAAAAAAATCTGAGACATCAATGAAACGATCTACTGTGTCGATTCGGATATGATCCGCATCGACGTGCCACGAGTGCTTCCAGCTGGTGGACTCTACGGCGGCTATCGCAGCCGACAATACGGACTCCGGCTCGGAACCAATAAAGGTGTGCTCGCGATTGGATTTATTCCAGACCGGAACAACGACAACCCCGTCCCGCTCGAGTTGTAGGAAAGCTTTCAACTGAGCTGTTGCCTGATGTCCAAATCGATCTCCAACACCAAACGAATATTTTTCAAGCACTGGAGCACCACACGCAGGACGAAGTTTTACCGCATGACGATTCACATCATCAATCATCGAATTATACAGCATCTCATCCCCTCACCTAGTAGCTCCATCCAATCCGATTCGAACTTAGCCAAGCGATTGCATAAAAACTACCCAACTCTCGAAGCCACGCTCACTCTGGCCTTATGAAAATATTATTTTTCGTGATCCGTAGGCATTAGCCCAATGGTCGATTCCGGGCTACTGCGTGACGCTATAAAAAAAGACTTAACGATAGCGGCTTTTGCCCGTACCTATTTCAGCTGCACCGATGACCCAGCACCGATATCCCTCGTCTCGAATCATGGACTGAATGCTTTCTGCATAGTAGCCGTTCGCAATCAAAACCAAGCCAATTCCCATATTGAAGACATTGTCCATTTCTGGGCCAGGAATGTTTCCGAGTTTTGCTAACCATGGAAAGAGGGATGGAACATCCCATGAGCCACGATCGAATACGAGATCGACGTTGCCGGGAAGAATTCGCTCCGTGTTTTCCAGTAGTCCCCCCCCGGTGATATGAGCGATCCCGTGCAATACGTTCTTAACCCGATAATTCCCCATGATGCGGCGAACAACACGTGTGTAGATGAAGGTTGGTGTAAGGAGCGCGTCGCCGACTGTCGAATCGAGTTCAGGAACATGCGAGTCGATATCGAGTCCGGCTTTATCAAACACAACCTTACGCACCAAGCTGTATCCATTGCTATGAAAGCCCGACGACTCGATTCCAATCACTACGTCATCTGGTTGTATCGACTTGCCATTGACCAACTTGTGCTTCTCCACAACTCCCACGCAAAAGCCAGCCAAGTCATAATCGTCGCCCTGATATAGGTCTGGCATAATCGCCGTCTCGCCCCCCAGGAGACTACAATCTGCATCGACACAACCATCGGAGACACCTTTCACAATGGTTTCCAACAACGGTGGGTTGTCTCGGGACATGGCAACATAGTCGAGAAAGAAGAGCGGTTCTGCGCCAGTGCACAAACAGTCATTCACGCACATTGCGACCAAATCAATACCGACCGTATCGTGGCGGTTGGCTTTTAATGCGACTTTCAGCTTCGTCCCTACTCCATCGGTCCCAGAAACCAGAATGGGTTCTTTGTAATTTCTTGAAAACAAGGAGTTTGCGAAATCCAACGCATAGAGACCGGCAAATCCACCATCATTTTTCACAACGCGAGGACTAAAGGTCCTATGCATCAGCTTCGGCAGGCGTTTCATCGACTGCTCGTAAAGTTCTAAGTCGACGCCGCTGTCTTTGTAGGTTGTTGTCATCAGGAAGTGGTCAAGGGGAAACAGATCTGGGAGCTCAATATTCGACTATTCGAGGCTCATCGTGCTATTGTTCTACGAGCTCCGAAAGGCTGCCTACTTATCGAAGTAGGTCGAAAGCACTTCAGCGAGCCGTTTACCGCGGGCATGAATATGAATTACCTTACCCTCGCGATCCAACAGCAGCATAAAGGGAATCGCTGTAATTGATATTTTTTGTGATAGTGGGTTTGCAAAGCCTTCTAGGGACTGATCGAGCGATCGAAGATGAATCCATGGGAGCGATTCATTCTCGAGGAAAGCAGTGACCTCGGCGTCCATATCATCCAGGTTCACGCCGACGATCTCGAAGCCTTGATCGTGATACTTTGCGTAAAGCTCGCGAAGGTTTGGAAACTCCGCTCGGCAAGGTCCACACCATGTCGCCCAAAAATCGACGAGTGTGATCTTTCCTTGAATCACTTGAGGATCAAACTCTTTGTTGGTCGCAAAGTCCCTCTGGCCTTGGAAATCGAGGACTTGGCCGATCATTCCGGAACGTTTCTTGAAACCTTCGATGACCGGTTCGGCTTCCGCGACGAGTTGAGGAGCTGTCAGTAGCGAAAAATTGCTTTCGATTGTTGCGATGACCGCTGAAGCGTGATCGATGTTTCCGCTATATTCGATGTTGGAAACATTGCTCAGGAGCCAAGCAATGGTCCATTGCGTTGGAGAGCGCTTAATGAGCGCGTCGAGTGAGGCCTGAATATCCGTTCCGGGAATTTCGGGATTTCCAAGGGTCTCGTTGAGAGTCTTCATCTCGTCGCTATCGTTCACGTCCAGAGACCAAACTTGCATAGCAATCGATGGGTCTTTGTTGTCTCGGAACGCTGCAATTATTTTTTCCTTGGCGGATGCAAACGCCGCTCCCTGGCTCTGTTGGTCGAGTGTCCTAAGTGTTTGAAGCGAAATTCGTAAGTCTGGTTGTTGCAGTGGTTCGGTCGTATCGAAAACTTGATCTAACTGAGCAAGGACTGCCGTTGAGTCGGTCAATCCCGCAGCCATGTCCGAAAGTGAAAAACCGAGCAAGACGATGTTCGCTTGATGAGAAAGCATCGGGCTCTCGATTTCTTTCTTCTGTGTTGCGAGTAGTCGAAGTTTTGAACCCGCTGCTGGATCTCCGAGCCCTGCCGCATGTGCGAGTGCTTCGATCTTAGCCACCACTGCGAGGTCTGAATCCTTTGCTTCTTTGGCGACCGAAGCCAAACCTTCTGCGGCAGTGAGCTTCAATTCACTTAAAATTTTGGCTTGTCGTATTGCGTCATCTTGGGTTAAGTCAGGGCTTCCGACAGCCCGCATCAGTTCTCGCATGGACTGGTCTATCACCCGCAAGTGGCCAATCCAATCTGCAGCATCGCTATCCGGTTTAGGGGTCGGAATACTCGTGTAGTCGAGCCCTTTTTTCTTTGGCGAATTCACTTCGGTGTCGGACTTCATGTCCTCGCTTGGCGTCGAGGCTTTGGATTCATCCTTGGACGCCTGGGCGGATTCGGCTGGAGCGGATTCCGTCGAATCACTTTGAATCTCATCCAGTTCTTTCGAAACCTGAGGCTTCTTTGGAGCGGTCGATACTTCGGGTTTTGCGTTATCGCAACCCGACACAAGTGCAACGATTCCTAGGAATGAAAACATCCAGGGAAGGCTGATCGGCTGGTTACTCGTCCTTTGAGTGCACGCACGCAAGTCGCAGTTCAATTTGTTTAGCATCATTACACACTCGCCTAGATAAAATTTGTTTCTCTCAACTTAGCACACTATGTATTGCCAATCTGCACTAGACCAGATGATTCAAGGCGGCCATTGCCGCTGCATAGTCTGGTTCGGAAGTCACTTCAGGAACGATCTCTGCGTAAGCAACTTTGCCGTTTCCATCGAGGACGTAAACTGCACGTGCAAGTAGCTTCAGTTCGTCAATCATCACACCCCATGCGTGACCGAAACTTCCGTCTTGGTAGTCACTGCCAACCTTCAAGCCTTTGATCTCTTCAGCACCGCAGAATCGATTCATAGCAAAAGGGAGATCGCGACTGACGGTAACCGCATTGACTTTGCCTTCCAATGCACCGAGCTCTGCATTGAACTTCTTCGTTTGGATCGCACAGACACCCGTGTCGAGCGATGGAACGATGCTAATCAAGGTCGGCTTGCCCTTCATATCCGCGAGCGTCCACGACTTCAATCCGCCTTCGAAATAGTGAATATTGAAATCTGGAGCTGTTTGCCCCACTTTGACTTCGTCCCCAAGAAGAGTCATTGGAGTACCTTTGAACGTAATTGCAGCAGATCGTGACATGATAATTTAGTAAACTTCCTTAGGCTTCAAGGCAGAAAAACGCGACAGGACAGATGCATCCGATCGTAACGACCGGCAATCCAATCGTCAAAATGTAGGTCAGCATTTTAACAGGTCATGCCGAATGAACTATCCCAGATGAGCAATCCACCGTCAGGTTTGCTTCGAGACGCCCCGAATGAAATCACGATACTCTTGCGGCCAGCTCGACTGGAACGAGAGCGATTCCCCCGTTCGCGGATGGACAAAACCTAGCGATTCGGCATGTAACGCAAGCCTGCCGTAAGGCCACAACCGATGCTCAGCTAGTTGCGACTTGTAACGGGGATCGCCCAATACGGGGTGACCGGCTTCCGCTAAGTGGACTCGAATTTGATTGCGACGTCCCGTTTCCAGCTTGACTTCCAGCAGCGTCGCGTCATTCCACCGCTCGGTAACAACGTAATGGGTAATCGCCAGTTCACCATCCTCGGACCGATTGGTCGAATAGCGACTCAAGTTTTCGTCGGTCGCCAAGTAGGACTTGATCGTCCCTCGATCCTTGGTGACGACTCCTGAAACGATGGTGGAGTAGGTTCGCTCGGGCTTGCGATCGGCAAATTGGTCGCGAATACTCTCGGCGATTGGTAGCGACTTGGCAAACACTAGAAGTCCCGAGACGCCTCGATCTAATCGATGTACACAATAGGCGATTTGGTCAGGTTCCGTTTTTTGCAGATAATGCGTCACCATAGAAACAAGCGTTTTCCCCTCGCGGTTTTTGGTTGGCACCGTCAAGAGGCTTGCCGGCTTGAGGACTACCAACAAGTCGCGGTCTTCCTGGACTACCGAAAAGATATCGGATGTCTTTGTTTTTCGTTGACTTTTTAGCGGAACGGGCGGAGGCAACCAATCGACATGGACTTGCTGGCCTCTCTCTAGAATCTCGTGTGACTTGCTTCGAATCTTTCCGTCAACCTTCACGCCGCCATCCCGAATGATACGCTGGCATTCGGCTTTTGGCAGCTTTAGCGCACTTTGCAAAATAGCGAGGAGTGACCTAGCAGGATCAGGTATTTGAGCCGGAACGCGAAAGCTTTTCTGAGGCATGAAAATTTCAGTTAAAAAAAGTTCGCTGCGTTGGCTTTAGATGTCTATTGGCCATTCGCTCTAAGAGCTACCTACACGCAGCGCAAGCTAGTGACACAACTGAGTTGATTTTGAATTCACGTCGGTTTCGCCAGCCTGCGCGTCGCGTTGGTATTAGGTGGTTACCCCCGGACATTCCGTAATTGGCCAGTCTTCTCGTCCCAATCACTTAGGGCATCCAAGTCAGACTCGCGATCTTGCGTATGATCACTAGTTTAACATCGAAGTCGCTGCCGTCGCAGTCTAATTCTCAAACTCGGCCGACTCTGCTGAAGATAACGGTTGTAATGAGCCGACAACGAGAGAGAAGGCGAATAGCGAATTTCTTTGGAAAACAATCATAATGCACGAAACCTACTTTGGATTACGTAAACGGCCTTTCCTAGCAATACCAACCTTGGACCGCTATTGCCCGATTGAATGTCAAGAATCGGCCTTCGCCACCGCAGTTCGTGCTATCCAACGATCGGAAGGCCCTGTTTCCATCGTCGGTGGAACGGGACTTGGGAAATCCATGGTTTGCTTGCGTATTGCGGACACTTTCCGACGCAGCTACGAAGTTGTCATGCTGGCCAGTTCACAACTCTGCTCGCGTCGAGCATTGCTACAAAGCCTGCTTTTTGAGCTGCGTATGCCCTATCGAGACCTCAGCGAAGGCGAGCTACGCCTTTCCTTACTTGAGCGACTCCAGCCCTCGAACGACAACCCAACGGACGGATTGGTCTTGATTGTCGACGAAGCGCAGTCGCTTGCTCCAAAACTTCTCGAAGAACTTCGACTCATTACCAACCTTACAAGGGACGGAGTGCCTCGTGTACGCTTGGTGTTGTGCGGCACCACTCGCCTAGAGGAAATGCTAGGTCACCCTCAAATGGAGTCGCTCAATCAACGATTGGCAGCGCGTTGTTATCTAACGCCACTCAATTCGACGGAGACGATTCAGTATTTGACTTACAAAATTGAGCTCTGTGGAGCCCCGATTTCAGCGGTTATAACGGACGACGCGATGCGATTAGTCCATCGAGCGACCGATGGTGTGCTACGATTGATCGACCAAGTCGTAGACTCTGCAATTCGCATGGCAGCCGAACAGAAGCAACGTCCTATATCTGCCTCGATGATTGAATCCGCTTGGGCTCACTCGCAGCAACTTCCAATGCCGTGGAATGACAATGCCCAGTCTATCGCCACAGCCGCGCCGTCGATTGAATTCGGATTATTGGAAGAGGACACCGAACAAGATTTCCAAGGGCGCGACAATTCCTACGTTCACAGCCATAAGAGCAATCTTTTTTATCCAACGACCGCCGATGCGATAACGGCCAGTCAACCAGCGAACTTCGAAACCGAAACGGATGACGATACCAATTATTCTGTTGATCCCGAGGTTGCCTATTACGAAGAGTCCATTGGCCTTGCACCTAAGCCTTCCTTGTCAATCCAACCGGTCCCCTCGGCTGGAAGCGGCTTGAGCCGTTCCATTCCTAACGCTTGGGATTCCTTTGCCGAGCGAAATGAATCGCCTCGGACTGCTGAGGAGGTTCAACCAACGACAAACAATAGTTTGTTTGGTACCGATTACGAAGAAGAAATCTGGCTGACCACTCAACCTGAGGTAAAAGGGACCTCGAACCACTC
>Ga0105045_10004979_pt1 | contig 11630 bp, 9 predicted proteins | sample MAT02_FD_78089 | JGI IMG/M metagenome (GOLD analysis project Ga0105045, IMG submission 78089) | Freshwater microbial communities from Lake Fryxell liftoff mats and glacier meltwater in Antarctica - MAT-02 (megahit assembly) | ecosystem: Environmental > Aquatic > Freshwater > Ice > Liftoff... | reverse complement strand
TCGGTTTGGTCGCATTGGGTGTCTGTGTCGTTCAACCACGGCTGGCAATCGCGCTCGTTCCGGCGGCGGGTGCGTTGATTGCCTTTTCCGCAATTTTGCGGTTTTTTCGCGGTAAATAAGCTGTTCAGAGGGCATGCACGGAACAACCCTCAGGCAACGATTTTTGCTTAGAGCCGCTAAAATCGGAAAAAACCTACCCGGGGCAGGTCAACTTGGCCGAAACAATCAAAAACCGCTGCGCCTACGGACTGAGTGTTCGTGTCGCATCACCGCAGATCTTGGGTTGAGGATTGTAGGAGACTCTCCATGCGACGTTTCTTTTTGTCAGCCGCGATCATGGCGATCGTCGCTGGCGGGCCGCTTCAGGCCCAAGCGGGTGATCGCGAGATCGCTCAACAGATTATTGACCGATTAAAAGTTCATCGCGACGCCGGGTCGTTGAAGGACTTTACGCTTGACCTAAAAGTCGACCAAGGAGTCGTGCTGCTGCGTGGCAGCGTAGGGAAAGCGGAGCAGAAGGAAAGTGTTTTGGCTGCTGCCAAGGACATCGAAGGCATCACCAAAGTGGTAGATGAAATCGAAGTTCGCGGTGCTGCCAAGAGCAACTTCTCGCTCAAGGAAGCTTTGGTAGCTAAGGCTCCAGCGACTGCTGGCGTTCCTGCTGGGGCACCGATTGCAACCGAAGCACCAGCGATTTTCCCGCAACCGATGGTTCTGCCAGCAGGCGAGATCGGTCCAGGGATGCTGAGCAGCGACGTGCAAATGGCCGCTGCGACTGAAGAGGGATCGAGCGAATCGTCAGACTCGCAAATCACCGCCGCGATTGTCTCGACGCTGGGCAATGCACAGCGTCAAGGCCAATTGAAAGGCTTTGGAGTCGACGTGAACACACGTGACGGCAAAGTGTTTCTGAATGGACGAGCCAGTTCGCAAGAACAACGACGCTTGATCACCGATCTCGTTCGCTCGACTCCCGGTGTGTACGACGTTGCCGAAGACATCACCGTCGTCGGTGGAACTGCTCAGCCGATTGCAACAGCGGAACTCGAACCGTTGCCACAACCGCTGACCGATTCATATGCCGCGAACCCCGTTCCACAACAACGCCAAGGAACGCCAGCGATGACGGCTTCCTCACGTGGCCAGGGAATGGGGGGCCAGGGCGTTGCGGGCCAGCGAATCCAGGCTCAAACAGCACCCTATCCGATGGGGCAACCTGTCCAGATGCAACAAGCTGGGATGGCCATGGGTGGTGGATACGGACCAATGCCGGTACCGATGGGTCCAGCCCCAGGTGTCGGATCGGGTCCACGTTACGAACAACCGTACCTGCCGAATTACGCTTGGCCAGGCTATGCAGCGTATCCGAACTACGCCGCTGTCAACTATCCACAGCAGTACAGTCCGTCGGCATTCCCTTACATCGGACCATTTTATCCCTACCCACAAGTTCCGTTGGGATGGCGTAAAGTGAGCCTTGAATGGGACGATGGTTGGTGGTTCTTGGACTTCACCGACAAGTGATCCGGCGGACGGTCGCACGACTCAACACGTCCCGTGCGACCACGGTCCGTTGATCCAGTCGCTTGTACCGATCGTTCAACCCCGATCGACTCTTCCGCCAGCGTGCTTCGGCCCGCTGGCGTTTTTTGTTGGTATCGAAATCAAGCCATGTGCGCGTTTAGCCTGAGCAAAGCGAGCGATTTAAGTCGAAGCGATCGCTTTGAGTGACACCAACTTTGGTCGCGCCAAGCTGTCATCCGAGCCATCAGTGCCATTTCCCACGCTGCCAACCGTGGCGGGAGATCATGTCGGCTCTGTGGAGGCGTGTCGTGGGACACCGCTGATGCAATGACGGCAAAGATTTACCGAGAAAACCGAACTTATCCGCAAGATCGTTACATCTTGACACGATAACTGTATTACGAGCTTCGCCGGAGAGTGATGCCATGAACGGATTTTTGTTGTACCGTCTCGAGAAGAATGTCATGTCAAAATTGACTAAGAGTGCCCATCGGCCCGGGGCGACCGCACTCGGTATGATAGCCATATCCATGGTTACCAGCATCGGTTGCCTAGGTGGCCTACCGATCCCGATCATCCCGATCCCGGTGAGCCCGCTTCAGCAGCATCACCAGGAAGAAAAGTTTTGGATCAAGGAACGATATGGTCGTGTGCCGATCATGGGTCCGACAACCGCCGGTGGTCCAGTCGTTGCGCTCGATCCGCCTTCGGACGACGAGGTGATGCACGCCTTGGAAAAGGCTCGACCGGTTCAAGGCGGCGTACCATTCCTGCATGAAAAGCAACGTAACAACGTTCGTATCATCAAGGAAAAAATCGCCGACTACATCGATCCGCCACGGTTCATTCCTCTGATCGGCCCCGCACAATTGCATCATGCTCACTACAAATGCACGATCTATTGCAGCGAACGAACAATTGTCGGTTTCCCAGTGCCACACACGCTGGACGACAACGAAGTTATCGAAGTAATCTACATCGACCATAACCACTTCCACATGGTCGGCGACGTCGATCCTTATACGACGCCGAATCTATAATCTGATAAATCGGATTCAATCAGGTCGTGGGGCGGTTCCGTCCCACGACCTTTTTTTTGGCCTCACACGAATGTCAGCTCCCGATCAATCCACGACTGACCCGATTCAACCACTGGCTGGTTTGTCGGCCGTTGTAACCGGAGCCTCTGGCGGAATCGGACGCCAAATAGCGATCGCTTTCGCGGTCGCGGGTGCCGAGCGGATCGGCATCCATTTCTCCAAGAATCACGCTGCGGCGCAAACGACGGCTGACGAAGTTGCAACCGCCGGGGCTGAGCCGATTCTGTTGCAAGCCGATTGCGCATCGCCGGTCGCGTGTCGCGAACTCGTGGATGATGCCTTCAACTGGTTTGACCGGCCCGACGTTTGGGTTCATGCCGCCGGAGCCGACGTATTGACCGGTGATGCCCAGCAATGGGACTTTGACCAAAAGCTCGCGCACTTGATCGACGTCGACCTGATCGGATCGATCACGGTCGGGCGCGAGTTCGCTCGTCGCGTTCGCGACATGGACTCGCAATCGCCGGGCCGTCGACCAGCGAGTTTGATGATGATCGGGTGGGACCAAGCGACCGAAGGGATGGAAGGCGACGGTGGCCAAATGTTCGCGCCGGTAAAAGCCGGGGTCGAAGCTTTCGCCAAATCGCTCGCCCAGGAATACGCGCCCCAGGTCCGCGTCAACACCATCGCCCCCGGCTGGATCATGACGAGTTGGGGCGAAACGGTCAGCGACTATTGGGACGCCCGTGCCAAGGGCCAATCGCTGATGCGGCGCTGGGGCACGGCCGCTGATGTCGCCGCCGCCGCAGTATTTCTGGCTAGCCCGGTCAGCGAGTTCATTACCGGACAAACACTGAACATCAACGGCGGATTCAGCAGACGCTGGGAAAGAAATGAACCATAATAGAAACACAAGCGTCGAACGTAACGCTTGAACCGGTCCATTTCGCTACGCCAATTTCGCTGCACCCATTTCGCTGTACCAACGATGATGCCAACTCACCCCCAGCGTCCATTTCGCCATTTCGGTTCCACCGCGATTCTGATCGTCGCTGTCGCAATTGGCACTCTCGCAGCAGCAATCGCCGGTGAACGCCGAAGCGCGGCACCAACGTTTTCTGGTGATAAGTTTCGTGGCACCTTCTTTAAGTCGACTGACGAAGCGATTCGTGGCCAGCGCCCAACGCTGGGGCAAGCCATCGATCCGGCACCTCGCGCCACAGCAGCCGCAGCAGCGACTAAACCCGCATCTGGCGGCAGCGGTGGTGGAGCAGGGCAAAACATGTTCACGTCACTGATCTCGCCAGCGTCATTAGAAGATGAAATCAAACGCGTGCGGCTATTGTTCGATTCATCTGTCACCACACCGGGAGCCTTCAAAAGCGGCGAGTTCCAAACCGCGCGATTGCATTTGACCACGCTCGCGTCACTGTTCGCCGTCGTGGTCGAACACCAAGGCGAAGTGCGATGGAAAAGTGATGCGGCGGCCGCAAGAGACCTCTTTGCCCGCTCCGCCGCAAACTGCAAGTCGGGATCGCCTCAGGTTTATAACGAAACGAAACTGCGTAAAGCTGATTTGGAAGACATCGTTTCTGGCGGCGGACTCTCCAATCGTCAAGCCGAAGCGGAGAATGATTGGTCGATGATCGCCGACCGTGTGCCATTGATGATTTATGCCGAATCGCTGCTCGAAGGCCCCCTGAAAACCGGTACACGAAACGAAGGCGCCGTGAAGGCCGAGGGCGATGCGGTGCGCCGTGCCGCTGAACTGTTGGCGATGGTCGGTCATATCCTGCGAACCGAGGGTATGGTCGATGCTGAGGACGAAGATTACAAAACGCTGTGTGCACAGTTTGTTGAATCCAGTCGTTCGGTTTCCTTAGCACTCGACCAAGGCGACGCGGCGGCAGTCGGACGAGCTGTCGGTGCGATCTCGCAAAGCTGTGCTAAATGCCACGAAAGCTATCGCTAAAAAAATCTTATCAACTTCGCACTCCCTCTTCTCTCTTCTTACACCGATTCAGTTATGGGTATCCGTTTCTCCTGCAATCTTTGTGAGCACTCGCTCAACATCAAACGAGATTTGGCCGGGAAAATCGGCGTATGCCCGCACTGCGGCGGCAAAATCCGTATCCCACTGGACGATGCCCCACAATCGCAACCTCTCGCTTCCGAATCGACCGCAAGCGGATCGTCAACGCAGTCACAGCCAATACGGTCGGCTGGCAATGCCCAAGTTTCCGCTTCGTCACGGGCTACATCAAAACCAAAGTTGTTAACATCTGCGGCGGTGACTTCGCTAGAAAATTCCGCAACGCTCGATACGCTTGAATCAGATAGCCGAACATTGGAATCACCGCTGGATGAACCCGGCACCCACTGGTACGTTCGACCTCCGGCGGGCGGCCAATATGGACCAGCCAGCGGCGAGGTGCTGCGGAGTTGGATTGCCGAAAATCGTGTAACCGGCAGCACCCTGATCTGGCGCGACGGTTGGCACCAATGGCGTTCGGCCCGCGAAATCCTGCCAGAATTGGCGGAAACGACACGACGCGCCGGGTCAACCAATCCCGGCGTCGATGCAAATGACCTATTCGATGATCCGCTGCTTTCTCAATCGCATCTTGCCGCCCAACCGACTGGCAATTCTTTGATAGGCGACGCCGCAATCGGCCAACAACGTGGCAACCGGAATCAACGGCGAATGATGTTCGTCACCGCATTAGCCGTCATCAGTATTTTTCTCATCATCACACTCGTCGCTCTCGCCACGCGATCTTAAAATCAAGCGATCGCAGAGCGTAACCTTTGCTACTGCACAACAGACGAATCTAACGTTTAAACGCTCTTCTAAAGAAATCTGAAAATCGACTGGACGTCCGTCGCGGTCGCAGTATCTGATCAATCTCCTCATCCGATACAGGGCCGTCTTTGTCGCTTTTGTTGTCGAAGTCGACTTCCTGATCTAGATCTTTTGCATCGCCGCGATCATCGTCTGGATCATCACGCTGCACCGGGTTTTCAAGATTGAACTGCTTTTCCGAGGGCTGGTCGTTTGGTGGATATTTCTGAACATTCTGGCCCGGCGTTACCGCCGCAGGATAGCAGCGCAGCGCCGCGCAACGCCCCAAGGGACCCACCGCCGCAAATCGCTCTTCAAAAAATACAATCCCATGCGTCTCGAGAATCGTTCCGGTTTGAAGTTCTAAGATCGCAAGTTCGGTATTGTACTGAGATAACGACTGTGCCTCAGCGCTGACCGCATTGCCCCAATCGACGATCGCTTGCAACACAACGATGAACTGCACAATTCCTTCGTTGTACTGTGCTAGTTGTTGATCCAAGTTGATTCGCGCTGCCCTGCGAACCGCCTGAAACCGTTCGTATTGAGCATAAAATTGGTCGAGGTTGCGAACGCTCAGTGCCAGTAAATGCTGCATCTGATGAATCCCTTGGTCGAGATTCGCCTGGTCGCGGCGGATCAACAGCTCTTGCTGGCGAACGAGCGCGCGTTCGCGTCGCAGCCCCAGAGGTACCGAAAAGTTAACCGCCAAAGCCCAATCATTAAACTCTCCTGGGTCGGACGCGATCCGATTTCCCGCCGGTACTTCTCCTTCCAAACCGTTCCAACGATACAGCGCCACCCCATCGAGCTGTGGTAAGGACTGGTTCTCCGAAATCAAATACCGCTCGCGATCAGCTTCGAGAATGAGTTTCAGTTCGATGATGTCCGGCCGCTGGCGCTGCGCCAAATCATTGATTGCCTGCCAATCGATCTCGACGCGTTGGTCAATCATCTGAGTGACCGGTGTGGTTCGCTGATTCTCATAAGTCGGTAAGCCAAGAATGTTCAGTAATGCCGCTTGGCGTTGCAATACATTTGCTTGAGATGTCAACAGAGTCGCTCGAAAGTTTTCCAGTGCCACCTGCGTTTGCGCGAGCTCGCCGGCGTTTGCATCACCAACCTCCACACGACTTTGCGTTCGCTGGTTTGCAAAACCGGCTTGCTCGACCTGTTGTTGGCGAGCCCACAGATCGGTCTTCGCGAACACCAATACCCAGTAAGCTTCAATCACGCCCTGCACCAAACTTTGAACGCTATTCTTATATTGAAAATAAGAACGCTCCGTATCAATCCTTGCAATCACAATCGGTGCGCGATTGACCGCTAAGCCCGCACCACGCAGCAACGGTTGAGTGTAATTCAAATCCACCGCTGATCGGTCTTGCGGATTCAGTGGAAAACCATTGCTTAAGAACCGGTTTGAGTTGTTATTAACGCTCAAACCGGCCGTACCACCGGTTTGATTCCGCTGCGTAAGTGCCATGTCCAGTAGATGATTCTCGGTGCGAATACCTCCGATGATTGCTTGTGACGGATCCAGAGGATCAAAAACGGCAGTGGGCGATTTGTTGCTGTTCCAACTATTATTGACCCTCAGTTGCGGGTCGAAAGTCGCTCTCTGCTGGTCAATCGATGTGTTGGTGATCGCAGTGTCATAAACGCTGCGTCCAGAGGTGCTGGCTGTCACACCAGTCAGCACGCGGACCACTTCGGAATTGCCCAGCGCGATGTCGATCGCTTCGTCCAAAGACAAAAATCGAGGTGGCAAATCGAATTGGGGATCCGACACAGTCGCAGGCGGTGGCACAACCGGCACAGCCACTTGCTCCAGTTCCGCTGGTCGACGAAGCGACAGACTTCGCTGCTCGGGCAAAATCATCCGCAGCGGTTCATCGGCAATGACACGCCCCAACGGTACCGAAACGATCAGAGTCAGCAAACACGCCACCCCGAGAAGTTTCATCAACCATTTATTTGCCGATACGTCCATAGCGGAAAAATCGTCACTCCGTTCGGGATATTCCACCAATGATCGTTGTGCCTCTACGACCGGAACTCACACGAGTGACTCATAGCCGGTTGAATCGGGTTGCAACGATTATTCCGCCCCTGCCATGAAAATCTTTATCCGCTACGTAGGTTATTATGGCGTCTTAACCTCCAGGTCCGAATCAGGATTCAGCACCCGCAGCACTCGCTCGAAATCGGTCGTATCTTCGACCACCAACCCGTCGCGCAAGACGAGTGTTCGTTTGGCATTGCGTGCCACATTCTGGTCATGTGTCACGAGGATCACGGTGATCTTCTGTTGCTGATTCAGCTCGCGAAACAGTTCAATCACTTCGCGACTCGTCTTGGAGTCGAGATTTCCTGTCGGTTCGTCCGCCATCAAAATCGATGGACGATTCACCAGCGCCCGAGCGATCGCGACTCGTTGTTGCTGGCCGCCGGATAACTGACTGGGGTGATGATCCAAGCGATCGCCCAAGCCAACTTTTCCAAGCATTTCTTTTGCCCGCTGGCGTCGTTCACGCACCGAAATGCCGCGGCCGTACATCAGCGGCAACTCGACATTCTCGATCGCCGATGTGCGATTGAGCAAATTGAAGTTTTGAAAAACAAACCCGAGTTGCCGATTGCGAATCGCTGCCCGTTGGTCGCGATTCATGGTGACGATCTCTTGGCCATCCAGCAGATAACTTCCATGGGTCGGGCGATCGAGACACCCCAGCGTGTTCATCAGTGTGGACTTTCCCGAACCCGACGGCCCAACCAAAGCGATGTATTCGCCCAATTCGATATCCAGCGTTACCGATCGCAACGCATGCACCTCGACTTCGCCCAAATCATAAACCCGGCGAACGTCTCGCAGTTCAATCAATGCCATACAAATCACTCATATCGTAAAGCATCAATCGGATCCAATCGGCTCGCGCGGCGGGCCGGGTAATAACCGAAGAATATTCCCACCGCCGCCGCAAAACCCATCGCCACGACCGCCGCTGGAAGTGAGACGACGATGGGCCAATCCGCAGCCGGACTGTAAGCGTTGATCATCATGGTCGCGCCCGTCGACGCTGCGATCCCCAAGGCCAGACCGATCGCGCCACCAATGCTGGACAATACGACCGCCTCGATCAAGAATTGCCGCAGAATGTCTTTACCCCGCGCGCCGATCGCCATCCGGATGCCAATTTCTCGGGTCCGCTCGGTTACAGAAACCAGCATGATATTCATAATGCCAACGCCACCAACGACCAGTGAAATTCCCGCAATCGCTGATAACATCAAGGTCATCGTTCCGGTGATGACTCCCAAAGTGGCCGCGATTTCGGTTGTATTCTGAACCTGAAAATCGCTCGGTTGCCCCGGAGAAATCTGGTGTCTTTCGGACAACAGAATTTCGATCTGGCGAGTTGCGTCGCTCATCAAACTGGGCGATCGTGCCGAGACCATGATCGCGTGTACGTTATTAAAGGTTGATCCGTACAATCGTTTCCGCACCGTCGAATGAGGCAACAACACGATGTCATCTTGATCGTCGCCTACCATATTGGCACCCTTCTTTTCAAGGATACCGACAACTTGAAATGGAATATTCTTAATTCTTATGCTTTGCCCAATCGGATTGACGGTTTGAAACAGTTTTGCGATCACGGTTTGGCCAATCACACAAACTTTGTTCCCCGAATCGACATCCTGGGATATAAAGAAACCACCCGCCGCAATTTGCCAATTTCGCACCGTCAAGTAATCCGCACCAACGCCCATCATCTCCTTGGGGCTCCAATTTTCGTTGCCGAAAATCACTTGACCACCCACACCCACGATGGGCGAAGACGCCAAAACAGCGGGGCAATCACGCGTGATAGCGACAGAATCATCCGCAGTCAAAGTCGGTGCCCCTGATTGCCGCACACCGGCTTTGCGACTCGACCCCGGCATCACAACGATGACATTGGTACCGAGCGTTTCAAACTGGTTCTGAACCAACTGACCTGCGCTCTGGCCGATGGAGACCATGGTTGTCACAGCGGCGATTCCGATCACGACGCCGAACACGGTCAAGGCCGCCCGCATCTTATTCTTTAAAAGCGCTCGGATGGCGATGCGCAGCGTATCCATCAGTGTCATCTTCTGAGTCCTTTATGCATATTCCCACCCGCTGAGAGCAAATTGACTAAGGTGTTTTCTTAACGCCGGTTACCAATCGATCAGCCACTTTAAGCTCACCTGAGACCATTTCTGTCGTTTGATTATCCGTCAACCCGGTGAAAATCTCGACTGCACGAAGAAAATCTCCTTCGACGACCCAAACATGCCGCTTATTGCTGTCGCGTCGCGACTCGATTTTTTGCTCAGCCGTTTGTTCGACTTCGTCTTGCGCCTGGCCATTCGTTTGCGCCCATCGACTACCATCCAAAAGCGGCCTGTCTTCTAGTCTTACATACTGCAAGTTTTCGGGATAGAACCACAGCGCTGCATTAGGTATTTTCACAATGTCGACTTTCGAATCGACCTCAAATGAAATGCTAGCGGTCATTCCCGGTAACAACTTCAGCTCCGGATTGCGAGCGGCGATAACCACCGGATAGGTAACGACATTCTCGGTCGTCACACTGCTGAATCGAATCTGTTCGATCTCGCCCACAAAAAGTTCGTTGGGATGAGCGTCAACAGTAAACGTCACCGGTCGACGGTCTTTGCGTGCCTGTTGAATCAATCCGATATCGGCTTCATCGACCGAGGCGAACACATGTACTTTCTTACGCAAGTCCGGAGCGACTATAAACAATTCCGGTGTTTGAAACTGAGCCGCCAGCGTTTGGCCGGGATCAATCTTGCGATCGATCACGACACCGTCAACGGGTGATGTGATCTGAGTGTATTCCAAATTAGCTTGAGAATTGGCAAGCGATGCGATGGCCTGCTGAATGGACGCCTTGGCCAACTTTCGCTGGGCCTGCAATGATTTGACTTCAAAAACCAGGATATCCATTTCACGGTTCGACAAGAAATCTTTGTTCTTATCTCTCAACCGCTCTCCACGTTGGTAATTGTTTAAAGCCTGCTGCAACTGCGCTTCAACGCGTTCGACTTCTGCTTCGCGGGTCACCAGAGTGGCTTCGTCACGTTCGACGTTCGCGACAAAAAGGCGAGGATCAACCTTTGCCAACAGATCGCCTTTTTTAACTTCGTCGTTGAAGTCGACATTCAATTCGACGATGGGCCCCGAAACGAACGAACCGACCGAAACCGATAAGACCGGTTTGACAGTTCCGCTGGAAATTACGAAACGGACTGCGTCACCGCGAGTCACCTCTGCCGTATCCCACTGAACCCGATTTCGATTCCGAAGATACTGTGTCACCGGGCGGTAGGCAGCGACGCAACCAGCGGCAACTACACCGAAAATTAGCAATAACTTGACAAACGTTTTCATAACCAACGGATCGATTCGGTGGAAAATCGCGAAAAATCTCGCGACATCTAAAAATTATAACCGCTCGGCCGTTGGTTGAATCTGCGGGTTCCGATTTGGAGCGATGTACAGCCTGCTTCGGTTCTGTCGGTCCTGCCGCAAATGAAGTTCCGGTCGGGTCGTTGAGCTATTTTTGCTCGATGATGAAGCTCTTTTCTGTTGACGCCGTTCGCTGTGGTTCGATCGATAGCAAAGCAGAATGATGTGCAGCGAAAGCCTTCCGCGACGCTGCACTTCGACCGTCACCGTTAATCGATGGAAAGCGAAATGGTGGCTGGCGCGATCCGATCGCTTTGTGTAACGCGATGTTTTGCCACAATCGCACACCCCCCATAGTAACGCATCGAAGGTGCATTGATGTTTAAGCTTATTATCCCGACGTTGTCTGTAGCGTTGCTGTGCAATTCCATCGTAAACGCACAATATTTTGGCACCAAATATTCCGCATCGTCTAGCTATAAAAAGCCCACGGGGTCAATTCGAATCGCGCGGGCAACCGATCAGCCCCAACTGCTCGACGCGCCCGCAGGTCTTGAGCCACCCGCATTATCTGACCTGCCGGAGCAACTGGAACTACCCATACCTGTTGAGACCGATAAAGCAGCGGTTCCTGAAAAGTCGCGAAATGTACAGCCCGAGATTTCCGCGAATGACTTCGACTCGCTCGAACCGATCACTCCGCTGCAGAGTATCCTCGAACCGTCACCTGCACAGACGATGCCGATTCCCCAGTCGATTG
>Ga0105045_10004978_pt1 | contig 11634 bp, 9 predicted proteins | sample MAT02_FD_78089 | JGI IMG/M metagenome (GOLD analysis project Ga0105045, IMG submission 78089) | Freshwater microbial communities from Lake Fryxell liftoff mats and glacier meltwater in Antarctica - MAT-02 (megahit assembly) | ecosystem: Environmental > Aquatic > Freshwater > Ice > Liftoff... | reverse complement strand
CATAGCCCAGGAGGTTCTGCACTTCCGGGGACTCGCGATCGAGATCCGCAGCCTTCTCGGCGGAGCGGAGCGCGCCTTCAGCGTCTCCTGCGGTCATGCGATCCCACGCGCGATCAATATGCGCGCTGAGTTGGTTCATCGGGTTCTTTTCTCGGCTGGCCATCGTGTGCGTGCTCTTCTTTCCCAATAGGGAAACAGGTGAGTTCTTTCCCGAAAGGGAAACCAGCAAGTTCTTTCCCGCTAGGGAAACCAGCAATTCTTCCCGAGAGGGAAACCAGCAATTCTTCCCGAGAGGGAAACCAGCAAGGTTTTGCGGCGGAACTGGCGGCGAGGTTGCCGCGAGGGAAACCAGCAAATGGTTCAATCGAACGGCTGCAATGACGCCGTCATCCCCTCGAAAACGGACCCGAGCGGACATGTTTATGCTCGGAGTTGGGGGCGCGAAGGTACGTGCGGGGCATTGATGGTCAAGCGACCTTTGCATGACTCCCTACCCGAACGAGTACGCACGCGCTGGAAGTGGTATTGGCGGCGGATGCGCAGGCTGGTTGCCTCACTCGCGTTCACATTGCTTCTGGGCTGTTCAGCGCTGCGTCCAAGTCGCTTGGGGGAGGATGCCGTGAGCGTGCTTGGAACGTCATCGGGCTGGCTGCATCGTGGCGCCTCGCTGCCCGATCGCGGCGTTGGTTTTGACCGGGCACGGCCGGGAGAGGACACGCGCTTCGGGGTGCCGCGCCTGGTCGGTGCGCTGATGCAGGCGGCGGCGCAGATCGATGCGTTGTTTCCGGGAGGCTTTCCGCTGCGCATCGGCGATCTTGGGTCGGCGCGGGGAGGGCGGCATGCGCGTCATCGGAGTCACCGCGCGGGGCGCGACGTCGACATCCTCTACTACCTCATGGACGCAACGGGCCGGTCGGTGGCGCCGCGCGGACGTGTTGCGTTCTCGCGCTTTGGTCTCGCCGCGGATGCAGAGACGAATGAGATCGTCGTCTTCGATGAGGCGCGCAACTGGGCGCTTGTGCGGGCACTGCTCACCGATCCGCAGGTTGAAGTGCAGTGGATCTTCTGCAGTCGTGGGGTGAAATCGCGGCTGCTTCGCTACGCGCTGGTGCATGAGCCCGATGCGTCGCTGCTCTCACGCGCGAACTACATCCTCGCGCAGCCGATGAATGCGCGTCCGCATGACGATCACTTCCACGTGCGCGTGCTCTGCAGCGCGATGGAGGCAGGAGCGGGATGCATGGATGTGGCGCCGATCTGGCCTTGGCTGCGTTCGCGGGAGGAGCCGCTGGGTGAGGACGCGACGGATGCGGACACGCTCGAGTTGCTCAATCGCGGGTTCTCAGCTCCAGACTGATCACGACCTCACGGGCCAGGGCCGCGCGCTCGATGTGACGCCAACCCGACGACCTATGGACCGCACCGGCGAGCGTCTCGCGCTCTGCGTCGGATGCGCCGAGCAAGATAAACTCGGCGTCGGGAGGCAGGTCGGGAGTGAGCATGATCAGCGAGGCGATGTGCACCGGCGCGTGGATGCAATCGAAGACGAAGATGGTCGCTCGCTCGCGTAGCTCGTCGGCCACATCGAGGATCTCCATCAGACCGCGCGCGCAGTGAGCGTGTTTGTCGAAGCGTGCTTCCATCGCGTCGGCGAGGGCCTCGTCGAGCGAGATCAGCACGTAGTGCGAGGTGTTCGACACGCTATGCAGACCTGACTCGGGAGGCCCCGGTTCCAGTGTTTCGGGATCGTTTCGGCTCTCTTCGATATAGAGCATCATCGCCTCGGGCGAGGACGCGCGTGCGGTGGCGCGGCGACCCAACGCCTCAGCCGGCATCGTCGGCCGAACACTCTGCGTGGCCCCCGGCGTCACGGAAGCAGCCCGCGCCATGGACGCCTCGGGCATTGAAGAGCGCCTGTGTGGAGCCTCGACGCGGGCGCCTTCCTGCGGGAATGGGGTTGGATGCGGCACCGAGAACACACGGGCAGGTGGCGTCGACGCAGACTTCGGCGTGACCGAGGGTGACCGCGCCGCGAAGCGCAGGAGGGGTCGTAGCTGACTCAGGAGTTCATCGGCCACGCTCTCTCCGAGCATGTCGGCGATGGTCTGGTGCCAGGCGCCTTCCAAGAAGCGAAGCACCTCCGGACCACGCTCCGGGACTCTCGAGAGGCCTGCCCGCGCCAACGCGCGAATCAGGATCGCCACCCGCGCCTCGGAGGAAGCGACGGATTCCACCGCTTCTGTCATCGCTCTCTGAACCGGTCCTGTCATGCCCCACCGAGACTATCAGCGACACGAACGGCGCGTCGACAGAACGCTGACGGCAATTAACGCTGGCGCCGTGACATCTGGTGAAACTACCCCTGCTACGCCACAGAAACCCTGGGTCGGCGTGGATGAGAATGGCCTCGGGCCCCGGCTTGGTCCGCTCGTAGCGACCGCATGCACGCTCTCCGTGCGTGAACTCGACGTCGACAAAGCGCGCGCTTTGGGGGCGCGGCTTGGCATTGAGGATAGCAAGGTCAGCTCCGGCTTTGGTTCGATGGCCCACGCGGAAGGCCTGGCGCTGGCGATTGCCGAAGAGGCGCTGGGGCGCCCGCCGATGCATGCGGATGACGTGCTGGCTGCGCTCTCGCTGGACGGTGTTCCTGCGCTCCGTGCGCCCTGTCCTTCGAGCACCCGTGCGCAATGTTGGGGCGACCTTCCCGTGCCCGCGTTTGGAGGAAAGCTCGCGCATGGACAGCAGCTTCTTCGCGCGCTTTCTGCCTCCAAGACCGAGGCGCGCGTCGTGCGCGTACGGACTGCTGTACTCTGCGCAAAGACCTACAACGAGGCGCTCGTTCGCTTGACCAGCAAGCTCGTTGTGGATCTCGAGCTCTTTGAGCGCCTGGTGCTCGATGCACGCGAGGCGGCTGGCGCGGATGTGATCGCGACATGCGGCATGGTCGGCGGCATTCGCAAATATCAGTCTCGCTTTCAGCACTTCGATCTCTCCCGCACGACGATGATCGAGGAAGTGAAAGGGCGCTCCGCGTACCGCATTGAAGGTGTCGGCGATGTCTCGTTTGAGGTCGACGCCGATGCGCACGCGCTGCCCGTCGCGATCGCCTCGATGGTGGGCAAATACATCCGCGAGCTGCTGATGGCGCGGCTCAATCAGTTCTATCGGGGGCACGACGCCACGCTGACCAACGTGAGCGGCTACCACGACCCCGTGACGGGGCGTTTCGTCGAGGCCACGCGACTTTTGCGCCAGAAGCTCGACATCGCGCCCATCTGCTTTGAGCGAAACGGTTAGAAAAACCGGCCAGAAGAACTAGTCTGAGCGTTGCACTCCGAGTTGAGAACCCTTATCAACGCGCCATGAGCGCAACGAGACGCCTTGCGGATCTTGGCGTCGGTGAAACCGGCACTGTCCACCTTGTGGAAGGCGAGGGCGCGTTTCGACGTCGCTTGATGGAGCTGGGCCTGCTCTCGGGGACCACGGTGCGCGTCGTGAGGGTCGCGCCGCTGCGTGACCCGATGGAGCTTGAAGTGCGGCACGCCTCGCTCTCGATTCGGCGTGCGGATGCGATGCGCGTGCTTCTTCGGCCAAGCGAGAAGGTCTCGTGAGCCTGCCCAAGCGCGTCGTGCTCGCGGGCAATCCCAACTCGGGGAAGACCACGCTCTTCAACGCCCTCACGCGCTCGCGGGCGCGCACGGGTAACTATCCGGGCATCACCGTCGAGCGCCGTATGGGCTCGCTTCAGGTGGGCGATGTGAGGCTCCAGATCGTTGATGTGCCGGGCACGTATTCGCTCTCGGCGTGCTCCGCAGAAGAGATCGTCGTCCTCGATGAGATCTTGCCACGACAAGGGTTGGCTCCCGATCTGGCGCTGCTCGTTTGCGATGCGAGTGCGCTTGATCGGCATCTCTATCTCGCGCTGCAGGTGATCGAGTCGGGAGTGCCTGCGCTTGTCTGTGTGAACCTGATCGATGAGGCGCGCGATAGTGGTGTGAGCGTCGACGCAGCCAAGCTGAGCGCTGCGCTGGGTGTGCCCGTAGCCCTTGTCTCGGCACGCACTGGGGAGGGGATGGATGCGCTGCGCGCAGCGATCGTCGCGACGGTGGCCGCGCCCTTGAGGGCGAGCGTCGCGCTTGCGCTTCCGGTGCCGCTACAAGCTGCGCTGACGTCGATCGAGGCGGCTGTGCGTGCGAGCGCGTGGGCGAAACCGGGTGAGGATGCGGCACGGATCAGCGCGCTCGCGAAGTGGGCGCTGCTCTCGATCGGCGACGACGAACTCGCTGTGCCCACGGCGCTTCGTGAGGCGGTGGAGAGCGAGCGCGAGAAGCAGCCGGATCTCGACTCGATGCTGATCGGCGCGCGCTACGCGAAGGTGGAGGAGTTGGTCGCAGCGAGCGTGACGCGTCGCTCCGAGGAGCGGCGCAAATCGGAGCGCATCGACGCGGTGCTGACCCATCCCGTGCTTGGGCTCGTTGTTTTTCTCGGCGTGATGACGGTGCTCTTTCAAGCGCTCTTTGCTTGGTCGAGCCCCTTCGTGGATGCGATCGAGTCGCTCATTGGCTTCTTGCAGAGCTTCTTGCGCACGACGCTTCCGGAGGGGGCGCTCACAGATCTGCTTGCAGATGGCGTCGTCGCCGGCGCAGGCAATGTGTTCATCTTTGTGCCGCAGATCGCGATGCTCTCGCTTTTCATCGTGCTGCTCGAGGACTCGGGTTATCTCGCGCGCGTGGCGTTTGTGATCGACCGCGTGATGGGCGCGGTGGGCCTGCACGGGCGCGCGTTTGTTCCGCTTCTCTCGGGCTTTGCGTGTGCGGTTCCGGCCGTGATGGCGACGCGCACGTTGGAGAATCGTCGCGATCGGTTGATCACCATGCTCGCGCTTCCGTTCATGTCGTGCAGCGCGCGCTTGCCGGTGTATGCGCTGGTGGTCGCTGTCGTCTTTCCACAGGGGACGCTCTTTCACGGCTTCGAGGCGGGCGTGCTGGCGCTGCTCTCGATGTATCTGCTCAGCGTGGTCACAACGCTGCTCGCCGCCGCGGTTCTTCGTCGCACGGTGTTGCGTGGACCACGACCTTCGCTCGTGCTTGAGCTGCCTCCCTATCGCTGGCCCGAGTGGCGCAGTGTGCTGCGGACGGTCGCAGACAAGACGTGGTCGTTTATGGCCAGCGCAGGGACGCTGATCGCGGCGATCACCATCGTGCTCTGGGCGCTGTTGACGTATCCGCGCAACGAAGCGAACGAGACGCGCTTTGCTCAGGAGATAGCGGCCGCGAGCGATGATGGTGCCGTCGCCGAGCTGGAGCACGCGCGCTCCGAGTCGCGCATGCAGTCGAGCATCGCTGGCACATTGGGACACGTCATTGAGCCCGCGATCGCTCCCTTGGGCTTCGACTGGAAGATAGGCATCGGCCTCATCGCGAGCTTCGCTGCGCGCGAGGTGCTCGTGGGCACGTTGGGCATCGTCTACGGCATCGGCGAAGAAGAAGACGAGACCAGCGTCGGCCTCCGCGATCGCTTGCGCCACGCACGCCGCACGGATGGAACGCTTCTGTTCACGCCGCTAACGGGGCTCTCCTTGATGGTCTTCTTCGTCCTCGCCGCGCAGTGCATGAGCACGCTGGCTGCGGTGAAGCGCGAGAGCGGTTCCTGGGGTTGGACGATCTTCTTACTCGTCTACATGAACGTCGTGGCCTACGTCGCCTCGCTCATTGTCTACCAGGGCGGCCGCATGCTCGGCTACGTGTGAGCCGCGCGATCAGCGGTTAACACGTGCCGCGATCGCCCTGACGGTCACCACTCCAGCGACGGCGCCGAGCACGGTCCCGAGCGTGACGACGATGGTCATCATGTCGACGCCGCCGCTGGCTGTTCGGTTCGACCAGAACCCGGCGAAGGTCACGCCGAGGACGACGGCGACGAGCAGCGTCGGCGAGTTCATCGGACTGCTCGCGCTGGCCTTGAACGCCTCAGGCTCGACCTTGGGTGCGCCCTGGCCGTTGCACGCGGGGCACGAGCCGTCCGCGCGGGGAAGGGCGCGGGTACCGCAGAGAGGGCAGGGCTTCATCGCGTGCTCCTGGGGTTTGGTTCAGCGGACGCGGAGGCGGCCTGCGGCGATGCGGTTCGCGTCGTCTTCGGGGCCTTCGACCACTTCGAGGCGAGTTTCACCCGCGTACATGCCCATGTAGAACGTGTAGTCGCCGGGCGGGAAGTTCGCTGGGACGCGCAGTTCGTGTCGGTCGAGGATGATATCGCCCTGGTTCCACATGCGAACTGGGTAGCGGCCGTTCACGGGCTCGTGGTCGCCATTCAGGCGCTGTCCGAAGCCGTCGATGTGGAGGAAGGGCTGGTAGCCGCCAGGGGTCGGCGCGTCGCAGCGCCAGACCCAGGTGACCGCGAAGGATTGTCCCGGGCCCACAGAGTCGCCGTTGGGGAGTTCAAGGTTGAAGCCAAGGAGTGAGATTCGGCGGTCGAGGCTCGCGTTGACCACGTGCTGCATCTCAGGCGGCGAGTCGAGCACGACATCCGCGAGGTAGTTCTCGTCGGCGCGTCCTTCCACGGGCTGGTTCGTCGCAAGGAGGACGCGCGCGCTCCGAGCATCAGCGATGAAGAGATGGCGATTGGCGCGTGTGCGGTAGCCACGATCAAGCTGGGCAAGCTGCTCGGCGGGGAGAGCCAGCCAGACACGCGTGGGGCGGGCCAGGAAGGCGAGCGCGTCGCTCTCGTTGGCGAGATCCAAAATCTCACCGTCGGTGTAGTAGGCCGCCGCGCGACCGCCGACTTGGTACTCGCCGAGGGGCTCGGTGTCGGACGCGAGCGCGTTGTACGTGTCGTAGATGTCGCGAGGGGAGAAGTGTGCCGAGGCTGCCGGATGGAAGAAGCCCACAAACCAGATGGCGAGGACAAGCGAGCTGGCAAAAAGCGGCAAGAGCGAGCGCTGACGCTGTGAGGTCGCGAGGTGGTAGAGCGCGCGGCCCACCCCGATGGCGATCAGAATGCCGAAGGGGACGACGAAGACGTAGAGCGCGACGCGGGTGGCCAGCGAGTTACCGCCGAGCGCAAGGAAGATGAGCGCGCCGATGGCGATGCCTGCACCGAGGAAGGCCACGGCGGATGCGACGCCCACGCCGCGTGTGCTGCGTCGGTAGAGGATGAACGCGAGGACGCCCGAGGCGACGGTCGCGATGAGGCCGCTGATGGCCCACAACGGGATCACGTGCATCGCGATGTCGAAGACCGCGTTGTCCTCGGCCCCGCGGAGCGCTGCGCGAAGGCCGAAGCCGACGATGCCAAAGCCAAGCAGCGCCGAGACAAGCAGCGCGAGGACGAAGAGCCAGACGCGGAATCCGATTCCACGGCTCCACTGCGCGCGGATGAGGTGCATTGGGACGAACGCGTAGAGCAGCACGCCGCCGAAATCACGTGCAGAGCTTCCGCCCATGGCCAGCGCAAAGGGGACAGGCTTGCCGCTCATATCCGAGGCCAGCGTGAGGAATGCGGTGAGCCCGAAGAGTCCAAGCACGATGGCCCAGCCTGCGCGCGGGTTGAACTCCTCTGGGACGGTGATGGTGGAGAGCGGGAGCCCTTCAAGGGGCGACCCGGGGTAGCTCGCGAAGTCGCGAATCAAGAGGGCGATGAGCAGCAAAGCGACGAGGCCGCGCGCCCAGTTCTCGCCCCGTGAGGTGCGCTCGAGGCCGCGAAGAAAGCTCGCGACGAGCCACGCGAGACCAAGCACCGCGAAGAAGGATCCACTGCCGTAGCGCGCCGCGTGAATCGTGTCGGCGGCGTAGGCAAAACCGCACCAGGCGAGCGACGCGAGGCTCACGCCGCGGAGGGCATCCTCCACGCTCATCGCAGACTTCGAGGCGCCCTCTTGGCGCGTCTCCACCATCAAGAATCCGAAGGCGAGCGGGAGCAACGCACTCCAGGGCGCGAAGCTGTGAAACATCGCCTCAATCGGCACTTCGAAGGTCGGTGGGACCTGTCGAAGCGGCAGGCCGCCTGTCCATGCGGAGTAGCCCTCGACGTTGTTGAAGATAGCGAGGACGGTCCCGATTCCGAAGCCCGCTCCGAGGAGCACCACGATTAACTGCGCGCCCGTGCGCGTCCGTGACTCGAGGTCGGTGGGCACTGCAAAGGGGCGGTCGTTCCAGCGTAGGCGGGCGATGATCGCCAGCGTGACGGCGAGTAAGGGAGGGGCGACGCCGAGCAGGATGCCCGCGCTCTGGACGGCGAAGAGGATCGCCAGCGGCAGCACGATCAAGGCGCCGATGCGCAGGCGACGATCCTCCCCGGGTGTGAAAGCGAGCAAGCAGGCCGCGATGAAGACGAGCGAGGAGGCGAGGAAGCCTGGTGCGGCGCCCATCATGTGGCGCGCGTTGAGCAGGAAGAACGGCGTCGTCGCGATGACGATGGTGGTGTAGGTCCCGCGACGCAGATCGCCAAAGAGCTGTCCTGCGAGCGTGGCCAAGCCGAGCAAGAGGATGCCTGAGAGCGCGATCGGCAAGCGTCCCGACCACTCCTCGACGCCGAAGAGACTGAAGCCTTGCCCCACAAGCCAGGTGGTGAGCGGCGGACGCACGGATTCGACGGCCTCGTTCGCGATCAGATGACGCGCGTCGTCGGCGATGCCGAGCTCCCATGGGTCCCAGATGCCGTAGTTGGGCAGCCCGAAGAGGACGATGAGCGAGACCAGGACAAACACCGCGACGGCGGCAGCGCGATCGAATCGCATGCTGGGCCGCGAGGGCGTGACGTCAGCCTCGGTAGAAGAGACGTTGGGTGTCGGCTCGCCGGAGGGCGTCGGGCCTTGATTCGCAGATGATTCAGCGCTCATGTCTTGCTCGATTTCGGCGCGAGCCTAAGCGGCCGCGCGTCGCTTCGCCAACCGTGTTTCACGCGCTGAACACATGGCTTGCTCGCTGCGTGGGGTTGCGCGCGAAGAATCGTTCGGAATTTTGGGCGCCGTGAACGTCCGATGAGGCATCCGTCAGCGCGTGCTGCGGTGGCCTGGAGGCACGATGGAGCGTCGGAATGTGTTGGCTGGTTTTGGTATCGCGGGTGGCGTGTTGGCCTGGCCAACGCTCATCTCGCAGGCTTTCGCCCAGGAAGATGACCGCACGCCCGCCGACGCGTTCGCCTCGCTTCATCAGGCGTGGCGTGGCGCTCAAGCACACAGACGGCCGTTGCTGGTCCTCGTCATTCCGAGCGATGCGACGCTTGCCTGGGATCGTGGGCGGGCGTTCGGCGCCGTGATCAACCACGGCTCAAAGGAGACGCTTCAGGCGATCGGCACGAGCCAGTTGGTCTGTGTGCGGATGCGTGAGGTGCGTCGTCTGTTTCCAAATCGCGCCGACCACGGAACCGCTGATGCTTGTCGTCACTGGCGCCGATGCGATCCAGGAATCGGATGCGCCCTGGCCCGCCGAAGTCAACGGTCGAGGCGCGTCGGCCAGGGCGGAGATGGATGCAAGGCTGACTGCGCAGATGAGCACCATCGAGCAGCTTCTGCAGACCGGGTTTGGCGCGCGTGTTCAGTCTCTCTCGCGTCCGGCTCGGGCTGCAGCGCAGCAACGCGCGATCGCGACCTTCCGAACGCAGCGCGTTCCCGATAGCTGTTGGGCGCGCGGGGGTGGGTGAGGGATGATCATTGAGGACACGCCGCCGAGCGACACGATAGTGGGCTGGGATGGGCCACGTGCCCGAGCAGGCGCGCCGCTTCCTCTACTTTTTCTCGGTGGACCGAATTCCGACGTAGCCGTTGCTTCGCTCTCAGGTGCGTTTGCGTGTGCACGAGGCAACGCATAGGGTCGCGCCGCAATGGCAGCTGAAGAACCACCGCCCTCGGTGCCCACGCTGCGACCGCTCTCTTCGCTCGGCATTCCTCTGCTTCGAGAAGAGATCGAGCGCGCGAGACAGAGACGATTCCTGATAGGGATCGGCGTTGTCCTCGCGCTCGCGCTGAGCGTGAGTGCGGTGTTCGCCGCAGGCTGGCTGGCTCACGGCGACGCGGGTGAGGCTGAGACTTCAGTGGCCGCCGTGCCGACGCAAGTTGGCTACACGCCGCCCCCTGACGCGTTCGTGATGCCGCCCGATGCATTTGTCCCGTCGCCCGCCATCGCCACGGAGGCCAACGGATCCGGTACGCGCACGGTGCATCGTTTCGGTCAGAGCAATGGCTTTCGTCCGGCCCTGGTCGCCGCGACGCTCACAGGCCCAGAGGCGGATGCGCTGATCACCGCACTCACTGGTGTCATGGACTTCCGTCGCTGTCGGCCCGACCACGAGCTGACGATTGAGCGAGGCCCCGACGGTGTGCTGCGTCGCTTCGAGTACAAGGCCTCGATCACCCAGATCTACGAGGTCACGCGCGATGAGGCCGGGGCCCTGGCCGGTCGTCAGCTTGAAGTCCTGGTCGAGCGCATCACGTTGGCGCGCGGCGGGGTCGTGCTGACCTCCCTCGGCGATGCGTTGGAAGCCGTGCAGCTCGGCCGAACGATGGTCGGCACCTTCGTCGAGGTCTTCGACGGACGCATCTCGTTCAATACCGAGACGCGCACGGGAGACACGTTCCGCATCGTGGTGGATGAGGAGCGCATCGAAGGTGAGTTTCTGCGATACGGAGCGGTTCACGCGCTCGAGTATCGGAGCCAGCGCAGGGGGCTCTTGCAAGCGTTCTACTTCGCGCCGCGTGAAGACCTCACCGACTTCTACGACGAGACCGGGCGGGCGGTGCATGGCGGATGGCTGCGCACGCCGCTCCACTTCGATCACATCTCGTCGCCCTTTGATCCACGCCGCATGCATCCGGTGTTGCATCGCTTGATGCCACACAACGGCATCGACTTCGCGGCTTCCACAGGAACGCCTGTCTGGGCTGCTGCGGAGGGCGACATCACCTTTATCGGCGAGCGTGGCGCGAATGGAAACCTCATCTCGATGTCGCATGAGGGCGGCTACGAGTCGCACTACGCGCATCTCTCTCGCTTCGCGCCCGGGCTCGCGCGCGGCACCCATGTGCGGCAGAGGCAGCTCATCGGCTATGTCGGATCAACCGGCCGAAGCACTGGCCCTCATCTTCATTTTGGCCTGAAGCGCCATGGCAATTTCGTCGACCCAGCCCGCGAGCTGAACGGCCCAGGTCGCATGCTTCCGGGTGCGCAGCTTGGTCGCTATCGCGCCGAGGTAGCCCGCCTTCGCGGTATGTTGAACGACATCGAATTGCCTGAGGCGGCCGCAGCACCGAGGCGACCCGCTGCGGCAGAAACGCCTACTGCGCCCTCTGAAGACGTGATGGACTGAGCGCAGTGGGTCACTGGTTCACGTGAGGGGGAATGGGTTCGCTGGCTCACCTTAGGGCCCGGCACAAAACAATACAACTGACTTAACGACGAAAGACGATCCTCATCCTCGGTCATGACCACGATGAAGGAACGGGCCGCGCTGGAGGCGACGATTGGCGACCGCTACCGGAAGTTGAAGGGAAGTTCGACGGAGCGGGCACGTCGATTGTTCGTGGCGAACGAGACGCTGATTCCAGACTTGAAAGCGCTGGTCGATAGGGCGACGCGCGGAGATCCAGAGTCGCCGCTGCTGTGGACCTCGCGGAGCCAGCGCAACATCGTCCTGGCCCTT
>Ga0105045_10004976_pt1 | contig 11635 bp, 13 predicted proteins | sample MAT02_FD_78089 | JGI IMG/M metagenome (GOLD analysis project Ga0105045, IMG submission 78089) | Freshwater microbial communities from Lake Fryxell liftoff mats and glacier meltwater in Antarctica - MAT-02 (megahit assembly) | ecosystem: Environmental > Aquatic > Freshwater > Ice > Liftoff... | reverse complement strand
TTTCCGTTTGGGAAATTGGCGACGGCAACCGGTTGACACGTAAGGCAATCACTCATTCCTGCTTTTCTTCAAAAACCGATTGTTTCAACCGGCCGTGTTCTGAAGTGTGCAAAATTGCAAGTCTATTGCACAATGCCAGACCATCCAAAATCAAAAATCCGATGGAACCACCGTAATGCACATGAGCACTTCAAGGAAGGATTTTCGACGATGAGTGAGAAAGACGAAGCAAAAAATAAAGAGGCCGCGGCAGACCTCAGCGGAATGCTCGGTCTAGGTGGGATATTCGATGGCGTTTCTAACTTAATCAGTAAGTTCGGAGAGCTAGCAGAAAAGGGCGAAAGCCTCCGCAGCGGGTCGCACCAGAGTGAAACGTCCACCGGCAAAAAGATGTCAACTTCCTACGGATTCAATGTTAAGTTCGGCCCAGGCAAGGATGGCAAGGACAATGACCTCAACGTTCAGCCGATTCAAAAATCGGTGAAATCTGAATCGTCAGCCCCAGTGCCCATAGTGCCACGAATCCGTGAACCGCACGTCGAACTTTTTGATGAAGGTGATCATGTTCTCGTCATTGCTGAGATGCCAGGCGTCTCGAGCGAGAATGTTAGCCTTTCGTTCATTGAGAAAATGCTTCATATCCATGGTGTCAGCAAGACAGCCGAGTTCAAGAAGGAACTGGCCTTACCGCGCGAATTTGGACCCGATCAAGTAGCGATTACTGCAAACAACGGAGTTGTCGAAATTCGATTGTCAGCCGATGCGCGCTAGAATTCGGTCTTTGAGCCGAAACCGAACGACATCGAGTTTCTGCGAATGATCAGCAGTTGCAGTGTTTTAAGCAGGCAGTGCACTGGGATGGCGATTCAAACAGGCAAGCCTCCTGTCCTACGAACATGAATGGATTCATAACGCATGTCTACGATAGACACACCCACAAAGAGACGTCTTCGTGTCGTTGAAGCGGCAAGTCGCGACGTTGGTCGAGGTTTGCTTCGGCTCGATCCCGTCGATATGCAAACGATTGGCGTTCGTTCGGGAGACATTGTTCTCATTACCGGCGAGCGAACAGCCGTTGGCAAGGTGATGCCAGCGCACAAAGAATCGCGAGGGGAATCTCGCATTCAAATGGATGGCGTTCTGCGAGAGTCAGCCGCCTGCGGTATCGATGATTTTGTCGAGATTCAAAAGATCGATGCGAGTGACGCCGAACGGATCACGCTCCGCCCACGCAAGATCCGACCCATCGAACGAGATCTGGAATACATCGCATCGCTTGTGGACGGCCTGCCAGTACAAAAGGGAAGCGTGATTCGAGCAATTCTGTTCGGGAACGAATCGATCGATTTCGACGTTCAAGATACGTTTCCCAACACGCCCGTCATCATAACGCCGAACACAAAACTCACCATCGAGCAGTGTGCGTCCGAGACAGGCAATCGAAGCCCATCCTATGAAGATGTCGGTGGTGCGAAAGCACAACTGCAACGCATTCGAGAGATGATTGAATTGCCGCTGAAGTTCCCAGAGGTTTTTGAGCGATTGGGTGTGAGTGCTCCGCGGGGTGTACTGCTCTATGGTCCTCCGGGCTGCGGAAAGACGTTGATCGCACGCGCGATTGCACATGAGACCGATGCAAAGTTCTTCGTCATCAGTGGTCCAGAGATCATTCACAAGCACTACGGTGAAAGTGAAGCTCACCTTCGGAAGATTTTCGAACAAGCGAGCAAGCAAGCGCCCAGTATCATCTTTTTGGATGAGATCGATGCGATTGCACCCAAGCGTGAAAATGCTGCCGGTGACGTGGAACGCCGAGTTGTTGCACAGTTACTCACGCTGATGGATGGTATGAAGCAGCGCGAAAACGTGATTGTGATTGCGGCCACGAATCTCCCCAACTCCATTGATCCCGCTTTACGTCGACCCGGCCGTTTCGATCGGGAAATTGAAATCACGATTCCGGATCGCTCTGAGCGTTTACACATTCTCGAGATTCATACTCGCGGTATGCCGTTGGAGGATGATGTGGATCTGAGGCACCTGGCTGCGATCACTCACGGGTTCGTTGGTGCGGATTTGGAGGCTTTGTGTCGTGAAGCGGCTATGGTTTGTTTGCGGAAGTTGCTCGATCGTATCGACTTTGCTCAGAAGCGAATTCCCTATAGCCAACTTGCATCGCTCAGGGTGCAAATGTCTGAGTTTTTGCAGGGTTTTCAGTCCGTTGAGCCCTCGGCCATACGCGAAGTGTTTGTCGAGGTACCAAGTGTTCGTTGGGATGATGTAGGGGGTCTGGAGTCTATCAAACAACAGATTCGAGAAGCGATCACTTGGCCATTGAAATACGAATCGCTGTTCCAACAAGCCAAAGTGCGGCCAGCTCGCGGGATCTTACTTGCAGGCCCTCCGGGTGTCGGCAAGACGATGATTGCCAAGGCGGCGGCAACGGAAAGTCAAGTCAACTTCATTTCGGTGAAGGGACCCGAGTTGCTATCGAAGTTTGTAGGAGAGTCAGAGCGTGCCATTCGAGAGATCTTCAGCAAAGCGAGACAAGCCGCTCCGTGCCTAATGTTCTTTGACGAGATCGATGGTCTATGCTCGACACGTCAATCCAGCTCGAACGACTCGGGTGTGTCCGGCAGAGTTCTAAGTCAATTCCTAGCGGAGATGGACGGGATCGAGGACTTGAACGGAGTGTTTGTTCTCGCAGCGACCAACCGCCCAGATATGGTCGATCCCGCATTGCGTCGATTTGGGCGATTTGAACAAACGATCGAAGTGGGATTGCCAGATTATGCGAGCCGCAGAGCCATTCTCAACGTTCACCTTCAGGATCGGCCACTCGCGGAAAAAGTGGATCTAGATGATCTGGCAGGTCGTACCGAAGGTTTTTCAGGCGCTGATATCGCCTCGTTCTGTAGTATGGCTGCACGCTCAAGCATTCGTCGGGCAGTCGTCATGCTGAACGCCGAGGAGCGAGATGTGGACGATGTCAAGATTCGAACGGAAGACATCATGAGCTGTCTAGATGAGATGAAGCGAATCGTGGGGGCCAAATAGCATGTCGGACGCAAATGCATCGACAGAGGATGAAGCACTCTATCTGCTTGGATTCTCGCCAAAACTTTTTGAAGTAAGTTCGATAGATGAGGCGGATTCGACGGGAGCCGAGGCTGAGTTTATCGATGAACAATCTACAAGTCTGTTAGCCCATTTTGGCATTGAGAGGATTGAGGCAGGTGCCGGTTGGGCTTGGTACAAACGGATCGAACGTCGCGATTTCGAAGGAACGGAGGGCGAGAAGAATCTAGCAGACATTCACTGGCTAACTCCTCGCGTCATTGCACATGAGACAGTCGTTGATCAATTGAGTTGCCAATCGGCGTTCTATCCAGCAAGGTTTGGTACTCTTTTCTCGACCGAAGGGAGACTATTTGCGTTTACAGAGGAGGCATCGGAGTTACTTGCGGCTTACTTTCGACGCGTCAAGGGAAAGCGAGAGTGGGGACTGAAGCTCTACGGCGATAGCGCGCGAGCCGCTGCCATCGTAGCGCAACGAAACGGGATTCTTCAAGAAGGAAGACCCATTGGTGGCGCGAACTATCTCAAGCTGAAGCAACTGCAAAGAGAACACAACTCTGCCAAGGCACAATTCCTTGATGAAGTCCGGCAGGATGCAACTCAAGCACTGCAGGCGCAGTTCACAGAGATGGTTGCGAGACCATTGCATGGTGCAGCAAAGGAGTCTTCTCGAGAAGAGTTGTTGAGCAATCTTGCTATTCTAGCGACCCCTAGTGAATCGACTCGACTCGTGGATTGGGCCGAGCGATGGAACAATAACGAGACTTCTCAGACAGGCGTGCGTGTGGAGCTCACTGGACCTTGGCCTGCTTATAGTTTTTGCCCCTCTCTTACCGACGACGTACTGGCAAGTCATGCTAGGAGACAATCCACATGACGCAATCTGTAGAAAAAGTTGTATTAGCGGAAAAGCGATCCAACGAGGACCGGTGGTTGGTTTATGCAGTGCTCGGTTCGAAGGAGATACTCCAAGGTTCAACAATCGATGAGAAGTCTTTGACTCATCGGGTCTCCATTCTCGAATTGGATGGCGTCACGATTGCAATAGGCCCTCTGGCAGAGAACGCAGTTAATGGCGCAGTGACTGGTCAACAGATCCGAGAGTTTACCGACATGGTCAACGAGCTGCATCGCCTTGGCGACATCCTGCCATTTCGATTTGGCACGATCCTATCTCTGAAAGAGTTGTTTTGCACTCTCGAGAAAAATAAATCCTGGTACCAAACCGCTTTACAAAAAATTGCTGGATGTTCTGAACTGTGCGTTCGATGGGCGGTTCCGAAAATCGCGACGGAGTCGCCGCATGAACTCCAGACCGCAAACGACTGGAAACCCGCCAATGGCATCGAGTATCTGAAGTCCAAGGCGCGCTCCAAATATCGTGATGACGGCATAGAGAGAGAAGTCTCAAAGGTTGCCGCCGAAATTAGGGGGATCTTTGCTGATGCATGTGTTGATCTTGTGTCAAGCGTTAGCGAGATGATTGCGAAGCGGCCGGGTGAGGAGGCTGACGTGATTTATTCAGTCGCGAAAATCGACCTGCTGGTTCGTCGCGAGGCGATTGCATCGGTTCGCAACGCGGCTTCATTGATGCAGCTGCAGTCGTCTCTGCCAACGATTGCGTCAGGGCCCTGGCCTCCTTTTTCGTTTGTTCATAATAGAGAGAAAGAAATTTCGGCGATTCGTCCTATGCAAAGTTGTGCAAAGACGTGTGAAACTGAAGCAGTCCGCTAAACAGGAGGCATTATAAGTTGTAGATCGCTTGCGTAGAGTATCTGTCTTTCAAGTATTTGAAAGCGGCTAGGCAAACAAATTCCCGTTCAGAGTTTCCTCGGCAATCGTTCGGCGAGACTTTGCAAGAGCACTTGTTGTGCTCGGGAGTGATGATTGGTGAGTTGACAGGTGTTTCTTAACCATTGAGGAGATTTTGAAATGGCATCAGTACAAAAGACAACTGATTCGTCGAGCTTGGCAGAAGTCGTTGACCGCATCCTTGATAAGGGTGTCGTGATCGACGTTTGGGCAAAGGTATCGCTAGTCGGTATCGAGTTGCTCTCGATCGAGGCTCGAATCGTAATTGCATCGGTAGAAACCTATCTAAAGTATGCAGAAGCTATTGGATTGACAGCAACCGCTGCTGCTCCAGCCTAGTTTTTCGGTTGAATGCGAGTTTAAGGCCGGTCTGTCGAGAGATGTTCTTTATTCGATCGATAAGACCGGCCTCGAACTCGGTTTGAGGCGTTGGTTAAACGAATTTATTGCTTGAAAGGGAACGGGTCACATGGTTAGTTTTCGCGAACAGATGCAACGCCTAGCAGATAACATAGTAAAGACCCGAAACGAGCGAAAAGAGTTCGTCGCGCAGAATCACAAAGATTGCGTGAAGAAGCGGAAAGAAGTGTCGGAGCAACGGAATCAAACCAAACGAGAGCTTGTCAAGCAAGCCTCGGTACTGACCAAAACGCTGGAAGACTTCAATCGAAACAATAAAAAGATGGTTGCGAGATCTCTTCGCGACACACGATCAATGCGATTAAAGCACGCAAAAACGGCTAGAAATGCGATCAAACAAGACATCGCAAAGAACCGTCGCGAGATCGCTCGAATGTTGCGACAGAACAATAGCGACCGAAAGAGAATGGCTCGGCAACAAGACCGCGCGGCGTCGCTCACCATCCAATCAGTCAAGATGCAAGTCCAACGCATTCGTGGCGCAACAAAACGAATGACCCGAGCGTGGGCTATAGACCGACTTGAAGCAAAGCAAATATGGATACGGATGCAGAGTCGCACTACCGTTCGCGAAGCAATACGCACCTCGGAATCAGTTTCTCCCGTTGTGGTATCGACTGCCGTCCGTCCGGCTTGGGTCGCGACAACTCCGAGTCTCAGCCTATCGGGCATCCCACTTCCGCCCAATCCAATCACCCAATCGGTTTGAAGATTGCGCAGTGGCCAAGTACCTTGAGTTGTTCTAGATCCAATTCACTTAGTAAAGAATACGAAAAACATGCAAGAGGCATCACTTCATCGAGGTGGAACAACCCCCAAGTCGCTCAACGGACTATCGGCACAAGGGAATACAGCCGACTTTATTCCGCAGCCGGGTTCCGACTTCGTTGCGACTGCCGCCGTCAAAGAATTGACCCAAAGAGCGTTAGCTTACATTGAGATTGGGTATGCGGTGCATCTTTCAGGCCCAGCGGGAACGGGCAAGACGACGCTCGCATTGCACATCGCATCGCAAATTGGACGGCGTTGCACACTTTTGCACGGCGACGATGAAATTCGCGGCTCCGATCTTCTTGGAAAAGACGCCGGATACCGACGTCAATCTGTACGTGACAACTACGTTAGCTCCATTCTGAAGACGGAGGAGACGGTTTCGCTCATGTGGAGCAACAACCGTTTGACGACGGCTTGCGAACAAGGCCATACGGTTATCTATGATGAGTTTACGCGTTCACCTGCCGCCGCTAACAACGCTTTTTTAAGCATTCTCGAGGAAGGAATACTTAGCATTCCATCGTCGGGACAAGACAAAAACTACGTTCGTGTCCACTCAGACTTTCGTGCAATTTTCACATCGAATCCAGAGGAATATGTCGGTGTCCATAAATCGCAGGATGCACTTTTGGATCGAATGATCACGCTCGAGGTCTCGCACCAAGACCGCGAAACAGAGATTGCCATTGTTCAAGCCAAGAGCGGTCGGTCGTTGGAAGAAGTCACGGTCATCGTTGACATCATTCGCTCGATGCGAGACAAATTTGGCGGCAAGAATGGACCAACAATACGTGCAGCTCTTGCGATCGCTAGAATTCTCGATCACCGCAAAGCAGCCGTTTCTTGCGCGGATCCAATATTTATTGCAACTTGTCAGGATGTTTTGTTTTACAACTCTTCTCGGCAATCAGCGAAGCCCTTCACACGGCAAGATCTTGAGTCGCTCATTCGGTCTGTTGTTTCGGCAGCCCAATTGCGAAGTTCCGTCGCGTCTCGCGAATCCCTGTCTGTTCGCAGTATTGCACCTGCACCAACGCACGCAATTGCAAATGAATCTGAGCCTATTCGGCGGGTTCGATCGAATATGGATTCACTAACTCGCAATCTCGAAAGTGTGAACGAGGTCCGACTTGCAGATGTTGCACTCAGCGCCAAAAATGATGCAGTCAGGTCAGTCTTGGAAAAGAAAGCCGACACGGTAAATCTTACCGATGAAGTAGTTGACATCGATATCGCACATGAGAGCGCGAGTCGACGGTTACCGAGACCACCCGCATTTGAATCCACTGGAATCTCAGTCGGTGCAGCGGTCTCGAAGAATTAGTTCTTCCAAACCAAAATTGCATCCTCTGAAATTGGATTCTGTCCATGAGAAATTCCATGCCGAGACGCGGTTTGCACAGTATGCAGACGCGTGCTTCTAAAAAAGCAATCGCTACTCTTAAAAGTCCAGAGATGTATTTGAAACTCACTTCGCTGGAGATCGAAAGATCAAGGCGAGTGTTGGAATTAGACAATCTATTGGAAAGGGTGAGTAAACTGTCTGCCCGCATCCATTCTATAGCGAACGAGCAAGAAGCCTTGCGATTGCGTATTGATGGCGAATGCCGAGGCATAAGTGCTTCTCAGAATCCGCCAGTCCAACAAAAAAGCAACGTCGGCTTTACCTACTAAACAAACGGCTGAGACTTGCCTGAAAAAACGCAGGCTCGAAGTCTATGCCATTTATCTTCGGCGTAACGTACCGTTACCTCAGCTTTCGGAGGAAATGAATCATGGCCAACCAAATTGAAAACGCAACTGGATTTTATGTCTACTCGTTTCTCAGGGCCAAGGACCAAGAAGCCGTAATCGCGTCCAAACTGAAGGGCATTGAAGAGGCTGATATCGAGGTGATTGTTCGGCACGACTTGGCAGTCGCGGTCTCGCCTATCGTCGCTAAGAAAATTCGTCCGCAACGAAAATTCCTTGCCGCCCATCAAGATATTGTCACCTACCTTTCCAAGCACTGGAGCATGTTGCCGGTTTCATTTGGACTGATCGCAGACGATATTGACCAAGTACACCACATCCTAAACAGTAATCGCGACATCTTGAATGAGCAAATCGATCGTGTGGATGGGCAAGTGGAGATGACGCTGTCACTCAAGTGGACCGCTGAAAACATTCCCCAGTATTTTGTGGACCGCTATCCACAACTGGCAGAAGCTCGTTCGATGATCGTCGCGGGAGAAGCCTCGCGTGACGACCAGATCGAAATGGGAAGAATCTTTGAAAAGCTTCTAACTGCCGAAAGAAGCGAACATACACAAAATTTTCTGGACTTGCTCGAGCCATTATCAAAAGAGATAGACGTACAACCGACTCGCAATGAATCCGATGTCATGCGGCTCGCCTGCTTGATCGATCGCAACACGGAGGCAGACTTTAGTGCAGCGGTTTACAAGGCTGCAGAACTGTTTAGCGACGAATTTGCCATTACGTTTAACGGTCCGTGGCCTCCTTATAGCTTTGTGAAGCTAGCACTGTCGATGGAGTAAAAACATGTTTTACTTAGACGATTTAGTTATGTCGCCATTCAAAGGGTTTCTGTTCATTGCCAAGGAAGTTGCCAAGGCTGTCGAGCTAGAAAAGGAGAACGAACGAGCCAACAACATGGCTCAGCTTTCGGCACTGCATGCTCAACTTGAGGCAGGAGAGATTACTGAAGACGAGTTTGATGAACGCGAAGCCGAACTCTTGGACTTGTTAGAGTCTGAGGAATGAGCTCGCATCACGCACCAAAAGGACTTGGAAAATGCTCAACGAAAACGAACACCTTGCAAAAAGCATCTCGCTTTGTGACGCTCTTGATCGACTCCTCAACAAAGGAGTGGTTGTAACGGGAGACATTACGATCTCGGTTGCTGGCGTCGATCTGCTTTACATCGGACTTCGTGGACTGATTTGTGCCGTGGATGCATTGGGGGAACTGCCACCGAGCCTTTCTCACCACGCCCGCCACTTTGCCACGACTGGAGAAGCATGATGAGTACAGCATGCACCAACTCATTTGGTGCCAACGACTCTGAGCTCGCGCAAGCGATGATGGCTACCGCGGCCGCATCACGTCGTGTTGAATTGAATGCTGAGAACGCAGCGACCGGATTAGGACGACTTGCGGTGACGCTGGTCAATCTTCTTCACGAACTGCTTGAACGCCAGGCGATTCGCCGTATGGAGAACGGGACGTTGACCGACGCACAAATTGAAAGCCTAGGTGATTGTTTGATGAAGCAATCGGAGGCAATCGATACTCTTTGCTTGGCATTTGGGATTGGACGCGATGATCTTAACTTGGACCTCGGCCCACTTGGAAAATTGATCTGATGCATGGGCACGCAGATGCTTCGTCTGATGCAACATCAGGATTACCGCAGGCAACCAGCCTGTAGGTAAGAATGGAATTTGACTCAACTTACAACAATGGAATGAATAGCATGAGCACTACTAGAATACCAACGGCAACCTCTTCCTCGTCCATCGCCGATATCCTCGAAAGAGTTCTGGATATGGGAGTTGTGATTGCAGGAGACATTCGCATCAAGCTAGTCGATATTGAGCTGCTGACCATCCAGATTCGCCTCGTTGTATGCTCGATCGAAAAGGCACGCGAGATTGGTATGGACTGGTGGAATGTTGCGCTAGACAAGAAAGAAGGTTCCAGAGAAGGAATCGCGGCCGGCGATGCGAGCGAGCTGGCAAGTCGCTTGGAAGCGATGGAACGACGAATGAAAGATATGGAACGCGTTGGCACCAAGTCCAGATAAATAAATCATGCACACACCTTCATCTCCAGCTTTCGAGCAGCCAATCGATCCCTCCGCAACGACGGTTCTCGAGGGTATGCAATGCGATGTCCAACAGCTGTCTAGGATACTCGCTAGTTTTTCCAAGGATGCAATCGATATCCTAGCCAACAAACGCGAGGCGACGAGCAAAAACTCGACTCGAGTGAGTTTGCTGTCGAAGCGACTGTTTGCGGTCGTGGCTATTCTAACGCTAGCCCTGAATTTCGGTTTGTTATTCATGGGAGCAACCAACGTGCAGATGGTGATTTCCAATCTTGGCATCTCCGTACTCTTTGTGCTCGTCAGCATGTGCGTCGTTTCCGATCTATCGAGAGGCAAGTCGCATTTTCTGGATGAACGGCAACGGCTGCAAGACCGGATGCACAGCGTCAGTGAGTTCCTGCGAACCTTGCTGCAAGAACGGCAACAGTGGGTTAATGAAGTGTGTCAAACCAAATGGCTGTTCGAGAACGAGCAGATCAAGTTGCAGATGGTCAAGAAAGACCTTGAGGCTCAGCAAGAAAAACTGGCCTTGACCTCTTCATTGGTTCACGAAAAATCTTGCCAGCTAGATAGCTTGCAACTCGAAATTAATCAGAGTGCTGCAGCCAATGAAGCAAAAATTGCGCAAGCTAAACAACTATTTGATGAACTCAATGCTGCACGCTTGGAATTGGATCGAGGAGCGGAAGAAAAAGGTAAGTTGGAGAATGAGATCGCGAGCTTAGTATCGGCAGCCAGCGAGGCTACTGAAGTTTTAACTGGGATACAAACGGAGATCCAAACCACGGAGGTATCGACTGACTCGATGCGAAATTCGCTGAGCGACCTTCAATCGGAATTAGATGTGTTGAGCAACGAAGTAAATCGTTTAAGCGAAGACAAGACTCGTTTGACCGATGAATTATCCGAATCCAACCGATTGTTTGGCGAGTGCGAATCTAAACGATCGCAACTCAACGAAACCAATGAGGTACTCTTTCTCGAGGTTGAGCAAAAGGAACAGGCGGTCGAAGCTGCATGCGCAAAGTCGATTGAGCTCATGACGCTCTACGAAACTCTCGAAAAGGAATTGGCTGAACTCGTTGAGGTAGTCGCTGTTTCGAAATGCGACCACGAAAGCATTTTAAAGCAAATCGAGATTGCGAACACGGATCGGGAACAACTAGAGCATCGAATGCAAGGGATGCAGAGAGATAATATTGACCTCATCAATGAAGCGGTCTCGCTTGAATCTAGGTCGGCACAAGAGTTAGAAAACCTCTCAAGTAACGAGGCTGCGTTGCAAGCGATGGAGGAGATGCTTGCCGGAAAGAAGTCGCAATACCAGGAACTTCTTTTGGAAAGCGAGCAAGTAGATCAACGCGTTTCAACGTTACTGACGCAGCTCGGTGAGTTGGAATGCTTGGCCATTGCGAAATCCACTTCCGTATCGGACTTGGTAGAACAGCCGACGGCTAAAGTGGAAACATCGCCGCTTTGCGAAGCCGTTCCGGAAAAGGAAGTCGTCGAGGAAAAGGAAGTCGAACCTTGTGTAAGTTGTTTAGCGCATCAAGCGGAGAACGAAAAGCGGTTGGAAATCGCAGAGTTGATCGCGGCGCTCGATCTGCGAGAGGCTGCAGTTCGGGAATCGTTGGCTGACTCCATGAAAGCTGCTACGGACGCTGAAAAGACGGTAGCCGATGCCGAAAAGACGGTAGCCGATGCCGAAAAGTCTTCTG
>Ga0105045_10004975_pt1 | contig 11636 bp, 5 predicted proteins | sample MAT02_FD_78089 | JGI IMG/M metagenome (GOLD analysis project Ga0105045, IMG submission 78089) | Freshwater microbial communities from Lake Fryxell liftoff mats and glacier meltwater in Antarctica - MAT-02 (megahit assembly) | ecosystem: Environmental > Aquatic > Freshwater > Ice > Liftoff... | reverse complement strand
CGGTGATGGCGAGATTATCGTTCGCGCGCGGGCTGCGCTTTTCGTCCTTGCGATAGGGCGAAGCGGCATCGATGAACTGGATAGTAATCCGGGAGTCGTTGATTTCCTTAACAGTATCTTTGATCGCCTGAACGTTCTCGGTCCAATCGGGCGAACGGAAGTCGCTAATCACATGCAGCACGCGGGCTGTATCCGAACTCCCGTAAACTCGATTCATATAATCGGCGGCTCGGCGCAAGGCGATGTGCATCGGCACACGCACGGTGCTGAGCTCTTGCAAGTTCATCTTTTCTTTGATTTCGGCGGCGCTGGTGCTGGAGAGCCGATTGAACTCAAGCGGTTGATCGAGTTGCGAGGTCGTCATGATATCGAGAAACTGCGGGGTGGTCGCTTCCGACGCAGCAGGCACGATCTGGCCGTGGATGAGCTTTTTCCCGGACTCATACGCGTTGGTCAGCACGCCATCTTCGCGGACGGCATCGCCCATACTGGGGGAATCATCAATGAGTACGACATGCGCGGTTTGCCGCGCTTCTTCGCCGGTGGTGTTGAACCCCAAGAATCGCGCGAAGAGCAAACCGATCAGCAGCATGATGAGTATGCGGAGGAGCAGGAGCAGCAGTTGTTCGATAATCATCTTGCGGCGCATGCGTTTCTGAGCTTTGATCAGAAACTCCATCGCCGCCCAGCGGATGCGCTGGAAGCGCATCCGGTTAATCAGGTGGATGATGATGGGGGAACTGACAAGCAACGCCCCGGCCACCATGGAGCCAGCGCCCAAATTGGCGTAAGAATTCGCGTTGAATAAGCTTCCAACAGTATCGAACATGGTGCAAAACCCGGAAAGTATATTGAAGTTCGGACGCGATCGAGAACACTATTCCGCAGTTACATATTCACGGGATTGGCTCGATCGGACATCCGGCGGAAGAGGAACCGCGAAAGGACCGCATCGAGGTAGTCGCTGGTGCGAATCAGGTTGTAATCGACACCCATGCGTGTGCAGCCGCGTCGCACTTCCACGAGGTATTCCTCAAGCGCTTCGAGGTAGCCTTCGCGGAGGGCTTTCGGATCGCAGAACAGGTGCGGGAGATCTTCGAGGCCTTCAAACTTGGTCATGCCGCCGAATGGGAAGGTCAGTTCGTCGTCGTCCATCACATGGAACACGACGACGTCGTGCTTGCGATGGCGGAGCATTTCCAGGCCCTTGAAGAGCGGTTCGCGATCCGTGAGGAAGTCCGAGAAGATCATCACGACACTGCGGGAATGGGCAGTTTCCGCGACTTGCCGCAACGATTTGAAGATGTCGGTCTTCTGTTCGGGTTTGGTCAGGTCGAGCGACTTCGTGATGCCGTTGAGTTGCCGCTGCGAGCTTTTCGCGGGGAGAACCGATTTCACATCCCAGCCGAAGCTCACTAGCCCGGCGGAATCTTGCTGCTTAATGATGAGGTACGCCAGGCAGGCCGCAGCGGTGCAAGCATATTCATACTTGTTCATTGCTCCACGGCCGTAGAGCATCGACTCGCTGGTATCCACGACGAGCGTGGCGCGCAAGTTGGTTTCCGCCTCGTATTGCTTCACATAAAACTTGTTCGTCTTGGACCAGACTTTCCAGTCGAGGTGGCGAATGTCATCGCCGGCGACGTACTCGCGGTGCTGGACGAACTCGACGCTTTGCCCGAAGAAGGGGCTTTTGTGCATCCCGGAGATGAAGCCTTCCACGACCTGCCGGGCGCGGAGATCGAGTCGGCTGATTTGCGCGATCGTTGTGGGGTGAAGAAATCGGCGCGATTCATCAATAACTGCGGCCATCGTCATACTCGCGGGGAAAATGATACGGGCAAGCCAGGCGAAATCCCTGGCCCGCGGCTCACGGAACTACTCATGGCGGCTAGGCGAGCTGAGTCCAATGCCACCAAGCTAAGCGCCATAGCAATCGTATTTCGCGGAAACCCTTTTCACCTCTCCCCTTGAGGGAGAGGTCGCTTTTCGTGCGAAGCACGGGAAGCGGGTGAGGGGTAGTTTAATATTTTCTTAGTGAGCCGGTCTCGCCAGTGACCGGGTTCTTACGAACCCTTGCTCACGCTGCGGGCTAACAATTACCAACATCTTGCCACTAATACGACACCGGCGGACTGACATCGCGCCGTTCGCCTGGAACTGCACGCAAGAAACAGTGGGTTGACACCCACCGCTCGCCAAATCAGCCCAACATCTTCAACTGCTGAAGATTTTCTTGAAGCGTTCGTCTTTTTCCAAATCGCCTTCGCGGCTCGGAGTTTCTTTCAAAATCTTCTCGATGACGACATCCGTCGTGACACCTTCCGATGCCGCAGTGAAGTTCGTGAGAATTCGGTGGCGCATCACGGGCAACGCGATCTTCGCGATGTCTTCGGTCGTCACATGCGAGCGGCCGTAAAGCAGCGCCCGAGCTTTCGCACCCATGATCAGGTTCTGCACGGCACGCGGGCCAGCGCCCCAACTGAGCCATTCTTTGATGAACTTCGGGCATCCCGGTTGTGTGATGCGCGTCTGACGCACCAGTGCCAGTGCGTAGCGAATCACGTGATCGGTAACAGGAACTTTGCGGACGAGACGTTGCAGTTCCATGATCTGCTCGCCGGAAAGGACGGGCGTGAGTTCTTCAACGTAGGTCGAGGTGGTGCGGCGTGCGATTTCAAATTCTTCATCGAACGAGGGGTAGTTCACAAAGACCTTGAACATGAAGCGGTCTTGCTGGGCTTCAGGCAGCGGGTAAGTGCCTTCTTGTTCGATCGGGTTTTGCGTGGCGAGCACGAAGAACGGATCGGAAAGCTTGTGGCGGATGCGGCCCACGGTCACTTGGCGCTCTTGCATGGCTTCGAGCAGAGCGGCTTGCGTCTTGGGCGGGGTCCGGTTGATTTCGTCGGCGAGAACCACATTGGCGAACAACGGACCGTTCAAGAAGCGGAATTCGCGTTGGCCGGTGCTACGGTTTTCTTCGATGATTTCGGTGCCGGTGATGTCCGAAGGCATCAAGTCAGGGGTGAACTGAATGCGGCTGAAGTCCAACGAGAGCGTACGGGCCAGCGTGCTAATCATCAGCGTTTTTGCGAGACCCGGCACGCCTTCGAGGATGACGTGGCCCCGGCTGAACATCGCGATGAGCAGCTCTTCGATCACTTGATCTTGGCCGACGATGACGCGGCTGAGTTGCTGTTTAATGTCGTCGAATGCCTGCTTCAGTTTCTTGGCCGCTGACATATCGGAATCGGACAATGGCGTGCCCGAGGCAGCAGTAGCAACATCACGTTCACTCATGCGAAACTCGCTTTATCGGTTGAATAGAACTACGGGAATGGTCAATTTAGGCAGTTTGTAACGAACCAGGAAACGAAACCCAACAGACTCGTGAGAAATGTTCTTCACGAGGTGCCGGTTACGTCGGGTTTAGCGGTGGTAGATGGGCAAGGTGCCTTTTTCGAGTTGCAGAATCGTTAGGGTTGTCGCGGTTGCGAAGATCGGTCCGGAACCCCAGCCGCCGCCGCCGCCCCAGCCGCCATCGGAACCTTGACTTCGCTTGTAGAACGCGAAGAGGTCTTCTTTGTACTTGCTCCATTCAATGCCAGAGCCGGGTTTTTCATCCGGGAAGAGGTTGTAGTAGCGATCATCACCGAGGACGTAAATCACCTGGGCGAGGTAGTAGGTTTGGTAGTCGTCGAGGCCGCCACCGCGTTGCTTCATGTATATGTTGTCTTTGCAGTACTTGATCCACATCTTGGCGTATTTATCTTCGTAGTTACCCGAGCTGAAGGCACAGGCACACGCAGCAGCAGTAATTGCTGGGCGTTCGGCACCGGCTTGAGGAACCTGACCGCGCCCAAGATTGTAGATGAGTCCACCACGAGGCGTGGTGCATTTCCGCAGGTATTCTGTGCCTTTGTCGATGATCTCTTTCGGAACCGTGATACCCGCGTTACGTGCGGCACGCAGCCCCTGCATCTGCGTGATTGTGGTCGAACCTTCGTCGAAGCCGCCACCTTCTTTCGCCGAGACGTAGCCCCAACCACCCTGATCGGTCTGAGCTTTACCGCTGAATTGAACCGCGATCTTAAGGGCTTTCTCAAGCTTCTTGCGGCGGTTGGTATCTTCTTCTTCGCCGTAGACACTAGCGAGGAAGAGCATCCCGAACCCGTGCCCGTAGATGTGAACGCCACCTTCCGTCGGATTCGAGGGGTCGACCAGCAGGCCGCTTTGTTGTTGGCGGTTATTCAGGAACCAATCTACTGCCTTCACGAGTTGATCGCTGTATTTGCCTTCGCGGAGGGTGCTTCCTTCCATGAGCATCGCAACGCCAGCGAGAGCGGTCATCGTGGTGGGGTGGGCACCACCGGGTGCCGTCCAGCTGCCGTTCGAGAGTTGTTGGCGTTTCAGCCATTCAAGCCCTTTGTTCACCATCTCATCGACTTCGGATTTCTTCATTCCAGCAGGTTCCGCAGCGGGTGCGGGTGGTGCTAAGGCGAGAAGTGCGACGAGGGGAGCCAGTATTAGCAAACGCATCATGGGTGAGATCCTTTTGTTGTATCGGGGGAATCTGGGTCGGGTGGTGGGTCAACCTCGGCAATGAACTGTCAGTGGAGTAGCTATTTCTTTCGATGAATGATTCCGAGTGTGCCGAGCGGAAAGAATCAGGCTTCGGGACTAATGAGAAGACGAACTGGTGAACGAAAACTGACACCCCGATGGAAATTGCCTGTCGTTTTCCGAACAAGGCAGCATCCATCGGGGGGGGGAGAGGTGGAGGTTATAGCGGGGAATTACTTCTTTGCATCTTCCGGGATGATCTGCAGACGCAAATTATAGTGGCCGAATTCTACAGTACCATTCGACTCATAATGAACCCACTGGAAGATGCTTCCTTGTTGGTGCCCCTTCTTGTGCTTCAGGCGGCCCTCTTTCTTGTCCAACACGACAACCTGGTACAAGATACCTGGTTGGCCAGGGACTGCGGCCCGGCCTGCGGGCAATTCGGTATTATTGTGGTTGCCCGCAACAATACAGGGGAGTTCGTCGAATCGTTCCAGAAGAATTTGCTGATCTTGGAACTGATCGTCGGTGTACCAGAGTTGCTTCCCGGTGGCGCGATCGAAGCAATAACATGGCCCATCAACTGCAACTGTTTTCATCAATTGGTAGCCCCACCAATTGACCTGAGCTTGATTGTTGGCCGGTTTGCTGAGGAACAAATAGAAGCGTTCCGCATCGGCGAGCAGGATCGGGTTCGTGGCGGCAAACTTCCCTTTCTCTTCCAGATGCGCTTGCAGTTTATCTGCGGGTACAGCACCTTTGACCAGCGTTTTGCCGGTTCGGGAAGCCAACACTTCCATTTTGCCGTCCTTGTTCAGCACGGCGATCGTTTCGGGTTCATACGACTTGAAAGCGTAGGAACCTTCGGGGAACTCACGAGACCATTTCGCTTTCCCTTCGATCACGTCGTAGAGCTTGATCGTGAGCCGGCCTTTTTCGCCCGCCTCTTTCACGAGCAGTTGTCGGCCAAAGGTTTCGAGGTTTTGGGTACCTGTGGCCATCGAACCGAAATCTTTGATCCCTTCGAGCGTAGCACCATCGGAGGCGCGCAATACGCGGGAAGTCGAGCCTGTGCTGCTCGTTTCGATCAGATAGATATGCCGAGCATCGCCATAAATGATCGACTTGGATGCGACATTCGCTCGTGTCCAGAGCTTGGTGCCGGTCTTCGGGTCCATGCAGATCAGGCCATCGCGTGTGAGAACGCAGGCATAACCGGCTTGGAGAATCGAGGAGCGCCCCATGCGGAATCGCCACGGGTCGCCGTTAGCCAGGCCGACAGCAATATCGCCATCAGGAAGCGTTTCGCTTGTTGCCTGGGCATTCGGCTGTTGATTATTCATCACGACACCATTGGTGCCGAGCAAATTCATGCGCCACAGCGGTTCTTTCAGATTCTTCTGTGAGAGATCGTAGCAGGAAACAAACTGCCCCACATGGAGCAGGATCAGGTGCCCCGCCGCTTGCAATGGCTGGTAGGCCGATGCTAGCACGGGATAGCCGTTGATCGTTTGCAGGCCCGGAATGGCGTTGACGCCGGACACTTTTGCACCCGTGCCGCGATCGGTGATGGTGAGCGTGTTCGTGAGCCAGCCTGAGTTTTGATCGCTGGAGAGCGAGATGCGGAATCGTTTGAAGAACGGCAATTGCTCACCTTCGGGCGTGAGGGTCATGCTGTTCGGCTTCGGTTGGTTGTTGCCACCGCCACTGCGGGCATCGCGGACTTCGACCGTGTACTTGGCGAAATTCGAGTTGCGCGTCGGTTCGAGGTACGGCAGATAGCGTTTATCGGTGATGAGTTCGCCGAAGATTTCGCTGCCGGTTTTACCATCGCGGACGACCACATCGCCGAATCGCGAGCCGAGGATGCCGTACAGGCCGATGGAATCTTCCATCATCCCGCTGCGGACCATAGCCCGAGCAAGAAGGTCAACAGCGCGTGCCGCCACGGGGCGTTCGGCTTGATTGTCTTCGCCGGAAGTCCAAAGTTTGAAGAGCAGGACTTGGGCATCGCGGATATCTTCCTCGTTGCCGGTTTGCAGGAGTTTCTCAGCGAGAAGCAGTTGCGCTTCGCGGCCCGTGCTAAAGAATGGCCCGAAGACTTTCACGAAATCGCGGAGGCGAGCGAGATCATTGGCATTCTTCAAGCCCTCCCATTCCTTGGCGATTTTATCTTCGAGCGGCTTACGTTGGTCCGCATCTTTCGCATTACGAATCATTGCTTCGATGCGCCCGCGTGCCCAGACATCCGAGCGCGCCATCGTATTCGCATCATCGGGAACAGGAACCAGTTGCTTCTGTTCGCCGAGTAAGGCGAACGCGCGGTAGTTGTCGAAAGCATCGACCAGTTTGCCTTGACTCTCGCGGCCCTTCGCCACGAGGCTGAAGTACAGCCCCTTGCGTCGGGTTTGTTCATCCAGTTGGCGGGCCTTTTCTTCGGCAGTCAGGTTTTCTTCGATGGGGATTTCGCATAGTCCCTTGTATTCCGCGAGGAACTTTTCGCCATCTTCAAACTTGTTGCGGAGCACTTCGGTGTATGCGATATAGAGTTTTTGCTTGATCTTGCGGGTCGTGGAATCGCTTGGTTTATTCGCCTCGGCCTTTTTCAAGTCGGCGATGGCTTCGGCGAGTTTCCCTTCGTCGAGCAGCAGTTCGCCGCGCGAGGTCAGGCCGTCTGGATCGTTTGGGTTCTTCGCCAGCAACATGTTCATCTCGCGTTTCTTCACTTCGATGAGTGGGAACGCGGTGAGTTCTGTTGCGGATTGCGAGAACATCAGGCCGTCGTGGAAAACCAAGTTCCCGAGCATGAGACGAGGATCGCTTCCCGGAACATTGGCGCGCCCGAGTTCTTTCTTCGTGCGGAAGGGAGTCTTCGAGACGATGGCTCCTGTTTCGGTATTGATGGCCCAAACTGCAGGAAGAACGGAATCTTTATTGTCGGGGTCGCCGATGATCGGCAGGAAGTAGACACCGTCCTTGCTCATCACGCCGTGGCCGCAAGGCGTACCGACTTGCGTTTCATTCTTCCAGGCGGGGATCGACTTGCGGTCCGCCTTTTCGCCGGTCAGTTGCACCGCGCGGACGGTCGATTTGCCGACGATTAGCACTTTATTTCCGGAAATGCCACCAACATACAGGTCGTCGATTTTGCGCGGTTCGCTCCAAAGGAGTTTCCCGGAACGGAGATCGAGGCATTGCAGTTGATCGCAATCGTAAGCCGTGAGTAGAACGCGGCCATTGCTGATGATGGGCGAGGACGAGCGCCAACGGTCGTGTTGAACAATGTTCATCACGTTCGGATTCGGGCGCATTCGACCGCGGCCACCAGGCAACGGTGCATCTTCTTTGATGATGGTCGAATAGGTGTGTGCCCACAGGAGGCTGCGTGCGTTGATATCGACTGCGATGATCGCGCCAGTGTTCGTCGGGCAAATGATGACCCCTTCGGAAGCGGCGAGGAATGCACCCTGAATCCGACGGAACGGATCTTGTTTCAGTGGTGTATTCGTGCGCCCGAGGTTTTGCACCCAAACGAGTTCGGGCGCAGGAGTCGGCCCGCGGCCAGGAACGCCGGGAACCATCACGAGTTTTTGTGGGTCCAGGCAGGCGAGTTTCAGATGACCATCGCGTTCAAAGAGCGTGTAGAGTTTGCCATTCAGCGGGAGTGGTGGCCCGAGGAAGTAACTATTTTCCATTAGTTTGGATGAGATGGTAATCCGATCTTCTTCATCCGTTTTCAATTGTGCGCCAATACCACCCAGCGACCATGTAAGCATACCCGATTCAAGATCGACCGCGACGAGTTTGTTGTAATCCTTCATGGTGCGTGGGCCTTCGCCATTCGCGCCTGGGGGTTGCATTCCGCCCCACGGGTCGTTGGCGAAACCCGCTGGTTGCGGAAGAACCGCAAGATCGTCGATGAAGTAAGCCAGTTTGCCATCGTGGCTGATGCTGCCGAGCAGGGCATTTTCAAAGAGAATGCTGGGCATTTGGTTCGCCCAGTAACCTTGCCAGGCCGATTGTGCTGCGGCTTTTTCCGACCGAGCGATTTGATCTTCATCGGTGAATAGAGTCTGCGCCCCGCCGTGGGCCGGGGAGAACCAAGCGAGGTTGCCCGCCCGTTGTGCTTTCCCGCTGCTGTCTACACAATCTTTGGAGTAGAACGCATAGGCACCGTCGTAGCCACGGAACAGAATCTGATTCGGCGACGTGACGGGGAAGCCCGCAGGAATCGGGACTTTCTTCTTATCAACGCGGGTTTGGTTGTATGCTTTGTCGATCTCTTGTCGCACCCATTCTGCCCCCGATCGTTCGCCGGGTTGTTCGGTATGGAACAATACAGGCACGACGAAGATGGGATCAAGGAATGGCGTGTCAGCATCTGCGACACCCGATCGCGTGGCATTAATGCCTTTCATCGCAACATAAGCTTCGCCGACCTTCCCATACAAGAACGATATGGGTCGATTGGCTTCCGCCTTCAAATCATCGAGGTTGTAGAGGCGATTGCCGATTTTCACGCCATCGCGCGGGATTTTCTTCTCAATGGCGTTCCAAATGTTGATGGCATATTCAGGAACTTTGCCTTCGCCAGCACGTTTGAACGCGACCACCGCTTTGAACAGCGTTCGGGAATCGAGCAAGGAATCCGAATCCGGTCGGATCAGCAACCGCGAGTAGCTATAGGCCGCTTCGGGGTAACTACCAAGTTCGAGGTAGAGATTGGCGAGTAAGGAAGTGGCTTCGCCACCCGCTTTCGTGTGAAAGTAGCGTTGCGAAACGTCTGTGAGTTTCACAATGTCTAGGCCGTCGGTCTTGGCTTGCTTGAGCATATCGGCCGCGAGTGGGCCGAAAGTGAGTTCATAAAAATCGCGTCCGTCCTTCGGGAAGGTGCCGATGAGCCGATTCATCTCGTCCTTGACGCTGACGCGACGCTTATCGGCTTTCGGGTCCGGGCTGTTGGCGTTATATTGGTAGAAGTAATCGCTTTTCGCGCTGAGTAAACCTTGCGCGAGCTTCGCCACCACGGCCCAATCGGGGTTTTTGGCTTTCAAGTAATCCGTCACAGCTTCAAACTTTTGGCTTGTATCGCGGTCTTCCGGGTAACTCAGCTTTTCGACCAAGACACCTTCTTCCGGCGGAAGACCAGGCTCTGGCACTTGTCCGATTTGAACCGGGATGCCCTTTTGTGCTACCACATCTGATGTGACTACGAGTAGCCCACCGCCGAGCGCGAAGACGGCACCCATCAGCAAGGTGGAGCGATTCAAGAATTTGTGCATAGTATCGGTCCCGTGACAAAATGGCTCTAGCTACCGCATCGTATGAATATTGTGGCAACTGCGTGGCTTTCCCACAAGGAGAATTCCGTTCGCATGATACATTCCGTGACAAGTAAAACGAATCGCGGCCCAAAACCCAACTCAAAAGGACACGAGGTTTTTCGCTTGCAACTCCCGTGGCATTTGCTATTGGGCTGCATATTCCACTGAAGTTTTCTCATCGAACGGGGGCAGGGCATGGAAGCCCGAATCCGCCAATGGGTTTTTGGGTTCGCCCCGATGATCCTGGCTGCAACAGGTTGCTCGTTCTTCGATCGCTCCACCGATCGGCTCGTGGACAACGAGCTGAAAGAAGCCAAAACGCACATGCGCAGGCCCGCGACCGATCCGCTCGGCATGAACGGCCCAACATCGATCGTTCGCCCGCAAGCTCCGCTTGGCCCCATCGCGCCCGGCATCATTCCCAACGAACCAGAACCCACGCCACTGGCGACCCCTCAACTGGGCAGCACGAGTGCCAAGCCCGGCGTGCAACCGCTATCGCTTGCAGTATCGCCCCAAAATGAGCGGACCCGAGTTCAACCGCTCCAAACGCGCAATGGCACTGAGGCCGAGACGCGCGTGAAAGTCGTGGCGACCGTCGGCGCGGATGGCCTCATTACGGACGACGATGTATTAATCATGATGCGCCAACGCGCCAGAGAATACATCACATTGCAAGGAAACGACCGCGTTGCGAAAGAGAAAGATGTATACAAAGAAGAATTGCGCAGGCTCATTGAACGCGAACTCGTTATCAATGAATTCTTGGCAAAAGTGCGAAAAAATAAACCGCAACTGGTGGATGAGCTATGGACGGAAGCGGGGAACACTGCCGATCGGCAGATGCGCGAAATTCGCAAAGGTGCGGGGATTACCAATGAAAGCGACTTCGCCGCAATGCTCAAGAGCCAAGGCGTGGAGATGAAGACGTTCCGCAGACAGATGGAACGCGCCGCACTTAGTAATATGTATGTCGGGCAGTTTATGCGCGAAAAAAGCCAAACCATCACGCTGCATCAGGTTCAACAATACTACCGCGATCATGCCGACGATTTTCGCATCGAAGATCGTGTGAAGTGGCAAGATTTCTTTCTGAGTATAAAACGCTTTCAGACGACCGACGAAGCAAAACTTTACGCAGATTGGGCGCATAAATCATTACATGCCGGTGCCGACTTCGCCGAGTTCACCAAGAAGCATGGCCACGGCGATAGCGCACTCCGCAGCGGCGAAGGAAGCGGAACCAAGCGTGGCGAAATCCTTCCGCAAGAACTCGAAAAGATTATATTTGAACTACCCGTGGGGAAATGTAGTGAGCTGATTCCCTCCCAAACGGGCTTTCACATCGTAAAAGTGGTGGAACGTGATGTGGCAGGGGTTCGACCGCTCGATGCAAAATTGCAATCGGAGATTCGCGGAAAACTCACTGAGTTAAATTTCAAGCAAGACCGCGAAAAAATGATTATGGATCTTTGGCGCAAAACGACAGTCACAATCATCGCAAAATAACAACACATCATAACTATGAGTGGCGGACGTGAGTCCAATGCCACCAAATTAAGCTTTTGGAAATCGCACGGTTTGAAGTTCATCAGCCTTGGTGCTCAGACTGAAAACCCGCTATTATAAGGACAAAACCACCCTTTCGCCTCTCCCCGTGCGGGAGAGGCCGGCGAGCGCAGCGAGCCGGGTGAGGGGTTCTTATGTTAGCCGGAAGCGCCAGCGACGGTCTTACGGAATCCGTCG
>Ga0105045_10004973_pt1 | contig 11636 bp, 5 predicted proteins | sample MAT02_FD_78089 | JGI IMG/M metagenome (GOLD analysis project Ga0105045, IMG submission 78089) | Freshwater microbial communities from Lake Fryxell liftoff mats and glacier meltwater in Antarctica - MAT-02 (megahit assembly) | ecosystem: Environmental > Aquatic > Freshwater > Ice > Liftoff... | reverse complement strand
GGCGACGATATCGGCCACCTTGCCGACCGTCACGCTGCCGAAGTCCTGCTCCACGCCCAGCAGCGTCGCGGCGTTCATGGTGCCGATCGTGATCGCATCCATCGGGGTCGCACCGAGGATGTCCACCATGTACTTGAACTCCTCGCCATTGCGACCGTGGATGTCGCTCGTTGCATCGGTGCCGAGCGCGAACTTCACGCCCGACTCGTAGGCGTGACGCAACCGCCTCCGACGCTCGACCGCGATCGCCGTGGCCTTGGCAATGGAGTTCGCGGGAACGCCCTTGCGCACGCCATCCGTCACGATCTCCTCGAGGATGATGAGCGTCGGCACGAGGTAGGTGCCGCGCGCCTTCATCGCCGTGATCGCCGCATCGTCCACCAGGCTGCCGTGTTCGATCGAGGCGACGCCGGCGTTGACTGCGGCCAGCAGCCCAGCTCCGCCATGTGCGTGCGCCATCACCTTGCGGCCAAGGCGCGTCGCTTCCTCGACGAGCGCCTTCATTTCGTCGTCGCCGTACTGCGGCGCGTTGACGGCGTCGCCGACCGACAGGATGCCACCCGTCGCGACCATCTTGATCTGGTCGGCGCCGTACTTCACGTTCCTCCGTACCTGGAGGCGTATCGCATCAGGGCCGTCGACGATGGCGCCGGTACCCGGGATCATCAGGTTCGGGCTCCAGCCATTCACGTCGGCGTGACCGCCCGTGCTGCCGAGTGCCGGGCCGGCGGCATGGATGCGCGGGCCCGGGATCAGGCCACGGGTCACCGCGTCACGCACGACCACGTCGACATAGTCCGTCGAGCCGGCCTCCCGGACCGTCGTGAAGCCCGCCTCGAGCGTCTTCTTCGCGTTGATCACCGCGTAGACCGCACCATGCGCCGCCGTCTCCTTCAGCACCGACAGGTCGCCGCCATCGTTGTCGATGGAGGTGATGTGCGTGTGCATGTCGAAGAAGCCCGGCATGATCGTGTAGCCCGTCAGGTCGATGACTTTCGCGCCCGCCGGGACACGGACCTGCGCTGCGGGTCCGACTGCGGTGATGCGCTCACCGGTGATCACCACGACCGGCGACTCCACCTGCGTGCCGTCCCCGATGATCAGGCGCGTGGCGCGGATCACGGTCACTGCGGGTGACTGGGCGACTGCCTGCTGGGCGGCGACGGCGAGGGCGAGCAGCGTGTGCGTGATCCGCATTGGAACTCCGGGGGTGGGCAGGGTGTGCTGGTCAACTGTAATTGACCGAGGCCGCCGCAGAATGCCGGGACGCCGACGGGGGCCGACCGAGCCGCACCCCGCTGTCCGCTTCGAGAAGTCAGAGCTGGAGGCGCTCAGTGAAGTTCGCGCTGCCACGGCACCGCACCCCGATTACCGTTCCGGCAGACGCCCGCAGGCTCCGGTCACCCCAACGACATTGCATGCCCGACATCACGCTGGACTGGCTCAACTCGCTCACTGGCTGGAGCGGCGCCATGAAGCTCGTATACACCTCCGCCAGCGGTGACGAGGTCGCGTGCGAATTCGAGGTGGCGGAGCAGCACATGCAGCCGTTCGGCCTGGTGCACGGCGGCGTGCACTGTGGTGTGATCGAGACCATCACCTCCATCGGCGCGACGCTGCACGTGCGGGCGCATGGTCAGGAAGCGGTCGGCCTCGAGAACACCACGTCGTTCATCCGTGCCACGCGCAGCGGAAAGTTGCTCGCGGTCGCACGCCCGATCACGCGTGGTCGCACGACCCAGCTGTGGGAAGCATGGATCCGCGACGATCAGGACCGTCTCGTGGCGCAGGGCCGCGTGCGGCTGCAGAACGTCGCGTCGTCGGGCCTGCGCGGTGCACCGGGAACGCGCGCATGAGGCGCGCGCCGCGGGCATGAAACGCGGGCATGAAACATGGATCGCGCGCGTGAGTCGCGCGCCGTGGGTATGAGGAGCGCCCGCGCACAGCGTCACGCCGCGCAGCTCGCGCTGCGCTGGCACGCCGGCACCGGCACGCTCGTCGCACTGACGGCGGCACTCACGCTTGCCGGGTCGCTGCCCGCGCTCACGGTGCTCGGCGGCACCGCCGCCGCGCCATCGCTCACCCTCGCACTGGGCGACACCGCCGCACTGCTCGCCGACTGGGGCGGCCGAGCGATCGTCTGGCCGCAGCTCCAGCAACTCGCGCTCCTGCAGCTCACGGGCATCCTGCGCGGCGCCGTGCTGCTCACGCTGACGGTGGGCGCCGCCACGCTGCTCGCGCTGCATCTCGCACGCACGGCCGCGCGCAGCGGCGAAGTGATCGTCGCCCGCTCCGTCGGTGGCTCGCGGCGCGACATCTTCGGTTCGATGGTGCTGGAAAGCGCGGCACTCGCGGGGGTGGCTCTGTGCACCGGCATGCTGCTGGCGCTGGCCGGCGTGGTCACGATGCGGGCGGCCTGGCCCGGTCTCGTCGCACCGGCCGACATGCTCCTCTCCACCGCGGGCACGCTCGGCGTCACGGCGCTGGTGCTCGTCGCGCCGCTGCTGATGGTGCGCGCGCTCAGCACCACGCGACTCGTCGACGATGATCGCCGTCCGCTCACGTTGATCATTCCGGCGCTGCAGCTGGGTGCGGCGCTGGTGGTGCTGGCCGGCGGTGTGACGCTGCGCGGCGTGACGCGCATCCAGCAGCAGGCGTTCAGTGATCCGGCGCTGGCGCGCACGATGGTACAGGACATCCATGCCGACGAGCCGGATCGGCTGGCGCGTGCAAAGTCCGTCGCGGCGTTCCTCGCCGCACATCATGCGCTGCAGCCCGACGCACCCGTGAGCGTCGGATCGAGCGGCGTCCACCGCGGCATGGGCACGTCGGCCAACGTCATGTCCGATTGCGGCAATTGCAGCCTGAGCGGCATGCCGGCGCGCTACCGGAGCGAGACGGTCGTGCATCACGCCGTGAGCGGCGACTCGTTCGCCGTGGCCGGACTGCAGCTGCTGCAGGGTCGTGCACTCGGCGACCTCGACCGCTGGGACGCGCCGCTCGTGGCCGTGGTGAGCGAATCACTGGCGCGCGAAATGTTCGGGAACGGCGACGCGGTCGGCAAGCGCATCCAGCTGGACCTGCTCGACGCGCGCTGGTTCGACGTGGTCGGCGTGGTGCAGGACGCACCAGTGCGCGGCTTCGGCAGCGAGATGCAACCGCCGCTCGCGGTCTACGTCAGCGTGCTCCAGCAACCAGTCGCAGAGCTGGAAATCGCGACACTGGGACGCACGCTCCCCGCCGACGTGCTCCGCATCCTCGGTACCGCTCGCGGGCAGACGACGTCGCTCACGGCACGCCTCGCGCTGGAGACGCGTGCGCTCTCCTGGTTCACCACCCTGCTGTTCGTCATGGGCCTGATCACCGCGCTGATCGCGACGGGCGGCCTGATCGCAATGCTCCGACTCTGGCTCGACTCCCAACAGCGCGAACTCGGCATCCGACGCGCGGTGGGAGCCAGCCGCGCGGCCATCCACCGCCTGGTGCTGGGACGAGCGGCGCTGGTGGCGATTGGTGGTTCACTCTTCGGTGCCTGGCTCGGACTGATCGCCTGGGACGTGCTGCCACGCATCGTTCCCGGCGCACCGACCTGGAACGGCCCCGTGGTCGCCGCCACGGCCGCCGCCCTCTCCGCGCTCACACTCGGCATTGCCTGGATCATGTCGCACCAGTTCACGCGCACACCGGTCGGCACGCTGCTCATCGACGTCGGATAGCTGCGCTCGCCGACGGTGATCTCCTTCTCGGAGATCAGATTCGCCCTCGCCTTCGAAGGCCTGGCCGCCGGCGTCGTTGCTGCGGCCTGTCTCTGCACGACGGTCGGCGTGGCGCACAGACTGCGACCTGCACGAGTGTGACGATGGCGATGGATCGCCTGGATCGGGCGCATGAGGAGTCCCAGAGAACTGCCAGGACCGAGGCGAGGCAGGGCCAGTGCACATCAGAATCTCCTGCGCGCGTCCGTCCCGCAGACCGCCGCGCCCTCGAGTGACACATCAGCAGGTCGGGTGAGCCAGACGTATCGTGCACATGCCCTGTCCCGATTCCAGCGAGCCTTGCGTTCCCGTTCCCCATCTGACGCGAGCGCTCACGAACCGGGGTTCGCCGACTTCCCCCCGCCCAGACATGTCCCACTCATTCACGATGCGCACCGTCGCGGCCGCCGCCGCCGCGCTGCTGGCGATGCCGGTCGCTGCCCAGCGAACCCGTCCCACTCCGCAGCCGTTGCCCAGTACGCCGGCGCCAGCGCTCGATACGGCCAGCCTCGGCTCTCTCAAGTTCCGGATGATCGGGCCCTACCGGGGCGGTCGCTCCACCGCCGTCGCGGGCGTGAAGGGCTCGCCCTACCTGTTCTACTCCGGCAGCACCGGCGGCGGGGTGTGGCGTACCGAGGACGCCGGCCAGAGCTGGCAGCCCATCGCCGACAAGTTCTTCGGCGGTGTGATCGGCTCCATCGACGTCGCCGACAGTGACCCGAACGTGATCTACGTGGGCACCGGCTCGCAGGACGTCCGCGGCAACTCGTCCACTGGTCGCGGCATGTGGAAGTCCACCGATGCCGGACGGACCTGGAGCTTCATCGGCCTGAAGGAGACGGGCGCGATCGGTCGCGTCGTCGTGCATCCGACCAATCCGGACCTGGTCTACGCCGCAGCGCTCGGACATCCGTTCGGCCGCAACACGGAACGGGGCATCTTCCGCTCGAAGGACGGCGGCAAGACGTGGGAGCATGTCTTCGCGCTCAACGACTCGACCGGTGCCAGCGAGCTGGTCATGCATCCCACCAACCCGCGCATTCTCTACGCCGGCATGTGGCGGGCGGAGCGGAAACCGTGGACCATGATCTCAGGCAGTTACGAAGGTGGCGTGTACCGCTCGGTGGATGGCGGCGACACGTGGACGAAGCTCGCCGGCGGCTTGCCGACCGGACTCGTCGGCAAGGTCGGCATCACGATCTCACCCACGAATCCTGACCGCATCTGGGCGATGATCGAGGCCGAGCCGTTGGGCGGCCTCTACCGATCGGACGATGCGGGAACGAACTGGACGCGAGTGAATGCGGAGAACAAGATCCGGCAACGGGCCTGGTACTACTACCGGATCGTGGCGGACCCGGTGAACGAGAATCAGGTCTGGTTGATGAGCGTCCAGCTGCACAAATCTGTCGACGGAGGCCGCACCTTCGAGTCAGTATCGGTGCCTCATGGCGACACACACGACCTGTGGATCAATCCCGCCAACCCGAAGATCATGGCGCTGAGCGATGATGGCGGCACGGTCGTCTCGCTGACCGGCGGCAAGTCGTGGAGCAGCATGAACCTGCTGCCGACCGCCGAGTTGTACGACGTGATCGTGGACCACGCCTTTCCGTATCGGGTGTATACCGCGCAGCAGGACAACACGTCGATCTCCGTGCCCGCGTGGCTCGACGCCAACACGCTGCACCCCATGAACGCGTGGATGAGCGCCGGTGGCTGTGAGACCGGCCCCGTCGCGCTGCACCCCGACTACCCGGACGTGCTCTACGGCGGCTGCTACGGCGGTGCAATCAACCGGTACGAGCCGAGGCGCGACACCCGTCGCGACGTGATCGCCTACCCGCAGCAGCAGGTAGGGCAGAAAGGATCCGAGCTCCGCTACCGCTTCCAGTGGGTCGCCCCGATTCTCGTGTCCCGCCACGACCGGAACGTGGTCTACCACGCCTCGCAGGTGGTGCACCGCACCCGCGACGGCGGGCTGAACTGGACCGTCATCAGCCCGGACCTGACCACCAACGACAAGTCCACGCAGGGCATGGCCGGTGGCCCGATCAACGGCGATCAGACGGGCGTCGAGATGTTCAACACCATCTTCGCGCTCGCCGAAGACCACGCCGACGCGAAGGTGCTCTGGAGCGGCAGCGACGACGGGCGCGTGCACATCACGCGCGACGGCGGCAGCTCCTGGCAGGACGTCACGCCGCCAGGCATGCCGAAGTTCGCGACGGTCAACCGGATCGACCTGTCGCACCACGTCGCCGGCCGCGCCTTCGTGGCCGCGCACCGCTACCGCCTCGACGACTACACGCCGTACGCCTGGCGCACCGACGACTACGGGAAGACCTGGACCCGGATCGCGGACGGCCGGAACGGCATTCCGGCCGACTACCCGGTGCGCGTGGTCCGCGAAGATCCGAAACGCGCCGGCCTGCTCTACGCCGGCACGGAGTTCGGTCTCTTCGTCTCCATCGACAACGGCGCCCGCTGGCAGCCGTTCCAGCGCAACCTGCCGATCGTCCCGATCAGCGACCTGCAGCTGTGGAACGACGACCTGATCGTCGGCACGCAGGGTCGCTCACTCTGGATCCTCGACGACCTGTCACCGCTGCAGCAGCTCGCCGCCGCCCGGCCGACGACGCCGATGCACCTGTTCAAGCCGCGTGACGTGGTGCGAGCTGATCGCGGGCAGGGTGGTGGTGCCGGTGGTCGCGAGACGCCGCTCGACGGCCCCCCGAACGGCGCCGTGTTTCACATGCTCCTCAAAGACAGCATCAAGACACCATACACGGTCGAAGTCCGCTCGGCCGCCGGAGCGCTGATTCGGACACTCACCACCGACACCACCGAAAGCCGGCGCCGACAGCAGCCCACCCTCCCAGTCAAGGTCGGCGCCCACGCGCTGGTCTGGGACCTCACCTGGCCCGGGCCGCTCATGGCACCCGATCAGGTGCTCTGGGGCTACACGGGCGGCATTCGCGTCGTACCCGGCGACTACGAGGTCCGCCTGGTCTCCGGCAGCACGACGCAGGCCCATACCTTCCGCGTGCTCCCCGACCCGCGACTGACCGACGTCTCGAGCGCCGATTACGCCAAACAGTTCGAGACGGCACGCCAACTTCGCGACACCCTGGAATCGCTCAACCGCTCGCTCGAGACGATGCGCGCCGTCCGCACACAAGCTCGGGCCAGCCTCGATCAGGCGACCAAGGCCGGCGTCGCCGATGATCTGGCTCCGCTCGCCACCTCACTCGGCGCCACCCTCGACTCGCTGGAACAGCTCATGACCGAGCCGCGCATCAAGGTCACCTACGACGTGCTCCGCTTCGGCGGTCGACTCGACAACCAACTCGCGGAGACCTACGGCAACGTCACCGGCACCAACGGCTACATCCACGGCGGACCGGAAGGACCGCCGACGGGAGGCGCAGTCGCGCGTACCGGGGAGCTCGTGGGACAATGGGCACCGCTGCTCAGGCGCCTCGAACAGGTCCTCACCGACGACGTCGCGGCATTCAACGCCAAGGTCTCCGCACTCGGCGTTGCCCCGATCGTGATCTCGCGCCGCACGAAACCGATCGCCTGACGAACACCGGAGCGGAACGCCCGACGCAGCAGAAAAACGGCCGAGGCGAACAGGACACGGGGTGATGCGGCGATGAGCTGCGTCACCCCGTTTTCGGGAGGCGAAGGTCAAGAATCGGTGACGGTTCGATAATCCCGATTGACATGCTCCCCTTTGACGTACATTCTTGAGAATCACTGTTTGATAGTCATTCTCAACTAATTCGATGCGACCGTCTCTGCCACGCTCCGCCTTCGCCACCTGCGCGCTCCTCATCCTTGCCGCCACCGCAAGCGGAGCACAGCACACCACGCCGGCGCCCGCAGACACGACCGAACGGGCGAGAACGACACTCCTGCGCGTGCTCGTCAGGGACTCCGTTCGCACCCGGCGTACTTACACGGTCCAGCGCACCAGCACCGCTACGCGCACCAGCACGCTGCTCCGCAACGTCCCGCAGTCGGCCACCATCATCAGCAAGGCCCTGATCGCCGACCAGGGCATGCAAGGCATGGCCGATGTGGTCCGCTACATCCCCGGCATCACGATGGGACTTGGTGAAGGCCACCGCGACGCCCCGACGATCCGCGGCACCAGCAGTACCGCCGACTTCTTCATCGACGGCATCCGCGACGACGCCGAGTATTACCGGGACATCTACAACGTGGAACGGGTCGAGGCGCTCAAGGGCTCGAATGCCATGGTGTTCGGTCGCGGCGGCGGCGGTGGCATCCTCAACCGCGTCACCAAGGACGCAGAGTGGTCGCCGACACGGGCCACGACGCTCACCGGCGGCAGCTTCGAGCAGCGACGCGTCACGCTCGACGCGGGTCAGGGCCTGACCTCCTTCCTCGCCGCGCGCATCAATGGCCTCTACGACAATTCTGCCAACTTCCGGCAGGCCTCCGGCTACGAACGCATCGGCATCAACCCGACCGCGTCGCTGATGCTGGGCCGCACCATGGTCCGGGTTGGCTACGAGTTCTACAGCGATCGTCGCGTGGTCGATCGCGGCATTCCGTCGTTCAACGGTGCACCATCCTCCGCCCCGATCACCGCGTTCTTCGGCGACCCTGACGCCAGCAACGCCACGCTTTCGGCGCACTCGATCGCCTCGACCATCGATCGCCAGCTCTGGAAGGGAAATGCCACCGTGGACGGACTGCAGCTGCGGAATCGCTCCCGCCTGATGCGCTACGACAAGTTCTACCAGAACATCTTTCCGGGTGCCGTCGACGCCAGCGCGAGCACGGTGCAGCTGAGCGGCTACAACAGCGGCAGTGACCGCACGAACCTGTTCAACCAGACTGACCTCACCAGCACCATCACACGCGGCGCGCTGCGACAGACGCTGCTCGTCGGCGCCGAACTTGGCACGCAGCAGACCGAGAGCATCCGCAATACCGCCTACTTCGGAAACGCGGGCAGCACCGCCACGAATTTCACGGTGCCGTTCGCCTCGCCGATGCGCGCCACACCTGCAGAGTTCCGACAGAGCGCGACCGACGGCGACAACCGCACCACACTGACGACGCAGGCCGTCTACGCACAGAACCAGCTCGAGCTGGGGTCGCACGTGCAGGCCATCGTCGGCCTCCGCCTCGACCGATTGAACGTCGACTTCACCAACAAGCGAACCGGCGCACAGCTCTCCCGCGCCGACAACCTCGTATCGCCGCGCGCAGGCATCGTCATCAAGCCCACGCAGCCCGTATCCATTTACGGCAACTACAGCGTGTCGTACCTGCCCCAATCCGGCGACCAGTTCCTGGCGCTGACGGCAACCACGCGGACGCTCGAGCCGGAGCAGTTCACGAATCGCGAAGTCGGCGTGAAGTGGGACGCCTCGCCCGATCTGGCCCTGACCGCCGCCGTGTACCGTCTCGATCGCACCAACACCACCGCACCTGATCCCATGAACCCGGGGATCGTCGTGCAGACCGGATCGCAGCGGACCAACGGGTGGGAGCTCGGCGTCTCCGGCGCACTGACCAGCCGGTGGCAGATCGCCGGCGGCTATGCGAACCAGACCGCGCGCATCACCAGCCGCACCGCAGCCGCCGCCCCGGGCGCAAGCTTCGCCCTCGTGCCGCGCAACACCCTCTCGCTCTGGAACCGCGTGCAGGTCACCCGCCGACTCGGCGCCGGCCTCGGCATCGTGCGCCAGGACCGCATGTTCGCCGCGATCGACAACACCGTCACGCTGCCCGCTTTCACGCGCGCCGATGCCGCCGCATTCGTCACCCTCTCACGTACCGTGCGCGCACAGCTCAACATCGAGAACCTCCTCGACACCCGCTATTACGCCACGGCGCACAACAACAACAACATCATGCCCGGATCGCCGCGCATGATCCGCATCTCACTCAACGTCACGCCGTGAACTGTCGCCGCCACCGTCGCTGCGTCCGGTGAGGTCGGCAACTGTGACGACATTGCACATCAACAACGCAGGCGAGCTGCGCTGCCCTCGAACCCGGGTGCCCACCCCCTGCGAATTGAGGTCGGCCAGCCGGGGTCCAGCGATGTTCGGTGCAATCCCTCTTCAACGAGACGTCGCATGCAGACAAAGCAACGCCCGACCGAATTTGCCGAGCTCAGAGGCGGCATCGGCACATGCCGGCCGGCGCGGAAAGGCCGATGACACGTAAAGCGCAGAGATGAGCCGATGACACGTAAAGCGCAGGGATGACAGTTCACCAACGCACACACCTCGTTTCCGGTATGACTGTCATTTGCGCTGAACGCGCTTGCCTTCACTCCTCGGCTTTGACAAATCTCGCCGACTCAGTCCGATCACTTTCGTTTTTCCTGTGATGCTACGTACCGTCCTGTTCTGGTTGCACCTCACCACCGGCGTCGTCGCAGGCGCAATCATCCTGCTGCTGTCCGTCACGGGTGTGCTACTCACGTACGAAAAGCAGATCGCACATTGGGCAGATCTCCGACAGTTGCCAGCTATCAACGCGCCAGTATCGAGCCGTCTGACGGCTGACTCGCTCTTATCCCTGGCGAAGTCCGCGCAAGGCGGCAAGGCGCCGTCGGCGATCGTGCTTCGCTCAGACCCGGGAGAGCCGGCAGTCGTGGCCTTCGGTCGCGACGGCAACCTGTTCCTGAATCCGGGCACCGGTGCCGTGCTCGGTGAAGGCAGTCCCGCCACGCACGCGTTTTTCGGCAACGTCGAGGACTGGCACCGCTGGATGGCCGGCAAGGGTGAGAACCGGACGCGCCTGAAATCGGTGACCGGCGCTGCCAACCTGATGTTCCTTCTGCTGGTGCTGACCGGCATGGTGCTCTGGCTGCCTCGGACCTGGAGCTGGATCAAGGTGCGGGCGGTGCTCTGGTTCCGCGGCGGGCTTTCGGGAAAGGCGCGCGACTTCAACTGGCACAACGTTCTCGGCATCTGGAGCGCGCTGCCGCTGATCGCGATCGTCGCATCGGGCAGCGTGATCGGCTATCCGTGGGCCAGCGACCTCGTGTACAAGATCGTCGGCGAAGCTCCGCCGCCCCGCACGCCGCCGAGTGGTGGCGCGGCCGCAAGCGGAACCACTGCGGCAGGTGGCTCAGGCCGTGGCGCCGGTCGTCCGGATGCGGCGGACAATTCAATCGTGGAGTCGCCGGACGGACAGCCGACATATGCGGCGATGGTGGCTACGGCTGCGAACCTGATGCCCGAGTGGCGTGCGGTCACGCTGCAGATTCCGAAGCCGGGTGCGAAGACCACCAGCGTGACGCTCGACCGGGGCACCGGCGGACAGCCACAGTACCGCGCGACGGTTCAGTTCTCATCGGCCACGGGTGAGCTGTCCAAATACCTGCCGTTCGACAGCCTGAGCACCGGTCGCCAGCTGCGCGGTGTGCTCCGCTTCACGCACACGGGCGAGGTGCTTGGCCTGTTCGGCCAGACCTGGGCGGGCCTCGTCTCACTCGCCTCAGTGGTGCTCGTCATGACCGGCATCGCGCTCTCCGTCCGCCGCGCCGCTCGTGCCCTGGCTCGACGCAGCGCACGGTTGGCCGCGCCGGCCAGCGCACCAATCGCCTGATGGCATCGCACGCTGACGCGAGCGTCACTGAGTGGCCAAAGCATTCCCACCGCTCCGACCGACGACTGCTCCCCGGACTTCGTTTACAGGTCACTAACTTCGCCGCATGCGACTCCCGATCATTCTTGTCTGTGCGGTCCTTGGTCTCCCTGCCTGCGGTCGTGCGAAACCGGTGCTTTCCCCGAACGCGTTGCCGGCCACGATTCCGCCCATGGCTGGAGCCGAGCAGGTCATCATTGCCCTGAAGTACATCGATGGCCTGGTCGGCACCGG
>Ga0105045_10004969_pt1 | contig 11642 bp, 11 predicted proteins | sample MAT02_FD_78089 | JGI IMG/M metagenome (GOLD analysis project Ga0105045, IMG submission 78089) | Freshwater microbial communities from Lake Fryxell liftoff mats and glacier meltwater in Antarctica - MAT-02 (megahit assembly) | ecosystem: Environmental > Aquatic > Freshwater > Ice > Liftoff... | reverse complement strand
TGTTGACCACCGTTCGCAACCTGCTACACATTCAACAACCAAATGAAGTTTGTCAGGCAGCAAGTTAAATGAGTCACAACGAAATCGATGCGATGAAGTCGGAGCTGTTCGATTTCGTGTCTAGCAAACGAGAGCGATTGTCAAGCTTGGCGCTCTCGCTGAAATCGTTCAACGTCGCTTCGTTACCACGTGAGTTGGTCAGCACCGAACCTGTCGTACACGCGACAAGCCAGGAGAAATTACCTGCAACCGTTGATCGGATTCCATTGGCAATAGATACGTCACCAGCGAGCGATCCAATGGCGCGCCTAAATGCCATCAAGCTGCGTCTCTCCAAGCAGATCGAGGGGAGTTAATACAAACGCGTAGGATCGGCTTCCAACCAGTCAAATGAAAAACGCCAGACCGGAAGCCCATCCTACTTCTACCATCATGAAACAAACTCAGCACTCATCGACCGCCGTAGTGGCAACGCTAAGCGACCTGTCCAGATCGGACAAGCATTGCATCTTTCGCAGCGGCCCCACCTGGTTCTCAGTACCCGCCATTTCGGTCCGCGAGATCGCGATCGCTCCGGAAATTGTACCCGTACCGAACTGTCATCCAGCACTTACTGGTCTATGCCACTTGCGTAGCGAATTCATTCCGGTTCTTCAACTCAATGCGTTGCTAGAACATGACTCGCCAAGAGCTACAGAATCACAAAACAAGCTGCTCGTCATCAACGGTCACAGTCCATGGTCATTCTTGATCGCGGAAGCTGCTGCCCTGCAGTCCAGTGAAACGCTGATCGCTCCCGACGGGCGAGGTGACGATGCGAGTCAAACCGCAATGATGGGAACAGCCATGTACCGAGGACAAATTGTTCGCGTTCTTGATCCAACTCGTCTCTTCCGACTCGCGCAGCGGACGCTTGAAGGCTTCTGGGCAAGTCGCAAAGCATCACCACTCCAGAGACTCGGCAAAACAGGGAGCCTAAGTTGAAAATCCATACGCTGTTTGTGCTCAGCCATACCGCTACCGCGACCGCTATTTCGGCATCGTTTGTCTTCGCAGCAAAATCCGGGTCGCCGTTGCACCTCGCCGGAGCAACAACGTTCTCCATTCTATTTCTTGGACTGATTTGCTGGTGCACGACGAGTCGCATTCGAAAAGGCTTGGCACAATGGGAAGCGGCGATGTCTGGCCAGGAGACGGCTCAGGAGTCAGGCTCAGGTCTCCAAGAATTCGACCGAGCGACGAGCAGAATTGCGAAATCTACAGAACGCTGGGAAGTGATTGCGACTCAAACCCGTCAACAGACTCACGAGTTGCAATCGATGCTGTCCATGCTGAACCGACGCGGGGCAGTGGCTGCCATTGATCCAACCAGCGGCCAGCTTCGCGACTTGCTCGCTGGCTTAGGAAGCACACTTCAATCCCACCTTGAACAAATCGAGCGCGGAACTTGCGAGATTGAACAGTATGCAAAATCAATCACTGACGGATCAGAACTACAGAGCCATGCGGTCATAAAGACAACTTCATACATCGAGCAACTCGCTTCAACCATCGACACTGTTTCGGCCAATGCGGCCTCAGCAAAATCCGCAATGGTGCGGAACAATGAATCGGCCGAGTCAACGCGAAGGCTAGTTCAAGCACTGATCGAAGGAATGAAGCGCGTGCGGGCCGAGTCTCAAGTTTGCGAAAAGAAGCTGCGGGGTTTGTGTGATCCAGCACATCAGATCAGCGCGATCGTGGCAACCATCAGTGACATTGCCGCTCGTACAGATTTATTGGCACTCAACGCATCGATCGAATCGATACGCGCTGGTGAACACGGACGCGGATTCGCTATTGTCGCCGAAGAAGTCAGGAAACTAGCGGAACAAGCAGCCAGCGCGACTCGCGAAATCTCAAGTTTGATGGACACGATGCAAATCGTAACTCAAGAATCGATTCGCAGTGTTGAGCGAGAACGTCTGCAAGTGGACGCTGAGCTCGATCGCGCTACGGTTGCCGAGCAAGCAATCTCGGGGATTTGTGCAACATCCGCGCATGACTTCAAACGCGTCGAATCAATCACTGCGGCATCGACTCAGCAACTCCAGCTCGCGCAGGACATTGTTCTTGCCGCTGAGCAAATCTCGCAGACAGCAAAAGCAAATCGCAGCGGTGCAGATAGCGTGGGATGGACCACAAAATCTCTTTCCAAAGTGACGCCACAGTTTAGTGCCGCCATCGCCAGGCTAACGAAGTGTGGCGATTCGTCGGCGACCGCTCCCGATGATTCACGAAACCGTGCAAGCGATTCGTCCGCAGCACCGAAAGCGATTCCGATGCCAATCAGCATCGCCATGTCAACTTCAGCAATCACACCGTTCGTTTGAAAGGGTTGTAAAGATGATGCAATTCGATTGGACAAACAACGAAGCGGAAACGCCAGAGGTCATCAATCCGTGGTCAACGATTGCTGATGAGGACGATCAATGGGCGACTAAGGGATTCGACCAGCATGCTGGCGACGAGCAAGAAGACGATATCGCTTCGATGGCACCGACGGTTGAAGAAATCAGTTGTTTGATGGCGAAGTTAAGTACAACGCCGCAAGTGATGATTCATCCGTCAAAACATGATTCGCGCCCGCATCGGGCCCAAGCTGTCGCGACGTGCGAGATAGCACCGTCCCGAACGCTTCAATCGCTCGACCCTGACTTGCGTGAAGCGTTTCTGGATGACGCGAGAAGCTGTATCTCATCGATGGAAGCGGCACTGCTGAAGTTGGAGTCCGATCCGAGGCATACCGAATCGTTGAATCAAATTGGCCGCGAACTGCATACGCTCAAGGGAGCATCCGCAAGTGTCGGGTTGACAGAACTCGCCGACCAACTTCACCAGTTGGAAGACATGCTCAGCGATGACGTTGCAGCGGCAAGAACACCGTGCTTTGATTCATTGCTGAAAAGCGTTGATTCGATTCGGTCGCAGATAACCAGCAATCAGCAAACTCCAGCGCAGCAAGTCAGCGATGCTGCGTGTACGTCCATAACATCAGCCCCAACCGCTTTTAGCGACGATGCTTCAGACGACGAAACGGTGCGAGTAAAGTCGTCGCAGTTGAATCGCTTGATGGACATGTTGGCAGAGTTGGTGATGTTGCGAAATCGCCGCGAGACTGAGTTGAGTCAGTTGCAGGAGGTATACCACGAGCTGATAGGAAGCGTTTCGAAGATGCGTCTGCTTTCCAACGAAGGAGATCAACCCGCATCGGCAAGCAGTTCCCTTCAACTATCTGAAATAGCCAACGATGTTCTTGAAGTCGCTCAAAGCGTTCGCGATTGCGCTCGACCGGTCGCCGAGGGCAACATTGCGGTATCGCAGTTCATTCGACAGTTTCGGCAAGAGCTTGTTGAGCTTCGGCGCACTCCTGTGGCAGGACTTTTTCAACGGTTGCAGCGAGTCGTTCGCGATGCCGCACAAGCGGAATCGAAAGCCGTGCAGTTGATCCTCGTCGGTGAAGATGCGGGAATCGAACGCACTCTCCAACAACGGCTCTATGAACCGCTGTTGCACATTGTCAGAAACTCTGTTTGCCATGGCATCGAAAACTCTGAAACGCGAATCCGAAACGGCAAGCCTGGCATCGGAACCATCACGCTGGAAGCGAAGTCCGGCCCAGACCTGTTTGTGATCGAGATCCGCGACGATGGCAATGGGCTAGACTACGATGCCATCCGACGACGTGGCCTTGAGTCTGGATTGCTCGATGCCGGTCAATCAGCAAGTCGGCAAGAACTATCGCAACTAATCTTTCACCCAGGTTTCTCGACTCGTCAAACGGCCAACCAGGTTGCTGGACGAGGAGTTGGCATGGATGTTGTTGCTGCCACGTTGCAGCGAATGCGTGGCTGGCTTGAGATCGATTCTGAGCCACAGCAAGGAACACGTATCCGGTTGAGCTTTCCTTTACCGTCAGTCATCCAACATGCAATGGTGTTCCGCTGTGCGGACCAACTGTTTGCCTTGCCGATGCAGTCGGTGCGCAGTGTTGGCGAAGCAGCCAAGAGCGATATCTACCTAGACTTCTCAAGAGTGATGGGTGATCACCAGTCGCGAACAATCGATGCCTATCAGAAGATTGTGCTTGCTGCGGATGCTTCTGTTTCGCTCGCTGCCGGTGGTAAGAACGTAACGCTGCTGGTCGATGAAATCATTGGTCCAGAAGAGGTCGTCGTTCGTCCGCTGCCTGCACTTTTAAAGACACATCCGTTCTGCTCTGGCGCGACATTATCAGGCATGGGACGCACGGTGATTGTGCTCGACGCACGGCACGTCATCGACTCGCAAAGACATCTGATTCAATTTGGTGAACCGTCGACTGAAGTGATGCTGGTCGGTTCAGCCAACAGTCTCCGCGCCGGGTCGACTCGGCCACGTGTACTAGTCGTAGATGATTCGCTGAGCGCTCGCAAGCGAGTGGTTCGATCGTTGCAGCGGTATGCCATCGAGATTGTCGAGGCATCGGATGGAAAGGAAGCTTTGGAGTTGTTGAAAATATCGCGATTTGCCGCAGTTTTCAGCGACTTGGAGATGCCTCACATCAATGGGCTGGAACTGTTGGCAGAGATCAACTCCAGCGATGCTGACGGCGCGCCACCCGTGGTCATTATCAGCAGCCGCAGCGAGCATGAGTTTACCAGTCGAGCAACAGAACTTGGTGTGAGCAGCTACTTGATCAAGCCACTTGCTGACGAAGCTCTCGATCAGGCGCTCGCAAAGATTCCAACACTGACCTTATCCCACGTTAACAGTTCGAGCACGCGATGAACGATAAAACCATTCTTGTCATTGACGACAGCGCAACGATTCGCAAACTGGTCGATACGCATTTGAGCCCGGTCGGCTATCGGGTTGTACTCGCACCAAACGCTGAGGATGGGTTGCGATTGGCGGCAGAGCTGAAGCCTGACTTGATTCTTCTTGACCACCAATTGCCCGGCACAACGGGATACGACGTTTGTTGCCAACTGGTGAAGTCGCCAGAGCTGAAGCGAATCCCGGTGGTCGTTAGCTCAACGCTTCGTAAGAAAGCCTACGCCGAGTATATCGACTTGGACAATGTCGTTGACATGTTGCCCAAGCCCTACACCGAGGATCTGCTTCGAACGACAGTCGCGAATGCCTTAGAAACAGCGGCGATGATCGTGGCCTCGCAGTCCGACGGGACCGCCGTTCCTGAGGTAATTCATCAACTTGGCGAAGCAGCGCTCGCGGGCTCGTTTGCTTGTTTTAGTCTGCGTGAGTTACTCGACTTTCTAAACAACGGTGGAAAAAGCGGCGTTTTGGAGGTTGAAGTGGAGCGAACTCGCATTCGCTTTCATCTCGACAAGGGACGCATCCAAGGCGTCTACGCAACGGGTATCGACGCGGCCGCTGTTGAGAATCTCGTACGCCGGTTACCAAAGTCACTCGTCAACCTAGCACCGGTGTTGAGGATGACGATTGGCGGCAGGAGTTGTGCAGAGATCGATGGGTTTGTGCAGTTGCTGGACCAAAAGGTGCTTGATCCGCGTTTGATGACAAAGCTGCTTCGCTATCAGGCCGCCGCGCTTGTGCAGATAGCGTTCACCCATGCGCTAGGTGCGTTCCGGTTTGATCATGGCGTCAGCGCTAATTCACTGCACAAGAACTTGCCGTTAGACATCAGCCTGCTGGCGCTCCTGATTGAGGGTGCCTTCGATGAAGAAGAACGCGCGGATGCACCGGTGGAAAGCTGCACGTATGTTCGCCGCGCGATTCGCGGACAGAACCTTGACAGAGCCGGATTATCGGCACGGCACATGAAGGTTCTCAATGCGATTTCCGAGCCGAAAGACACCAACGAACTCGCCGAATGCCTGGGCTGGAACGTCATTGAGGTTCAACAGGTAATGAACGGATTCATCATGGCTGAGTTGGTTGAGCGACGCACGCATTCGGTCGCTGGGCAATTTGTTGTTTATGAACCGAACGCGACGGCAGCGCAAGTTCTTCGCTTGTCGTTGGAAGAGTCCGACAATCGCTACGTCGGTAAAGTCGTGCGAGATCAACTGGCACTCCAGCTTGTGCTCAAACGCGCTGTACCGCACACGATTGCATTCTGTGGCGAGGATTCGCAATCGTGTCAATTGATGAAGCAGTTGTTCGCCACGGCTCATCCGAAAGCCGCGAAAGTTCGACGCATCGCTTTGGTGAGCTCAAACGAGTCCGCAGATACGATCGACTGGATCGCTCGCGTTGGGTTTCAACCGCACGAGGTAATACTACGACCGTTCTCGGCGGAGTTGTTGTTCAGCGCCATGGATCGTTTGCTTGTCGGAAACGAAGTTGAGATCGCTACTCAGAGCAATCTAGCCACTTCGCCGAACATTGCTTATTCGTCTGACCCGCTCACCGCAACCGTTAACGCAGGAGCCTCAGTATGATTACCGCTCAGCATCAAATCGGTATCGTTACCTTAAGCATTCGAGACAGCGTCGGTGCGACCAGCGAATACGCGCTTCAAGGGGAAAGCGGCGTTTTCGTTGGCAAATCCACTAACTGTGGCATTCAGTTGCGAGATCGCACCCTGAGCGATATCCATTGCCGCATCGGACTGGAGAACGGACAACTCTGGGTGCAAGACTGGATGTCAGCGGAAGGAACACGCCTGAACGGTGTTGTTGTCGACTCTCGATCCGACGTTCAATGGGGCGACGTGATTGAGATTGGCGAATCGCGGATTGCCGTGCGACTCAGCGATGCCAATTACGAAGAGCATGGCCACGAGACCGCAGTTGTCAAAGAACAATGTGAAGAGCTGTTGGCGATCGAGGATAACTCTGATCCGTTTTGTCTTTCATTCACGTTTGAAGAGGAAGAGACTTACGATCGAGAGACTGTCGCGTTGCTTCGCACGGAGATCGAAGAGCTGCAATCATCGCTCGCACAAAGTGAATCCCAATCGTCTTTCGAACATACTCCGGTGCGATCGTTGGCGGAGAATCCCGATATGGTGTCGGATCACGCCGATGCTGTTCTGGAACGAATGCAGGAGCTGATCGACGAAGCCAATCGCAGCGACGAACGTGTTGCGATCCTCGAAGAATTGCTGCACGCGGCCGAGGATGCAAATCACGCAGAGCGTGAGGAAAGAAACCAACTTGAAGCCTGGGTCAGTGATATCGAAAAGCGAGTTGGCCAACGCGAGGACGAGCATGCGGCTGAGGTGGAGTCGCTGCGAAATCGCCTTGAAGAATCACAAGCAATGCAGAGTCGCATTCAGCGGCAATTGCAAGACGCTGCTTTCGGCGGAAGTGCTCCGAAACAGTATGAACTGACTCTTGAGAATCTGCAAAACAGTAATCGTGAACTTCAAGAGCACGTTGCGCTATCTCGAAAGCAGTGTGCAACGCTCGAACAGCGGCTTGAAGAGATTTCTGGTGAGCAGGAGCGTGCCCTCCGCGAAGAGCGGACCAAGCTGTCACAAGAACAAGCGAAGCTCGCACGAATGCGATTCGAGCTTTCCAAAAAGCTAAGCGATGTCGAGGAGATCCCTAAGGCAACCTCGTCCGCAGACATTGAAACGTCTCAACGAATCCAAGCCTTACGTGATCATTTACGCGAAATTCACGCACAGGAAAAACAGGAAGAAAAGCAAACCACTCTCGCGACTCGTCTGACCAGACTTTGGAAACGAATAGAAGCTGGACAAAACGGTTAAACATGAATCCAACCAACGATCCAACCGCCATGCTCGACGTTGAGCACGAGTCTCCGAGCGAGATCGTTGACGCATTACAAGCGATGCTGTCCGACGTTGACGGCTTTATGGTCGATTGGTTTCAACGACTGAATCAGCAATTGGTGGCGTGCGACACTGTTTTCTCGCCTGACCAAAAAGTGCGGCAGCAATCGGAGCGGCTCCGCAGAGAGCAGAACGAATGGAACCTGAAACGGGACCGCGAAGATGAACAGATCCAAGAGAAGTTTCAACAATTGACTGATGCCTGGCTGCGGTTGGAATCAGAGCAGAGAAAGTTTCTGCAACTTAAGAATGCTCGCGCGAGTGTGAGCGGTGAATCGCCGCCTCAGCACGCCCTTGCTCAGAACGCCCTGGCTCAAGCAACCGAGTCAATTGATGCGAGAGCCACGCATTCGCCTGCGGTTGCCGTCAAGCCTATCCCAACTCAATCAGTCCCGGGTTCGCCCGACAGACAGTCACCAGAGCCTTCGTCTTCGGAACATGCGATTCGTCAATTCCAAAGACTGCGTCAAGAGATCCAATCAAGTCAAAAGTTTTAGCGTCGGGAGAATTGAATTGTCATTAGCAACCATCATTAGCGATGCCGTCGGCGTCTGGACGCATCGCGGCGCTCAGCGAAGCACCGCTCATGCCTTGAACTTTTCGTTGGGCGATGTGCCACCGGATGTTCGGCGGCTAATTCGAAATCGACGCTATTGCCGTGTGCTCTTGGCCGTGGAGGCGATGCCGTTTGACGCAGCCTCCATAGCCAGCGCGTGGCAAGCGGTTGCGCAACAGATGGCGATTGTGCCCAGCGGCAATGTCCGCCTCAGCGTCGATATCGTTGTATCGGATTCGGCGGGTGTCGAGCTGGCGAATAGTCGAGGCGAGTCGATGCATGTCGAGTCGATTTATCTGGATCGAGAATGCGTAACCAATGCTGACTTCGCGAAGTTTGTGGAGGCCAGCGGATATAGCAATCCTCAGTATTGGCCTGAAGAAGTTTTGCCGAACGTGTTACGGTTTACGGATCGAACGGGAATGCCCGGCCCGAGATTTTGGGCAAAAGGAATCCCGCCGGTCGATAAGCTTGATCATCCTGTTGTTGGCGTCTGTTGGTATGAAGCGAATGCTTATGCGATGTGGGTCGGCAAGCGACTGCCATCCTCGGATGAGTGGCAACGCGCGGGCACGTGGCCTCAAGGAAGCACGGCCGATGGCAATGAGCAACGATATCCCTGGGGAAATGCTTTTGACCCTTCGAAGGCAAACCTCTGGGCAAGTGGCACCGGCGACACGGTTCCAGTAACCGCCTTTCCAACAGGGAACACGCCCAATGGCGTTCGCCAATTGGTTGGTAACGTTTGGGAATGGGTCAACTCATCGTTCTCGCCGCAGCCAGGAGCAGACGCAGTTGTACTGCTTGATCAAACGATGGCTGAGATTCGCGGCGGTGCTTTTGATACATACTTTCACTCGCAAGCGACGTGTCAATTTCGCACTGGCCAGCCGCTGTTGTTTCGCGGTGCGAACATCGGCTTTCGCTGCTGCGTTCGCGGTTCGGCGTTGTCGCCACATGCTGAGTCTGCATCATCAACATCGGAACGAGGTGACCTATGATCACGACATCGAGTCAATTGCTTACCAGCAATGCTTCACCAGCGGTGCAATGCGTTTGTTGTGGTGAGCGTTTGTCGCAGCGCGACCAGTGCTGCAATGAATGCCAGACTCCAGCATCGATTTCGCATACGGTATCGGCACGAGGCGGGGCGCAAAGCTTCATTTCGGTGCTCGGTGCCAGCAACGCGGGGAAGACAGTCTACCTTGGTTTGCTGCTGGATATGTTGAGCAAAGGGTCAGAGGCGATGCGCGGCACGGCGATGGGCGCGTTCTCCGTTGAGCTGCAAGAACAAGTGATTACGGCTTTGGAACGCCGCAGTTTTCCCGAGAAAACACCAGCCGAAGCGGATGCCTGGAAGTGGTTTCACTGCCAACTATCGATCGCAGAGAAAAAGAAGACCCGCTACGTTGACATGATCTCACCGGACTTTGCCGGGGAAGCAATCTCGCTGGAAATCAATCACGCCGGCATGTATCCATCGATCGGGCATGTGGTCAGTAAGTCGGGAGGTTTGATGATTCTTTGTGACTCGATGCGAGTTCGCGATGCAGGGTCTGGCGAAGACTTGTTCGCGATGAAGCTGGCTTCCTACATCGCCGAGCAACATGATCTTGAAACCGAAATTGGGCGGCGTCGTAAAGCGGGTCCGGCAGTTGCAATCGTGTTCACCAAGTGCGATGGTTGTCCAGAAGCGATTGAGGCGCCAACACAGTTTGCAACAAACAACACGCCCCGGCTGTTCGAGTATTGCCGTCGAATGTTTTCGCGGCACTCGTACTTCGCTGCCGGCGTGGCCGGAAGCTCCGGTGTACTCGCAGATACGAAGGGCCGCCAAATGCGTGTTCCGTTTCACGTTCAGCCTTACGGCATCGTTGAACCGCTTCAGTGGATTGTCAGCCAGCAATAAAATCATGCTTACTTACAATGCAAACATGTTGAGCGTGGAACAAGCTGTCTACACGTCGTCGGAGCGAGGCCTCACGAAGGGTTACCAGTTGGTCTCCAAGTCGGCCGGCATTGATGGAACCATGAGCCAAGAGCTGTGTCGTTGGGCGCCCACTCGTCTCCCAAACGAAAGCGCTGAGGATTGGACGCTGAGTTGTTTCCGTGTCTCGAATGAATGTGTGGCGATCGCCCGAACCACTCATGGTGGACCTGAATACAGTGGTCGTGGCGGTACTCAAGTGGTGACGCTAATTCTCGTGCTGCGTGATGTGCAACTGGAAGGCTACGGTTTCAACGTCGTCTCAGTTGCACGAAACTCGCTGGCGATGGGCTGCCTGCGTTTGCCTCTCAACCTGGAATTCGACCAACTGCCGCTGGCGAGCTTGCCTAAGCGGTCAATCGTTGACAACGTTGATCGAGCCAGCGACGCGATCACCAGCGACGAGTACGAAGAAGCACTCGACAAGATCGTTTCGATGGTTGAAGCAGGACGCCGAGTTGCGGTCATTGGCTGCGTCAAGGCGATCGTTACCGCAGATCGATTGATCGGGCGGATGTCATCGACAGCGCGCCACCGATTCAGTTTTACGACCGGCCTGGAACCGTCAACGCGTCGTCCGTTTCAAGCTCACTTTTTTCGTGAAGTTGACCTTCGAACTCGGCACTTGCTGCAGTCTCAAGATATTTTTTGTGTGAACATGCCGCTGTAACGGTCAGGTTGAGGGTAAGCCAATGTTGAATTTACGCATCGAGCATTTCGGTCACACAGGGACGCTTTCGCAAGAACTAGTGGACTTCGCGCGGCGTCAACTTGTGAACGCGGTGATGTACAAAGGCGACGAACGACGGAGGGACCAGCGCTATCCAATGATGGTGCCGGTATTGGTTGTCGCTGTCGATGAGGACAATCAACCAATCGGTGAGACCATCGAGGTGATCTCAAGAGACGTCGCCAACAACTCGATCGGACTGTTTCACACGGATAAAATAACTGCGAAGCGGCTTGCCATTCATATGCTGCTTGCGAACACCGAGGTCAATCTCGTGATCGAAGTGACTTGGGAAGGACCACAAGGACCCTTCCGAGGTTTTGGCGGTAGATATGTCGATAGATTGGATGCGTTCCCGGGGGCTTAGTGCTCTACACTTTCTTCCTGGGCAATTGGGACAATTGCTCTACTCTAGGTCGGTGGCTGTAAGCCTGACAGAAGCGGTTGGCCACTGTCGCTGCGACGCAGATGACGGTCGATTGCGGCGCGAACGAATCCGGCGAAGAGCGGGTGCGCTTGCAGCGGCTTGCTCTTAAACTCGGGGTGATACTGCACCGCAACG
>Ga0105045_10004968_pt1 | contig 11643 bp, 10 predicted proteins | sample MAT02_FD_78089 | JGI IMG/M metagenome (GOLD analysis project Ga0105045, IMG submission 78089) | Freshwater microbial communities from Lake Fryxell liftoff mats and glacier meltwater in Antarctica - MAT-02 (megahit assembly) | ecosystem: Environmental > Aquatic > Freshwater > Ice > Liftoff... | reverse complement strand
GTAGCCGTTGTTCTCCACGATCACCACGAGCGGACATTTCTGTACCGCCGCAAAATTGATGCCCTCGTGAAAAGCACCCGTCGACGTCGCACCATCGCCGATGTACACCAGTCCCACACGCGCTTCGCCGCGCAGCCGGAACGACAGCGTCACGCCGGCCATCACCGGCACCATGTCGCCGAGATGCGAGATCTGTCCGATGAAGTTGCGCTTCTCGGTATCGCCGAAATGGATGTTGAGTTCGCGACCGCGCGTGGGTGAGTTGCCCTTCGCCATGTACTGCCGCAGCACTTCGAGCGGCGTGGCGCCTTTCACCAGCATGGCGCCGAGATTGCGGATGAGCGGCGAGAGCACATCACGCTGCTCGAGCGCGAAGGCACTGCCCACGGCATCGGCTTCCTGGCCGAGTGAACGAAAGAGTCCGCCTATCACCTTTGTCTGACGATACAGCGCCACCAGCCGCTCTTCGAGTACGCGGGTGAGTCGCATGTAGCGGTAGAGTGCAAGCCGCTGTTCGCGCGAGAGGGCATCACTCGGACGCGCTGCCGCGCCCGCTGTACCCTTCGATCGCGCCGGGGCCTTCCCGGCGCGCGCCATCAGTACGCCGCCTCGAGGTGGTGCTTCGGATCGGCGGCGCGATGCAGACGCACAAAAAACTTCTTCACGTTTTTATCGAGACGACTTTCACCCACCTGATCGGTGTGCGCCTCGACGAACGTGCAGTGACCGCCTTCCATCTTCACCGACAGCGCCAGCGTGCCCAGCACGCCGCGATACTGCCGCGTGCGCAACTCGGACTGCACGCGATCGAGCGGAAGCGCGGCGAAGAATGCGTCGGCTTCTTGCATCACGAGGTCGGGATGCAGCGATGTACGATGAAACAAACGCATGACTCAGCGCGGCGGGGCCGCGCCCTCCGGAGGCGAGGTGTCGGGTCGCGTGCTGTCGGGCTTTGCGCTGTCGGTTGGCACCGGCGAAACGGAAGGCAGTGTGTACTCGCCGGGCTCGTCACCCGAACGCACGTCCTGCATCCAATCCTGCGTGCGTTCGAGCACCTGCGTGGAATCGCGCCGGAACTGAATGCCCATGGCCCACGTGCCGGCCGTGACAAAGAACAGCTTCGTGGTGTACGTGCCCACCCGGTCGGTGCGTGCGAAGCCGTTCGAAATATTTTTGCCGTCGCGGCTGCTCGCAAAGATGCGCCCTTCGCCCATGTCCACCGGGCGTCCGGTTTCCTTGTCCATGACCACAACGGTCCACGTGATCTGTTCCACTGCCTTCGGGGGTGCCGGATCGACCGCCACACGAATGGTGAACGATTCCGTCGTCATGCGGAATTCATTCTCCTTTCGCCCGCCACCGCACGCGGAAGCGAGTACAGCCAGCGCGCCGATGGCGAACATGGCGCGCGCGGAACGACCCGGCATCCGGCTCACTGATAGTACTCCAGCCCAAGATGCGTAATGACATCCTCACCCATCAAATGACGCAGCGTATTCTTGAGCTTCGTCTGTTGAATGAACAGGTCGTGTTCAGCCTGCAGTCCGGGCGCTGTCTGCGGGCTCTTGTAGTAGAACGAGAGCCATTCCTGAATGCCCTTCATGCCGGCGCGATGCGCGAAATCACTGAACAGCGCGAGATCGAGCACGATCGGCGCGGCGAGAATGGAATCGCGGCACAGGAAGTTGACTTTGATCTGCATCGGATAACCAAGCCAGCCCACGATGTCGATGTTGTCCCAGCCTTCCTTGTTGTCACCACGCGGCGGGTAGTAGTTGATGCGCACCACGTGTGAGAACCCTTCGTACAGCTCGGGATAGAGTTCCGGCTGCAGAATGTTGTGCAGCACCGACAACTTCGACTCTTCCTTCGTCTTGAACGAGGCGGGATCGTCGAGCACCTCCCCGTCACGATTGCCGAGAATGTTGGTGGAGTACCAGCCTTCGAGACCGAGCATACGCGCCTTGATGCCCGGTGCGAGCACCGTCTTCATCCACGTCTGGCCGGTTTTGAAGTCCTTGCCGGACACCGGCACGCCACGCGCGTTGGCGAGGTCGAGCAACGCCGGGAAGTCGGCCGACAGATTCGGCGCACCGTTGCAGTATGGCACGTTTTCCATGATGGCCGCGTACGCGTACAGCATCGACGGGGCGATCAAGTCGTCATTTTCTTCCATCGCCTTCTCAAACGCTTCGATCGTCTGGTGCTGCGGGCCGGCCTTGATGAACGTCTCGGTGGAACCGCACCACACCATCACCGCGCGGTCGGCGCCGTGGGCCAACTTCGTCTCGCGAATATCCTTGCGAATCTGTTCAGCCAGATCGCGCTTGTTGGGGCCGGTCTTGACGTTGGTACCGTGCAGACGCGTGACGTACCGCGAGTCAAACGCGGCCGGCATCGGCGTGATACCCTTGAGAAAATCCGCGATCGGCTCGAGGTCGGACGCCTGCAGCACACCGGCCTTCACCGCCGCCGTGTAGGCGTCATCCGGGATGGGATCCCACGCCGCGAACACAATGTCTTGCAACGCCGTGAGCGGGACAAAATCCCGAATGAGCGGGCTGCGCGCTTCGGTGCGCTTGCCGAGGCGAATCGTGGCCATCTGCGTCAGCGAACCGATCGGCGAGGACAGACCGCGACGAACGCGCTCGACGCCAGCGATGAACGTGGTGGCGACCGCACCAAGTCCGGGGGTGAAAATGACGAGCTTACCCGACGCCGGGGCGATCGAGGCAGGAGTACGAATGGACGTGTCGGACACTAAGGTGATTCTCCCTTGAGGGATGCGCCGGGCGCCGAACTAAGCGCCGGAGAAATAGTAGAAGAAACGGGGGATGCTGCGCTGGGGGCCCGCACCGGTGCTGACGGCGACGGAGAAAACTCGCTCGACGGTGCCCGTCCGTCGGTCATGCGGTACACAAACGACATGCGCTGCACGACGGTGATCCAGGCCGTCACGCTCAGCAACGTCACAATCCCGGCAAGCACCCAGCCATCGAGGGCCAGCCCAAAAAACGCCTGCGGCGCGGCCAGGAGCGTGATGCGCTCCGGGCGCTGCAGCAGGCCGACCTTCGCATCGACGCCCAGCCCTTCGGCGCGAGCGCGGGCGTACGACGTCAGGAATGCGGCGATGAGTCCGAGCAGCGTGATCACCAGCAGCGGCGTGCTCTGATGGACCGGATTGATGGCGTAGAACACCACCAGTCCCCCCATGAGCGCCCCGTCGCTGAGGCGATCGAGCGTGGAATCGTAGAAGGCACCGAACGCGGAACTGGTCCCAGTGCGGCGGGCGACGGTTCCGTCGAGCACGTCAAAGAGTGCGGTGAGCCCGAGGAACCAGCCGGCGGTTCGGATGTGCCCCGTGGCAAAGATCACGCCGGCCACCAGCGTGCAGATCGTGCCAATCGTGGTAATCGTGTTCGGCTTGACGCGGTGACGCACGAGGAAATCACCCGCGGGTCCAATGACCCGAAGGTAGCCCCGTTGAATTCCGTCCCACAATGCGTTCATGCCGCTCGGGCGCGAAGTGATCTGGCAGCACCGCTACTGCTCGTGACCGCCGAGCTTGGCTGCATCGTGCCGTGGCCGCCCCCTGTCGGGAACGGCTCACCGCAGCACGACCGTGACAAAGCTAGAACCTCGTGACCGGCAACGGTAGAGAGCTACCGATACAGATGATAGCGGCGTACGGACTGCTCGTAGCGGATAATCTCCTGCAGCTGCCGATCAATGACCCGGTCTGGGTCCTCGCCGGCAATCAACGCCTGTCGGACCGCCGTGGAACCGAGTCGTTCGTCGATGCGGCGCTCGGTGTAGGTGAAGGCCGGTCCATGCGCCTTCGCTATTGCCCAGAGCAGCGCCGCCCCGAGTCGCCCAACCTGCAGCCGCTCCCGGTCGGTCACGGTGATGCGGATGCCCGGGATCGTCTGCCCGTCATATTTCTTGTCGCCAGGATCCCGGGGCGAAAATCGCTCTGTCTGAAAGCGAACACCCGCCAGCTCGAGATCATCGAGCAGCCGTTTCAGGCTGTCGGCCTTGAACCAGGGTGCGCCCACTCGCTCGAACGGATCGTTTGTCCCGCGCCCCACGGACACGTTGGTGGCCTCAAAGGGCACCAAGGCGGGGTACACGAGGGCGCTCTTCAACGTGGGCAGATTCGGAGACGGCTTCACCCACGGCAGATCGGTGTCGTCAAACCACATACCGCGCCGCCAGTTGGTCATCGGCACCACATGCAGGCGGCCCGTCATCTTGAGCTCCCGATGAAACAGCGCCGCCATCTCGCCCATGGTCAGACCATGCCGTAGTGGCACCGGCCACAACGAAAAGCCGTTGCGGGGCGACTCGAGCGTCGACTCGCGCGCATCGGCGATCGCGGAATCGAGGATCGCGCCTTCCGCCCGCAGACCGTTGAGCGGATTGGGTCGGTCGAGCACCAGGAACGGGATGCCGCGTCGCTCAGCCGCCTGCATTGCATAGAGCATGACACCCACATACGTCCACGTGCGCGTGCCGATGTCCTGGAGATCAACCACCAGCACGTCGACATTCCGCAGCGTGCTGTCCGGCGGCCCCATCGTCGACCGCTGGTACAACGAATAGATCATCAAACCGGTCTTGGGATCGAGCTCATTGGGCAAATTCGATCGGTCTTCCGTACCACGAATGCCATGCTCGGGTGAAAAGAGCGCCACCAACTTCGCGTTCGCCTTGGTCGCCCGTTCGTCGCTGAACAGCAGATCAACGGTGCTGCGTCCCTTTTCGTCGACTCCGGTCTGATTCGTAATCAGCCCGACACGCTTGTCCTTGATCAGATGCACACTGTCGTTCAGCAGGACCGAAATACCGGGGCGCACCGTGCGGTCGCGGAAGCGGGGATCGTCGGGATCGTCGTCGGGCCCCGGACGCGGCGTGGAGCCGCACGCGAGCGTTCCCATGACCACGACGCCCATCAGGAGCACGCCACGCCAACTGGGGGTATACTCCCCTCGTCGGGTAGCGCGTCGCTCACGGTGCTGCTCCACCATGGCCCCTCTCTGTCCCTGCCAATGCGTCAGCCGCACACTATCCTCGCTTCGCCGCTCGGTGTCCTTCGTTCGGTCGCCGGCATTCACCGTCGACTCGCGTGTCTCGCCGTGCTCACCCTCGCGGCGTGCGCACCGCGTCCTGCTGGTGTACCGGGCGCGACGCCACCGGTTCCCGCTGCAGTTCCCGGTCCGTTGGCACTTTCTCCCGCCGTGCCGCTGCCACCACAACATCGCGCCTGGATCGAATCTACGCTCGAATCGCTCTCACTTCGCGATCGTGTGGCACAAATGGTGATGATCTGGGTGCTGGGCGATTATACCGGCGCCTACGATACGGGCTTTGCCACCATCACTGAGCATGTCTCCGATCTGGGCGTGGGAGGCATCGTGATGTCGCTCGGCTCGCCCATCGAAGTGGCAGCCAAGGTGAATTACTTGCAGACGCGCTCGCGGATTCCGTTGCTCGTGGCCTCCGATGTGGAACCCGGTCTGGGCCGACTCGAAGGCGGTGCGTTTGCGCCGTCACTCATGAGCGCCGGCTCGGCTACGGTGCTGCCGAGCAACATGGCCATAGGCGCCGGCGGCCGTGAGGCCGATGCCGAGGCGGCCGGTCTCATTACCGGTCGGGAGGCACGGGCGATCGGCATTCATCTCGCGTTTGCGCCCGTGGTCGACGTCAACAACAATCCCTCCAATCCCGTCATCAATACCCGGTCGTTCGGTGAACAACCCGTTGCCGTCGCGCGATTGTCGGCGGCGTTTGTGCGCGGCGTGCAGGAGGGCGGTGCCGCCGCCACCCTCAAGCATTTCCCGGGACATGGCGACACCGATGTCGACTCGCATCTCGGCTTGCCCGTCATCTCGGTGGCGCGCGCGCGACTCGATGCGGTGGAGTTGGTACCGTTTCGCGCCGGCATTGCGGCTGGTGCGGCCAGCGTGATGACGGCGCATATCGCGCTGCCGCAAGTGTACGGCGACTCGGTGCCCGCCACGCTGCGCCGCGATGTGATGACCGGGCTGCTGCGCGATACGCTCGGCTTTCGCGGACTCACCGTGACGGATGCGCTGACGATGGACGGCATCGCGAAAGGCTACGGTGTCGCCGAAAGTGCGGTGCGTGCCGTGCGCGCGGGCGATGACATCCTGCTCATGCCGGGCAATGTGGAGCAAGCGATCGCGGCGGTCGTCCAAGGGGTGGAGTCGGGCACGATTCCGCGCGCGCAGGTGGACGCGAGTGTACGGCGCATTCTGGAACTCAAGTTGCGCACCGGCGCCATCGCGCGACCGATGGTCTCGCTGGAAGCCTTGCGGGAAGTGGTGGGCCATCCGGAGCATGCACAAACCGCACGCGAAATTGCCGGTCGTGCGATCACGCTCCTTCGTGACCGTGGCGATCTGTTGCCGGTTACGCGCACGATGCGTTCGTTGCTGGTGGTGTATGCGCCCGACAACGATATCGCCGCCGGTACCACCTTCAGCGCGGCGTTCGCACGCGCCGTCACCTCTACGCGCGTGGTGCGGGTGACACCGCGCACCGGGGCCGCCGAACTCGATTCACTGGCGCAACTCGCGCGCTCGATGGAACGTGTGGTCGTGTACACGTACACGCGCACACTCGAAGGTGCAGGACGTTTTGCCATCGCACCGCGCGTCGCGGATTTCATCGAAGCGTTGGGCGCCGGCTCGAAGACCATCGTTGTGGCCGGCGGCAACCCGTATGTCATCAAGCAGTTCCCATCCGTGCCCGCGTACGCGGTGACATACGGTCGCGGCGAATCGCTTGAAACTGCAGCGGCGCGCGCGATCACGGGACAGGCAGCCATCGGCGGCAAGTCGCCCGTGTCGCTGCCCGGCTTCTTTACGGCCGGCGATGGCCTCGTCCGCGCGGCCAGCGCGAGGGCCGTGCCGTGAATCGCGGCCGGTCACTGGTCATACTGCTCACACTGTCTGCATTCGCCTCGGCGTGCCGTTCCGGCGCCGTACGCGAAATCGGCGATTCCTCACGCGACGTGACGCTCGCGGAGTGGCGGAAGCGCGCCGTCACGGATTCTGTGCGTGCCGTACTCACGCGAGGGCTCGCCGACTCCGCGTTTCCCGCCGCCTACGCGGTAATCGGCAACGCGCGTGGAGTGTATGCATCAGTCGGTATCGGTACGCTTGACGTGATCGATGTCCGGCCCGCTCCCGTGGATTCCAACGGCACGCCACTGGTCAACGGCAGCGGTGCTTCACGCGTGACCCCAACGCCCACGCCAGTCACCGACTCCACCGTGTGGGATCTCGCGTCGCTCACCAAAGTGATCGCGACCACCTCAGCAATTGTGCAGCTCGTGGGTGACGGACGGGTGCAGCTCGACGCGCCGGCGACGCGATACCTGCCAGAGTGGAAAGCACCGGGTGCCGAGTTGGTCACGGTGCGACACCTGCTCACGCACAGCGCGGGACTGCCCGCCTGGCGACCGCTGTACAAAGAAGCGTGGTCGGCCGAAGAGGCCATGTTGCAGGTGTATGCAACCGTTCCCGACACGGCCCCGGGAGTTCGGTATGTGTACAGCGATCTCGGCTTCATTTTGCTGGGTGAAATCGTCCGAGAAGTCTCGGGACTGCCGCTCGACAGTTATGTCCTGTCACAGCTGTTCCTGCCCATGGGTATGCGCGAAACCCGCTTTCTCCCGTCGGCGCTGTGGCGCACCCGCACCGCGCCCACGGAGATCGATCCCTGGCGGCAACGGCAGTTGCGCGGCGAAGTGCATGATGAAAACGCTTTCCAACTTGGCGCCGTCGCAGGCCACGCCGGGCTCTTCTCCACGGCGCGCGATCTCACGCAATTTGCCCAAACCCTGCTGCGCGATGGCGTGGCGGTGCCGGACGCAGCTCGTGCCGACAGTGTGCGAGTGCTCGACGGCGTGACGCTGCGCGCATTCGAAACGCGTCAGCCGTTCGCCGGTTCGCACCGAGCGCTCGGTTGGGAGACACCCAACGGCACCAACTCGGCCGGCCGCCGACTCACCGCCGCCGCGTTTGGCCATACCGGTTTTACCGGCACTTCGCTCTGGATCGATCCGGCGCAGGACCTGTTTGTCTTGCTGTTAACCAATCGGGTGAACCCGACGCGCCAGCGTCAGGGGATCGCGCGGGTGCGTACCACGCTGGCCGATGCCGTGGTGGGCGCAATCTCGATGACGGCGCCGCCGTTGCGGTCGGGAACGTCGGGAACGTCGGGAACGTCGGGACGGAATCTTGAGTATTTCAGTAGGAAATGATTAGTATTAGGGAGACGGTCACCGACGACGCCGAACGGCGATGTTCGGTGAGGTCGTTCGAACCCCATGCGCCGGCCTCCAAGCCGGTCTCGGAGAGACGCAGATGAGCACGATGCAGCAGCCCGACCTGTTGGTGACGATCACCGACGCCGCCGTCGTCGAGGTTCAGAAGTTTATGGAAGCTGAAGGCGTGACGGCGGAGGCTGGCGGCCTTCGTGTGGCAGTGATGCCGGGCGGTTGCAGCGGCTTCAAGTACAGCCTTGTCATCGAAGACAAGCAAGCCGAGGACGACCTCGTGCTGGATCACGATTCTTTCAAGGTGTTCGTCGATCCGTTTTCGGCGCAGTACCTCGGCGGTACGATGATCGACTACGTAACGTCCATGCAGGGATCCGGCTTTACGTTCAAGAATCCCGGCTCCACCGGCGGCTGCGGCTGCGGCAGTTCGTTTTCGGCGTAACGGCGTCTGCTGGTTTGTCGGGCCCGGCGCGCGCCCGATACTGGCTCAGAGGCTCGTGATCCCACTGCGGATCACGGGCCTCTCCGCTATTCTCCCTGATGCGTGCGACGCTTCGGCGCCGAACGCCACTCCCCGCCCCGCGTCTGCCGACGCCGGCCCCGCCCAGTCGCCCATGCGCCGATCATGACCGCTACCGGCTTCACGCTGCTCGATGGCATCATCGTGGTGCTCTACCTTATCGGCACCACCATGCTCGGTGTCTGGCTCGGACGCGGCCAGCAAAGCGCGCGCGATTATTTCGTGGCCGGCGATCGAATTCCGTGGTGGGCCGTGCTGTTTTCTGTGGTCGCGACGGAAACAAGCGCCCTGACGTTCATCTCGATTCCGGGGTTGGCGTACATCGGCAATCTCGGATTCCTGCAGGTGGCGATGGGCTATGTGGTGGGACGCATCATCGTCTCCTTCGTGCTGTTGCCCAGATACTATCAGGGCGAACTCGTCACCGCCTATGCGTTACTCGAGCGACGCTTTGGGTCGGCCACGCGTCGCTTCGCTTCGATCACCTTCATGGTAACCCGCACCTTCGGCGATTCAGTCCGACTGTTCGCGACCGCGATTCCGGTGGGGCTGCTCATTGGACCACTGGTGGCGCCGGAGTACGTGGGGCCGTTGTCCATTCTCATTCTGGGTGCGTGCACGGTGGTGTACACGTATCAGGGCGGCATGCGCGCCGTGATCTGGACGGACGTGATTCAGATTGGCGTCTACATGGGCGGCGGCATCGCGGCGCTGCTGATTGTCGGAAGTGATGTGATAGGCGGCTGGTCGCAGATTTTTACCGACGCGTCCGTGCGCGGCCAGCTCAAAGTATTCGATCTGTACACCGGGTTTGACCGCCCCCACACACTGTGGGCCGGCGTGATTGGCGGCGCGTTCCTCTCGATGGCGTCGCACGGTGTCGACCAGATGATCGTGCAACGTCTGCTCGCCACGGGCAATCTGAAGCTGGCGCGACGCGCGCTCATTGGCAGTGGCTTTGTCGTCTTCGCGCAGTTCACGATGTTCCTGATCATCGGTGTCGGGCTCTACGCCTTCTACGGCGGCGAAGCGTTTCCGAGGCCCGACGCGATCTTTCCCCGCTTTATCGTGGAAGTGATGCCACCCGGCCTGACCGGCATTGTGATCGCGGCAATTCTGGCGGCGGCAATGAGCACCATCTCGAGTTCCATCAACTCGTTGGCGGCAGCGTCGGTCCACGATCTCTATCTGCCGATCACGGGACGCAAAATCGACGATCCCGGCTTGCTGCGCACCAGCAAGCGCTTCACGTTGTTGTGGGCGGCAATTCTCGTGGGCGGCGCGCTCCTGTACCGCAACGAAGGCACCCCGGTAGTCACGATTGCCCTGTCGATTGCGTCGTTCACCTATGGCGGGCTGCTCGGTGCGTTCTTTCTCGGCATCATCGTCGCGCGAGCGCGTCAGTTCGATGCGATTCTCGGCATGAGCGTTGGTATCAGTATCATGAGCGTGGTGGTGTTCGCGACGCAGCTCAGCACATGGTTTCCGGCGGTCGCGCCGCTGCTCGCCCCGGTGCGCGGCATCGCGTGGCCGTGGTTCGTGCTCATTGGCACCACGCTTACGTTTGGCACTGGATTGATTTCGTCCCTCTTTTCGTCGGCCTCGCCACCACGCGACGCCTCTGCTTCGGAGTCTGCCGTATGAGTGCTGGTCCCCTCGATCCCATTCCTCTCGTTGTCGGCGTGGACGGCGGCGGCACACGTACACGCGTCCTGCTCGCCGATCTTGACGGTCGTGCGCTGGCGCGCGTGGAAGGCGCCGCGACGGCGCTGCGCCCCGGGGAAGAGCGGCACTCGGCGGATATCATCACGGCGTTGGTGCGCGAGGCACTGGCGAGTATTGAGCGGGCCGAGACCCGTCCCGCGACCTTGGTGGTGGGTGTAGCCGGCGGAGGTCAGGAACGGGCCGCGCAGGCGCTCTGGCAGGCCCTCGCGTCGTCGCGTGTAGCCGATGATGTGAATGTGGTCTCCGACGCCGAGATTGCGCTCGATGATGCGTTTGGCGATTCGGCCGGTGTACTGCTGGTGTCCGGTACGGGCTCGGTGGCGTTTGCGCGGGCGCCGGACGGCCGGATTGAACGCTGCGGCGGCTGGGGCCCGGTGCTCGGAGACGAGGGCAGCGGCGCCTGGATCGGTCGGCGCGCGATGAGCGTGATCACCGCGTCGAGCGACGGTCGCGAGCCGGAAACGGCACTCGTGGGCGCGATGCTTACCGCGCTCGAGGTGGAATCACTCGAGGATTTGATTCCGTGGGCTGCGGAAGCCACACCGGCCGACTTTGCGGCCATCGCACCCGTGGTGATGCAGGTGGCCGCGCAGGGCGACCTGCGGGCGAATGCGTTGCTCAGTCTGGGTGTGGAAGAGCTGGTGTTGCACGTGCGCACGTTAGCGCGTCGCTGCTTTACCGACGAGCGCGTGAGTGTGCCGGTGGCCTGTGCGGGCGGATTGCTGGGCAAGGGTTCGCTGGTACGCAAGCGATTGGAGCAGCGTCTCAAGACGGCGGTGCCGGGAGCGGTGGTGCGGCCGGACGATGTGGACGCGGCGCGTGGTGCCGTGCGGCGGGCTCAACGACTGATGGGAGTGGAGAGCTGAGCGGAGAGTCGTCCGGGTCAGAACGTGTAGTCGAGATTGTACTTTGCACGCACCGCACGGCCGGTGCCATCGACCGCGGGCCGAAAACGCGTGGCGCCAAGAATCTCGCGCAGCTTGCGGTTGTAGCCGGCATCGCGTGTGGGAGTGAGTTCGAAGTCGATCACCTTGCCGGTTGAATCGACATCAAAGACGATGGTGATCGTCCTGCCCTTCACTCCACTTGG
>Ga0105045_10004967_pt1 | contig 11645 bp, 7 predicted proteins | sample MAT02_FD_78089 | JGI IMG/M metagenome (GOLD analysis project Ga0105045, IMG submission 78089) | Freshwater microbial communities from Lake Fryxell liftoff mats and glacier meltwater in Antarctica - MAT-02 (megahit assembly) | ecosystem: Environmental > Aquatic > Freshwater > Ice > Liftoff... | reverse complement strand
CCGACGCCAGCCCCATCGTCACGGTGGTCTTGCCGACGCCTCCCTTGAGGCTGCAGACGCTCAGCACCATCACGAAGCAGACGCTACCCGGCTGATAGCCTCGTCCCGCTGCACACACCCTGCGGGAGAGTCCGTTCGCGACTGTCTCCGAAACACCGCGTCGGCGCCGAAGGGGCAACTCCCCGGAACCTCTCAGGCACCAGGACCGCAGGGCACAGGCACGCAGGAGGGGTCCGCCCCGACTGTCGGGGTCCGATGTGACGAGCCCGGTCCGGGCTCACGGACGCCGAGGAGCCACGTGCCCACCACGCCCAGCACCAGCAGCCCGACCACGCCCACCAGCGCCGGACCGAGGTCTCCCTTCTCGGAGCGGCACCTGGGTCACGTCCCCGACGTCGACGCCTACGCGCGGGCCACCGGGTTCGACAGCCTGGCCGAGCTGGTCGACGCGACGGTCCCGCCCGGGATCCGTCAGCAGGAGCCCCTCGACCTGCCGCCGGCGCTGGACGAGGAGGACGCGCTGGTCGAGCTGCGTGCCGTGGCGGCTCGCAACCGCGTCGTCCAGCCCATGATCGGGCTGGGCTACCACGGCACGGTCACCCCGCCCGTCGTCCGTCGCAACGTGCTCCAGAACCCCGCCTGGTACACCGCCTACACGCCGTACCAGCCCGAGATCAGCCAGGGCCGGCTGGAGGCGCTGCTCACCTTCCAGACGGTGGTCACCGACCTGACCGGGTTGGACGTGGCCAACGCGAGCCTGCTGGACGAGCCCACGGCCGCGGCCGAGGCGATGACGCTGCTCCGTCGGGCCACCAAGGCCGGCGACGACGCCGTGTTCCTCGTCGACGTCGACGTCCTGCCCCAGACCCGGGCCGTGCTGGCCACCCGGGCTGATCCGCTGGGCATCGAGCTCCTCGACCTGGACCTGGGCGCCGGGTCCGAGCCCGCCGGGTCGCTGGTGGACGGGACGCTCGCCGGGCGCACGGTCTACGGCGCGCTGCTGCAGTACCCCGGTGCGAGCGGCCAGGTCCGCGACCTGCGGGCCGTCACCGAGGCCGTCGTGGCCGCGGGCGGGCGGGTGGCCGTCGCCGCCGATCCGCTGGCCCTCACCCTCCTCACCCCGCCGGGGGAGTGGGGTGCCGACGTCGTGGTCGGGTCGATGCAGCGCTTCGGCGTGCCGATGGGCTACGGCGGTCCCCACGCCGGGTACATCGCGGTGCGCGACGGCCTGCAGCGGCTGCTGCCCGGTCGCCTGGTCGGGGTCAGCAAAGACGCCTCCGGGAACCCGGCGCTGCGCCTGGCGCTGCAGACCCGCGAGCAGCACATCCGCCGCGAGAAGGCGACGAGCAACATCTGCACCGCCCAGGTGCTGCTGGCCGTGATGGCCGGGATGTACGCCGTGTGGCACGGCCCTGACGGGCTGCGCAGGATCGCCCGGCACGTCGGGTCCCACGCCGCCGCGATCGCCGATGCTGCGGCGTCCATGGGCGTCACCGTGGCGACGACGTCGTTCTTCGACACCGTCACCCTCCAGGTCGCCGACGCGGACGCGCTGGTCGCCGAGGCGCTCACGCGCGGCGTCAACGTCCGCCGCGTCGACGCCACGCACGTCGGCGTCACCACCGACGAGACGACCCGTCAACAGCACGTCGACGCGGTGGTCGACGCTCTGGCCACGGTGACGGGCGCGACCGCCGACCTGGCGGTGCCGGTGGAGCCGGGCGGGTTCGACTCGCCGTTGGCCCGCACCAGCGACTTCTGCACCAACGAGGTGTTCCACCGCTACCGCTCCGAGACCGGCCTGCTGCGCTACCTGCGCCGGCTGTCGGACGCCGACTTCGCGCTGGACCGGGGGATGATCCCGCTCGGCTCCTGCACCATGAAGCTCAACGCCACCACCGAGATGGAGTCCGTGACCTGGCCGGAGTTCGCGGACCTGCACCCGTTCGCGCCGGCCGACCAGGCCGCCGGCACCCGTCAGGTGATCGCCGACCTCGAGCGCTGGCTGGCCGAGGTCACCGGCTACGACGCCGTCAGCATGCAGCCGAACTCCGGTGCCCAGGGCGAGCTCGCGGGGCTGTTGGCCATCCGGGGCTACCACCGCGCCCAGGGCCACCACGAGCGTGACGTCTGCCTGATCCCGTCCAGCGCCCACGGCACCAACGCCGCCAGCGCCGTGATGGCGGGCATGCGCGTGCAGGTCGTCGCCTGCGACGAGGCCGGCAACGTCGACGTCGAGGACCTGCGCGCCAGGATCGCCGCGCACGGTGACCGCCTGGCCGCGCTGATGATCACCTACCCGTCCACCCACGGAGTGTTCGAGGAGACGGTCACCGAGATCTGCGACGAGGTCCACGCCGCGGGCGGTCAGGTCTACCTGGACGGGGCCAACCTCAACGCCCTGGTCGGGCTGGCCCGACCCGGCCGCTTCGGCGCAGACGTCAGCCACCTCAACCTGCACAAGACGTTCTGCATCCCCCACGGCGGCGGCGGCCCCGGCGTCGGCCCGATCGGGGTCCGGGCGCACCTGGCGGGCTTCCTGCCCGGTCACCCGCTGGAGCCCACGTTGGCCGACAACCCGGTAGGACCGGTGTCGGGTGCGCCGTACGGTTCGGCGGGCATCCTCACCATCCCCTGGACCTACGTCCGGATGATGGGGGCCGAGGGCCTGACCGAGGCGACCACCCGGGCGATCGCGGCGGCCAACTACGTCGCGGGCCGGCTGCGCGGGCACTGGGACATCCTCTACACCGGTCGCAACGGCACCGTCGCCCACGAGTGCATCCTCGACGTCCGACCGGTGCTCAAGAGCGCCGGCGTCACGGTGGACGACATCGCCAAGCGGTTGGTCGACCACGGCTTCCACGCCCCGACGATGAGCTGGCCCGTCGCCGGCACGCTGATGGTCGAACCGACCGAGTCCGAGGACCAGGCCGAGCTCGACCGGTTCTGCGACGCCATGATCGAGATCCGGGCCGAGGTCGCCCGGGTCGAGTCCGGGGAGTGGCAGGTCGCCACGTCTCCGTTGCGTCACGCGCCGCACACCGCCGAGGACCTGGTCGGGGAGTGGGACCGGCCCTACGAGCGTCGGCTCGGGGTCTACCCGTCGGGGACCGCCCGCGGCAAGTACTGGCCGCCGGTCAACCGGATCGACGGTGCCTGGGGCGACCGCAACCTGGTGTGCGCCTGCCCGCCGGTCAGTGCCTTCGGGGAGCTGGAGCCCGAGGTCGTCCCGACCGTCGACGACGCCGCGCAGGTCGGCACCGCGTCAGGGACGGCGATCGGGGCGCCGGGCCGGTGGCCGGCGCCCGCGCGCTAGCGTTCGTCCATGTCGTTGCCGCCCGACTCCCCGCCGCCGCAGGGCCCGTACGGTCCGCCACATGACCAGGGGCCCTACGGTCCGCCGCCGGGCCAGAGGCAGCCATACGGGCAGCAGCCGGGCTACGGGCAGGGCGGCGGGGCTCCTCAGGCCTACGGCGTGCAACCGGACCCCGGTCCGCCCACGGACGTCGTGTCGGTGCTGGGGCTGGTCTTCGCCGTCTTGCTCGCCCCGGTCGGCCTCGTCCTCAGCATCGTCGGGATCGCCCGCACGCGGGACGGGCGGCGCAAGGGCCGCGGGTTCGCCATCGCCGGCATCATCGTCTCCGTCGTGCTGAGCCTGATCGTGGCCGCCCTCGTGGTCGCCCTGGTCGCCTTCGGGTCCTGGTTCACCACCGAGCTCGGAAACACCGTGGAGGAGCTGGAGGAGCAGAACCCCGGCTTCTCCGACCAGCTCGACGAGCTGCTGCCGTCCACCCCGGCCCAGGTCGACCCGGCCTCCGCCCTGCCGTTGGGCGAGACCGTCGAGGTCGGTGACTTCGCCGTCGCCGTGACGGAGGTGGACCTGGAGGCGGCCGACGAGCTCGTCGCGCAGGGCAACCCCTCCGCCGACGGTCGCTACGTGGTCGTCACCGCCGACGTCACCAACACCTCCGATGAGACCCAGGGGGTCTACCTCGGGCTCAACGCGTCCTACCTGTCGGCCCAGGGCAGCAGCTACGACGAGCTCACCTGCGACGCCGGGTTCGACGGGCAGGCCTCCCGCCTAGACCCGGTCGAGCCCGGCGCCACGGCAGCCGTGAGCTGGTGCCTGGTCGTGCCCGAGGCCGAGGCCGGCGGGGGTGTCGTCGTCATCGCGTCGACCTTCGACGTGACCGGTGCCGACACGGCCGTGTGGGCCGAGCAGTGAGCCGGACCGCGGCCACCGCGAGCCGCCCCGACCGCGACGAGCTGCTGGCGTTCTGCCGCGACCGTCACCACGTCGTGCTGATCACGCGCCGCGCCGACGGCAGCACGCAGGCCTCGCCGGTGTCCTGCGGTGTGGACGGCGAGGGTCGCTTCGTCATCTCGACCTACCCCGAGCGCGCCAAGGTCCACAACGCCCGACGCGACCCGCGGGTGAGCCTGGTGGTGCTGTCCGACGACTGGGACGGGCCGTACGTCCAGGTCGACGGCGAGTGCGAGGTGCTGGACCTGCCGCAGGCGGTGGAGCCGCTGGTCGACTACTTCCGGTCCTTCGGTCGCGAGCACCCGGACTGGGACGAGTACCGCGCGGCCATGCTCGCCCAGGGCAAGTCGCTGCTGCGGGTCACACCCACCCGTTGGGGCCCGGTGGCCACGGGCGGGTTCCCCGCACGGCTGGTGGAGCAGGAGGGCTGAGCGTGCCGGGGGGCGCGAGCGAGGAGGGGGCCGAACAGGCGGAGGGTCCTCCACGGGCCCCCAGGTGGGACACCCAGGCGGTGCGCGGCGGCCTGCGCCGCACGACGCTGGGTGAGACGTCGGAGCCGCTGTTCCTCACGTCGGGGTACGTGTTCGACGACGCCGAGCAGGCCGAGGACGCGTTCCTCGGCGACAACGACAGGTTCGTGTACTCCCGCTACGGCAACCCCACCGTGGCCGCGTTCACCGAGCGGCTGCGGCTGCTCGAGGGGGCCGAGGCCTGTCTGGCCACGGCGAGCGGGATGGCGGCGGTGTTCGCGGCCCTGGGTGGCCTGCTCGCGGCCGGTGACCGGCTGGTGGCGGCGCGGGCGATGTTCGGCTCCTGCGCGGTCGTCGTGAACCAGGTGCTGCCGCGGTGGGGCGTGACGACCGAGCTGGTCGACGGCACGGACCCGGAGGCGTGGCAGCGTGCTCTGGCCGAGCCCGCCCGCGCGGTGTTCCTGGAGACGCCGTCCAACCCCATGCTCGACCTGGTGGACGTGGCGGCGGTGTCGGCGCTGGCGCACGAGGCCGGGGCCGTCGTGGTGGTGGACAACGTGCTCGCCTCGCCCGTGCTGTGCCGGCCGCTCGGGCTGGGCGCCGACGTGGTCGTCTACTCCGCCACCAAGCACATGGACGGGCAGGGTCGGGTGCTGGGCGGTGCGGTGCTCGGTCCGGCGGACCTCGTCGACGGCGACATCGGCCACCTGGTCCGTCACACCGGCCCCACGCTGAGCCCGTTCAACGCGTGGACCCTGCTCAAGGGCCTGGAGACCATGCCGCTTCGGGTGCGGCACAGCTCCGACGTGGCGCTTCGCTGCGCTCGCTGGCTGCAGGAGCAGCCCGGGGTGGCCGCGGTCCGTCACCCGTTCCTGGTCTCTCACCCTCAGCACGCGCTCGCCCGGGCCCAGATGAGCGGGGGAGGGACGGTGCTCACCCTGGAGCTCGCCGGTGACGGCACCCGGGCCGGGGGTCGACGGGCCGCGTTCGCGTTCCTGGACGCGCTGCGGGTGGTGGACATCTCCAACAACCTGGGTGACACCCGGTCCCTGGCCTGCCACCCGGCGACCACCACCCACCGGGCGGTGTCCGGCAGCGTCCGGCGGGCGCAGGGCATCACCGACGCCGTGGTGCGGCTGTCGGTCGGCCTCGAAGACACCGACGACCTGCTGGAGGACCTCGCCGGCGCACTGGCGGCGTGCGGCTCCCGATAGCCTCGCCGCGTCCGCACGCCCGCCTGCTCCGGGGGTCACGTTGTTCCAGAAGGTCCTGGTCGCCAACCGCGGCGAGATCGCCGTCCGCGCGTTCCGCGCCGCGACCGAGCTCGGCGCGCGGACGGTGGCGGTGTTCCCGTGGGAGGACCGCAACGGCGTGCACCGCATCAAGGCCGACGAGGCCTACCTGATCGGCGAGCGCGGCTCGCCCGTACGTGCCTACCTGGACGTCGCCGAGGTCGTGCGGGTGGCCCTGGAGTGCGGTGCCGACGCCGTGTACCCCGGTTACGGGTTCCTGTCGGAGAACCCTGAGCTGGCCACGGCCTGCGAGGAGGCCGGCATCACGTTCGTCGGGCCCTCGGCCGAGGTGCTCGAGATGGCCGGCAACAAGGTCACCGCCATCGCGGCGGCCCGCCGGGCGGGACTGCCGGTGCTGGAGTCCACCGAGCCGTCGGACGACGCCGAGGTCCTGACCGTCGCCGCTGCGGCGGTCGGCTTCCCGGTGTTCGTCAAGGCGGTCGCCGGCGGCGGCGGGCGCGGCATGCGGCGCGTCGACGACGCCGACGCGCTGCCGGAGGCGCTGGCCGCGGCCATGCGCGAGGCCGAGGGTGCGTTCGGCGACGCCCGGGTGTTCGTCGAGCGCGCGGTGCTGAGCCCCCGCCACATCGAGGTGCAGGTCCTGGCCGACGACGACGGCGAGGTGGTCCACCTGTTCGAGCGCGACTGCTCGATCCAGCGTCGGCACCAGAAGGTCATCGAGATCGCCCCCGCACCCGACCTGGACGAGGACACCCGTCAGGCCCTGCACCGCGATGCGGTCGCGTTCGCCCGGGCCATCGGCTACCGCAACGCCGGCACCGTGGAGTTCCTCGTCGCCACCGAGGGCGAGCGGGCCGGTGAGCACGTGTTCATCGAGATGAACCCCCGCATCCAGGTGGAGCACACCATCACCGAGGAGGTCACCGACGTCGACCTCGTCACCTCCCAGCTGCTGATCGCCTCGGGCTCGCGCCTGGCCGACCTGGGGCTCACCCAGGACCGGTTGCGGGTGAACGGCGCGGCCATCCAGTGCCGGATCACGACCGAGGACCCTGCCAACGGCTTCCGGCCCGACGTCGGGCGGATCACGACGTACCGCAACCCCGGCGGTGCCGGCATCCGGCTCGACGGTGGCACGGCCTACGCGGGGGCGGACATCTCTCCGCACTTCGACTCCATGCTCACCAAGCTGATCTGCCGCGGACGCGACTTCCAGACCGCCGTCGCCCGTGCGCGCCGGGCGCTGGCCGAGTTCCGGATCCGCGGCGTGGCCACCAACATCCCGTTCCTGCAGGCCATGCTGGCCGACCCCGACTTCCAGGCCGGTCGTTTCACGACGTCGTTCATCGACCAGCGGCCGCACCTGGTGACCGCGAGCCCGGGCGCGGACCGCGGCACCCGGCTGCTCACGTTCCTGGCCGACGTCACCGTCAACCGGCCCCACGGTGCCGCACCGGTGCAGCTGCCGGCGACGCTCAAGCTGCCGCCGACCGACCTGTCCGTGCCGCCGGTGCCTGGTTCGCGGCAACGCTTGCGCGAGCTGGGCCCGGAGGGGTTCGCGGCGGACCTGCGGGCCTCCTCGATCCCGATGCTGACCGACACCACGTTCCGCGACGCCCACCAGTCGTTGCTGGCGACCCGGGTGCGGACGACGGACCTGCTGGCGGTCGCACCGCACGTGGCCCGCACCATGCCGCAGCTGCTGAGCGTGGAGTGCTGGGGCGGGGCGACGTACGACGTCGCGCTGCGGTTCCTGGGTGAGGACCCGTGGGACCGCCTGGCCGCGCTGCGTGAGGCCATGCCCAACCTGGCCCTGCAGATGCTGCTGCGCGGGCGCAACACCGTCGGGTACACGCCCTACCCGGCGAGGGTGACGGAGGCGTTCGTCGAGGAGGCCAGCAGCACCGGCATCGACGTCTTCCGCATCTTCGACGCCCTCAACGACGTCTCGCAGATGCGGCCCGCGATCGACGCCGTCCGCGCGACCGGGACCACCGTCGCCGAGGTGGCGCTCTGCTACACCGCCGACCTGCTGGACCCGGCCGAGGACCTGTACACCCTCGACTACTACCTGAACCTGGCCGAGCGGATCGTCGACGCCGGTGCTCATGTCCTCGCGGTGAAGGACATGGCGGGCCTGCTGCGACCGGCCGCCGCGCGCAGGCTCGTCACGGCGCTGCGGGAGCGGTTCGACCTGCCGGTGCACGTGCACACCCACGACACCGCGGGCGGGCAGCTCGCCACCCTGCTGGCGGCCGTCGAGGCCGGGGCCGACGCCGTGGACCTGGCCACGGCCACCATGGCCGGCACCACGAGCCAGCCGCCGCTGTCGGCCTTCGTCGCCGCCACCGCGAACACCGACCTGGACACGGGCGTCCCGCTGCGGGCGGCGCAGGACCTGGAGCCGTACTGGGAGGTCGTGCGCACCACCTACCGGCCCTTCGAGTCGGGGCTGTCCAGCCCCACAGGGCGGGTGTACGACCACGAGATCCCCGGCGGGCAGCTGTCCAACCTGCGGCAGCAGGCCATCGCCCTGGGCCTGGGGGAGCGCTTCGAGCAGGTCGAGCGGATGTACGCCGCAGCCGACCGCATCCTCGGTCGCCTGGTCAAGGTGACGCCGTCGTCCAAGGTGGTGGGTGACCTGGCCCTGCACCTGGTCGCGGTGGGCGCCGACCCCGACGCGTTCGAGCAGGACCCGGCCCGCTTCGACATCCCGGACTCCGTGGTCGGGTTCCTGTCCGGCGAGCTCGGCGACCCGCCGGGCGGCTGGCCGGAGCCGTTCCGCAGCAAGGCCCTGGCCGGGCGCACGGCCCCGGTCCGCGACGCCGAGGTCAGCGAGCAGGACGAGGCGGCGCTGGGTGCCGACGTCGAGCCCGCCCGTCGCCGGGAGACGTTGAACCGGCTGCTGTTCCCGGGCCCGGCGGCGAACCTCGCCGAGGTCCGCGAGACCTACGGCGACGTGTCGGTGCTGAGCACGTTGGACTACCTGTACGGCCTGCAGGCCGGTACCGAGCACACCATCTCGCTGGGTCGAGGCGTGCAGCTGATCGCCGGGTTGGAGGCCGTCGGCGACGCCGACGCCAAGGGGATGCGGACCGTGCTGGCCACCCTCAACGGCCAGCTGCGGCCCCTGCAGGTGCGTGATCGCTCCGTCGAGGTCGAGTCCACACCCACCGAGCGGGCGGAGCCGGGCGACGACCGCCACGTCGCGGCGCCGTTCTCCGGCGTCGTGACGCTGCGGGTGGCCGTCGGTGACGAGGTCGAGGCGGGTCAGACGGTCGCGAGCATCGAGGCCATGAAGATGGAGGCGGCCATCACGGCCACGCGTGGCGGCACCGTGGCGCGGCTCGCCGTCAGGGGTGTCCAGCAGACCGAGGGCGGCGACCTGATCCTGGTCCTGGAGTAGCGGGGCTCTCCCCGCTGATCATGCACGATCTCCGTGCCCGCGGCGGGCAACCGTGCATGATCGTGGGGTGAAGCGACCTGCGAGGATACCGACGTGAGCCTGGCTGTCCGTGTCATCCCCTGCCTGGACGTCGACGCCGGTCGCGTCGTCAAGGGCGTCAACTTCGAGGGCCTGCGCGACGCGGGTGACCCGGTCGAGCTGGCCCGCAGCTACGACGCCCAGGGCGCGGACGAGATCACCTTCCTGGACGTCAGCGCCACCTCCGCCGGCCGGGAGACCACCTTGGAGGTGGTGCGCGCCACCGCCGAGCAGGTCTTCGTGCCGCTCACCGTGGGCGGTGGGGTCCGCAGCCCGGACGACGTCCAGCGGCTGCTGTCGGCCGGGGCCGACAAGGTGGGCGTCAACAGCGCTGCCGTCGCCCGCCCGGCACTGATCGCCGAGATCGCGGACCGGTTCGGCAGCCAGGTCCTCGTGCTGAGCGTCGACGCCCGTCGCTGCCCGCCCGGGACCAGCACCAGGAGCGGCTGGGAGGTGACGACCCACGGCGGTAGGACCGGGACGGGGGTGGACGCGATCGACTGGGCGGTCCGCGGGGCCGAGCTGGGGGCGGGCGAGATCCTGCTCAACTCCATGGACGCCGACGGCACCGAGGCCGGTTTCGACCTGCTCATGGTGCGGGCGGTCCGCGCGATGGTCGGCGTGCCGCTGGTCGCCTCGGGCGGAGCCGGGGAGCTCTCGCACTTCTCACCCGCCGTCGACGCAGGGGCCGACGCCGTCCTGGCCGCCTCGGTGTTCCACTTCGGAGCCATGACCGTCGCCGACGTCAAGGCGGCGCTGGCGTCGGCCGGCCATCCGGTCCGGACGGCGGTGGACACGCCCGCCCCGGGCGGCGCAGCCCGCTGAGACGCGACGCTCGGGGCAGACGTGAGCGTCAGATGCCCAGCGTGGCCTCGCGGAACCGGGTGACCGACAGCGACGGTCCCTCGATCTCGACGTGGGCCACGTCGCGCCGCCCGAACAGCAGCAGGAGCAGCTCGATGGGCTCGCCCACCAGCACGACCGGGTGGGGGCCGCGCCACAGCACCCGGCGCCGTCCGTCGGTGTGCACGGCCACCACGGGCACCCGGGTGCGGGCCAGCGTCATCAGACCTGTGGCGGGCAGCTGGCTCCACACGGCCTCCTGGAGCTCGGCCACGTCGGTGCGGGGCGAGTCGCCCCGGGCCCGCCGGACGTCCTCGTGGTGCACGACGAACTCGGCGAGGTTGGCCACGGACTCCACGCCGGGCAGCCGGAGCGGCGACCACGGCGGGGGACCCGACCGGAACCGCTCGACCATCACGTCCAGCCCGGCAGCGGCCTCGTCGGACGACACCCGGTCGAGGTGGCCGGCCAAGGGTGGCAGGAACATCCCGGCGGTGGCGTCGGGCCGGCGGTCGCGGACCACCAGGTGCGCGGCGAGGTCCGAGACGTCCCAGCCCTCGCACAGCGTGGGTGCCGCGGCCCCCGCGGCGAGCAGGGAGTCGGCCAGGGCGTGGCGTTCGAGGGTGACCAGAGACATGACCCCATCCTCCGCCCGGTCGCGGCCGGTCCGCGACCGGTGGTCGGCCGTGGCACGCTGGGCGGGTGCCAGAGTCCCCTACTTTCCGCGAGGGGCTCGGTGTCATCGCCCGGGGGATCCGCGACGAGCCGCGCACCTTCACCCTCGCGGTGCTGGGCAGCGCGTTGTTCGGGGCGTCGTTGGCCGGCAGCGGCTGGGTCCTGGGGCAGGTCACCGACGCCGTCCTCGTCCCTGCCTTCCAGCAGGGCTCCGTGGCCGCCCGCGACGCCTGGGTCGCAGCCGGCGCCATGGCCGTGGTCGGGGTGCTCACCGCGGTGGGCGTCATCATCCGTCGCGGCTACGCCACCGTGACCCAGTACCGGCTTCAGGCCCGCTACCGCCGGGCGGTCAGCCGGCAGTACCTGCGGCTGCCGCTGGCCTGGCACCGCCGGCACCCGACCGGCCAGCTGCTGAGCAACGCCAACGCCGACGTCGAGGCCGCGTTCGCGATCTTCGCCCCGCTGCCGTTCAGCTTCGGCGTCGCGGTCATGCTGGTCGTGGCCGGGGTGACCATGTTCGACGCCGACCCGGTGCTGGCCGCGGTGGCGTTCACCGTGCTGCCGGTGCTGGTGCTGGCCAACGCGTTCTACCAGCGCGCCATGTCGCCGCGGGTGGCCCGGGCCCAGCAGCTGCGCGCAGACGTGTCGGACGT
>Ga0105045_10004966_pt1 | contig 11645 bp, 8 predicted proteins | sample MAT02_FD_78089 | JGI IMG/M metagenome (GOLD analysis project Ga0105045, IMG submission 78089) | Freshwater microbial communities from Lake Fryxell liftoff mats and glacier meltwater in Antarctica - MAT-02 (megahit assembly) | ecosystem: Environmental > Aquatic > Freshwater > Ice > Liftoff... | reverse complement strand
ACTACCGCACTCGGGGGGGTGACAACCCGGGGGGAGATGACGCGCGCCACCAGATCACTGGTATCTGGCCACTCTGGCGCGTCGAGCCCCTCCTCAAACGGGACCTCGACGGCCTCCGCCACCGGATACTCGAAAGGGTCCGCGGCGGAGATGCCAACGTCTGGCAGGATCTCGTCGACGTCGGACTCCAGATCGATCGGCGGCAGATCCCGCGAGGCCGGCTGCAGCTTTTGGTTGACCAGATCGAAATCCACGGCGCGCATGGCGGCATCGGGCGTGGGAAGCGCGCTCAAGCCGATCGGCGTCATGGACAGCGGCGGCGTCATCGACAGCGGGGCGTAGTTCAGCGACGCCGCGGTGGCTGTGAACGGCGCGGAGACGGCGGGCACCGACCTCGAGGGCGTAGCCAGCGTCGCCAATTGGGCCGCGATGTCGTCGTTTCTTGGATCCGCGTCGAGCACCCGCTCATACCAGCGTCGGGCCGCCGCAGCATCCCCCATTCGACGGGCGATGTCGCCGAGATGGCGGAGCGCGATGAGATTCTCGGGGTCGAGATCCAACGCCTGTTCAAACACGGCGCGAGATTCGGTCAGTTCGTCCGATTCGAACAAGGCTTGTCCAAACACGATGTAGCCGCTCATATGCCCGGGTTGCTTGGGCAGATGGTCACGGCAGAGCGTGATGGCTTGGGCGAGGTCACCGGCCTTGCGCAGCTCATTCGCCAACGGCGCGAAGTAGCGGCGGGGATTCTCCTCGAACTTTTTCCGGAGCTCGTCTATCCGGGCAACAGTGCTCATCCGTCCAGACCCTCAGGGTAGTGTTCCCGGCGCAACGCGCTCGCCCACATCGTGGGGGCGAGGACCGTCCGCGAAGTTAGCGGCCGTCGTTCCGGGAAGTCAATCGTGTGACCGGCGGGTAAAGTGGTGTCGTGTCTTGCTTTTGCAGCGCTGCGGCGGCTAGCTTCCGAGACTCTGCAGCATACGGCCTCCCCATGGAGGTGCGTATGCTTTTTTGTTTTCTCTGCCTTCACGACCTAAGGAGTCCCGCCCCGTGCTGCAATCGATGCGGAGCGCCGCGAAGTACATCTGGATCATTCTCATCGCCGCGTTCATCGGCAGCTTTCTGCTGTACGAGACCTCAGGTCTCGCAGGACGCGCTCCGGTGACGACGACGACCGCCGTGGCCTCCGTAAACGGCGAGGATGTACTTTTGACGACGTGGCAAAATGCAGTCAACGCGCTCGAACAGCAGCAGCAAGCGCAGCTGGGCCGCGGGCTTACGCTCGACGAACGCCGCACGCTGGAGGACCAGGCGTACGACGAACTCGTCACCGAGCTGTTGCTGAAGCAGGAATACACGCGTCGCGGCATCACGGTAACTGACGAAGAAATCCTTCAAGCGGCACGTTCTGCCCCGCCGCCACAAGCGATCCAGTCGCCGGACCTGCAGACCGACGGTCAGTTTGACATCCAGAAGTATCAGCGGATGCTGGCTAGTCCGGTGGCTCGGCAGTCGGGCATGCTGGCAGGACTCGAAGCGTATTACCGCAACGAGATCCCCAAGCAAAAGCTCTTCGACCAGATTGCGTCAGACGCCTATGTCTCTGACGAGCGACTCTGGCAGGTGTACCGCGACCGTCACGACAGTGTACAGATCAGTTACACCGTGCTGCGCACGACGGCACTCACTGACACCACGGTGAGTGTCAGCGACGGCGAAATCTCGCAGTACTACGAGCGTAACAAGAAGAAGCTGCAGCGCCCCGGCCGAGCGGTGGTGTCACTCCTGGCCGTTCCTCGCACCGTCACGGCCACCGACTCCGCCGATGCCAAGGCGCGAATCGATGCGCTCCGCGCGGAAATCGCGAGTGGGGCGAAGTTCGAGGATGTGGCGAAGCGTGCTTCCGTGGACAGCGTGTCTGGCGCACAGGGTGGGGAGCTCGGCAAAGGGGGCCGCGGGCGGTTCACGCCCAAGTTTGAAGAGGCCGTCTACGCACTCAAGGTAGGCGAGCTCTCGGCGCCGGTCCTGACGCCCTTTGGCTGGCACATCATCCGGGTAGACGCGCGCAAAGGCGACACACTCGATGTGCGGCACATCTTGATCGCGGTGGGCCAGAGTGAGGTCAGTGCCACGGCCACCGATCGTCGCGCCGACTCGCTCGCGGCAAAGGCCGCAAGCCAGACGGAAGCGAAGGCATTCGACGATGCTGCCAAAGCTCTCGGCCTCACGTCGGCCTCGGTGGTCGTGATTGAGAAGGAACCACTGACTTATGCCGGACGCTACGTCCCAAGTGTGAGCGCGTGGGCCTTTTCAGGAGTGAGCGCCGGTGAGAGCAGTGACCTGTACGACGCACCAGAGGCGTACTACGTCGCGCGGGTTGACTCGATCACGAAAGGCGGCCAGCAATCGCTTGCCGACGTCAAGGACGATATCCGTCGTCGCCTCGAGCGCGAGAAGCGCATTGAGAAGCTGCGTCCGCTCGCGGAGCAGCTGAAGACGGCGGCGAAGAGCAGCACGCTCGAAGCAGCCGCGGCTCAGCGCAATTTGCCGGTTGAGACCTCACCGGGCTTTGCCCGTGTCGACGTCGTGTCCAATCTCGGGCAGTTCACCGAAGCCATTGGCGCAGCCTTCACGGTGCCCGTTGGGCAAGTAGGTGGCCCCTTCAAGACGGCCGATGGCATGGCGATTCTCCGCGTCGACAGCCGGAACGATGCTAACAAGGCCAACTTTGAACTCGAGAAGGCGTCGCAGCGGCAGCAGTTGGTGCAGTCGCTTCGGCAGCAGCGCGTCGATGAGTTCCTGTCCAACTTGCGCGAGACCATGAACATCAAAGATCGCCGGGCGGAGGTGCTTGCCCAGCTGCGGAAGCAGTCGGACGTCTAACCGGGCGACCGGACATTCGAAAGCGCCCCGCGATGCCAAGGCATCGCGGGGCGCTTTCTTTTCACATCACAAGCAGAGGTCAGCTGATCAAACGCTTCGGCTCGGGCCGATCTTCCTCGGCCAGAGCATCTACCGGTGTGCTCTGCCCCACTCGGTCAGTGCGCGGTGCGGGCTCGGTAATCTGACGCTGCGCGTCGCTCAGGTTGCGTTTGAATTCGTTGATGCCCTTGCCCAGCGAGCCGGCGATCTCGGGAATACGCCGCGCACCGAAGAGTAACAGCACGATGACGAGTACGATGAGAATCTCGCCGAAGCCGAAGTTGCCGAAATTCATGGGATGCTCCTACTAGAAGAGAGACCGCGCGATGAGGTAGGCGATCAATACCCCGAGGAGACTCAGCAACGAGACGTCCAGGGCCACCGGGCCGACCGCAAACTTTAATATAATCAAGTCGATGGGCAGAGGGCCGATCGAGGGGGTGACGCCAGTGGTCAGGAACTCTTTCACGGCGCCCGGGGGTAAGAAGCGCCGCGCGACCTGCGTGAGCAACCCACCCGCGACAAATCCGCTGGCCAAGACGAGGACGTGAAACATCGGACGATGCTTGGACGGTCCGCGTGCCCTCACCAGCGTCGCTCCACCACGTACGAGATACCGTCCACCAAGGCGCTACGCGCTGGCGTATCCGGCAGATCGGCGAGGGCATCTTCAGCTTCCCGCGAGAATTGATCCGCCCTTCGACGAGCATAGTCGAGTCCGCCGTACTCGCCGACGATCCCCATCACCTCGGCAATGGCATCGTCCTCAGGCTCCGGCGTGGCAAAGAGTGCATCTACACGCGCCCGCGCCGATGCCGACATCTCTCGGAGTGCCGCAATCAAGGGCAGCGTGACCTTATGCTCCTTCAGGTCAAGGCCGCTCGGCTTGCCGGTCATCTCCTGCGCTTCGGTGTAATCGAGGAGGTCGTCGGCCACCTGGAATGCCATGCCAAGCCGCTCCCCGAATCGTACGAGGGCATCACGATGGCGGGGGGCACCGCAGAGGGCGCCGACATCGCACGCCGCCATGAACAGTGAGGCCGTTTTGGCGCGGATGAGCGTCTCGTAGTCGGTCTCGGAGAACGCCAGTGCATCGTACGCGCCGAGTTGTCGAATCTCGCCGAGCGTCATCTCGTTCGACGCCTGCGTAATTGCCCGCATCGCGTCGAGGTCACCCAGCGACACCATCTCGCGGAGCGCGCGCAGATACAGGAAATCGCCCATTATCACCGAGACTTGATGACTGAACAACGAGTTGACGGTCGGCATCCCGCGGCGCAATGCGGAGTGATCGACGGCATCATCGTGCACCAGCGTGGCGAGGTGGATCAGCTCGATGATGGCCGCATAGGTAATGGCCTTGGGCGGCGATCGATCCTCGAGACTGCTGGACAGCAGCAACAGTGTGGGGCGGAAGAGTTTTCCCTTCATCCCCATCAGGTGCCCTTGCACCTCCTGCACGAGCGGAACATCGGTGGAGACAATGCGCCACAATTCCTGCGATACGGCCGATAAGTCGACGCGTACGGGTGCCTGAATGTCGCGCAGCGCCTCGGCCAGTGCGGAAGGTGTCCGCGTGGAAAGCGTCATCGTGCGGTCTGATCGAGTGCCGCCAAACGGGCGGCGACGTCACGAAAATGAATGTCGGTCGCGAACACGCGTTGGTAATAGGTACGTGCGTCATCAAACTGCTGCAACGCCTCGCATGAATATGCGAGGAGGTACAGCACCCCGACACGCTGCTCGTCATCCAACCCCGGCTCGTGCAGTGCCCGCGTGAGCACGGTCGCCGCCACTTGATGGCTACCTTGCTCCACGAAACACTGCCCGAGCGCTTCGTACGCTGCCAGCCGGTGCGACCGGCTGCGCAGCGCCTTCTGGAATTCGCTGATCGCGTCGTCGAGCAACCCCATTTCCTTGTAAGCCACGCCAAGGTCGTATCGGCTCTCGAAGTCGTCCTCTTCGAGTGAACGCGCGACCCCCTCCTTGAAGTGCCTGAGGAGCGCATTAAAATCTGCCTGTTCGTCTCCGCTGATCGTCGGCTCCCGCATCCGCATGCGCGTGGTGGCGGGTCCCTCGGTATCCTGCAACCACCCCGCGAGATCAACAAACCCCGCATCGCTGCCCTTTTTCGGCGGCGGCGGAGGAGGGGCGGCCGCCCCGAGCGCGGCGCGGGCGCGGTCATCCCAAGGGTCGATCTCGAGGACGCGGGCGTACACGGCGCGCGCTCGGCTTTCTTCACCCAAGCGCCCCAAGGCATCCGCCAGATCTAGATAGACGCGCCGCAAACGCTGCTGATCCTGCAGGCGGACAGCGAGCTCCACGCGCTTCTGGTGATACGGCACACGCTCAGGGCTGACGAGCACCAACTCGTCGGCAATCTCACAGCCGCCAAGGAGATCGCCGGCATCCACCAGTCCGCGCTGCGCGGTCTCGAGTTCCTGCAAGGCCGCATCACGCTCACCAGCCTCGAACAGCGCCTCGGCCAGGCGGCGCCGCAGCATCCAGTCATGCGGCGACGCAGCCACTTGCGCACGCATGGCATCGCGGCGTGACCCAGCCACGAGGACCGCCTCCGCCGCGACCGCAGCGATTGGCAGCGACGGCGTAACACTCATAGACCGCACGATCTCGGCCGCGCGACCAGACGCCACCCAGGGACTCAGGCCATCGGCGGCATCGTCCGCGCGATCCGCCGGGTACTCAGCGCTCCCCTCGGTCTCAGAAAGCGCACCCTCGGCCTCTAGCGTCTCTACCGCCGAGGCGAGGGCAACGGCCGCCGGTGGCGCGGGTTCGGAATCCTCGACGGTCGCACGGGAGTGGGCGGTGAGCGACGCCTCTTCGCGGTAGGAGAGCGCCTCTCTCGCTCGGGCGAACCCGTGGTCGACCAAGGCATCATCCAGCAGCAGGGGCGGAAGCTCCCCCGCGAGAATGAAGTTGTGGGGATCAAGCCGGAACGACGGCCGCGCAATGTCCGGCGTTTCGGCGCGGAACCGGTCGCTGCGATCGGCCGTCTCCGCATCTGCCACTAACTCGGCGCCTGCGGCAATAGCCGCCTCGAGTTCCGGGACGCTCGTAAGGTCCGCCAGAGGCGCGACATCTCGCGCGTCCCCCTGGACGATGGCGGGGACAATCGGCGGCGTGTAACTCCGCGTCGCGATGATCTCCAGCACAGCAGGCTCGGACTCCGGATGCTCAAAGTCCTCGATCAGGAGTTCGGCAATCGGCGGCGGCGGCGTGCTCGGCCGAAGGTCGGGAAGGATCGATGCAGTCGGCGGCACGTCCGCGTTGTGGGGTTCGTCGAAGACGAGATCCGGCCACACGAGGTCAGGGTCGTACTCCAAACCATCCAGCGGCGGCGTTCCACGATCGGCAAAGTCCGCGTTGGCTTCGAGTCCATCGACCGCCGGCGCGGCGGGTTCCGCGAGATCAGTGGCCGGATCGAAGAGCAGGAACGCTTCGAGTGGCGGCCCAACGGAGGCCAACGGGTCGATCACCGTTGGCGCAATGTGCGGCGTGGAGACCCGCGGTGTGAACGCGGGTGTCGGCGTGCGCGGCGCCCCGACCGGCGTACGCCGCGGGGGCCGTCCGCCGTAGTCGACCTCGAGGAACACCAGGTCCTGAGAGCGATCCCACGAGTTGGGGGGAGCGACATCCTCCGTGAGGACGCCGGCTCCGTGGGCGGGAGTCCCCCGGCGTGGCAGCACGATGCCCGCACGGGTCGCATGTTCGTCCACCAGTCGCCGGACTTCGATCAGCTCGGGCGTGAGATCGGCGACCTCGGCGAGCGCCCGCATGCCCTCGTCGACCCGACCGTCCTGCTGCATGCGGGTCGCGTACTCGAGGAAGTTCCGAGTGGCATCCCCCTTGAGCCCTTTGCGCGCGCAGATGCGGCCCAAAGTGAAGTACACATTGGCACGACCCGGCGCGTTGCGCAGAATTTTGTTGCAGAGCGCTATGGCGTTGTTGAACAACCCCGACGTGGCATAGTGCTCGACCGCGCGCTCGTAGTACGTAACCGCGTCGGGCACGCGGCCCTGACGCAGCGCCAAATCCCCAACCTTGTTCAGGAGGGCGACATCCACATCCTCACCGCTCGATTCGCTCTCTTCGATCGCCTTGACGTACGAGGCGATCGCGCGATCGATCTGCTTCAGCTGCTCGAACTCAGCCGCCTTCTTTCGGTGCTTCGCGGCGTTGGACATGCGTTCGAGACGATCTCCCCAAGGCGGAATGTGCACCCCGGCGGCGGGTGCTCAGAGTGACGGGCTTTCGAAAGATAACGCGTCAGCGCGCAGAATCACGCCATCACCTGACACGCGCATCCTACGGTCCACACCACCAGATGGAGACGCGCCCCGAACCAGGAAGGCAACGCCCGCTGTCCGGTGCCCGCCGCGCTACCGGAGGCGGCGCAGGCAGGTCGGGGGGCGTCAGGCCATCACGTCGCGGACGCGCGACATCAGCCGCAAGGGGGCCTGCGCCTCGCCACGGCAGGCGTAGTAGCAGGCATTGCAGTCGATCGGCGCGTACCCGTCATAGTCGCGCCAGGAACCATCCGGCTGAAAGTCCGGGCAGCGGCGGACCTGCCCCTGCGGATCGATGTGAATGGTCGTGTTTCCGCTCTGACACGGCTCCGTCATCTCACCACGGACGTACCGGGGAATCTGTTCGAGGTAGTAGTCGGAATTGGTGATGATGCCGCGCCGCCGCTGCTTGTACGCGAGCAAGGCCTGAATCACCCGATCAAGCTCCGCGAGATGCGCTTGGTCGAGCAGATGTTCCGTGTTGCCGTTCTTGAAATCGGTATAAAGCGAGAAGTTCACCCCGCCGCCGAGTGCAGCGGCTTTCTCGACGATGGGCAGAATCTGGTCGAGATTATCATTCTTGATCACCGTGTTGAAGCGCACCCCGCCGATACCTGCGGCACGCATACGCGGCACGATATCGAGGATCTTTGCTGTGAGACCGGGGATCCCGCGCGCGAGGTCGTGCCGTCCGTCGAGGTAGTCGAGCGAAATATTAAATTGATCCACCCCGGCATCCCACAGCGATTGCGCGCGTTCGAGCGACAGCATGCCACCATGCGTGATCAATTGCACATACGTATACCGGACGGCGGTCCGCACGGCACGCACGATCTCCTCGAGATCGCGACGCAAGGTGGGCTCCCCACCGGTGAACGTGACCAACATCGGTGAGAACTCCCGCGCGATCTCCGCGAACTCGGCGATCTCCCCCTGCTTCGCCTCGGCCGGCGTCTTCCAATAATCGCAAAATCCGCAGCGTGCATTGCAGCGCATCGTGACTTCGAAATTGAGCAACACCGGACGTCGCCGAGCGCGCAGCCACGCATACTTGGCGAGAAAAATCGGAACGTGCCACGGACGGTATCGAGAGGACAGCATCAGTGCTCGCGCAGGGGAATCCGAATGCCTGCGCGTTCCACGCGGGCAATGGCGCAATCGTACCGGGCGTCCGTGTACGGTGCCACGCCGGTACGGGGAGTGTCGTTGTCGAAGAAGCGAGTCATAACGCCACCTCGGCGGTCAGTGCGTCGAACGTTCCCGCAGCGAGCGCCGTGCCCAAGCGAGCGATGTCCGGCGCCGGGGAACGATCGCCCTCGGACGGTGCAACGTACCGCCGAACCACCGCGTGCGCGGCTTCCACGCGTGCGCTGCTTCGCAGCGGGCGCCGGTACTCAAGCGCTTCGGCGGCCGCGATGAGCTCGATGGCGACCACGTGCCGAAGATTACGCACCGAACGGCGCAGCTTCACGGCGGCGTGCATCGCCATCGGGACGACATCTTCCTTGTTGCCATCGGTAGGGATCGAGTCTACACTCGCCGGATGAGCGAGGCCTTTACACTCGCTGGCGAGCGCCGCCGCCGTGACCTGCGACATCATCTGCCCCGACTCGAGCCCAGGCGAGCCGGCAAGGAACGGCGGGAGGCCGTGATTGAAGTCGGGATGTACCAGTCGATCAACGCGCCGCTCACTGATGACGGCGAGATTGGCACTCACGATGGCCAGCACGTCACTCGCCAACGCTACGGCCTGTCCATGAAAATTGCCGCCGCTCAACAGCTCGCCCGAAGCCAGCACGAGCGGGTTGTCGGTAGCGGCGTTCAATTCACGCCCAATGGTGCCGCAAGCGAATCGCAGCGCATCCAGCGCCGGGCCGTACACTTGAGGCGCGCAGCGCAACGCGTATGCATCCTGCACGCGGGGATCGCCGTGGCGGTGCGATTCACGGAGCTCACTGGGACCGAGCAACGCGCGCAGCAGTGCGGCCGACTCGCGCTGGCCATGTTGCCCTCGGGCGTCTTGAATGCGCGCATCGAAAGCATCCGGCGTGCCGAGCAGGGCTTCGAGACTCATGGCGGTGGCCACGTGCGCGGCCCGCCACAGCCGCATCAACTCCACCGCAGCGAGCGTGGCAACGGCGGTATGCGCCTGCGTACCATTAATCAGCGCCAGACCTTCTTTGGCCGCCAACACCACCGGCTCGAGTTCCGCCTCCGCAAGGATCACCGTTGCGTCGCCGGTCGTGCGTCCCCGCCGCACTGTGCCTTCACCAATCAGCGCCAGCGCGAGGTGCGCCAACGGCGCCAGATCTCCACTTGCACCCACACTCCCCTGCTCCGGCACGAGGGGCCAGATGCCGGCGTTCAGCATGCCGAGCAGCGTATCGACGATCACGGGCCGAGCGCCGGCGTACGCCGTAGCGAGCACGTTGGCCCGGAGCAGCATCATCGCGCGCACCTCTCGCTCAGGGAGCGGATCGCCCACCCCCGCGGCATGACTGCGCACGAGATTCCGTTGCAGCGCCTGCAACTGCTCAGGCGGTATCGTGACTTCCGAGAGCTTGCCGAAGCCGGTGTTGATGCCGTAGACCGGCACGCCTTGCGTAACAGCCGCGTCGACCACAGCGCGGGTATGCTGCATGCGCGCCCGCGCCTCCACCGCCAACGCCACCGGCATCCGGGCGTCGGCCACCGCGAGCACATCGTCGAGACACAACGACCGCCCATCCAGCATCAACATCGGCGCAGAACCTTTCGAAGCATCATCGGGGCTCAGAATCCGTTGGACCGGAACGTCTGACGATCGTAATTGAACTTGAGTTCCGGCTGCGCTTTCAGCGCGATAAAGAAATTGAAGGCAAAATTTCCGTTGGGTGTTTGAGAGAAAGAGAACACGGCGTTCCAGTCATGCAGTTGACGCTGCAAGCCGATTTGCTGACTCGCAAACCGGGCGCGCTCCACGTCGTACTGGGTGGACCACTGGGCGGCCCAGTTGCGCGTGATGTTGAACGACATGTTGGCCGTGACGTTCTGGGTAGCCGGCTGCAGAAAGACGGGCGCCCCGATGGCGCTCTGGCCCGTGGTAAGGCCCGTCGCCGGCGCGCTCTGCGCGTTCTGCACGCACTGGTCGTACGCAAAGAGACCAAAGATGCGCTGCCCCTCACATAGTGCCACGGGGTCGTTGGCGATCTGCGTGCCGCCGCGGGGTGGTCGCTGCCGCGCCGCGTTGTACTGCACGTTCATCGACCACCCCTGCCCGGACGGCAACGACAGCTGCATCCCACGCATCGCGCCACCACCAGCGGCATTCGTTTGTCGGTTCTGCTGATTGACCGTTTCCTGACCAGTGGCGCGGGTGCCCCCGGTACTATCGGGCGCCTCGATGGTGGTGTTCTTGCCGAGCAGTCGACCAACGAGGGCGAAGATGCCCGACTGCCCGTTAAGGGAGAAGGTGATGCCAAAGTCAGTGCGAAACGGACCGAAGGTGGCCGTATCCGAGGCGGGATCGCCTTGGAACAGATCGTACGACGTCCTGAAATCGAGGCCGGGCAGCAGGTCGGTGCGCCCGGAAATGGCGAAGGTACGATCCGTGAAGCCTTGACCCGTAGAATCGGCGCGGACGAAGTCGTAGGTGAGCGGTGAGAAGGTGAGTGATGCGAGCTTGATCTTCCGACCAGCCTCCGGCGCGGAGTCCGAGGGTGCCCGAAGCTTCGCCTCGAGGCTGGTGGCGAGATTGAGCGAGACGCGGTTCTGTTTGAGTGCGGAGAGATACCCCACCCGCGTCCGTCCGAGCGCAGCGAGATACTCATCGCTCACCGTGGCATCGGGCGAGTAGCTGAGACTGAAGCCCGGCGTGACCGAATGCCGCAATTTGGCGATCGGACCGAGCCCGGGGATCATCGCGTACAGCGTCGGCGACGCGCTAACCGCGTAGCTCAAGCGCTTGGACTGCTGCACCCAGCGCCCTCCGCTACGCTCGGTGCGGACAAAGAGCCCTGACGCGTTGTCCACGTTGGCTACCGAGATCGACGGCGAGACATTCCAGGAGCCCTGGAAGAAACGTGGCAGATTGAACGAGGTGGTCCAGTCGAAGTTCGTCTCGAATGTTTGCGCGAACACCCGAACTGACCGGATCGACGTATCGCGCACGCCGATGATTTCGCGCTGCTCGGGGAAATCGCGAAACTGCTCGTTCAATGTGAAGCGATTGCTCCAGAGGAAATCGCCGAGCTTGAGTGGCGTGTCGAACTCCGTCTGGAGCGAACGCCGGTTCGCGTTGAAGCGGAGGCTGTCGATGCCGCCGCCGCTACGCGCGTTATACACGTACGGGAATTGCAGCCCCTGATCGATGTTGCTCTGTCCGGACACCGCCACACGCAAGGAGGGCGTCCACGCGACCGGACCAGCCGCCAAGGT
>Ga0105045_10004964_pt1 | contig 11647 bp, 9 predicted proteins | sample MAT02_FD_78089 | JGI IMG/M metagenome (GOLD analysis project Ga0105045, IMG submission 78089) | Freshwater microbial communities from Lake Fryxell liftoff mats and glacier meltwater in Antarctica - MAT-02 (megahit assembly) | ecosystem: Environmental > Aquatic > Freshwater > Ice > Liftoff... | reverse complement strand
GCGTGCACCACCGTCTTCGCTATTATTGCCACCTGGCTAACCGCTCGAAAAATTCTGGCCAATTGGTTGTATTGGATCGCTGTGAACAGCCTTGGAATTTACCTTTACCAAAGTCGCGGATTTTTCTTGTATGCGGTTTTGGCGCTCTTTTTTACCGCGATGTCGATTTATGGGTTTTATGCGTGGCGAAAGGCGCTGAGTAATAATCAAATTCTATGATAAGAGTGGCAATTACAGGACCGGAAAGCAGCGGTAAATCGGAGTTGGCGGTGGAGCTGTCAAGATATTTTATAGCCCCATTTGCACCCGAATATGCCCGCGAATACCTATCAAAAAGGGACGGTAAGTATGCTCTGAAAGATTTAGATGCCATTGCCGCTGGCCAATTGCGGTACGAGGTGCACGCCGTTGCGAAGGCCAGCAAGCTTTGTTTTTTTGATACGGATATGTTGGTTATGGAAGTTTGGTCTGAATTTCGGTTTGGGAAAGTAAGTCCTTTTATACAGAAAGCGATGGATAGTCCATTCTACAGCCTTCACCTGCTTTGCTACCCTGATTTAGAATGGACCGATGATGCGCTGCGCGAGAGTCCCGATCTGTCGGAAAGGTTGGAACTATTTCAATTGTATGAAGCAAAATTGAAGGAGGTCAATGTCCCTTATTTCATTGTGAAAGGTAAAGGGAAACATCGATGGCACGCGGCAGCGGATTGGATAAAAGAAATTCTTGGAAAGAATTAACCTTGCTCAATTATCTGAAAAGTATTTACATTTGACCCATCTCTCAGGGGTGCCTATATCGGCGATTCAAACGAGAATCTTCGACAGGCTGAGAACATACCCTACAAGCCACTTCACAGCGCTTGTGCACCTGATCCGGTTAATACCGGCGTAGGGAGAAATTGACGCGACGGACGATTTCCGTTCTTCAAACTTACCGTGATGAATAAATTTAGTTTAGGGCTCCTTGCAGGAGCTTGGCTTTGCGTGCATGCTATGCAGGCTCAAAGTGTCTTTAATGGCCGGGTGGTAAACTCAGAAAAGGAGCCCTTACCTGCTGCAATCGTCCTACAATCGGAGTCCAATAGAGCGACAACCGTAAGCTCCGATGGTAGGTTTTCCTTCGTGTGGCCTGCTGTCGGCGATAGTTTGGCTATCGAAATCAGGATGATAGGGTACCAAACCTTGCAGGAGAAGCTGGCCAGACCCACCGATACTGCGACTCGGGATTTTACCCTTTTACCGGCCATTTACGATCAACAGGAAGTCGTTATTACGGCTTCAAGAATGTCGGCCAAATTTCCAGGAACTTTCACAAATCTGGACAAGGCGGAGCTTCAGAAGCTCAATCTCGGACAAGATTTGCCTATCCAACTTCGCTTTACGCCATCTTTAGTAGCTACCAGCGATGCCGGTGCAGGGGTGGGTTACACCGGTTTGCGCATCCGCGGTAGCGACCAGACCCGCATCAATGTTACAGTAAATGGAATACCGATTAACGACTCCGAGTCGCAAGGCGTTTTTTGGGTCAACATGCCCGACCTGTCGAGCAGTTTGAGTTCCGCTCAGATTCAGCGCGGCCTCGGCACTTCTACCAACGGGAGTGGTGCTTTCGGCGCAAGTATCAATCTCCTCACAGACGGGCTTGCCGATAAACCGGGTGGGAGTGTTGCTGCTTCTTACGGTTCGTTCGACACCCGAAAGCTAACTGCACAACTCCATACCGGTAAACTCAAAAATGGATTTGCCGCTGAAGCTCGGTTGTCTGATATTCAAAGTGAGGGCTATGTAGATAGGGCTTCGAGCGATTTAAACAGCTATTACTTGGCAGGGGGTTTTTACGGATCTAAAACGTCGGTAAAAGCCATTGCCTTTGGCGGAACAGAACGCACTTATCAAAGCTGGTTCGGTGTGCCGGAATCCCGGGTAAACAATGACCTTCCGGGTATGTTGGCTTATGCCGATCGCAATGGTATTTCGGGTACTGATCTCACCAATCTTCTCGAATCGGGTAGGCAATACAATTTTTATACCTACGATAATCAGGTAGACGATTATGGTCAAAACCATCATCAATTGCACCTGTCACATCAGTTTACTGATCGACTTTCGCTCAAGCTGGCGGGTCACTACACACACGGTGAAGGGTATTTTGAAGAGTATCGATCCGGCGATTCCTTAACCCATTACGGTCTTATGCCACCGGCAAATGGACCAGAATCAACCGACTTAATACGCCGCCGCTGGCTCGACAACGATTTCTACGGAGCCATTTACGATCTGCGATACACCATCAATGAGCAGCAGTTTAGCCTAGGCGGCGGCGTGCATCGTTATCAGGGCGATCATTTTGGGGAAATTGTCTGGGCGGAATTCTCAGAAGGTATCGCTCATCTCCAACGGTATTATCAAGGCGATGGAAATAAGGATGAATATTCTGTCTTTGCCAAATGGGAAGGCACCATCGGAAACTGGATTCTAATGGCCGATATGCAATTTCGAGGAGTTAATTACGAAGCTTCAGGTATTGATAATACCCTGATCCCGATTAACGTAGATGAGCAGTATGCCTTTTTCAATCCAAAGGCCGGAGCGCGCTATCGAATCAATGACCGGAACTCGATCTACGCTTATGCAGGTATGGGCAACCGCGAGCCCGTGCGCAGCGATTTCGTGGACGCCATCGAAGGAAATATTCCCAAACCCGAACAAATGCTCGACGTGGAAATTGGGCATACCTTCCAAAAAGAAGGTTTGCAGTGGAATGCAAATGCCTTTTTGATGCGTTATCGCGATCAATTGGTGCTTACAGGTGCGCTCAACGATGTGGGGGCTTCACTCCGTGCCAACGTCCCAAATTCGTATCGGGCCGGTGTCGAGTTAGATGCATCTTATCGAATATCGAAGCAGCTCGCGGTATCAGCGCAATTGGGCTTGAGCCGCAACCAAATCGGCCGTTTCGACCAGTTGACCTATGAATACACCGATACGGATATCAACATCGTGCAAGAAACCTTTACCGATACGCCCATAAGCTTCAGTCCATCGGCGGTGGCATCGGGGAGGCTCAGCTACGCGCCTTTTATGGGGCTCGAGTTGGAGCTATTGAGCAAGTACGTGAGTCGTCAATATTTGGATAATACAGGTTCAGAAAGTCGGTCAATTAACCCTTATTGGATCAACGATTTCCGCTGCGCATATACCTTTTCCGGTAAGGCGTTGAAGGGACTGAGCTTGCAATTGCTCGTGAATAATATATTCGACGTGGCTTACAGTTCCAATGGCTATACGTATAGTTATATCGCCGGAGCTTCGGTCACTGAGAATTTCTTTTATCCACAGGCGGGCAGTAATTTCTTGCTCGGTGCCCGCTTTGACTTTTAGATTTTCGAGAGTTGGTGAACTATACGCAGCGCTTCCGCAAACATTTCGGAAGGCGATGATTCACCATCCCAAATGGAACCGTGGAATACCGCTCCGTGAAAACCATTTTCAAACGATTTTGCCAAATTGTCGAGACTCACTCCACCTAATGCATATACCGGCTGCTTGGCCTGAGGGAGTATAATGTGGAGAGCCCTTTGGCTGAATCCCGCCGAAAGCGTGGTTTGTGCATGGCTATCGTACACAGGGCTCAAAAAGGTATAAGAGTAGGTGCGCTTGTCGTTGACGATGTCTGTGAGCTTGTGGAAGGTGCGGGTGACAACAAAATTGGGTGCCTGTCGTCGGCGCAACCAAAGCCGAAATTGGTAGAATTTATTTCTACCACGATGTGCTCGGCTTAGGTGGATGCCTCCCAATTTGTAAACGTCGGCCAAATCGTGAAAACTGTGTAAGACTAATCTCGAACGGTATTCTTTGGGAAATTTCTTGATGTAGTCGGCCAAATCTGACTTGGATTTTCTGGGCTTGCGTACATGGAAAAAGTCCAGGCCCTTGTCGAGCATGTTTACTGCTTCACCCACTTCGCCGGGGTAGTCGACCGATGCTGACATTACCACCAATTTCATCTCATCTGATTTTTTCGCATACTTCCGCGATAAATTTGGGTTGAAATTGAGCTGCATTACCTATTACTATTACATCAGCACCAGCCGCACGCAATTCAGCCGCCTGCTGAGCCGTGCGGATTCCGCCGCCCACTATCAAGGGTATGTCGATTTGCTTTCGTGTTTCTTCCACCATTCGGGTACTTACAGGTTTGTCGGCTCCGCTTCCACCATCGAGGTAGATCATTTGCAGGCCGAGCATTTGACCTGCGAGGGCTGTGATTGCTGCTATTTCGGCCTTTTCATAGGGTATCGGCATGGTTTGGCTGATGTATTCTGCCGTGGTAGGTTTCCCGCAGGAAATTAATAAATAGCCCGTGGGAAGCACTTCGATGGCCGCTTGCTTCAGCAGGGGAGCCGCAGTAACGTGTTGACCAATAAGATAATCGGGATTTCTGCCGCTAATGAGACTCAAGAACAATACGGCATCGGCATCGACCCGAAGCTGACCACTCGAAGAAGGAAAGAGCACCACTGGAATTTTAGTGATCTCTTTGATCGCCTTTAAGATGTCGAAGGGAGATGAGCGTGTTATCAAGCTACCTCCGAAGAGAAAAAAATCGAGCGTACTGGCTTCTGCCAATTTTATAATATCCACCAATTGGTCGAAACTGTGGATATGATCGGGATCGATTAGCTGCGCTACGCAAGCTTCCGATCTGGACGCCTTGGATTTTATGTGGGCTAATACGCTCAAAGTGCAGTTTTCAAAAATAGCTTATTTGAGTAAATATGCGAGATAGATATCGCCAATTCGCTTTACGGCCACATGGTGCTTAGCCTGGCGAGCTGCCGAAGCTAATTCCGTATGGACTATCAAGTTTTCTTCGTCATATCGGGTGAGTACTATTTCTTTGAAAGGGACATTTGTGCCGTAGGTTTTAAACACTGCTTCCTTCACACTCCATATTATGCCTAGCGCATCATCAATTGCCCTTGTCGGATAATCCATTACTTCGAGGTCGTTGCAGGCCAAGAATTTTGGTGCAATCCGCTGAAGTTTTGGTGATTTTTGTTGCACATCGACCCCCGCGTTTATATGGGAGAGAATTACCGCTACCGCTTTTTTCGAATGACTGAAGGATACGAATGGCCCGTTATATAGGTATGGTTTGCGATCATCGTATAGTGTAATGGCCTCCGGATACATCATAGCGAGTAAATACCGCGAAGCGTACCATTGAAGTTTTTTCTCGGGATGGGGTATTCGCTCACCCGCACGAATGTCAAAGCCTTGAGCGCCCAGGCTTTCCGCAAAGAAAGACAAACCCTCGGAAGCGATCCATACGCCTACTTCACGTTCGGCATCTAGGTGGTGAAAGATTAAAGGCAAATTAATCGGTTTGCAGAAAACGGTTAATATTTGAAGTTCAAGCGAATTTGTATCTTTGCAGGCCTAAAACTAAGAGCAAAAATGAGTACAGCCGCAGAAATTAAGCGATTGCCATTTAAGGTCAAAGATATGTCACTGGCCGAGTGGGGACGAAAAGAAATTAAATTGGCGGAAGCCGAAATGCCGGGGCTTATGGCTCTGCGCGAAGAATATGGGGCCACCAAGCCTTTGAAAGGCGCCCGCGTTGCGGGATGCTTGCACATGACGATCCAAACAGCCGTGCTCATTGAGACCTTGGCCGAGCTTGGAGCCGAAGTTACCTGGTCGAGCTGCAATATATTCTCAACCCAAGACCATGCTGCTGCAGCAATCGCTGAAGCCGGCATACCTGTGTATGCCTGGAAAGGAATGACCGAAGAAGAATTCGATTGGTGTATTGAGCAAACGCTCTTTTTCCAAGACGGAAAACCTCTGAATATGATTCTCGACGACGGCGGAGACTTGACCAATATGGTGTTCGATCGCTATCCGGAATTAGTACAGGGCGTCCGTGGCCTTTCGGAAGAAACCACTACAGGCGTGCATCGACTCTACGAGCGCATGAAAAATGGAAGCCTCGTAATGCCTGCAATTAATGTGAACGACTCGGTTACTAAATCCAAGTTTGACAATAAATATGGCTGCAAAGAGTCCCTAGTAGATGCTATTCGTCGGGCTACCGACATAATGATGGCTGGAAAAGTTGCTGTTGTGGCCGGTTATGGCGACGTTGGTAAAGGAAGTGCTGCATCGCTCCGAGGTGCTGGAGCACGCGTAATCGTTACTGAAGTAGATCCGATCTGCGCCCTTCAAGCCGCCATGGATGGATACGAAGTGAAGCGCATGGTCGACGCCGTGAAGGAAGTAGATATTGTAGTAACAGCTACGGGAAACAAAGACATCATACGCGGAGAGCATTTTAAATTGATGAAAGACAAGGTGATCGTTTGCAATATTGGTCATTTCGATAATGAAATCGATGTGGCTTTCTTAAACAAGCAACACGGCAATACCAAGGTTACTATCAAGCCACAAGTAGATCTGTACACCATCGATGGCAAGGATATTATTCTGCTCGCCGAAGGTCGTCTGGTAAACTTGGGTTGTGCTACGGGCCACCCATCATTCGTGATGTCAAACTCATTCACCAATCAAGTGTTGGCGCAGATTGAGCTTTGGGAAAACCACGGTAAGTATGAGAATAAAGTTTACACCTTACCCAAGCAGCTCGATGAAAAAGTGGCGCGTCTACACCTCGCCAAGATAGGTGTGGTACTCGAAGAATTGAGCCAGGATCAAGCGGATTATATAGGAGTAGAAGTACAAGGGCCGTTCAAATCGAACGAGTACCGATACTAATTCAGGAAATCTGAATTTGTGCAAAGGGTGGACGAAAGTTCACCCTTTTTTGTTAATTGAAAATCCGGAGCAGGTTGGCGTTCGGATTGTATTGGGTGTTGTAAGCCCTTAGTGGGAAGGTGGCAGGCCCGTTTACCGGAGTTCCAAAAATTACTTCAAATCGAGATCCGCAGCACGTCTCATCATGAGCGGTGGTGGGGTCTTCCATCACTATTTGACAGTTGTCGCTCACTTGATAGGTGCAGTGGCGGTCGAACGCCGAAAACTCCGTCTCACTAAGTCTATATACCACAATGCCCTGCGAACCTCCTAATACATAAGCCCAACCACCCGGTGTGGTGAGGGGATTATACAAAGGTTGGTTGAGGTTTATTGTAAGGTCGGTAGGCAAAATGGGCACTTGATTTCCCAGCACATCGTCATCGCCCTTGCACGACCAAAGCCCAAATAAAAATAAGAAAAGGTATTTTTGAATTCGCATTCTCAGCTAAAGGTAGATATGAAGAGTTACAAAGTTATCCGGTTTTTCATCCTTTTCGCACTCATTCTATCCGGAAGCGGAGCTTTTGCACAGAAAGAAGGCAAACAAAAATCGGTCAAACAGCAGCGTAAGGAGTTTTTGGAATTACAAGAAGAGCGCGCCAAAGAAGGTACCGATGTAATGGATAAAAAGCGTCAAAAACACCTTGATATCCAAACAAAGGAAACGCGTAAGCGGATGAAGCAAAATGAGAAGAAAGTGAGGCGACTGAGAGCAGGAAAGCACAAGGATACGTGGTGGCAGCGAACCTTTCGGAAAAAATCCAAGCGCTAGAATCGAGCTTAGACCTGTTAATTTTTGGAAAGGCTAAGAAGCGTAACATTTTGTTCATACAGACTTTCGAATTAGTTTTAAGTCGCGAATTGCTCATCGCTCTTTTGAATTCAACCAAATCTGACGAAACACAGAGTCTCTTAGATGGTGTAGGAATCCGATTTATTTTGAAAAACCACGCCGAGTCTCATTTTTAGATGATGTGCTTGTGATTTAAAAAACTATATATTTACGGCCTTGTTGCGAAAATTGATTAACACGTAAACTGTACATTATGGTGCGAACTATACGCCTCCTGGGATTTCTATTGCTTGTTTCGACCGTTCCTGCGCTAGCGCAAGTGGGTCAGGGCACACTCAAAGGTAAATTAACCGATGCTCAAACCGGTGAACCATTACCATTCGTTAACATTGTATTGCAAAACGGCGACCAGCAGGTAGCCGGAGGTGCAACGGATATTGACGGTAATTATACGATCAAACCAATTGCTCCGGGGGTATACAATCTCCTTGTTTCTTATGTGGGTTATAATGCGCAGCAAGTGCAAAAAGTGATCATCACCAGCGACAAAATTGCTTTTCAAAATATAAAACTGGAACCTGGGATTAAGCTCAACGAGTTTGAAGTAATCCAGTATAAAGTACCGCTTATTGATAAAGACGGAGGCTCCAGCGGAGGTACGGTTTCCAGAGAAGATATTTCTAGAATGCCTGGTCGATCTGCCACATCCATAGCAGCCACCGTAGGTGGAGTTCAAACCAACAGTGATGGCGTTTCTATCCGTGGAGCTCGCGAAGACAATACCTTCTTTTATATCGACGGTATTAAAGTACGCGGTTCAACTAACTTGCCTAAGGGAGCTATTGAAGAAGTAACCGTAATTACCGGGGGAATACCCGCTAATTATGGAGATGCAACCGGTGGGATTATCGCAATCACTACCCGGGGCGCTACTAGCAAGTACTTCGGAAGTATAGACGTACTTACATCCGGGTTCGCCAACGCAGACGGCGGTGGTATTGGCTTCGATCGATACTCACAAACCCAAATTGAAGGGGTTGTATCTGGACCCTTGCTTTGGAAGAAAGATGCCGAAGGAAAAAAAACCACTCCAGTCCTTGGTTTCTTCTTGTCGGGAAACTACCGTAATTTCCTCGACAATCGACCAACTATCGGCAATTACCGTGTGAAGTCAGATGTCCGCGATCGACTGATTGCCGATCCGCTTGATTTTGCGTTGAACGATGTCACAATCATTCCTTCACTTGATGTTTACATTGATCCAGATGGTAATATTCAAAATTCTACCACAGTTACCCCGAGTGTTCAGGGTATTCCAAATGCTGAATTTCTCCGTGAAGATGATTGGGAAGAAGTTCCAGCGCGTCAGAATGACCGCCAGCAGGGAGTATCCCTTACGGGTAAGTTTGATATAGCCACAGGTCCTAATATGGACTTCTCAGTAGGGGGAACATTCGATTACGTAAACGATAATTTATTCAGTTACGATAATAGTCTGTACAATTATCAAAACAACGGAAATTCGCAAGACCAGACCTGGAGAGCTTTCGCTCGCTTTACACAGCGATTTGTAAATGATACAGATGGCGAGCAGGACGGGCTTGTGAAAAATGCCTTCTACAGTATAATGGTCGATTATAGCCAGCGAAATTTTCGCCAATGGGATGAGCGGCATGAAGATCGACTCTTTAATTATGGATATATCGGCAAATTCGAAACTATCGAAACGCCAAACTACTCCTTTGTTGATACGTTGGGAGGTGTCTTCGTGAATACTGGTTCTCGAGAATTAGGAACCACCTTCACGCCTAGTGAAGTTAATAGCGATTTAGCCTCCTATACTTCTGCGCTTTACGATTTCTACGATCAAATCGGATTTTCAGTGCGAACCTTAGATGATGTCGATGCGGCAGGCGGGTTGCGAAACGGACGACTTCCAGATCAGGTTTTTGGATTATATAATGCAGTGGGAAGACCATTTAATTCCTATCAGCTGCAGCAACAAAACCAATTCCGAATTTCAGGTTCCGGTTCAGCAGATATCGGCAACCATGCCATTACGCTTGGATTTGAATACGAACAGTTCACCCAACGAAATTTTTCTGCTTCACCCGTTGGTCTCTGGAATCAGGCACGTCAGCTAGCCAATAATCACATTCAGGAGATCGATTTCAACTCTATTCCCGATATCCAGAACATTAATAATCAAGATTATCTCACCTTCGATCGACTTATTAGTCTAGACCAACAAAGTACATTTGACCGAAACTTGAGAATAGCTCTGGGCTTCGATCCCAATGGCGATGACGTAATCTATGTAGACGCACTTGACCCAGATTTATTTGAACTCAATATGTTCAGCGCCGACGAATTGCTCGTGCAAGGTGGGAATACATCTTTGGTTGAATATTACGGCTACGACCACACCGGAAATAAACTGACTGGGAGTAGGCCGAGTATTGACGACTTCTTTCAGGCAACGGATGAATTTGGGGTGAAAACACGCCCGATTGGTGCGTTTGAGCCAATCTATATCTCCGGCTATATCATGGATAAGTTCGCCTTCGACGATATTATTTTTAATGTGGGTCTGCGTGTTGATCGATTCGATGCCAATCAGCCAGTACTTAAAGACCAATTTGTACTAGGCAATGCGGTAACCGTCGGCGATGCCCGTGCGGCTAGTCCTGAGTCGACTATTTTCTTCAATGAGCACCCATCAGTTGTTCAAGATGACTGGGTGATCTACGTAAACGATTTGAATAATCCTACCGGTATTAATGGCTACCGCAGTGAGAATACGTGGTATAATGCCCAAGGTGTTGAAATTCCAGATCCGCGTGTTCTAAGGACTCCATCGGGTATTGCCCCACTTCTTGTCGATCCCAACGCTACGGGTGTTGACTTAGATGGTACAGCTTTTCGCGATTACAAACCACAGGTAAATGTGATGCCTCGAATCGCTTTCTCCTTTCCTATTTCGGATGAAGCGGTATTCTTCGCTCATTACGACATCTTGACCCAGCGCCCAACAGGTCAAAACATCACGAACCCGATCGACTATCTTTTCCTTCAAAATCTTGGAAATGCTTCGGTGAATAATCCGAATCTTCGCCCGACACGGACGGTTGATTACGAACTTGGTTTTCAGCAGGTTGTTTCTAGAGCTTCTTCGCTCAAGATTGCGGCTTTCTATCGCGAAACCCAGGACGAGATTCAAGCACGACGCTTATTGGAAGCCTTTCCGACCACCTATACTTCTTTTGATAATTTTGACTTTGGAACTGTTAAAGGTTTGACCATAACTTACGATCTCCGCCGAACTGGAAATATCACCCTTCGAGCTGCATATACCATGCAGTTTGCTTCGGCCACCGGTTCGAATTCGAATTCTGCGGTTAATTTGGTTAACTCAGGTGAGCCCAATCTTCGAGTTATATTCCCAACAGACCGCGACCAGCGTCACTTGATCATAACCACGTTCGACTACCGGTATGGAAGCGGAGCCGATTACAATGGTCCGGTAATTGGCGGAAAACAAATTTTACAAAATTTTGGTATAAATTTCGTAGGCACCTTTGGGTCTGGAACACCTTACTCGCGTCAACTACAGGCAACAGGTACAGCGTTCATAAATGCAGCGGGTTCTCCGCAACTTGAAGGTACGATAAACGGTTCGCGCCTTCCTTGGCAGAGCCGTGTGGATATGCAGATAGATAAATCATTCTCTATCAACTTAGGCACAAAAGATGGGGCACCAAAAAAGGGTTTCTTGAATGTTTATTTCTTAATTAACAACCTTTTAAATGTTCAGAACATCATAACGGCTTATCGATTCACCGGAAACCCCGATGACGACGGCTACTTGAGCTCTCCTCAGTTTACACCAGCCATTGAATCTGAAATCGATCCGCAATCATTCCGTCAAGCTTATGCATTGAAAGCAGCGACTCCATTTAACTATGGGCTTCCTAGAACGATGCAACTCGGCGTAAGATTCGACTTTTAATATTAACAACTTATACTACGAATT
>Ga0105045_10004963_pt1 | contig 11648 bp, 12 predicted proteins | sample MAT02_FD_78089 | JGI IMG/M metagenome (GOLD analysis project Ga0105045, IMG submission 78089) | Freshwater microbial communities from Lake Fryxell liftoff mats and glacier meltwater in Antarctica - MAT-02 (megahit assembly) | ecosystem: Environmental > Aquatic > Freshwater > Ice > Liftoff... | reverse complement strand
TCCGCAGCTCCTGCGCGAAATCGCGCGAGCGGCCAGTGGACGACGACGTGTTGAAACTGGATTGCCCCTGCGGGAAAGGTCGCACGAACGGGAAACCGAAGGTGCGGCATCCGTCCACCGTTTCGCAGATTGTGTTGTCGCCGTCGAAGGTGAAATCCGTGCTGCGCTGATCGATCGAGGTGAGCGAAGTGATCGTCGCGCCGCCGAGGTCCCATTCCAGCTTCAGATTGCCGCGAAAGGTTTCGCCCTGCTGGCCATAGTTGCCGGAAACCGGATTGCTCAGCGTGTTGACGAGGACCCCGTCCCGCGGGATCGACGGCAGCTCCCCGATGTAGAGGATGTTGACCGAGGTGCCGGCCGGCGAGCCCGCCGGGCGTCCGGGGAAGCTGTTGGTGCGAATGACACTGGATGCCGGCTGGCCGACATCTTCCTTGCTGTAAGACGCGCGAATGGTGGCAATGAAATTGTCGCTCGGCTCGACTTCCATGGTGAAGATGCCGCCATAGCTCTCGGCGAAATCGACCCGCCCGCCATCGATGCCGCTGCGGTAAAAGCCATTGTGCTCACGATAGAATCCGCCGAGCCGGATGCGCACAATGTCGGCCACCGGGCCGCTGACGCTGCCGGCGATCTTCACCAGGCCACGATCGCCCACCGTCACTTCGCCGGTGCCGGTCCATTCGTCGGACGGGCGCTGCGTGATGTAGTTGATGGCTCCGGCAAACGTGTTGCGCCCATAGAGGGCAGACTGCGGCCCCTTCACCACTTCGATCCGCTCCAGATCGTTCAGTTCCAGATCGACACCCGCCTTGCCCGACAGATAGACGCCACCGAGAAACACGCCCACATTCAAGGCGCCGAACGTCTGCGCCGCCCCGCGAATGATCGGCAACTGGTTCTGCGCGCCGAACAGTGGGGTATAGTTCAGTCCGGGTGTCAGCTTGGCGAGATCGGACAGCCGCTCGATGCGTGCGGATTTGATTTCCTGCGAGCCGAAGGCACTGATTGCCAGCGGCACCTCCTGCAGCGATTCATCGCGCTTGCGGGCGGTCACGATGATGTCGGTGACATCGATGCCGGGTGCGGACGCCGATTGCGCTGCTTGCGCTGATTGTGCTGCTTGCGCCGATGGCGTCGCAGTGTTCTGCGCATGCGCGCCTCCAGCCGAGACGAGCGCCGTGGCCAACAGAAAGACGAACTTTTTTTGCATGATCATTCCCCGGATTTTGGCACTTTGTGCGTCTTCGGGAACAATTTGTCCAGACAACTTGGTCCGAAACGGCAGCGAACGGCGGCACCTGTTGCCGAGATGCCGCATGTTCACGCGATTTCGCGCTCCAGCCAGACGGCAACTGCCGTTCAGAGCCCCAGCACGGTTTTTGCGATGATTGTCTTCTGCACTTCGTTTGTCCCGCCGAAGATCGTCCATGCGCGGCCGTTCAGATAGGTGGGCGTTGCAAGTTGGGCGGCCCTGCTGCCGATCGGCTCGGGTGCGGCATTGCCATAGAGCGGACGCTCGATCGGCAGCTGCAACCCATGCGGACCGAATATGTCCACGAATGCCTCGTCGATCTTCTGCCGCAAGCTGGAAGCAACCAACTTTACCAGCGATGTCTGCGCACCCGGACGCCGCCCGGCTTTCAGCTCTGCCAGACCGCGCAACTCGGTGATCTCCAGCGCCAGGGCTTCCAGCTCCAGCGCGACAATGCGCGCCTCGACAGACGGCAGGTGGCCATAGGCGCCATTGGTTCCTGATGGGGCCTCGCGTGCCAGCGCCCGAAGCTTGCCGATGTCTGCCAGCAGGCGGGGGGCAGCGCAGCTTCCTCCGCGTTCATTTTCCAGCAGAAATTTGGCGATTTCCCAGCCCTGGCCTGCCGCGCCAATGCGGTATTGCGCATGGGTCTGCGCATCATCGAGGAACACCTGGTTCACTTCATGATCGTTCGCCAGCGTGATGATCGGGCGGATGGTGATGCCCGGCTGGTGCATGGGGATCAGCAGGAAGCTGATGCCGGCCTGCTTCTTCACCGCAAGGTCGGTGCGGGCGAGGCAGAACATCCAGTCGGCGTAATGCGCGTGGGTCGTCCAGATCTTCGAGCCGTTGACGGTGTAGGTCTGAGTTGGCTCATCAAGGACCGCGCGGGTTTTCAAAGACGCCAGATCCGAGCCGGCGCCCGGCTCGGAATAGCCTTGGCACCACTTCTCGGTCCCGTCGAGGATGCGCGGCAAGAAGCGTGCCTTCTGTTCGGGGGTGCCATAAGCGGCGATCACGGGCGCGACGAGCTTCAGCCCGAGCACGCTGAGCGAAGGCGCGTCGGCCAGCGCACATTCCTTCTCGAAGATGTAGCGCTTGACCGGATCCCAGCCCGTGCCCCCCACATCCCTTGGCCAGTGATAGCCCAGCCAGCCCTTGGCATGGAGAATGCGCTGCCATTCGTCGCCAATATCCGGTTCGACGAAAACAGAGGGCGTGTTGCGGGCACCCTCTCTGACATGCTCCGGCAGATTTTCGGCAAGGAAGCTGCGCACTTCGTCGCGAAAGGCCAGTTCGTCGGTAGTGAATTCCATGTGCATCTCAGCGCTGCTCCAGCTCGTTCAAACCCCAGAGGATGCAGCGGCGCAGGATGCGGGTGTAAACCGGATAGTTCCAGGCGCACCGTTCAGGGTGCGGCCAGAACGGGGTGAACACGGCGACATCATAGTGACCACGGCAATGTCCCAGGGTGAAATACAACAGACTGCCTTTGCCATGTGGTCGTTCGTAGAGGATGGGCACCTCTGTTTCTGGCCAGTGCGACTCCGTGAAGCCGGTCGCCTCGCCTGCGAAGGTGGTGGAAAGCAATATGTCGATGTCGGCGGTGGTCCGGGTGAGATAAAGCTCGTCCACCACCTCGAAATCGCGCTCGCCGCGCACCAGCGGGTGATCGGGCTGCTTCACATTCACCTTGAACGGGCCGATCGGCGGGTGGGCGACGAATTGCGTGCCCAGCATCGCCATCACATCCGGCCGCTCATCGGGCGCATCCACAAGCCCCGATTCCAGGAAGCGCAGAATGGAGTTTGTGCCGTGCAGCGCCAGCCAGCGCCCGCCGGCATCCAGCCAGGTCCTGATCGCGATAGCTTCCGCCTCGGTCGGCATGACGTCGCAGGTGTAAGTCACCAGCAGCGAACAGGCCTGCAGCCGCTCGATGTTGGAGAAATCCATCGCAACCGTTGCCCGGATGCGCGGCTCGTCGGCAAAAAGCTTGAGGATTTCCAGCCGTGCAAAATCGATGTCATGGTATTTGCCGGCGGCAATCAAATGCGTCTGGATCGGGCCTGGCATGATGCTAATCCCTGATATGACCGGCGCCATCGACAGGCAGCTCGGCGCCGGTGGTAAAGCTGGAGCGCGGCGATGCCAGGAACAGGATCGCTTCGGCAACCTCGGCAGCCTCGCCCACCCGCCCCATCGGATGGTTGGCCGCAAACATGGCCTCGGTTGCTGCGCGATCTTCGCCCATTGCCAGATAGCGTTCGAACATCGGCGTGCGGATGGCGCCGGGATGCACGGTGTTAACCCGGATCGGGATGCGGTTGTTCGCAAAATGCAGCGCTGCCGATTTGGAGGCCATCACCATCCCCGCCTTGGAGGCACAATAGGCAATGAAGGGCGCGCCCGGCCGCATGGACAGCATCGAGGCGACATTGACGATTGCGCACGGCTTGCCGCTGGCCTTCATGGCGGGGGCGGCGGCCTGCATGCCATAGACGACGGCGGACAGGTTGATGGCCAGATGCCGGTCCCAGGCGTCGTCGCCCAGTGTCTCGATGTCGGCAGGCTCCGAAATACCGGCGCTGTTCACCAGTATCGTCAGCAAGCCGAAGCGCGCGAGGGTGCTCTCGATTGCGCCATTCCAGCTTGCTCGTGATGTGGCATCCAGCCGGATTGCAGCACAACCCTCGCCAATCGAGGCAGCAGCATCGGCAAGGCGCGCTTCGTCCACATCGGCCAGCATGACGTTTGCACCATCACCGTGCAGCGCCCGGGCAGCAGCAAGACCGATGCCGCCGGCAGCGCCGCTGAGCAGGGCAACATGACCGTCGAGCATTCCCATGGCTGATCCTAACGCTGGAGGATGGTGATGGCGGAAACGCCGGGCGCGCCATAGACATGGCTGTATGCGGTCCGGGCGCCCGGCACCTGACGCGCCCCGGCGGCGCCTCGCAGCTGGATGACATTTTCGAACACCTGCCGCAGGCCAGACGCGCCGATCGGTTCGCCGCAGGCAAGGCAGCCGCCATCCGTGTTGACCGGAAGCGCTCCATTGATCTTCGTGCGGCCCTCGGCAATCCACTGTTCCTGCTCGCCGTCGGCGCAGAAGCCATTTTCTGCCATGTGCATGATTTCGGCGCCGGATTCGGTATCCTGCAGTTGCGCAACGTCCACATCCTGCGGGCCGATGCCGGCGGCTTCGAAGGCTGCTTTGGCGGCAATCACGGTAGGCGATGGGCCGCGCACGATGTCGAGCGACGGCGAGAAAACTTCGAAACTGCCGGGCGGCCGGGTGCGCATGGTGGCGGTCTTCAGGAAAACCGGTGTCGCACCCAGCGCGCGCGCCTTGCTGTGGGATGCAAGGACAAGCGCAACCCCGCCTTCGGCCGGCGAGCAGAACATGTATTTGGTCAGCGGATCATTGACCATCTGGCTGTTCAGGATGGTGTCCAGATCGACCGGCGTCTTGCGCCAGCTGTGCGGTGCAAGCGAACCATTCCCATATGCCTTTTCCGCAATCAGGCCGAGTGTTCTTTCGCTGATGCCGAATTGCTCCATGTAGCGGCGCAATTTCAGCGCAAAGAATTGTGTTGTCAGCATCAGGCCGGTTTCGCCCACCCAGTCAGGCAGGCCCCAATCGGCCGGCTTCGGATCGAAACTGCCGCGCGGATGCTTGTCGAAGCCGACCGCCAGAGCAAGGTCGGCCTGACCGGCCTTGATGGCGGCAAAGGCGCCATACAGCGCCGAGCCGCCCGTTGCGCAGCCGTTTGCAACATTGATGAATGGCACGCCGGTGAGTCCGAGTTCGCCCACCATGGTGTCGGCGTTGCCGGCGGCAGACGAGCCGCCGAAGGCAATTTCGATATCCGGCCAGTCGATCCCGCTGTCGGCGAGCGCCCGGCGGACGGCGAACACCCCCTGCTGCAGGCCGGACATGCCTTCCGTGCGGCCGAACGGGTGAATCCCGGCGCCGATGATGCAGACGTCGGTCATGTCCGGGGCTCCAGTGGCGCAAACGCGAACGTCAGACGCCCGCCAAGCGCTTCGCCAACAAGGCGACATGGCAGACCGACCTTCAACGTGTCGAAGGCAAAGCCGGTGAGGCGTGTCTCGACGATGATCAGTTCGCCAAGTTGCACATAGGCGATGGCGAACGGCTCAAACGCCTCCGGGCCGACATAGGGCGGCGATTTCGGGCGGAAGCGCTGCACGGTCCAGGTCCAGATGTGGCCTTCCGAGGGCAGCAGGATCGCCTCGAAGCGGGTTTCGTCGGCTGGCAGCGGAAACGTGATGCGTCCGCTCAGCCGGTCGCGGCCGCCCACAAGCTGTGGGGTTGGCCCGGCGGTCATCAGGCGCTCGGCAATCATCTGCATCAGGCGGCTTTCGACCAGATCATGGCAGCGGTGTCCGGATCACCCCAAAGCCGGGACAGGAACTGGATGCGTTTCAATCCATGGCCGACAACGAGTTCATCCGTCACGCCCATGCCACCATGAAACTGCACCGCCTCGTGTGACACCTTGCGAGCGGCATCGCTGACGAATGCCTTGGTTCCGGCAATCGAGCGGGCACGCTCGGGCCCGGGAGCGAGAGCGGCGCGATAGACCATGGAGCGCGCCTGCTCCAGCGCCACATAGCAATCCGTCAGCCGGTGCTGGACGACCTGAAAGCTGCCGAGCGTCCGGCCAAACTGGCTGCGGGTTTTCACATAGGCCAGTGTCGCATCGAACAGCAAAGTCGCCGCGCCAAGCATTTCGGCAGACGCCGCAAGCCAGCTTTGCTGCACCGCGGATTCCAGGCTGCGCAAACTGCCCGCGCCGCCAAGCCGGGCACTTTCGCCTACCATCGCGTCGCGCAGAGCAAGCTCGACCGCGACTTGCCCGTCGGTCGCCCGCCATGGCCTGCAATCGACATTCCGGCTGTTGGCAGGGACCGCAAACAGCGCAATGCCGAGCGCATCGCGAATATCGCCTTCCACCCGCGCCGACACGAGAAACACATCTGCCGCCAAACCCTGCCAGACTGCGGTTTTGGCTCCGCTCAGCACCCAACCGTCGGCTGTTCGGCGTGCGCGGGTCTCCACATGCGCGAGATTGTAGCGGCCGGCGGTTTCCAGGATGGCGAGCGTTGGCAGAATGTCGCCGCTTATGATGCCCGGAAGCATCGCCTCGCGCTGCGCCACGGTTCCTGCCGCAGCAATCAGCGCACCGCCGGCAACGAGGCATTCGGTGAACGGCTCGGTTGCCAGCGCACAGCCCAGAGGTTCGGCAACGGCCACAAGGTCGACGGGGCCGCCGCCGAGCCCGCCATCGGCTTCAGTGAACGGCAGCGCGGTGAGCCCCAGCCGGGCAAGTTGTGTCCAGCCGGCGCGGTCGAAGCCGGTCGGGTCGGCGCGGTAACGCCGGCGCTTTTCCAGATCACCGCCATAGCGTTCGACACAGAAACGCTCCACCGAAGCCTTCAGCAACGCCTGCTCTTCGGTCAGGTCGAAGTTCATGCACGCGCCCGGTAGCGGATCGGCAGCGTGCCGAGGCCGCGCAGCAGCATGTTGGGTGGCCACACCAGCCTTGCTTCCGGCTGCAGCGCAATGTGGCTCATCCGGTTCAGGATTTCCTGGAAGGCAACCGCCAGCTCCTTGCGCGACAGCATGTTGCCGACACACATGTGAATGCCTTTTCCAAACGCCAAGTGGGTGCGGGCGTTCTTTCGCGCCGGATCGAAGGCATCGGGCGCAGCATATTTTGCCGGGTCGCGATTGGCCGCGGCATAGCGAAGCATCAGCATGGTCCCCGCCTTCACCGTCACGCCGGCAATCTCGCTGTCGCGCTTCACAACACGCCACAGCCCCGATGTGGGGCTTTCCAGCCGCAGAATTTCCTCCACCATGTTCGGAATCAAAGACCGATCGGCATCCACGGCCGCCAGCTTTTCGGGATTCTGGATGAGCAGCAGCAATCCGCCTGCCAGCGTCGACGTGGTGGTTTCGTTGCCCGCCACCATCAGCTGTTGCAGGATGGACATGATTTCCGCGTCGTTCAGCGGCTCCTCGCCCTCCACCTCGGCATTGACGAGGTCGGACAGAAGATCATCGGTCGGGTTCCCCCGGCGCGCGTCGATCAGCATCTTCGAATGGTGCTGAAATTCGACGACTTCGCGGGCGCACTCCAGCTCGCGCGGCTTGTCGATCATCTGACCCAGCCGATCGGCAAAGGCATCCGACCAGCGCTTGACGGTTGCCAGTTCCGTTGTTGCATCCATGCCGATTTCCGACGTGATGACAGCGACCGGCAGCGGAATTGCGAAATCGGTGACGAAATCCGCCGCCTCCTTTTCCAGCATCTTTTCGATGAGGTTTACCGCCAGACCGCGAATCTTGCCTTCGATGGCGTCCACCCGCTTCATCGAAAAGGCCAGGTTCACCAGCTTGCGAAACCGCGTGTGGCGCGGCGGATCGGCGGTCAGCAGCGTATCGACCGCTGGCCAGCCGGTATCGAGAATGGCGGTGACATCCGGGTCGGCCGAGCGGCGTCCGGCGAGGATGGCGCCGAAATCGTTGGAGAAGTCCTCGATGCGGCCAAGCGCTTCGGCAACGGCATCATAGCCGGCGACATAGGTGATGGGGGTGCCGGGAATGGCAAAGGCAGGGCCGGCTGCATGCACCTGTGCATAGAAAGCCCACGGATCAGACAGCACCTCGGGCGCGAAGGGATTGGCAGATGGGGCAGCGGTGGCCATGCAGTGGGGTCTTCCAGACTGGAGATCACAGGAAATTACGCCGCCGTCGCCCGGTTCCCGAGTGATGAAAGTGACAGGCTGGAGGGTTGGCTAGGGTGCGGCGGGCTGCAGGCCCGGTTCCAGCTTCTGCCAATCCCGATCGGTGATGGCGAAGATGTGCGTGTCGCGGATATGGCCGGTGTGGGTGATCTTGTGGTGTCGCAGGATGCCTTCGCGCACCGCGCCCAGCTTCAGCAAGGCCGCCTGGCTGCGGCCGTTGCGCGCGTCGACCCGAAATTCGACGCGGTGATTTCCGCCGGCAAAGGCGTGCGTCAGCATCAGCCATTTTGCCGCGCGATTGACCGCACCGCCGCGCTGTCCCGGCGCGAGATAGGTGCCGCCGATTTCAACCACGCCCGGCGTCGCTGCGTCCGGTAAAATGGCGGAGCAGCCGACGACCTGACCATCGACACAGATAGCCCAGAACACATCGCCGGCAATCGCCTTCGCCCACCAGCGATCGAAGGCATCACCCAGCATGGAATAGCTGTAGACGTCCCAGATCAGCGCATCCTCGGCGCAGGCCGCGCGCAGCGCCTCGCGGTGCACCGGAGCAAGCGGTTCAAGACGAACAGCGCCGTGCGCGAGCGCGGGGCGGGTCATGGGTGGACCGTGGCGCCGGCATCGACCACCAGTGCAGCGCCGGTCATGAAGCGGCTGTCGTCCGATGCAAGGAAGCCTGCGACGCCGGCGATATCCTCCGGCGTGCCCAGCCGTTTCAGTGCGGATTTCTGCACCCAATAGTCTGCAAAGGCAGGATTTTCGGCAAAGACTGGTCTGGTGATGCCGGTCAGGATTGCACCCGGCTGGATGCAGTTCACGGTGATGCCCATTGGCCCCAATTCGATGGCAAGCGCGCGGGTCAATCCGAGTATGCCATGCTTTGCGGCCGAATACGCAGCCATGCCGGCCTCGCCGTGGGTGGACATCACCGAGCCGATGGTGATGATGCGGGCAGCGCCGCTTTTCGCGGCATCGCCGGATTTCATCAGCGGGACGGCTGCGCGGACGAGGCGGAAGACGCTGTCCAGATTGATGCCAAGCGTGCCTGCCCAAACCTCGTCGCTATGGTCTTCGAGCATTTCGAAGGCGGAAATGCCGGCGGCGGGCACAAGAATGTCGAGCCCGCCGAGCCGCTGCTCCGCTGCCGCCACCATTTGCGTTGCAGCATTGGGCGCGGACACATCGATGGCAAGGTCGCAGCCCGCCGCGCGATCGGCCGTCAACACGCTTGCCCCATCCTGCGACAGGCGCAGTGCAATGGCTCTGCCGATGCCCGAGGCAGCCCCCGTCACCAACGCCCTGCGGCCCACGATGCTCAAAATTGCAGGATCATCTTGCCGTCATTGCTGCCCTCGAACAGGCGCATGAAGGCGGGAAAGGCGTTTTCAATCCCGACATCGATATGCTCGTCGAAGGCGATGTGTCCGGCGCTGACCAGCTTCGCCATTTCAACCGCGCCTTCGCCAAAGCGCGGGAGATAGTCGCGCACCAGCAGGCCGTGCATGCTTGCCGAGTGCACGATCAGTTGCCACAGGTTGCGCGCGCCGACCTTCTCGACGCTGTTGTATTCGCTGATCAGGCCGCACAATGCCACGCGGCTCCCGTGCCGCAGGTTCATCAGCGCCGCATCAAGGCAGACGCCACCAACATTTTCGAACAGGATATCGACACCCTGCGGCGCCGCAGCGCGGATTTCGGCTTCCAGCCGGGCTACCGTTTTGCCGCGATGGTCGATCGCCGCATCGAAGCCGTAGCGTGCCGTCAGGCGTCGGCATTTCTCCGGCCCGCCAGCTATGCCGATGGTTTTCAGGCCCAGATGCTTGCCGATCTGGCCCACCAGGCTGCCGACCGCGCCGGCCGCACCGGAAACGAGCAGCGTTTCACCCCGCTGCGGCTTGCAGACTTCGGTGAGGCCGAACCACGCCGTCATGCCGACGGCGCCGAGTACAGACAGGAAATTGGTCGGCGAACCAGCGTTTGTCGGATCAATGGGGCCGGTGAACCCGCCGGACACGCCGAGGCTGTGGGTTTCGATGGCATTCAGGCCGAGCACCCACTGGCCGACCGGAAAATCCGGATTGCGGCTTGCACAGACGACACCGACGGTGGTCGCGCGGATCGCCTCCCCCAGCGCAACGGGTGGCATGTAGGAGGGCGCATCATCGAGCCAGCCGCGAATGGCAGGATCAAGCGAGGCAAAGCGGTTTTCGATGAGGAACTGGCCGTCGGCCAATGTCGGGGCCACCTCTTCCACAAGCGCAAAATCGGCGGCAACGGGTGTGCCCTGCGGGCGCCGCACCAGGGTGAATTTTCGGCGGGTCATGGCTGCTTTCCGGTATGGCTGAAGGCGAGCGCCAGCAGCAGAGCGATCAGGATGACGCCATACTCCGCGCCGTTGCGGCCAAGGCCGACCACGAACCAGCCGGCCGGCGCATGCACCAGCGCAATGCCGACCGCATAGATGGCGGCAAAGCCGAACGGAATTGCAAGACCGTCCAGCCAATCCCCGAAGGGCCGAACGCCGCCGGAAACGACGCGCGCCCGGCCATGCGCAGACAGCACGGCAGCAACGACGATGCGCAACCCGATGAGCGCAATTCCCGCGCGTGCCAGAGCGATGGCGGTCACTCCGGATTCCGGGCTGCCGAAGCCGGCTCAGTCACTGCCGCGGCCGCCATCCACAACATGCGCCGTGCCCGTTACCATCCGGCTCTTCGGGCCCGCCAGCCAGGCGATGGCGGCGGCGATGTGGCGCGCCTCCCCCACCATGTCGAGCGCATTGCCATCCTTCACGAATTGCCGAACCGCCTCGCCGTCGCCATAAGCCCCCGTGATCATTTCGGTCAGGATGACGCCGGGATTGAGACTGTTGACGCGGATGGGGGGATCGAAGCTTCCCCCCTCCACCGCCGCAATCTTCGAGAAATGCGTGACGGCAGCTTTCGCGGCGCAATAGGCCGCGCAATCTTCCAGCCCGATGAGCCCGGCCAGCGACGAGATGTTGACGATGGAGCCGGCCGACCTGGTATCGCGCATGGCCCGCAGGGCATATTTCGTGCCGAGCACCACCGACTCGACATCGGTTTCCCAAAGGCTGCGGAACTCGGCGAGCGAGGTTTCGGGCAGCGGCTTTGCAAAGAAGGCACCGCCACTGTTGACCACCGCATCCAGCCGCCGGAACCGGGCCGCCACATCGGCCACCACGCGTGCCCAGTCGGCCTCGCGGGTGATGTCGAAGGCAATGAACTCGGCACTGCCGCCTGCTGTTTCGATTGCCGCAACCGTGCCGGCGCCGCGCCCGGCATTGCGCCCGCAGGCAACCACATGGAATCCGTCGCGCGCCAGCCACAGCGCAGCCTCGCGCCCGATGCCCGACGTGGCGCCGGTCACAAGAGCAACCGGCTTCATATGCGCGAACTCAGCATCCAGCCGCCATCGACGACCAGATTGCTTGCGGTGATGAACTCGGCGTCATCGGACGCGAGGTAGAGGCAGGCGGCGGCAATGTCTTGCGCCCGGCTGTAGTCCTTGGTCAGCACATCGGAAAAATTGCCGGGGTCTGCCCAGTAGGCAGCATCGAACAAGGCTTCCGTCATCGGCGTCTTCGTGCCGCCGG
>Ga0105045_10004962_pt1 | contig 11648 bp, 11 predicted proteins | sample MAT02_FD_78089 | JGI IMG/M metagenome (GOLD analysis project Ga0105045, IMG submission 78089) | Freshwater microbial communities from Lake Fryxell liftoff mats and glacier meltwater in Antarctica - MAT-02 (megahit assembly) | ecosystem: Environmental > Aquatic > Freshwater > Ice > Liftoff... | reverse complement strand
TCCAACAAAAGATTTCTGGCTGTTTTCGATCAATAGATGGGGCAGAAACATTTTGTAGAATCCGCAGCTATTGATCGACATGTCAAAAGAATTCAATAGGGGCAGCACAGGCATTAGCGATCCTATTTAACGGAAAATTACTAGACTTTATTCAAGAAAAAATCGTTCTCCTACCCACAAAAAATTAATTAATTAATTACATTCAAAATGGATTGCTTCGCTAAAAGCTCGCAACGACGGAATTCATACATTGACCCACCTGAATAGTTACGAGCAAGCTAAGCTTGCGATTGATTTTATACATGTGAATGCCGCTAAACCAGAAAAAGTGAATATGGTGGGTCTTTTGACAGTAGGGGTAACCGTTAAAATTGTCGATAAGAATGTGGAACCCTTGCAATTAAAGTTTAAGGATCCGCAATCCAAACAGCCTCCGCAATTTATGAATTTTGAAGTCTGTGTGTTGCAGGATTTTGCGCAAAGACAACAAAGAAAAGTGGAAGAACGACAAATGGAAAAATATGCCCCGGTTTATGAAGCCTTTGGAATTTTATGTCGTGACTATCAATTATTTGGCACGGTGGGTACGGAAGCCTGCAGGCCTGAACGCAAAGAATTTGTCGAAAAGCTAAAACAAATCAATCAAATGGCCCCTGCTTTATTAGCATTAGCTTTAAAAGCGCAAATCAGTGGAAGCTTGAGGGCACTAGCGCAAACCTTGCAGAACGGTGAACATGGTAGCTTAGTCGTGATTGTGCAACGAGCCTTGCCTGATAAAGTGGCTTTGGATCAGGGCCATGTTGTGCCCAATCACCATGAATGGGAAAAGACGACTGCATCGGCTCACCAACAACAATTCATCGAAGCATTGATGGAACAAATTGAGGCGGGCCTAGGTACAAGACAAAAATTGTAGTGAAACGTTGCTAGTTTGTAACCGCAGGATCATTTCCAGCACTCATTTCATCGTCTTCAAATGAGGGAGAATCTTCAGCAGGTATTTTGTAATCTTCTGCGGCCCAGCTGCCTAAATCAATCAGTTTGCAGCGTTCGCTACAAAAAGGGCGAAATGGGTTACTAGCACCATACGTAGACGGTTTTTTACAACGTGGACAAAAGACCTTTACCACAGTCATAGGTTCACTTAAATCGAGCAGCATGTTAATTCAAACGGAACATCTTCGGTGAGTAAAGCAGGTTTACCTTCGAATTGTGCCTGCAAGAAGCGGACGTTGATCCGCTGTTTGTTTGCGCTAATTTCGGGGTAAACACAATATTCAGCTGAGACAGCGATGCGGATCAATTGTGATGTTGCTTGTGCGTTGATGGTTTTTTGGAAGGTACCACCCAAAGCTGTTTCGCGCGTCGCACGGCTTGACTGACGGGTTAGCTCTAATACCAGCGACAAGGCTTTGTCTAAAGGGTTCAATATTTCTTGCCATTCATTTAAGGTTTTCTGGCGCATTTTTGGTGGCAAGCTTAACCAGTAATGAAAGGCAGGCAAGTCAAAACTGCAGGTGCCACCTGGGATCAGTAAACGTTGACGAATACTATTAAAGAGATCGCTATCTTTAGGACTCAAACCTTGTTTGGCTGAATAGCAACGCAATGTTTCAATGGAGTGTTCAAGCTCTTTTAAGACTTTGCTTAGGGCTTGGCGATCAATGCTGGGAGTCATTTCCAGGCGTTGCAAACCGTTGGTATGGCGCTCAATTTCTTTGAGCAGTTCGCCGCGGAAATCGGTTCGTTCAATGAGGTTATAAAGTTCAATAATAGCGGCTATACAATCTCGGGTATCCCAGGGGCTGACAGTATTCGTTAATCTATACTTAGCCAACTGAAACAAATGTTCAGTACGTAAGAAAGTGCGGATACGTTCATTAAGCGGATGTTCGAAAGTCAGAAATTGTTGAGCCACGCCAAGTACCTCTATGGGTAGAGTGAATGTTCTTACCTGCAATATATCAAATTTTCCCCGAGATGCTAGTTTTTAACAACTTACTGTGTAAGTCGAACACCTTTTTTTCGATACTCGCTAGATCATCCTGGTTCGATAAGACAGTTTGCGCAATCTTTAGTCTATTAGCGCTAGTGCTTTGTGATGCCATTAGTTTCTTAACCAAAGAAGCAGAAGAGGGATCGCGTGCTAAGGTTCTCGCCAGCTGCTGTTCAGGTGTGGTATCAATCACGATGACTTTATTGATCATAGCTTGATAATGCTCGTAGTGCTCAGCCAGTAAAGGGATCACCACCATACAGTATGGGTACTGCATGTTTTGGATGTGCTTTTTAATGGTTTCGCGGATCAGGGGGTGAAGTAAATCTTCTAACCAAACTTTATCGTCAGGTTGGTTAAAGATCTGTTCTCGTAATTGCAAACGATTCAGCTCACCATTTTCCAGCAAAATGCCTTTGCCCCATTTATGGACCATGGCTTCATAAGCAGGCGTGTTGGGTTTAACGAGGTCACGCGCAATGAGATCAGCGTCAATAATAGGTACGCCAAGGGCCGCGAAATAGCCTGCTACTGTGCTTTTGCCACTGCCAATGCCGCCCGTCAGGGCAACCACATACGTCATAAACTTGGGATCAAAGTAAGATATTGTTGGATCAGTTTATCACCCCATAAGAGGCTTAACCAACCTGCCATTGCAAGGTAGGGACCAAAGGGGATGGGCTGTTCTCTGGTTAAGCGTTTGCAAGCGATGAGTGTTAAACCAAAGAAGACTCCAACCACCGAAGAAAGCAGAATGATCGCGGGTAATACCTGCCAGCCAAGCCAAGCACCCAACATCGCCAATAATTTAAAATCACCATACCCCATGCCTTCTTTATGGGTTAGCAATTTGAAAAGCCAATAAATGCTCCATAAAAATAAGTAACCGGCAATCGCACCAAACAGGGCGCTAGGCAAGGAGGTGAATAGTGACTGTGAGTTCACGATCAGTCCCAGCCACAATATGGGTAAGGTAATATCATCAGGTAGCAGTTGTTCTTGTAGATCGATTACAGTCAAAACGATTAACGACCAAGTCAAAATAAGCGCTGCCAAGGTTTGCCAAGTAAGCCCAAATCGGTAAGCAACCATGATTGACATCAATGCGGTTGTTATTTCAATTAACGGATAACGCCAGGAAATAGTCATTTGGCAATAGCGGCATCGGCCTTTTAAAAACAAAAAGCTAATCACCGGAATATTATCAATAGCGCTGATCATATGATCGCATTTCGGGCAATGTGAGCGTGGTAAAACTAGGTTATAGGGTTCTTTGGCTTCGATGGGGAGAGGTTGCTTTAAGTACTCATAGCACTGGGCGGTCCAAGAATGTGCCAGCATCCGCGGTAAACGAACGATGACCACATTTAAAAAGCTGCCGATGAGAAGGCCAAACAGACCAATAATTGTAAGAGCTAGCCATTCCATTGGCACGAACCTTAGATGACAGAACCCATTTTGAAAATGGGTAAGTACATGGCGACTACCAAACCGCCTACTAGAACACCTAATACTGCCATAATAAGTGGTTCAAGCAAACTACTGAGACCATCAACGGCAGCATCGACTTCTTCTTCATAAATGGACGCCACCTTTGACAGCATTTTATCCAATGAGCCTGATTCTTCGCCAATAGCCACCATTTGCACAACCATATTAGGGAAAATGCCCGTGGTACGCATTGCTGCTTGCATTTGTGAACCGGTTGATACGGCATCGCGTATATAGAGAACGGCTTTGGTGTAGACAATGTTACCTGTCGCACCTGCTACAGATTCAAGTGCTTCAACTAAGGGAACACCGGCTGCGAAGGTGGTTGACAGGGTTCGTGCAAAGCGTGCGACAGCGGCTTTGTGTAAAATACCACCAATAATGGGTAATTTTAACATGATTCTATCTAGCACTTGTTCGACAACAACATACTTCTTTTTGGCGTAGGCAAAAGCCCATACGGCGCCAATCACAAAACCCGCAATAACCCACCAGAATTTTTGTACAAAGCTCGAAAGATTAATGACCATTTTAGTAAAGTAAGGCAAATCAGCGCCAAACCCTTTAAAAAGTGTTTCAAATTGTGGTACCACAAAAATCAGCAAAATACCGGTCACGATAATGGCAACCACCATTACCGCCGAAGGATAAAATAATGCTTTTTTGATTTTCCTTTTTAGCGATTCGGTTTTTTCTTTATAGGTGGCAATTCTGTCAAGCATGGTTTCAAGAGAGCCTGAAGCCTCACCTGCTGCGACTAAGCTGCAAAACAGTGAATCGAAATAAAAGGGATGTTGTTTAAGTGCTTCTGAAAATGAGTGTCCTGCTTCTACTTCTGATTTAATTGCCATCACTAAATCACGCACGGAATTGCTGTCGGTACCTTTGGCAACAATATCAAAAGACTGCACTAAAGGAACACCCGCAGCCATCATAGTGGCTATTTGACGGCTAAAGTGAGAAATTTCTGCTGCTGTTACTTTTTTCTTTCTGGGGGAAAATAAGGGAGTTGATTTACGTTTTACGGAAATTGGATTTAAACCTTGGCGTCGTAAATCGGCTTTTGCCAAGGTAATATTGAGCGCATTCACCTCGCCTTGGATTTTGAGACCTTGGCTATTGGTGCATTTATAGGAAAACAGATACGTTTTAGGAGCATTGGTCGTCGCTCGAGTGGTTGCACGTTTGGCGATGGGCATAGATTAATCCTTGGTGACTCGGTTCACTTCTTCAATGCTGGTTAACCCCAATTTTACTTTATTCAAACCGGCTCGTCGTAAATTGATCACTCCTTCGGCCTTCATTTGTGCTGCGATATCAAAAGCATTACCACCTTCCATAATAATTTGGCCGATAGCATGTGTTACCGGCATGACCTCGTATAAGCCAACGCGACCTTTAAAGCCATGGGTGCATTGATCGCAGCCTTTGGGCTCATAAATAGGAAAACTCTCTTGTATATCTTCTTGCGTAAAACCAACCCCTAATAAAGCTTCGGGGGGGAAGCTTGCGGGTTGTTTGCAATGTGAGCAAAGTCGACGTGCTAAACGTTGGGCAATGACTAAGGTGACTGAAGTGGCAAGGTTGAATGCTTGTATCCCCATGTTAATCATGCGCGTTAAGGTTTCAGGCGCGCTATTGGTATGCAGGGTTGATAAAACCATGTGACCCGTTTGGGCTGCTTTGACCGCAATTTCGGCGGTTTCTAAATCGCGTACCTCACCAACCATGATAATATCAGGATCTTGACGTAAAAAAGCTCTTAGGGCGCTGGTAAAGGTGAGTCCTGCTTTAGGATTCACGTTCACTTGATTCACACCCGGTAAGTTAATTTCAACAGGATCTTCTGCGGTTGAAATATTCACTTCATTGGTATTGAGGATATTCAGTGCCGTATATAACGAAACCGTTTTACCGCTACCGGTAGGACCTGTTACCAATACCATACCTTGAGGCTTATGAATGGCACTTAAAAAAGCTTCTTTTTGTGCCGGCTCATAGCCAAGTGCATCAATACCCATTTTTGCGCTAGAGGGATCCAAGATCCGCATGACTACTTTTTCGCCAAAAAGGGTGGGGCAGGTGCTAACACGAAAATCAATGGCTCGATTTTTAGAAATTTTCATTTTAAAACGCCCGTCTTGTGGTACGCGACGTTCTGAAATATCCAGACGTGACATCACCTTTAATCGTGCGGCAAGACGTGGTGCGAGATTAACGGGTGGTGTCGCAAATTCATTTAAAATACCATCCTGGCGTAGTCTGACGCGGTATTGTTTTTCATAAGGTTCAAAGTGAATATCAGAAGCTCCTCGGTTAATCGCATCGAGTAAGACTTTATTCACGAAACGCACAATCGGTGCATCGTCTACATCTGAATCACTGTCGTCATTGGTTTTTTCAAGTTCATCGGTGCTTGAGATATCTAAAGCATCTAGATCGCTATCTTTAAAATCGTCTAGCGCTGATGATTCACCTTCAGATAATATTTTTTCAATGATTTCGAGTAGTTTATTTTCTTCAACAATAATCGCTTCGGTATTAATACCGGTATGAAATTTAAATTCATCAAGCGCTTCTAGGTTAGTTGGGTCAGAAACTGCCACAAAAAGACGATTACCCCGCCGAAAGAGGGGAAGCGCATGGTGCTGACGAATGAGTTTTTCACTGACAAGTTCTTTGGGAATTAAATCAAGGTCCATGACACTAATGTCAAATAAAGGGTCGCCAAACTCAGCAGAGGCGCTTACCGCCAAATCTCTGGCATTGATAAGTGACTTTTCAATCAAATAGGCAACAAAAGGCACTTTTTTGCGTAAAGCAGCATCCATAGCTTGCGCTGCTGTGGATGCATCCAGCAGATTTGCCTGAACTAATTTTTTTGCCAGGCCATTTAAAGAGGTCGTATTCCCAGTCATGTGGCAATTTCAGCTTTTAATCTATTTTGGTACACATATAGTATAACTCTAGTTAACTATATCTGTTCGGGCCTGTTGGGTCTTATTTATACTGGGAATAATAGACCCTGCCAAGAGCAAACTAAAGCTTGAACCGAGAATAATTGACGGGATCCATTGACTGACTCGATACAGAGCGATGGCAGCAAAACCCATACTAAAATCGTGGTAAATGACTTGAGTTAAAGTGCCAAATAGCGCTTCTAAAACGCCAATATTACCGGGTGTTAAAGGGAAAAGCATGGCTACTGTCAAAATGCCGACTAAAAATAAGCACTGCGCGAGGGGAAGTGGGGCTCCAATAGCCAATAAACAGATATAAAAGAGTGCTGTTGTTAATAGATTAACCCCGATAAGGGCTAATATGCTGAAAATGAATATTTTTGGATCAGCAATAAGCTGTTGTAGGGCTTTAAGCATTTCACCGATGGTTCGTGTGGCATTAAATTGGCTAATTTTAAGCCAAATGATAAAGCTGGCAAAGAGTATTCCAACAAAAAAAGTAATATAAAATAACTTATTAAATCGAGAGGGTAAGTCACTGATTAGCCAGCCCAGTAAAGCAAAAGTGGCACAAATAACGACCGTGAATAAAAAATAGATTAACATGACATACAAAAACTGCGCATTGCTCATCTGAAAGTGTTGGCGCATATAAACATAGCGAAACCCCATACCTAGCCGATAAGGCAGGAGTTGATTGAGAAAGTTGGCGACAAAGCTAAGTCCTGCCCAGTCTTTGAAGCGCAAAGTGATGTGGTAATGTGAACATAGGAATTTAAAAGATAGCCCACCCAGGGCAATCATCGGAATATGCAACAAACTTAAGAGCCCAATATAGGGCCATTTGACACGAGAAAACACGGCCACAATATCGGTTCGATAATGATAAAACACCGAGATAATGACCGTTAGCAGAATGAGATAAGCTATCAGCTTAATTGCGGTTTTGTGCATGCTCACTCTTTGAACGTTTGTTAGTGGCAACATTTTTACTTTGCGTATCAGGATCTCTTTCTGGAACCGCGGGCTGATTATTTTGATTTGAATACATCAGACAGGTAATTTGTTCAGAGATCAATCCGATTAGGAAAATAATGACTGAAGCAGAAATGAGTACGGCACTCATATTGGTAAAGCGACCTTGGATTGAATAAGTGTAGGCATAGTTTGCAAGCCCAGCTATAAAATGTAACAAAGCAAATGGAATGAATATTTTTAAAGGTGAATATAACGTTGCCATTTTATAAATGATTAAAAGGAACTTCAAGCCATCTGAAAGTGGTTTGAGATGGCTAACCCCAATCCGTTGCTTTACTTCAATAGGAACATAAGCCACGGCATAACCACTGCGAAAGAAGGCGAGCGTGATTGTCGTAGGGCACGAAAATCCATTGGGGATTAAGTGCATGAATTCTTTAAATTTTTCGGCATTAACGACTCTAAAGCCCGAGGTAAGGTCCAGAACGGGTTGACCAACCAAAGAGGTCGCAATAGCGTTATATAAACTATTCCCCAACCAACGCATGGTGCTTGCTTGATGGTGCTTGCTTCTTGCGCCAACCACGAGATCGTAGCCTTGTTGATATTTTTTGAGAAGGGGTTGAATATCACTCGCTTGGTGTTGACCGTCGCCATCCATGAAAATTAAAATATCGCCTGTCGCATGTCGCGCCCCTGTTTTAAGGGAAGCACCATTACCCATGCTGTAAGGGTGACTGATCACTTTTAACCCAAAGGCTTTAGCGATGTTTGCTGTGTCATCAGTTGAGCCATCGTCAACCAAAATAATTTCGTTCGAAGCATATTGTTGGCATAAAAGCGGTAAAAAAGTTTTTAGGCCTTCTGCTTCATTTTTAGCAGGGATAATAATGCTGATGGACGAATCACTCATCATGTTTTGCCTCTTTCTTGACTGCCTGCAGGGTAAAATCCAATTTTTGTAACTTTAGTTTAGTAGCTTTATTCTTACCAAGTTTTTCGTGGGCAAAAGCCACCGAATGCTCAGCTTCCTCTAGCATACCCTTTTGCATTTCAAGATAAGCTTTTTGCAATAAAGGTTCGATACGTTGCGGAAACGCTTTATAAGATTTTAAGAGCAAGTTACGACTTTTATCGATATTGGTGTTAAGTAATTCAAGGCCTGCCTCCAAGTGGTATAAAACGGCTTTATAACGCGGCTTATAACGCAAATAAGGATTCTCAAGGGCAGTGTGAATTAATTCAATGATTTTTTTTCTGTCGACAGTGTTGCATTGTTTGTTGAACATATTTTGCACCATCATATCTAACACCGTAATGACATAAGGCGTGATAGCACCTTGCTGAAGCTTAAGCTTCGCTTCATTATAAAGGCTGGGTGGAACTGCTTGAAGTTTGCAAAAAATGAGAATTTTATGAAGTGGTATTCCTGCATTGTATGGATCGAGACGGGCTGCTTCATCTAATTCGGCAAAAGCTAACGCGTATTGTTGTTCTTGCAAGAATAAGTTGGCTATTTCGATATGCACTCGCGGTGAATTTGGATGTTGAATACGCGATTCTTGTAAAAACTTTTCACTGGATGACCAAATATTGCTGCGTTGAAAGGTAATGGTAGCTAACAAGGCAAACAGAAAAAAGGTAAAGATAATATAAAACCGTTTTGGGGCCATATCCACTTTATTGAAAAAGGGAATAAAATAATAAGTTGCCATTAACAATAGCCCGAAGCTCGCTAAGTAGTTGCGATGCTCAAAAACCATTTCAAGGGGCAATATTGTTGATTCGATGGCATGAGAAACAAAAAACCAGGATAAACCAAGAGCAATAATCGGTGCTTTTTTGCGGGTAAAGAAAATCAGGCTGGCAAGACTTACCAGCAACAAAGTACATAAAATGGTTTGCAGATTGAAAGCTCTGACAATTTGGAAGTCATCATGATAAAGACCCATATCAGCAAGCTGAGGGATAATGATTAATTTTAAATAAAATACCAGGGCATTGAGCTGCGTTAAAACTCTATCACCTAGCGTTATTCTTTTATCAGCGAATAAGGCCAAATAGGTGTCAAGATGATGCCAATAGTAGAATAGGGCGCCTAATAATAGCCCCAAGCATAAAATGAGGTGAAACCACTTCAGGTTTTTACTTTGTTTTGGGGTGCCATGAAATTTAAGGACGAAGTACTCTGCAATGAGCACATACCAAGGAAACAAAATGCCAGTTTCTTTACTCAATAGGGCTAGAGGAAAAAAGAATACATAGCTCAGAATGAGAATGCGTCCGCTGTAGGGCTTATGCGTCAATTGCTTTATTCTACCGCAGACATAGGTATTTAACCCAAGCAGGATAAACAAATGACACAATTGTGTCATGCGTTGTACAGGATAGAGCACGGTGCTGACCTGTAAAGGGTGTATTAACCAAAGCAAGGCCGTAAAAAAACCGATGATTTTTGCTTGGCGTTTTGCCTTGGGCATAAACAGCATCAGTAGATAAGCAAGGAACCCTATCGCAAATCCACACAGTACATGAATGACAAGATTCACCAGTTTGTAATAAAAAGGATTTAAACCAAAAAAGTAGTTATTTAAGGCGAAACTGGCTACAGAAATGGGCCTACCTAGCGGACCGGTATCGTTTTGTAAACAGATCTCAATAAATTGTTGCCAGGTAAAAGTACTTAGCTGAGCGGGTTCGATGGATTGTAAATCATCCAGAAGAAAAGGCCCGTACAGCCCTTGCCAATATATTAGAAAGACTAAGAAGACCGCTAAGATAATTGTTAAAGTGATGAATACTTTATATGAATGGCTGTTAGTTTTTTTCATCTTTCAATTAAAAGGGGGCGTTGTGCCCCCTTTATTACATCCTGTAGTAGTCTATCGGCATGAAGAAGGAGCGAATTGTGCCGTCGCCGGGGGGGTTGCTGAGCAAGTCCAACGTACGGCACCATTGGAAAAGGTAGGTGTTAAGACGATTGCGAAAGCTGCACCAGTTCCTAAGGCTGTTTGGTTGCCAGTAACAGTAATCACACCAGCTGCACCCACGGTCAAACCAGATACATATTGCGAAACGATACTGGTAACGCCCGCTAATGCATTGGTAGTTGGCATGCTGCCTCTGGCAATGCGAAATTCTGAAACGGCAGTTTTAGCATTGGAACCCACATTGATAAGTTCAGAAACGCGAGCGCGCACCATGTAATCGTTGTAAGCGGGGATAGCAATTGCCGCTAAGATACCGATAATGGCAACGACAATCATTAATTCGATTAATGTGAAACCTTTTTGTACCTGTTTAATATTCATAGCATCCTCCAAAAGAAAAGTAATTTAACTCGAATATATTACCGACATGATGCCGGTGCGAATTGTGTGGCACCTGTTGCTTTACAAGTCCAGCGAACGGCACTATTTGCATCTGATACACGAGCTCTGACCATGTAATCGTTATAAGCAGGAATCGCAATGGACGCTAATATGCCGATGATGGCAACTACTATCATCAATTTCTATTAACGTGAAACCTTACTGATTGGCTCTCGGATACATAATGCGCTACCTACGTTCCATGGTGATATTAATCATACTGCAGTATTCATGCCAATACATAATCTAAGCAAATAAATTACGTATAATCATATGCATACCAAGGTGGAGTGACTGTTCAGGTGATTTTTAATAACCAGGGAAGTACAAAAGTGGTCAGTTAATTGCCCATTTTGGTCAGTTTGGATATTTGTACAGGTTGGACTTGAGACCAAACGCTAACCGCCGTATACTTTTACACCTTTCTATGCCGAAGTAGCTCAGTCGGTAGAGCAACTGATTCGTAATCAGTAGGTCAGCGGTTCGATTCCGCTCTTCGGCACCAAACGCCTACCGTTTGCATTGCCAGCATAATAGGTTGGCATACTCACTAAAAGGTACCATACTTATTAGTGGTGCTAGCGCTTTCAAGCGGAATGAGTGTATGCCAAACAAGGCAAAATCGAAATCACAAGATCTAGAGTCCACAATAAGCGACCACGAGTCTGTTATTGGTGATTCATTAGATTTTGTCGATGCATCGGATTTTGATTCGGCTGCTTTGCAAGAACCTGAAAGCCAACCCCGCTATTCTCTTTTTGCTTTAAAAATAGTCGCTATCTATTTGGCAGCAGCAAGCCTTTTTGCCATTCTAGGGTCACAGACAGTGTTGGTAGGATTGTTTGGTGTGAG
>Ga0105045_10004961_pt1 | contig 11649 bp, 11 predicted proteins | sample MAT02_FD_78089 | JGI IMG/M metagenome (GOLD analysis project Ga0105045, IMG submission 78089) | Freshwater microbial communities from Lake Fryxell liftoff mats and glacier meltwater in Antarctica - MAT-02 (megahit assembly) | ecosystem: Environmental > Aquatic > Freshwater > Ice > Liftoff... | reverse complement strand
GTACTTGACAGTTTTGCGCAAAGTGGTTTTTCAGGCGCACCAGTTATTTCGCTTCAAAAAGGTTGGGCAGATGGCACTTGGCATCCGCCGGAGCAATTTCGACCGCCAAGAGTTCTTGGGGTAATTTGTGGCCACTATCGTTCTACCGATGAACGAGCTGACGGCGTGCATTCTGGCTTAAGTTATTTCGTGAGAGCGAATTCAATTCATACATGTCTAGCGTTGTTGAAGCAAACTTAGCAATCGTAGGGTAGGGTTCCACCCCACCATTCTTCCGCGCCACCCCCAACCGCCCCACCCACCCTCACCGTCGCATGGTGGGGTAAAACCCCACCCTACGAAAACCCCGCGTCGCCGCCCGCGTCGCGGTGCCATGACGAATATGGCCACTCCTTCGGATGGTCGACCAACCCGTGCTTTACGGGACTGATCCAGCAATACCGCAAGCAGGCCGCAAACGCCGCGATGCCACCATTTCGCGAACGTGGTCAGCACGCACAGATTGCCGGGCTGCGCATGGGGCGCGGGGCTGCCACGGTCAGCTTTGGGACCAACGGCAGTTCGCCCGTCAGCCGACCCGTGCGACAGAGCCGCAAGGGGCCCTGCCGCCAATTCAGTCGGTCGACGTGGCAGATCACTCGATCGACAGCGCCACGAACTGCGGATTACCACCTTTACGCACCAGCAGCAGGATCGACTTGCGCCCCGCCTCTTTCGCCTCACGGATCCGGTCTTCAAGATCCTGCAGCCGGACCACGCGGGTCTGCCCGGCCTCGGTGATCAGATCGCCTTCGGTCAGCCCCTTGGTAAAGGCCTCCGACGCCGGATCGACGTTCACCACCATCAACCCCTCGGTCGAATTATCAAGGCCAAGCTTGTCGCGAATCTCGTCGTCCAGCGGGACCAGCGTCAGGCCCAGCGTCTCCATCTCGCGCGGGGCTTCCGGGGCGGGGGTCGAGGCGGGGAAAGCTTTGGCTTCGGCCTCTTCGCGGCGGCCAAGGGTCACAGACAGGGTCTCGGTCGCGCCGGCACGCAACACGATCACCGGCACCGCCTCGCCGACCGGGGCATCCGCCACCCGGCGGGTCAGGTCGCCCGCATCGGACACGTCCTGCCCGGCAAACTGGGTGATGACATCTCTAGACAGGATCCCGGCCTCTTTGGCGGGACCGTCCGGCACATCGGTCACCAGCGCGCCCGCGGCATCAGCAAGACCCATCGCTTCGGCCACATCCGGGGTCACGTCCTGGATCCGCACCCCCAGCCAGCCGCGCCGGGTTTCGCCGAATTCCTTCAGCTGCGCCACCGTCTTCGACACCACGTTCGACGACATCGAGAACCCGATGCCGATCGACCCGCCATTCGGCGACAGGATCGCGGTGTTCACCCCGATCACCTGACCGTCCATGTTGAACAAGGGCCCGCCCGAGTTGCCTTGGTTGATCGCGGCATCGGTCTGGATGTAGTCGTCATAGGCGCCGGGGTTCAACTCGCGCCCCCGGGCCGAGACGATGCCCGCGCTGACCGAAAAGCCCTGTCCCAGCGGGTTGCCCATCGCCATGACCCAATCGCCGGCCCGCATCAGGTCGGAATTACCAAGGATCACGAACGGCAAGGGCGTATCACTTTCGACCTTCAGCAGCGCGATGTCGGTCTTGGGGTCGGTGCCGATCAGCACTGCCTTCAGCCGCTTGCCGCCGAAGAATTCGATCTCGATCTCGTCCGCGCCTTCGATCACATGGTTGTTGGTGACGATATAGCCGTCCTCGCTGATCACGAAGCCTGAACCAAGCGCGTCAGACCGCTGCGGGCCATTGTCACCGGGGGTGCCGAAATCCTCGAAGAAGTCTTCGAACGGGCTGCCCTTGGGCACCATCGGCATGCCGTCGACCGGGGCCGCGATCATCGCGCTGGTGGTGATGTTGACCACGGCTGGGCTGAATTTCTCCACCAGATCGGCAAAGCTTTCCGGCGCACCGAAGGCCTGGGCATGGCTGACCGGAGCCAGCGAAAGCCCAAGACCGAGGACCAGCGCCAAAAGCGTGCTGGACCGCAGCGCGGAACGGATGGTGGGGGTAAGGTCGGGCACGTTGAACACTCCTGTGCTTTGGACATGGCGGCGGACGCTGGGAGCGGACCCTGACGCCTCTCTCTCAGCAAAGAGTTAGTGAAAGACCCGCGCAAAGCAAACCCGCAAGTGCCGCCTCAAGGGGAAGTGAAGGGATTTGTCATTCAAGCAGCGCAACCATCAATCTGAATCAGACTGAAGGTCACCAAAGGCACTACATCCAGCCGCGCGCCAGCCAGACCAGAACCACGCCAGCGGCCAACGCGCCGAGGCCGATCAACCGCCGCTGGTCGATGCCCAAGCTGGCCAAAAGCCGCAGCGCATCTTCGATCCTGCGAGGGGCCAGTGCCAGCACCAGCCCCTCCACCGCCAGCACCAGACCCAGTGCCAGCACGACTTCGCTCATGGGGTGACGGGCACCGGGGCAGGGGCTGGAGCAGCAGTCGCCTTAGCCCCAAGTTCAGACCGCAGATAGTTGAAGAACTCGCTGTCGGGCTGCATTACGATCGACGAGTTTTCGCCCTTCAGGCTGACCTCATAGGCCGAGAGCGACCGGATGAAGGCAAAGAACTCCGGGTCGCGGCCATAGGCTTCGGCCAGAATGCGGTTTCGGTCCGCATCGGCCTCGCCGCGGATCACGTCGGCTTGCCGGCGCGCGTCCGAGGTCAGTTCGACCACTGTCCGGTCGGCCGAGGCCCGCACCTTTTGCGCCGCTTCACCGCCGCGCGCCTTTTCGTCGGCAGCGTCGCGTTCACGCTCGGCCCGCATCCGGGCAAAGGTCGCCTCAAGGTTCTGCTCGGGCAGGTCGGTGCGGGTCAGACGCACGTCGATCACGTCGATGCCCAAAGCCTCACCCTCGCGCGTGGCGATGGTCAGGATCTGGTTCATCAACTCGGTACGATCCACGCTGAGGACCTGTTCCTGCGTCGAGTTACCCAAGACTTCGGGGATCGCCTGCGACAGGATGTTGGACAAAAGCGCCTGCGCCCGTTCCTCGCCCGAGGTGCCGACCGACTGGCGGAACTTGACCAGATCGACGATGCGCCAGCGGGCGAACGCGTCCACCACCAGGCGGCGGTCGGACAGAAGCGTTACTTCGATCGGCCTAGTCTGCAGGCCAAGAATGCGGTCCTCATAGAAGACCACGTCCTGCAAAAACGGGATCTTGAAGCCCAGACCGGGGGTCTCCTTGACCTGGATCACCGCTCCGAGCTGCAAAACCAAGGCCTTCTTGCGTTCGTCAACGATAAAAATCGAAGACATTGCCAGCGCGGCCACAACCACCACAACGGGAATTATATACGTCGCGCGCATCAGTTGGTTCCTCCTGCCGTGCTGCCGGCACCTTGTGTCGCCGACGTCCGGCTAAGTTCGTTCAGGGGCAGGAAAGGCACCACGCCCTGCCCAGCTTCGCCACCCGAAACGCCGTCAAGGATGACCTTGTTCATGCCACCGAGCACCCGTTCCATGGTTTCGATATAAAGCCGCTTGCGGGTGATTTCCGGGGCATTGACATATTCCTCGTAAACCGAAACGAACCGCGCCGCCTCACCCTGGGCCGAGTTTACGGCCTGTGCGCGGTAGGCTTCGGCCTGTTCCAGAAGCATTGCCGCCTCACCGCGCGCGCCTGCGGTGGCCTTGTTGGCATAGGCGTCGGCCTCTTTTTCCAGCCGGTCGCGTTCCTGCCGCGCCGCCTGCACCGCGCGGAAGGCGTCGATCACCTCACGCGGGGGCTGTGCGACCTGCAGGTTGACACGGATCACCGTGATCCCGGCATTATAGCTGTCCAGCGTGGTCTGCACCGCGGTCCGCAAGTCAGAGGCGATCACGCCCCGGTCGCGGTTCAGGATCGGCGACAGTTCCGACCGGGCGATGATGTCGCGCATCGCACTTTCGCTGACCGCGCGGATGGTGTTTTCCGGATCGGCAAGGTTGAACAGGTATTTCTCGGGGTCCGAGATGTTCCACACCACCTGAAAGCCGATGTCGACGATGTTCTGGTCGCGGGTCAGCATCAGCCCGGATTCGATGGTACCGTCCTTGGTCGGGATCTCGGTCGTCCGCTCGCCGGTGACCTGAACCTTTTCGAAGCTGACCACCGGCCAGGGCGCGAAATTCAGACCGGGGTCGCCCACGCCTGCAGTTTCGCCCAGAAACAACTCGACCGAGCGTTCTTCCGGCCGCACAGTGTAAAACGACATGAAGGCCCAGACTGCTGCCAGCGCCAGAACGCCCAAAGCAATGCCCTGCGGCGTGAGGACCGGCCCAATGCCTTGACCACCATCCTGATCGCCGCCACCGCCGCCGTTGATGGCCCGGTCGCGCCCGCCCATCAGAACACGCAGTTGTTCCTGCCCGCGCTTCATCAGCTGATCGATCTCTGACCCCTGCTGCCCGCCCGGACCCGGCCGCGCACCGCGCCGACCTTCGTCGTCGTCAGGCCGTTTTCCGCCCCGGTCATCCCCGCCCGAGCCGCCACCGCCGCCCCAAGGGCCGCCACTACCTGCCATCGATCAAGACCTTTCGTTTTACATCTCTGCTGAGTTGGTCATATCCGGCGGAAAATCAAGCCACCAGAGCCCTGATTTCAGGCAATTCTGACCGGTTTTCGCATTGTCACCAGTTCTTCGGCCATGGTCGGATGCACCGCACAGGTCCGGTCAAAGTCATCTTTGGTTGCGCCCATCCGGATCGCGATGGCGGCAAGCTGGATCATTTCGCCCGCTTCCGGTGCGACGATATGGCAGCCAAGCACCTTGCGGGTCGCCTGCGAGACGATCAGTTTCATCAGCACCCGATCTTGCGTTCCGGCAAACGCCGACCGCATCGGTCGGAACGCGGTCGCGTAGACCTCGATCGGCTCTTGCTCCCTTGCGGCCTCCTCGCTCAGCCCGACCGAGCCCATTTCCGGCTGGGTAAACACCGCCGAGGCGACAAGTTCATGGTCAAAGGTCGTGGGTTTGCCGCCGAAGACCGTGTCGGCAAAGGAATGCCCCTCACGGATGGCGACCGGGGTCAAATTGATGCGGCCGGTCACGTCACCTACCGCGAAGATCGACGGCACCGCCGTCTGGCTGAAGCGGTCGACCACGACCTGCCCCTGTCGGCCAAGGCCCACGCCCAGCGCCTCCAGCCCCAGCCCTTCGACATTCGGATGGCGTCCGGTGGCATACATCACCAGATCGAATTCTTGTTCCGAGCCGTCGGTGGCCACCGCCTTGATGCCACCCGCGGCCCGCTCCAGCCGCATGACGTCGGTGCCGCAATGGATGTCGATGCCGCCCGCCTGCATTGCGTTGGCAACATGGCCGCGCGCTTCCTCGTCAAAGCCGCGCAGGATTTGCGCGCCACGGTAAAACTGACTGACCTTGACCCCCAAGCCGTTCAGGATACAGGCGAATTCTGACGCGATATAGCCACCGCCCACCACCAAAGCACGGCGGGGCAGGGTCTTCAGATGGAACATCTCGTTCGAGGTGACGGCAAGGTCCGATCCCGGAAAGTCCGGCACGAAGGGCCGCCCGCCGGTCGCGATCAGGATATGCCTGGCGCTGAATTCCTGCCCCGAGGCCAGCCGAACCCGGTGCGCATCGACCAGCGTCGCGCGGGCATCATGCACCGTCACGCCTGTGTTTTTCAGCGTGGTGCGATAGGCGCCCTCCAGCCGGTCAAGCTCGGTCTCCAGACGTTGGCGGAACATCGGCCAGTCAAAACGCCCGGCCTCGACCTGCCAGCCATAGGCGCGGGCTTCGTCGAAAATGCCGTGGAACCCCGAGGCAAAAACCATCAGCTTTTTTGGCACGCAGCCCCGGATGACGCAGGTGCCGCCCATGCGGCTTTCCTCGGCAAGGCCCACCTTTGCGCCCCATTCGCCTGCAGCGATCCGCGCAGCGCGCACCCCGCCCGAACCGCCACCGATGACGAAAAGATCATAGTCGAAGGTCATCATCTGTTCCGTTTGCTGCTGCGTTGCACCAAGGTCTAGTCGCCCGACCGCCCCGACGAAAGGCCGTCTGGTGCGTTTGGGGTCACCATCCGGTGACCACGCTGCTCAATCCAGATCGGCGAAAATGTTGGTGCCCAGTGCGGGATCGACAGAGCCATCCTCGATCCGGCCCGAAGTGATGTCGCGCACCGTCACCCGCCCATCGGCGTGGCCGATCACCACCACGTCGCAGATATCGACGAACAGCCCGTTCTCCACCACGCCGGGGATCTGGTTCAGGACCAGCGCCAGTTGCCGCGGGTTGCCGATCCGCTGCAGGTTCAGGTCCAGTATATGGTGCCCCTCGTCCGTGACCAGCGCCCTTTCCTGCACCATGCGCATCGCGACATCGCGGCTAAGAACATCAAGGCTGTAAAGCGTCTCCTCGATCAGCGCCTTGGTGGTCTGCCAGCCAAAGCGGACCACTTCGACCGGCAGCGGAAAGGCGCCAAGCTGGGCGACTTCCTTGGCCGCATCGGCGATCACGATCATCCGGTCGCTGGCGGTCGCGACGATCTTTTCCTGCAGCAGCGCCGCCCCGCCGCCCTTGATCAGGTGCAGGTTGGCGTCAAACTCATCCGCGCCGTCGATGGTCAGGTCCAGCCATTTCACATCGTCAAGGCCGACCATCTTCAGGCCCAGCTCCTGACCCAGCGCCGCCGTGCGGGCAGAGGTCGCGACACAGGTGACCGCCAACCCCTCCTCTCGCACCCGTTCGGCCAGACAGCGCACCATCCAGGCCGCCGTCGACCCGGTGCCAAGGCCCAGCTTCATGCCCGGTTGGACAAAATCCACCGACCGGCGGGCGGCGACATATTTGGCTCGGTCAATCGGCGACAGATCATCGGCCATGGCGGCATCCCCCAACTTTGCCCCACTGGCATATCGCAAAGTCCGGCAAAGCGCCATGCGGATTTGGCTGGAAGATGGCGCAAGGACCGGCGCTTTGTGCCCGCCTCAGGTCGCCTCATCCGTCCGCGCGGCGGCCAGCCGCACCTCGCCGATCTGCAGTGCGCCGTCGCCATCGGCGTCCAGCGTGATCAGGGCGCGCAGGACGTCGGCCTCGGCCTCACCCAAGGCGCGCAGTGCGGCGGCCTGTCCTTGTGCCCGCAATTCTTCTGCGTCGATCCGGTCGCTGCCGTCGCGGTCGGCGGCTTTGAACTGCCGCTCCAGCTTGCCGCGCCTCGAGGCACTCGCGGCGCGCTGGCTGACCTCCAGTTCCGCCCGGTCCACGGTGCCATCACCGTCCAGATCCATCGCCAGAAACCGCCGCAGCTCCGAGGCCCGCGCCGCCGCCCGTTCCAGGGCAATGTGTTCCTCAATCCCCTCGGCGCGCAGATTGCCCGCGACGCCAAACCCGGCGATCAGGTCAATCACCATTTCGGCAAAGCGGTTGGGGTCGTCGCCCATCGCCGCACCCAAGCCATCGTCATCTGCCCGCGCTTGGGCAAGCGCCAGCAGCAGCACCATCAGCGTCGCGACGATCTTGACCATACCAACCTCCGGTTTGCAGCACTCTGCGCCAGACAAGGTTGACAGCTTGTTAACCACCAAGCGCCGAAGGCCGACAGGGGGTCGCTTTTCGGCCAGCGCCGGGGCAATAGTTGCGCAAGGTTTGTGGCCAAGCCAAACAGGGTCCTTATGTATACGCTGCACTATGCCCCCGACAATGCCTCGCTGATCATCCGGCTGGTTCTGGACGGGGCAGGCATCCCCTACCGTACTGCCTTGGTGAACCGCGCCAGCCGGCAGCAGGATGGTGCCGCCTACCGGGCGTTGAACCCCAGCGGGCTGATCCCGGTGCTGGAAACGCCGCAGGGCGCGATTGCCGAAACCGGGGCGATCCTTCTGTGGCTGACCGACATCCACAAGCTTGGCCCCGCACCAGCTGACCCCGACCGGCGGGACTTTCTGCAATGGATGTTCTTTCTGTCCAACACCGCCCATGCCGACCTGCGGCAGATCTTCTACCCGCACCAATATGCCCCCGCTGAGGCCCATGCCGGGCACCATGAGATCATTGCCGCCCGGATGCTTTGCCACTTCGGCCTCTTGGACGCCGCCGCCCGCCAGCACCCTGCGCTTTTCGCCCCCGCCAAACCGCTGGGTGCCTACACGCTTGCCCTGACGCGCTGGGCCGCCCTTTACCCCGTGCATGCCCCGCGCTGGATGGACCTTGCCGCCTTCCCGGCACTTGCGGCCCTGGCCCGGGCGCAGGAAGCGCGCGTCGAGACCCCGGTGATCGCCCGGGCCGAGGGCCTTGGGGCCCACCCCTTTACCCGACCCGAACAACCTAACCCACCCGAAGGAGCCGTCCTGTGACCCTGACACTGTACCATATCCCCGACTGGGCCTCGTCGATCATCCATCTGGCGCTGGAGGAGATCGGCGCGCCCTACCAGATCGTCCCGCTGGACTACGACGCGGGCGACCTTTCTACCCCCGCCTTTCGCGCCATCAACCCTTTGGGCCTGATCCCGGCGATGGACACTCCCGACGGCCCGATGTTCGAGACCGCTGCCATCCTGTTGTGGCTGAACGAATGCTATGGTGGCCTTGGCCCAAGACAGGGAGAGCCTGACCGGGCGGCTTTTCTGTCCTGGCTGACCTTCGTCTCGAACGGCCCGCATGTCACGTCGATGGCGATGATCCATCCCGAATATGCTGCGGGTGAGGCTGCTGCGGAAGAGGTCTTGCGGCTGGCTTTCGAGGCGTTGAACCAACAGGCGGCGCATCTGGAAACCCTGATTACAACGAAGGCTCCGGTGTGGCTTTCGACCCACACCCCGGGCGCGCTTGGCTATTACCTTGGCATCGTCCTGCGCTGGGCAATCTACATGCCCCACGATTCGACCTTGCGCTTTTCGCTGGCCCCATTCCCCGCCCTGCAGGCCGTCCTCGCCGCGCATGAGTCCTTCCCGGCGGCCCTGCGCGTGGCCGAAGCCGACGGCCTTGGCCCCACCCCTTTTACCGCGCCTGTCGTTGCCTGAAAGGTCTTTTCATGCTGACTCTGCACCACGCCCCCGACTTTGCCTCGACCATCATCCGCCTGGCGCTGGAGGAGATGGAACTTCCCCACACCCTGGCCCTGGTCGATTTCGACGGCGGCACCTTGGCCACGCCCGAATATCGCCGGATCAACCCGATCGGTCTGATCCCGGCGCTGGAAACCGACACCGGCCCGATGTTCGAGACCGCCGCGATCCTTTTGTGGCTGGTGGACCGGACCGGCAGACTTGGCCCCGGCGTGACCGACCCCGACCGTGGGGCGTTCCTGTCCTGGCTTTTCTTCACCTCGAACGCGCTGCATACCGCGTCGCTGGCGATGTTCTACCCGCACCGCCCGGCCGGTGAGGCCAACACCGACGCCGCCCGCGCCGCCGCGCATGATCAGGTCATGGCGCGCCTCAGCCTGATCGATTCGATGATCGCCACACAAGCGCCGCGCTGGCTGTCGGCGGATCAGCCCGGAGTGCTGGGTTATTACATCGGTGTACTGATCCGCTGGCTGACCTCGCTGCCGCCGGAACCCTACCGGATCGACCTTGCGGCGTTTCCGCACCTGCGCGCCGTTCTGGCAGCCCATGAAGCCCGCCCCGCCGCCCAGCGCGTGGCCGCGGATGAGGGACTTGGGTCCCACCCCTTCACCAAGGCGAATTCCTGATGTTCCTTTCCGTCTTCGACATGTTCAAGGTCGGCATCGGCCCCTCGTCCAGCCACACGATGGGCCCGATGGTCGCTGCCGCGCGATTTCTTGACACGCTTCGCGCCTCGCCCTTCCATTTCCACGGGCTGCGGGCGTCCCTGCACGGCTCGCTGGCCTATACCGGGGTCGGCCATGCCACCGACCGGGCGACGGTGCTTGGGCTCGCGGGGTTCGAGCCTGCCACCTATGACGCGGTCAAGGCCGATGCGGCGCTGGCCCGGATCAAGGAGACCAGGGTGATCGACGCCCCCGGCCTTGGCGCGCTGGCCTTCGATCCGGCCAAGGACCTCATCTTCGACTACGGCCCGGCGCTGCCCGGTCATGCCAACGGCATGATCCTGAAAGCCACCGACGCGCAGGGCGACGTGATCCTGCAGGAAACCTACTACTCCATCGGCGGCGGTTTCGTGCTGACCGATGCCGAACTGAATGACGCGGGCGGTGCCAGATCACGCGCCCGCGCCGATGTGCCGTATCCGTTCGAGACCGCTGCCGAAATGCTTGAAATGGCCGGGAAATCCGGCCTGAGCATCGCACAGATGAAACGCACCAACGAGCTGAAATTCCGCACCGCTGCCGAGTTGGATGCCGGAATGAACCGGCTTTGGCAGGTGATGAACGACTGCATCAGCCGCGGGATGCTGGGCACCGGCATCCTGCCCGGCGGCCTGAAAGTCCGCAGGCGGGCCAAGGGCATCCATGACGCATTGATCGCCGAACGCGGGCTGAACCTGACCGCGCCGCACACGATCAACGACTGGATGTCGCTTTACGCAATGGCGGTGAACGAGGAAAACGCCGCCGGGGGTCAAGTGGTCACCGCGCCGACCAATGGGGCTGCAGGGGTGGTGCCTGCCGTCATCCGCTACTACCTTGACCACGTCCCCGGAGCGTCCAGGTCGAAGGTCGGAGACTTCCTTCTCACCGCCGCGGCCATCGGCGGGCTTTGCAAGCACAACGCCAGCATTTCCGGCGCGGAATGCGGCTGTCAGGCCGAGGTCGGGTCCGCCGCCGCGATGGGGGCAGCGGGTTTGGCCGCCGTCTTGGGTGGAACGCCGGAACAGGTTGAAAACGCCGCCGAAATCGCGCTGGAGCACCACCTTGGCATGACCTGCGACCCGGTCATGGGTCTGGTCCAGGTGCCCTGTATCGAACGCAACGGCCTGGGTGCGATCAAGGCCGTCTCTGCCGCCAGCCTTGCCCTGCGCGGCGATGGCCAGCACCTTGTCAGCCTGGACGCCTGCATCGAAACCATGCGCCAGACCGGCCAGGACATGCACGAGAAATACAAGGAAACCAGCCTTGGCGGCCTTGCGGTCAACGTCCCGAACTGCTGATCCGCAAGCAGCCCCCGGCGGGAGTATCTGTTCCAAGCGGAAGCCCGAAGTTCCTCTTGGCCGAAATATTCCCGGGGGTTTTGGGTGGAACCGCCATCGTCCGAGCCGGTTGCGCGCCCGCGCAGAGGCGAGACAAAAGGAATGCGCGGCACGCGCTCGATTTGCAAACCGCCCGAGGGCGCAATGTCGCTTTCGGGCTGGCACGACTTTGGTCCCAAGGCTAGGCAAGCCCATGGCCAAGGACACCACCCTGCAGGGCATCCTTCTGATGCTTGCCTTCTGTGCCTTGGCACCGCTTCTGGACGTGGCCGCCAAACTGGCCGCCGAAGATGGCGTGCCGGTCGGCCAGATCACCGCCGCGCGCTTTGTGGTGCAGACCGCGCTCATGCTGCCCGTCGTCCTTGTAATGCGGCTTGCCGTCCGCCTGTCTCCCCGGGCGCTGGCCTTTGCCACCCTGCGGGCCCTTCTTCTGATGGTGTCGACCTATGCCTTCGTTTCCGGGATCGAGGTGATGCCAATCGCCGACGCGCTGGCCATCGTCTTTGTCGAGCCC
>Ga0105045_10004957_pt1 | contig 11650 bp, 7 predicted proteins | sample MAT02_FD_78089 | JGI IMG/M metagenome (GOLD analysis project Ga0105045, IMG submission 78089) | Freshwater microbial communities from Lake Fryxell liftoff mats and glacier meltwater in Antarctica - MAT-02 (megahit assembly) | ecosystem: Environmental > Aquatic > Freshwater > Ice > Liftoff... | reverse complement strand
TGCCCGGCGGAAGCGCGCTCGATGAGAAGGTGAGCCGCCAGAGCGAGCAGGCAATCAAGGAAGCAGACGCGCTGATCCTGGTCACCGATGTGACCATGGGGATCACCGACGAGGACGCCAAGATCGCCGAACTGCTGCGCCGGACCAACCGGCCCGTGTTCGTCATGGCCAACAAGGTCGATGATCCCAGCCGTGAAGCTGCCATGTGGGAGCTCCTCGGCCTCGGGCTCGGAAGCCCTTGGCCAGTGAGCGCGCTGCACGGCCTCGGCACAGGCGACCTGCTCGACGCCCTCGTCGAGGCGCTGCCCACATCGCTCCAGGTCGACCCCGAACCGGTGGAGGCCGATCCGGACCGGGTGTTCTCGGTGGCGCTCGTGGGTCGTCCCAACGTGGGGAAGTCCACGCTCTTCAACCGGCTCATCGGCGAGGACCGTTCCGTGGTGCACGACATGCCTGGCACCACCCGAGACGCGATCGACACCATCGTGAACACGCCCGATGGCCCCATCAAGTTCGTCGATACGGCGGGCATGCGCCGCAAGTCGCGTATCGACGAGAGCACCGAATACTTCTCGTTCGTTCGTGCCCTCCAAGCGGTCGACTCATCGGACGTGGCGCTGCTGGTCATCGATGCCACCGAAGGCGTGACCCACCAAGACCAGCGCCTCGCCGAGCGCATCGACGCCGCTGGCTGCCCCATCGTGATCTTGTTGAACAAGTGGGAGATGCTCGGTACCGAGGCCAAGACAGCCGTGACCTACGACGTGGGGCAGAAGCTGGCGTTCCTGGGCGACAGCGAAGTCATCCGCATCTCCGCGCTCACCGGGCGCAACGTCCACCGGCTCCTGCCCACCTTGTCCGAGACCATCGAGGGCTACCACAAGCGGGTACCAACTCGCCGGGTGAACGACGTCATCTTCGCCGCCCAGTCCTCGCAGCCGGCTCCGCACGGTGGTCGCATCCTCTACGCCACCCAGGGCGCCACCGATCCGCCGACGTTCACCCTGTTCGCGAACAAGGAGCTCCCGGCCACCTATCTTCGCTACATCGAGCGTCGTCTCCGCGAGGAGTTCGACCTCGGAGCGACGCCCATCAAGTTGCGGGTGCGACAACGATCCAACTGATCGGGAGCGGACCAACCCATGGATGAACCGGTGGAGCCAGTCGACCGCGTCGCAGGGAGAGGCCTGACCTCGGCCGACGTGGCGGAGCGGCGCGCCAAGGGCCAGGTCAACGCTGTCGAGGAGAAGACCTCCCGCACGATCACCGAGATCGTCCGGGCCAACGTCTTCTCCCGGTTCAACGCCATGCTCGCGTTATTGGCCGTGGCCGTGCTGGCGACGGGACGATATGGCGACGCGCTGTTCGCCATCGTTCTGGTGGTCAACGCCATCATCGGTATCGGCCAAGAGATCCGTGCGAAGCGAACCCTCGATCGCCTCGCCGTGCTCAACGCTCCAACCTCGCTCGTGGTTCGTGATGGCCATGAGGAGCAAGTACCCATCGGGGAGATCGTGCTCGACGAGCTGATCGTTTTGCGCGCTGGCGATCAAGTGCCAGCCGATGGCGTGGTCATCGATGACACCGGCCTCGAGATCAACGAATCGGCCCTCACCGGTGAGTCCGACGCCGTGGCCAAGGACGCAGGCGACCGGGTGATGTCGGGAACGATCGTGATCGCAGGACGGGGGAGCTTCAAGGCTGATGCGGTTGGCGCCGATGCCTACGCGCGGCGCCTGGCGGCTGAGGTCAAGGTGTTCACGCGAACCGTCAGCGAGATCGAGCGCTCCGTCGACTTCCTCCTGCGGGCGGTCACCTGGATCATCGTGGGGGTCACGCCCCTCCTGTTGTGGTCCCAGTTCCGGACCGACGAGACGGGGGATTGGCGAGAGCCCGTCACCGGTACCGTCGCGGCGCTGGTGGGGATGATCCCCGAAGGGCTGGTGCTGCTCACCAGCGTCGCATTCCTGCTGGCGGCACTGGCCCTTACCCGCCGCCAGGTTCTGGTGCAGGAGCTTCCCGCCGTCGAGGGTCTGGCGCGCGTCGATGTGGTCTGTCTCGACAAGACCGGCACCTTGACCGTCGGCGACATCGTGTTCGACTCCATCGAGGAGATCCAGGGCGGCGAGGTCGACCACCAGACCATCTCCGAAGCCATCGCTGCACTGGCCGACACCGATGACGCCAACGCCAGCCTGTCGGCCCTGGGTGCCGCCTTCGCGCCTTCTGCCGGCTGGGTTCGCGACGGCGAGGTCCCGTTCTCTTCGGCGCGCAAGTGGAGCGCGGCGTCGTTCGGCGATCGGGGCACCTGGTTCCTGGGCGCGCCCGAGATGCTCCTCGAGGCCGACGACGCCGTCCACGAACGCGTGAGGGAGCTGGCCTCGCTCGGACGACGCGTACTGCTGGTGCAGTACGCCGCTGCGCCCCTCCCACGCCACGAGGGCACATCCACCGTCGATCTGCCCAGCGGGCGACGATCCGTTGCGCTGTGCATGTTGGCCGAACAGGTTCGCCCCGACGCGGCCGAGACGCTGCGGTACTTCGCCGAACAAGGCGTCAGCATCAAGGTGATCTCGGGCGACAACCCGGCCACCGTGGGCGCCATCGCCGCGGAGGTGGGCCTCGACGTCGGGACGCCCGTCGACGCTCGGACCCTGGGCGAAACTCCTGAGGATGTGGCCGAAGCCGTGGCCACCTCGTCGGTGTTCGGACGAGTGAGCCCGCGCCAAAAGCAAGCGATGGTCAAGGCCCTCCAGGCCCAAGGTCATACCGTGGCCATGACCGGCGACGGCGTCAACGACGCCCTCGCCCTCAAGGACGCTGATATCGGCGTGGCCATGGGCAACGGCGCCCCCGCAACTCGGGCGGTGGCCCAACTCGTGCTCCTCGACGGCCGGTTCTCGCGCCTGCCCACCGTGCTCGGCGAAGGTCGCCGGGTCATCGCCAACATCGAGCGGGTGGCCCAGTTGTTCGTCGCCAAGAACGCCTATGCCTTCGTTTTGATCCTCCTGGTAGGCATCGCCGGGCTGCCGTACCCGTTCCGGCCACGACACTTCACGTTGATCAGCTCGATCACGATCGGGATCCCCGCGTTCGTCCTTGCGCTCGGGCCCAACCTGACGCGCTACCGGCCGGGGTTCTTGCGGCGGGTGCTGGTCTTTGCCGTTCCCGCGGGCGTCATCAACGCCCTCACCATTTTCTCGGCCTATCTCCTCGCGGCTATCGAAGACGTGGGGCTGGCCGAGCGTCAGACCGCTGCCACCGTTGCTGCGCTCGTGGTCTCGTTGTGGATCCTTGCCGTGCTCGCCCGGCCCTACGCACCGTGGAAGCTCGCCTTGCTGGCCTCCATGGCGGGCATCGCCGTGGCCGCCATCGCCATCCCCCCCGTACGCGACCTGTTCGAACTGTCCATCCCGGCGGCCCTGTTGCCGCGAGCTCTCGCTATCGGAGCGGCGGGCGCCCTCGGCGTGGAACTTGTGGCGCGCGCCGCTCCCCGGTGGGCTGAGCCCCGCCAGAAGTAGCATCTGGCTCCCATGGATCATCCCCTTTTGCTCGCAGTGGCGGCCGCTTCTGCCATCGCCGCGGGGGTCTGGGCGCGCTCGGCGCTACGGCTACGTAAGGTCGGCCGAAGAGCGGAGCGAGAGTTCGGACGGGAGTCCGACGTCGCCACCGTTGCCCGCTCCGCGTTCCGCAAGGACGTCCATTCGACCGTCCTGTACTCGGTCCTCACCGTGGCGAGCGCTGGCGGGGCGCTCCTTGCCGATGGGGCAGTCTGGCTGCTGGGCCTGGTGCTCATCCCCGTTGCCGTTTCCGTGGTCTACGGGCGCGACTTCGTCCGAGATTCCCGCCTGGCCGAGAGCCGCTTCGAGATCGAGCGCCGTGCCGAAGAAGTGCTGTCGCAGGAAGACCTGGCGCCGCGGCGGTGGGCCGAGCGCCTGGCACCCGAAGCGCTGCCCGACATCGCTGGCTTCGAGGTTGGACGGGTGTACCAGGCCGGCACCGGGATGATGGCCGGCGACTTCTACGACGTGTTCCGCGTGGCCCCCGCGCGGGTGGTGGCGGTCATCGGCGACGTCACCGGTCACGGCATTGAGCCATCGATCACCGCATTCCAAGCGAAGTACCTCCTGCGGGTGTTCCTTCGCCAGTTCCGCGACCCAGCCCAGGCGCTCGAAGAACTGAACGGCCAGCTGTCCGCACTCGACCGCGGCGAAGAGATGATCTCGCTGTGCGTCGTGGTGTTCGACACCGACGCCGGTACAATCCGCTACGCGTCGGCCGGCCACCCTGCGGTGTGGCTGTGGCACGACAAAGATGTGCGTCCCCTGCGCTCCACGGGGCCGCTCCTCATGCTCGATCCGTCGTCCACCTTCCACTCACGGGAGATGCGCCTCGACACCGGCGACCTCGTCCTGCTCTACACCGATGGCCTGTCCGAAGCTCGAGCGGGCGACCAGCTGTTCGGAGAAGATCGCATCGCCAACACCATCCGACGTGACCCTGGCGCCGATGCCGATGTGTTGGTGAAATCGCTGCTCGAAGCGGCGCAGGACTTCGCCCGAGAACCCATCACCGATGACATCGCGATCCTGGCCGTACGCAGGCAGTAGCCACAGAGCGCCCGGCCGACCGTGAAGCTCGCCGCCGGTAGCATCCGAGCGTGACCGAAGACGCCCCCTCCACCTCGCCCATCGATGCTGGGCCCGTGGATCCCACCGACAGCCAACGGGTCGCCGCGGCTGCTGAGCGAGCGCTTGCGGGCAACCTTGCCAAGGTGGGCGACAAGCTCGCCCAGCAGGGGAAGCTCTTCGTGCGCGATCGGCTCGACCTGCTGCTCGATGCCGATTCGTTTGTCGAAGACGCCCTCCTGGCCAACACCTCAGCCACAGACCTCCCAGCCGACGGTGTGGTCACCGGTGTGGGCCAGATCGATGGTCGGTCTGTCGTGGTCGTCGCCAACGACCCCACGGTCAAAGCAGGATCGTGGGGTGCCCGAACCGTCGAGAAGATGATCAGGGCCTCGGAGTACGCACTGCGCCACGAGATGCCCATCTTCTGGCTCGTCGATTCTGCGGGTGCGCGCATCACCGATCAGGTCCAGCTCTTCCCTGGGCGTAGAGGCGCAGGTCGGATCTTCTACAACCAGGTGAAGCTCTCTGGGCGCGTACCGCAGATCTGCTGCCTCTTTGGCCCTTCGGCGGCCGGCGGCGCGTACATCCCGAGCTTTTGCGACATCGTCATCATGGTCGAGGGCAACGCCTCGATGTACCTCGGTTCTCCCCGTATGGCAGAGATGGTCATCGGCGAGAAGGCGACCCTCGAAGAGACGGGTGGCGCCCGCATGCACGCGACCATCTCGGGCTGTGGCGACAACCTGGCCGCCGACGACGAGGACGCGATCGACCAGGCGCGCGCTTGGTTCACCTACTTCCCGACCACTTGGCGAGACGAGCCTCCCCGGTACCAGCCCGCCGCTCCATCTGCGCCTCTTCACGCAGACTCGATCCCAGCCGACGAGAAGGCTGCCTATGACGTCCACCTGGTCATCGATGGCATCGCCGACGCCGAGAGCTTCTTCGAGATCAAGCCCCTCTTCGCACCCGAAATGGTGTGTGGTCTTGGGCTCGTCGACGGCAAGCCGGTGGGCTTCGTGGCCAACAACCCGATGATCAAGGGTGGCGTGCTGTTCACCGACACGGCCGACAAGGCGGCCCGCTTCGTCTGGTGCTGCGACGCATTCAACATCCCGCTGGTGTTCTTGGCGGATGTACCCGGTTTCATGATCGGCACCCAGGTGGAGCGCGAGGGGATCATCCGCCACGGGGCGAAGATGGTCACGGCCATCTCGGAGGCAACCGTTGCGAAGCTCTGCGTGGTCCTGCGCAAGGCCTACGGCGCCGGCCTCTACGCCATGGCCGGCCCCGCGTTCGAACCCGAGGCGACCATCGCTCTTCCGACGGCGAAGATCGCCGTGATGGGCCCCGAGGCCGCCGTGAACGCCGTCTTCGCCAACAAGATCGCCGCCATCGAGGACCCGGTCGAGGCCGAGGCGTTCGTGGCCGAGCAGCGCAGGATCTACGAGCAAGACGTCGATATCTTGCGCCTTGCGTCCGAGCTGGTCATCGACGCCATCGTCGAGCCACAGCACCTGCGCGCCGAGATCATCCGCCGGTTCGAACGAGCACAGGGCAAGGACCGCCACTTCTCCGATCGTCGCCATGGGGTTCCCCCGGTATGACCATCCCAGCCGGGCTGCCCACCGAGGTACACCTACGCGAGGTCGGACCACGAGACGGACTCCAACCCGAGGCCCCGGTCGCCGTCGCCGACCGGATACGTCTGGTCCAAGCGCTCATCGCGGCCGGCGTCCGACATCTCGAGGTCGGTGCTTTCGTCTCGCCGAAGGCAGTACCCGCCATGGCCGGCTCCGACGAGGTCCTGGCCGCAATCGATCCGAAGCCGGGGCTCATCCGCACCGCGCTGGTGCCCAACCTCCGAGGGGCCGAACTGGCCCTGGCTGCCAGCGCCGATGAACTCACGGTCACCATCTCGGCGTCAGAGGCCTACAACGAGCGCAACGTGAAGATGAGTACGGCTGGCTCCGAGGCCGTCATCGCCGGCATCGTCGCCCGGTCGAGGCCACAGGCGGTGCCGGTCGACGCCGTGATCTCGTGTGCCTTCGGGTCGCCCTACGAAGGCGACATCGCCCCAGTCGCCGTGGCCGACCTCGCGGTTCGGCTCCTGGGGGCAGGCGTCGACGCCGTCACCTACGCCGACACCACCGGCATGGCCACGCCCCGCCGCATCCACGAGGTGCTCGACGCGGTGGAGGCCGCCAGCGTGGCAACCGAGGCCGTAGGGCTCCACCTCCACGACACCCGGGGAACCGCCCTGGTCAACGTCTACGCCGCCCTTCAACGCGGGGTGCGACGGTTCGACACGTCGGTCGGGGGTCTGGGCGGGTCACCGTTCGCACACGGAGCAGGGGGAAACCTGGCAACGGAGACGCTCGTGGCGGTGCTCGATGATCTCGGCATCGCCACTGGCATCGACGTCGAAGCGCTCATCGAGGCTGCGCTCCTGGCCGAGTCGCTCATCGGCCGACCGGTCCCAAGCGGTGTCGCTCACCATGGCCCCCGACGGCGGCGAGTTCCGGCCGGTTACTGAGGGTTCAGTTGAGCGGGGGCGGGGGCGGAAGCTCCGCAGCCACGGCATCAACGAAAGCTTCTGCGTCCCATGCCGGAGCTGGCCCTTCGGGCGGTGCCGCGAAAGCGGAGCGCACCGCAGCCGCAGCTGCGCCGGGATCATCGATCGACACCAGCTGCGCTGTCCCTGCGGCCCGGAGCCCGCGGAGGCGGAGGCGGTCGTACTCGTCGCGCGCCAAACCCACGGCCGGTACCCCCGCGGCGGCGGCCAGAACGCTGAGGTGGAACCGCGACCCGATGGTGATCGACGCCCCCGCCACGAGCGCCACGGCCGCCCCGGGGCCGAGGGTGTCATCCCACGGCACCAAGGTGGCGCCCGCCCAGGGGTCGTCGAGCACCTGGTGATCATCAGCCGCTGGGTCACCGGTGCAATGGGCCAAGAAGATCAGCGCCGTGTGCTCGGGCAGTGCCTCCACCGCAGCTCGCACGGTGGCGAGGTGCTGCTGATCGGGTGTTCCACCGCGAACGCTGATGACCGCGTAGGCGCGGTCGCCAGGCACGTTGCGCTCGGCCAGCCACGAGGCGCAGCGAGCGATGTCGACGGCGAGCGGCGGGAAGGCTGCGGTCGCCGGGTCGGGGATCACGAGTGGCTCCACCGCTCGGCCGATCCGCCGCGCGGCATCGGCCGACCCTCGGTCGCGCACGGTCACGCGCTCCGCGTCGTTCAAGAGTTGGGCGAGGGCGGCATGGTCTCGACGCAGCTCGATCGGGCCGATCGAAGGCCCTTCGATGAACACCGGAAGGCCGAATGCCCGAGCGATGAGCGCCTCGACCGCGTAGACCATGAGCGCCTCTTCCGCGTACCGACTGGCCAACCCTCCGCCGGGAGCCAGGATCAAGGCCGAGGCATGTGCGAACGGTTCGAGGGCGTGAGCCACCGCGGGATCTTCGGGATGGTCGCCCTTGGCCATGAGCCGCGCTTGGGCGACGAGGTCGCGGGAGCGGCGACCCGGCTCGGTGCGCCTGCTGGTGGTGGCGGCCACCGAAACAGGGCTGGTGACGACCTCGCAGCCGAAGCGCTCGGCGATCCCGTCAGTGGGATAGGCCAGCAATTGGGGCACAGCGTCGGGCGCGTAACGAGCGAAGGCGGCCAGGACCTGCTGGGTGATGAGGTCGTCGCCAAGATGAGGCGTTGGAGAGATCCCGGTGGAGATCAGGATGCGGCGACCCCGAACATGGCGTAGCGAGATCGACGCTGCGGCATCGTGCCAGGCCACACCGTCTTGCACCATGGCGACCGAAAGTCGGACGCCATCGACGGGAACTCCAGGGGGAATCGGGAGGCGGACCAGCGTCTCCTGGCCAGAGGCCAAGGGGCCAGGCAACGGCTCGCGGAGCTCGGCCCCCACCTGTCTGCCGTTCGCGTCGAAGAATCGGCCGCCCACCACGGCCGGCGGATCGTCGGCCAGCCGCCACGGTCGACCGGTGAGGTTGGTCACGCCCACGGTGAGCACGGCGCTGCGCTCGGCCACCATGACCAGCGGCTGATGCGCAAGTACGCGCACCCGTGTGTCGCCCTGGGTCGGGGAAGGGGCCCGGCGGTCGAGGGCGCGCACCACCGGCTCGATCGGCGTCGCCGGTCCGGGTACGGGGGCCTTTGATCGCCGGGCCTGCAAGACGTGATCGACCACGGCACGATCGACCGGGGGAAGGGGCGCGGTCCGCAACGGGGAGCGCAGGAGTTCGGGCAGGTAGTACGTCGTGCTCACGGACCAGCCACGGTCGGTCCGGAGTGATGGGTTGGCGCGCTCGTAGGCGTGGGCCTTGGCCTCCCGAGCGGCGCGATCGTGGCAGACGAGGTCGAGGTGGTAGAGCGCCTCGTCCCAGAATCGCGCCGCACCAGCGACCTGGGCGGTCTCGTGGGCCCCCGTCGGGAACACGGCAATGCCGGGCAAGTTGCGGATCAAGCGCAGTGCCGGGTCGGGCCACCAGGGCGCTTGGTCGAGGATCTGGCAGTCCTCGCCCCAGAGCCATCGGTACTGGACGTAGGCGTGGGTGATCCCTTCATCCCAGCCTGGCGTTGCGAGCTTGCGCACCAGCGCGTCGCTGACAAGGTCATCGCCATCGAGGCGCAGCACCCAATCTCCGGTGGCCAAGGTGTGCAGCCACGCCAGGTTGGCCTCGAGCGGCGGCACGAACTCGGCCCGGACGACGCGGTCTGCGACGGCCTGAAGGCCGCCCAGGTCGCGGGCGGGCACGCGCTCATCGACGGCGACCACGATCTCGTGGGCGATGGAACGCACCCGTGCCAGCGACGCGGCCACCATCTGGACGGGTTCGTTGGTGAACATCACGACGGAGAGGCGGGGGAGCGGTGGCACGACGCGACGAGGGTACCCGGCGTCGCCTTGCCCCAAGACCCGTCCTCCGACGAGTGTGTCCCCTGTGCCGTGGTGCGAGACGTGTGACCGCTTCTACAACCCAGGTTCCGTCGCACCCGACGGAACCTGCGTGAACTGTGGACGGTTCCTGGGCGACCAAGGTGATCTCGACGAGCCCTCGAGCAAGCCGCCCTGGCACTTCTGGATCTTGGTGGCGGCCCTGGTGGCCTACCTCGGATGGCGCCTCGTCGAGGTCGTGATCTGGCTCGTGACGGGAAACTGGCCGAGCTGAAACCCCGAAATCGGTGAGGTGCAGATCCGCTCGCCCCGATCTGGTGCGTCAGCGCACCGGCCTACGCTTCGGCGATGCCTGACTCGGAGCCGTGGTGGAAGTCAACTGTCGTGTATCAGGTGTATCCGCGAAGCTTTGCGGACTCCGACGGCGATGGCATCGGAGATCTGCCGGGGATCATCGACAAGCTCGACCACTTGGTCGAACTTGGCGTCGGCACGATCTGGCTGTCGCCGTTCTTCGCCAGTCCCCAGCGAGACGTCGGCTACGACGTCTCGGACTACCGGACGGTTGCCCCCGAGTACGGCACCAACCACGACGCCCAGCGGCTCATCGACGAAGCCCACCAACGTGGCCTCAAGGTCATGTTCGATCTCGTGCTCAACCACACCTCCGACCAGCATCCATGGTTCCTGGAGTCCCGCTCGTCTCGGACCAATTCCAAGGCCGACTGGTACGTGTGGGCCGATGGGCGACGCGGCAGGGGCGGCAAGCCCAAACCACCAAACAACTGGCGTTCCGAGCTTCAATTGCCGCGTGCGTGGCAATGGAGCGAGGAGCGAGAACAGTGGTACCTGGCCACCTTCTTGTCGTTCCAGCCCGATCTCAACTGGCGCCAACCCGACTTGAAGGCCGAGATGTTCGACATGGTTCGGATGTGGCTTGGCCACGGCGTCGATGGATTCCGCCTCGACATCTTCGGGTCGATCATGCAGGACCCGGCGCTGCGCGACAACGGGCGCCGTCCGACGATCGTCGCCGGCATACCTCGGGTCCAGACGCCGGATCGGACGCTCAACACCGAGGAGAACTACGCGCTGGCTGCGGACCTCCGTGCAGTGTGCGATGAGTTCGACGGCGACCGCGTGCTCGTTGGCGAGGTCTTCGGTTCGGCAGAGGTCCTCCGCCGATACGTGCATGACCGAGGACGCAATGGTCTGCACTTGGTGTTCCTCTTCGAGTTCCTCGCCAGCCGATACGGCGCCAAGCAGTACCGCACCCTCGTCGAGCAGTTCGAGCGAGATTTTCCTGCCCCCCTGGTACCGACCTACGTCGTCGAGAACCACGATCGGGCGCGGTCGCTGTCGCGGTTGGGAGGCAACCTCGACAAGGCCCGAGTTCTCGCTGCGCTCCTGTTCACCCTGCGAGGCGTGCCCTTCATGTACCAGGGCCAGGAGATCGGGATGGAGAACCGCTACATCCCCCTCGCCGAGGCCAACGATCCAATCCCCGGCGTCGTGGCCAAGCGACTTCCCGAAGCCCTCAACCGGCGCCTTGCCGAGCGGCTCAACCGCGACGAGGTCCGGACCCCGATGCAGTGGGAGCCAGGGCCAGGGGCTGGCTTCTGCCCCCCGGACGTGACCCCCTGGCTGCCGATCCACCACAACGCGGCCGTCCGCAACGTGCAAACCCAGGAGGCCGACGACTCGTCGCTGTTGCACTGGTACCGATCGCTCCTGCACCTGCGCTCCGAGCGCCCAGCGCTGCACCAAGGCTCCCTCGAGTTGCTGCCGGTGCGCGACGGACAGGGCGACCTCCTGCGCTACCTGCGCCACGCCGGCGATGATCTGTGCGAAGTGGTTGCCAACCTGGGTTCCGTGCGGGCTGAGCTGGCGCTCGAAGGACCGGGAGCGTCCTCGGCCGCGCTGCTCTTGGCGAGTTCCGATCGCGCCGTGCTGCGGGGTGGCCAGCTGTCGCTCCCTCCGAACTCGGTGGCTGTCATCGATCGATCAGGTTCGGGAGACGCCGAGGCCCCGGGCTAGGGTGATCCTCCCCAACGGGCTGTAGCGCAGCTTGGTTAGCGCACTTGACTGGGGGTCAAGGGGTCGGAG
>Ga0105045_10004955_pt1 | contig 11655 bp, 9 predicted proteins | sample MAT02_FD_78089 | JGI IMG/M metagenome (GOLD analysis project Ga0105045, IMG submission 78089) | Freshwater microbial communities from Lake Fryxell liftoff mats and glacier meltwater in Antarctica - MAT-02 (megahit assembly) | ecosystem: Environmental > Aquatic > Freshwater > Ice > Liftoff... | reverse complement strand
GGGATGGCGAACCTCCACTCCTTTCCGTACGTTAGCGCGTGATCTTCCGTCAAGACACCGTGTGTGATCGGTAGCGATGCCGAGGAGCCTTGTTCATGCCTACGTTGCGCGCGGCGTTTGTGCTTCACTCCGGGGCGATCTGCTCTGCTGTGCTCGGAGCGGCCCTGCTGGCGGGGTGTGCCCGTGGTTCCGCGAAATCGCCGGGCGCCGGAGATTTTGGAGGTACCACGTTGCAGACGGCGGTGCTGCAGAACAGTTCGGGTGCCTCGGTCGGTCTCAATATGGCGTCGCGGACCGAAGTGAAGAGCGCCCTGGTGAACGCGCCGATGGAGAAGGCGTGGCTCGCCCTCAACGAGGCCTATGCTACGCTCGGTATTCCGGTAGCCGACGTCAATTCGCAGTCGCGCACGCTGGGCAACCCGGCGTTCAAGACGCGTAGGCGCATCGGGGATGTGCCCACCATGCGGGCGCTCGACTGCGGGGGCGACTCCGGAATGCCGAACGCCGAGACGTATTCGCTGACGCTATCCATCCAGTCTCGGATCATCCCGAATGACGTCGGTGGCAGCGTGGTCTAGACCACGCTGGAGGGGAGCGGGCGAAATGCCACGACGGCCGCCAGTAGCGATGTCCGCTGCGGGTCGATGGGGGCATTGGAGAAGCGGATTGCCGACTTGGTCAAGGCAAGGGCGGCGGCCAAATAGGGCGCGGCGAGGCGCGGACCGGCAGGGGCGGTTGACCGGTCTGGCCTTCGGGACTAAGCTTAGGGTTCTGTTCCGTGCCGTTCGGGATCTCCCCGGGCGATCCACGTAGAAGTCGGAGTTCGAACACCCTGCCGGTGACTCGACAGGGCAACCCGCTACGAATGCCTACGATCAATCAGCTGGTCCGTCGCGCCCGAAAGGACGTGGTGGAGAAGTCCAAAGCGCCTGCGCTCAAGAGCAATCCGTTCAAGCGTGGCGTCTGCACCCGCGTCTACACCACGACGCCCAAGAAGCCCAACTCGGCGCTGCGCAAGGTTGCGCGTGTTCGTCTCACGAACCAGCTCGAGGTCACCGCGTATATTCCGGGTGAAGGCCACAACCTGCAGGAGCATTCGATTGTGCTCGTGCGTGGCGGCCGTGTGAAGGATCTCCCCGGCGTGCGCTACCACATTGTGCGCGGCACGCTCGACGCATCGGGCGTCAACGGCCGGAACCAGAGCCGTTCGAAGTATGGTACCAAGCGTCCCAAGAAGGGCGCCGCGGCTGCAGCAGCCGCGAAGGGAGGTAAGAAGAAGTGAGTCGCCGCAAAAGTGCAGTAAAGCGAACCATCCTTCCTGACGCGCGCTACGACAGCCAGACCGTCTCGAAGTTCATCAACAACCTGATGATTCAGGGTAAGAAGTCCACCGCCGAAGGCATCTTCTACGGCGCCATGGACATTGTTGAAGCCAAGACCAGCCAGCCGGGTGTGGGCGTGTTCAAGCAGGCGTTGAACAACCTCAAGCCGGTGGTCGAAGTGAAGAGCCGCCGCGTTGGTGGCGCCACGTACCAGGTGCCAGTGGAAGTCCGTCAGGACCGCCGCACGGCCCTCGCGATGCGCTGGCTGATCGGATATTCGCGCGACCGCAACGAGAAGTCGATGGCCGAGAAGCTCGCGGCCGAAGTGCTCGCGGCCAGCCGCGGCGAAGGCAATGCGATCAAGAAGAAGGAAGATACGCACCGTATGGCGGAAGCGAATAAGGCGTTTGCGCATTATCGCTGGTAGGTGTTGGCGCTGGGAAGTTGACCTCCCGTGAAATCAGAAGCCCCCGCGACCGTGAGGTCGCGGGGGCTTTTTGTCTGCAGAATGAAGAGCGACTACTGGCGACGACGACGGGCGGCAACACCGAGGCCGAGGAGACCGGCGGCGAGAAGTGCGAGGGAGGTGGGCTCGGGAACTGCAACAGCGAATCCACGAATCTGAAAAACTCCATCGTTAAAATCGAGGTCCGGAGTAAAAATATCGTCTTCGAATCCGACAAACGTTCCGCCCGCATAAGTGACGCCAAAGCGCGAGATGGCGCGGGTGTTGTTTACCTCGTTGTCAGCTGGCGCGAGCGGGGTGGTACCAGAGGTGAAAATACGCGAGTTGGTGGAAGTCACACTTACTCCATCAATGCTCATCGTGTTAGCGTCAAATCCCGAATACAGCCACACCGGGCCGAAGTCGTATGCTACGCGCATGCCGAACGTGAGCGTCGAGGTGGGACTGTAAATTCCGGCAAGATCGAGCCAGCCCTCTTCGCTGGCGTACGTGTTCATCAAGTCACCCCCCCCCTTGCCGCCAATTCGGGTATTGGCGTTCGCCGTAGGATTTGCGAAGTTGAACGTCGCGGCGTTGAAGCTGTCAAAGAAGTACAAGCTGCTTGCCAAGCCGGCGAGGCCACCCAGGTAGCGAACTTGTAGTCTGACTGGACCGACGAGCCCAAGCCCTCCTGGGGTGATGTTGGCAGTCGCGGAGCTCGAAGATAAGCCGCATTGCGTCCCCACGTGGGCTGCACACCCAGGCACCTGCGCCCGCAGGGTCATCGGAGCCGCCAACACCGCCGCTCCAACCACCGGAAGAACCCAACGAGAAATCGCACGCATAACGTCACCTGATAGTTTGGGTCGGGTTGCCCCGACGGTCATCATCCTTAATCCTGCAGACTACCTCATGGTATTGCAAGAGCGGTGCCGCTCCGTTTCCCCTGAATCGTGGCTTTATGGATGAGCTCGGTGCGTAGCGAACGCGACGTTTGTGTAGCGTCGGCGCACCACGTGCCACCGTTCCCAAAAGGTCACAGACCCGGACACGGCACGGTGAGGCTATCCAGCGAGGACCGGCGAAGGTCGTCAATGAACGTTTCGTCCAGCTGCTTCTCGCCCGCGCTCATCAGCCGCAACCGAATGGTGTGCCGACAGCGCTGCACCCCGGTACCGGCCAGTACCACCCGGATCTCGAACGGCACCGATGGCGCGCTTAGCACCATTGGCTCGCCCTGGGGATACCACTCATTGGTGAGCACGTCCACGATCAGACGCGCGCCCGGCGGAGCGTTCTCCACCCGGCCCCGCACCAGTCCCTCAGGCAGCGCGCCGTCGGCGACGATTACGCCGCCGCTCGCGGGGCTCTCCACGCGAATGGTCGGAGCGTTGTCTGCACGCGTCACGGCCGGATTCACGCGTTGATACACGATCGCCTCCGCGCCGGATGATGGCTGCGCCACGCGCAATCGCTCCGCGTAGCGCGCCGCCAGATGCGGCGCGATCGAGGCCTGAAGAGCCAGCGCCGGCCCCGCCGTGCTGCCGGCGAGGACGATGTAGTCATAATAGCCGTCCTGCACGGCCACCCCGTACGACTCGGGCGCCATCCGTCCCTTATACGGCATCCAGTATTGGTCGTTCACCTGTTCCTGCGCGATCTGGTCTCGCAACACATACCGAATTGCCGGATCATCCACCAGGATGCGCTGTCCCGGCTCCACGCGCGGCTGCAGATACGCTGCAAGCGCATCAGTGTTCGGCCACTGGAAGGGCATCCCGCCATGCACCCGCTCCAATCCGCGTTGGCCTGATAGGTGCAGCCCGCTGGCCAGCACCACGACGCCAAGCATCGCTGGCAGGAACGCCCCGCGTGAAAGTCGTTCCGCCACAGCGAGCGCGGTCGCCCCGGCCACGGGCACCAGAAAAACCATGACGTACACCGCGTGCTTCCACGTGTGGTAGTCCAAGCGACGCCCAACATGCACCAGCGCCCACATGCCCGCCCCAGCCAGCAGCAGCCCGGTGATCCGCTTGGCGCGGGGTGAGCCCGTGACCAACATCACGCCCGACAAGACCACCATGCTCCAAAGATCGAGCCGATCCGTCAGGTAGATGCGCCAGAGCTGCTCGGATGGTGCACGAAACGCGTTGAATGAGCCAACGAACGAGAGCAGTGCGCGAATCGTATCCTGATACCACAGTGCGTAGCCGCCGACCAGCAACGACAAGAGCGCTGCGAACGCGACACCGCGCATCCGCCCTTGCACCATGGCCAACACACACAGCCCCGGGAAAAACGCCGCCATCGGGTGCTTCACCAGAAACGCCGCAAAAAACAGCAGCGCCGCGCCCGCATACGCGATCCACTCCCTGGTCTGCAACGCCCGCACGTAACACACGAGTCCAAACACCAGGAGCGGCACACTCGCCGCGTCATGCGTGGCCAGGCGCGACGTCAGTATCGCCGGCGTGCACGCGGCGAACATCGCAGCCGCTGCCAGTCCGGCTTCGGCATCGAACAGACGTTTCGTCAACAAAAAGATGCCGGCCACTGCACCCGTGCCCAACACGGCAGCGAGCAACCGAATGCCCAACACGCCCGCCACCTGATCAGCCAGCGCAACACTCACCGGCCAGAGGTACCAGCCGAACGCGGTGTTCATGTAATTGCCCACGTCGCTCGCGCCGGTGAGAACGCTCCGGCCCATGAGCACCATGAAGCTTTCGTCTTCAAAGGGCGAGTTGAACAGCGGATCCATCGCCCGCAGGGCGAACGCGGTGACCAGAATGAGCGTCAACCACCCCCGGACATCAGCCTCCCGCTCGCGCGGCGCACTCCTCATGCAGCGACATCCTTATCAAAAACGAGAAGATCGTGGGCATACCACCACTGACGCGTATGTCGCCGTTGAATCAGCCGACAGCCACTCGACTCGGCCAGTGCCTGAACAGCGGATGGTTCGATGTAGGAAATCCTTTCGCGCGCGAGCATCAGATCGTGCAGACGGTTCGCGGTCGCATACAGCAGGGGGCGTGACGCCATATCCTTGTAAATGAATCGACCGCCTGGACGCACCCGTTCGAGCAGCGCCTCCAGAAACACCCGTTGGGCAGCAGGTGAGACATGATGGAGCACGTCGACCAGCAGCACGACATCAAAGGGGCCGACCGGCCAATCGGCAATGTGCTCAGATACCGCAAACTCCAGCGGCGGCTGGTCATGACCTCGCTCGGTCATCCGCGCAGCCATTCGACGTGCGCGCCCAATCGCCTCGGCATTGGCATCGATCCCCACACCACCGGTGAGCGGACGCAGCGAGGCCAATACGCCGAGCACGAGGCCTGCGCCGCACCCCACGTCGAGCACTCGACTGTACGGCGGGACCTGTGCCACCACCTGTTCAATCGGGCAGATCGCTGGCCGCCATTCCTGTAATCGTGCGCGAAATCCGGGCTCCGCCGCAAAGAGCGTACGCGCAGCGCCCGCGACGGAATTGTGCGTGACCGGGAAGGGGTCCGGTGGCTCGCTGGCTGTTGTCACAACGCAGCGAGCAGCGAAAGCCCGGCCGCCAGCGCCACTGCGAAGGTCACGCCATCACGCGTGGCAAATTCAACGGGATCTGATTCCACCCGGCCGCGGGCCACCAGTACCCAGAGGCGAGCCACCCAATAGAGCGCGAGCATCACCACGCCCCACAGCAGTTGCGGTCGCTGATAGAGCGACGCGGTCTGCTCATCTTTCAGATAAAGCGCGAGTACCAGGATGCTCACCAGGCTGGAGCCAATCCCGATTTCGCGCACCACCGGCAGATCGGTGGCCTGGTACCCGCGCCCGGTGTGCCCACTGGTCGCTGGGCCGGCGCCCGCGGGCAGCCGTCCCAGCTCGATACAGCGCTTCGCACTCGCGAGCCCTAAAAAGAAGAACACCGAGAAGGCCAGCAGCCAATCGGACAGCATAATGCCGGTGGCCACACTGCCAAGCAGGATGCGCCAGAGATACATCGTGGACAGCAAAATCACGTCGAGGATCACGACCCGCTTAAGTGCCATGCTGTAGGCGGCGTTCGCGCCCACGTAGGCAAGCATTAGCAGTGCGAGCGGGCCACGGACGGCATCGGGGATGAGTCCGAGCAGTGCAAACGCCAACGCGCACAGACCGAGCGACGCCAGCACGGCGTGGCCGTACGGAATGCGCCCATCGGCGATCGGTCGTTGACGATCTCCACCCTTCGATCGGTCGGCGTGCAGGTCCAGCAGGTCGTTGGCCAGGTACACGCTTGAGGCCAGCAACGATGCGGCCAGTGCCGCAATCAGCGCCGCGTGCAACGCCGCCTGATCGAGCCATCGATGTCCGGCGATGACTGGGAGGAGGACGAGCAGATTCTTGGTCCATTGATGCACACGGAGGGCGCGGCGCCACGTGGCAAACGTGGCCGCCGGGCGAGCGATCACCTCGGCCGTGAAGCCTTGCTGCAGCGTACGGCCGCGTGCTGATGTCGCCACGATCACCGCTTCGGCCGCGCCGCGCCAGACAGGCACATCAGCGGAGGAATCGCCCATGTATGCGAACGGGCGGTTGTCGAGCACCGTCTGAATGGCGTCGAGCTTCGCTGCGCCTTTCAGATTGGTGTGCACCGTGCCCAAGACATGCGAGAATACGCCGAGATACTGGGCGATCGGCTCCGCCACTGACTGCAAGGTCGCCGTAGCGAGCACCGTGTCGAGGCCGCGTGCTTGCGCCTCACGGGCCCGTCTCAACACTTCGGGATGGAACAGGAGTCGCTCGACGGGCAGATCCGGCGTCGCGTCGGCGAGTAGCACCTTCAGATACACCCGTGTCGGCGCCTACACCACGCCAGCAAGACACGCAGCGCCACAAACGGACGCCGGCCGAGCAGCCAGAACAGCTGCTCGGCCAGCATGTCACCGACCAGCAACGTGCCATCCAGATCCACAACGAGTGGGAGCTCGGTGGTGTGCAACGTGGGAGATGGCACCGCCTGCGGGTGACTCAAAAGGCGTGTCGTACGGACGTCCGCCACTGCTGCAGTCGGAACCCACCCAAATTGTCGATGTACAGAAATCCTGTGTTCAGATCCCAGCCACGCTTGGCGGTCCACCGCACATCGGCACCGCCGGCCACGTTAAAGGCACCAACTCCCTCAATGCGTCCCGCAAACTGACGACCTGCGGTGCCATCGAGTCGTAGCGTCAGACGGCCGGTCATTGGCAAACTCAGGCCGAGTGTCAGGATCGCGTTGCCGAAATTAGTGGGGCTCCAGTACCCACCCACCTCATTGGCCGGGGCCACCGCCGGCGACCGGTTGGCATCGAACGCGTATGAGAGTAACGAAACGCCGAGCCCTGTTTCAAGTCTCGGCGCGCCGAGTGGAATCACGCGCGTGATGGTACCGGTTGCATCGCGCCGTATGTTGGTGCGGAGGGCACGCCCCGTGTAGGTACCGACCGTGGACGAGAGCTGCATGCCGAACCCGCCGGCGAGCTCCGGGATCCGGAGCCCGAAGTCGAGGGCGTTCGCGCGCACCTGCCCGGTGAAGACGCCGTCGACGAGCTCGCCCCTGGCGGCGAGCCGAGAGTCTTCGATTGGCGCGCGACGAAGTCCCAAACGGATCGTGCCGCTGCCGCGCACGGGACGCGACGCTTCGAGGCGCGCTGACCATGCCGTCGGGGCATCCTCGTAGCGTTCGAGACCAACCTCTGCACGGACATCCGGCAACGCTCCGATGCGCCCGATGGTCGATGCCGTGAAGAACGAAGCGTTGAAGCTGCCGTTCGGCGAATCGAAAAATACCGGCCCTGCGGACAGCGTCAGCCGCTGCGATGCCGTTAACGGCGCCGAGGCCGCCGCGGAGATTCGCGATGCGCGCAATCCGAGAGAGGTTGAGAGAAACACGCCGTCAATTCCTAGCGATGGTGACGCTCCGCGGCGGACCCAATCGGGAGCCCCCGGGGCCGTCCCTTCGGGCAGCTGGCGGGCCATGGCACGGGCCTCGCGAGACGAACCCTGTGCTAACAGCGCGTATGCAAGCTGCTCTGTCAACTTCAGATCCCTGGGAGCCGCCGCAACCAGTGGACGCATGACTTCCACCGCCTTGTCCACCCGACCAAGCTGTAACAGTAAGGATCCACGAGTGCGCTGAATCTCCGCGTTACCCGGCGACGCGGTCAAAAGCGAGTCGGCGAGCGTGAGGGCTTCGGCTGTCCGACCGGTCCACGAGAGAACGTTGAGGCGACCGATCGCGGCACGCGCATTCTCCGGTTGCTGACGCGCCGCATCCGCGTACAGCTTGAGCGCTTCATCTCGCGTGTCGACGATCCAGGAGAGCACGTCGGCATAGTCCACCAGGACATCAATCTCGCCCGGATTGTCGCGGAGCAACGCCTCGTACCGACGAATGCCCTCACCTCGGCTTGGCGGATCCCATGCGAGGGCCGACGCGAGAGCGTGGCGTAACGCCACACTTGGCGCACGCTCCTTCTCCAGCGCGCGCAGGAGCGCCACGCCCTCCGGTCGAGTGCGCGGATTCCATGTGAGGGCCTGACCGAGCGTAAGGCGCCAGCCGATGGAATCTGGCAATTGCGTGATCGCCCGACGCAGATACACCGCTCCGGAATCAGTCTCACCCATCCATGTCATCCACAACCCATAGTCGTGATTGACTTGCGCGTCGTTGACTCCCAACTGTGTGAGACGACGCGCGCGCGGCAGCGCCTCGCGCCAGCGTCCGCGACTGGTGAGGGCAGCGGCGCTTTCCCGCAGCGCGACGATGTCGTTGGAGTCGCGCGCGATTGCACGGTCGAAAAGCTGTAAGGCCAAATCGAAGTTGCCCGCGTACAGCGCGGTGCGGGCGGAGTCGATCGCCGGGCTCACCGGCGGCGGCGTCACCTGCGCATACGCGGTACGGGCACTCGCCGCGACAGCGGTCAGCATACCCATCACCCACACGCGCTGCGCCGCACGCACCGCCCAAAGGCGAGCGCTGAACGTCGAACGGCGGGCAGAATGCAACGGATGCAATGGCTGGACAGTCATGTAGGTAGGATCCACGTAATCCGAAGACGATCGGACGGGCGCGCACGGCACGCGATTCCGCGAAAGGTACGTGTTCGTCCGCAGTGCCCGATAGGGTTGCTGCTATGCACTTTCCGTTTCCTCGACGTAGTTTCCCCACGCTCCTCGCCTTTAACCCGGTCCGCCTTGCAATACTCCGATTCGTCCGCCGCCACGACCATGCGGCAGCGCGACCTTTGGTTTGCGTTGATCGCCATTATCGGCTTTCAGGTGATTGCCACGGGACGATTGCGCAACGATGCGTTTCTTGATGAGGCCACGTACATCATGGCGGGACGAACGATGCTCGGGCGTCTTGCGCAGGGTGATTGGAGCTCGGTGCCGTATGCGTCGTACTTCTCGGGCGCGCCATACCTGCAACCGCCGCTGGCAGCGCTTTTCGACGGATTCGGGGGGCTTGGGATGGCGCGAGCCTTTTCGCTGCTCTGTCTCCTGCTTACGACCTTGTTCATGGCCGCCGGTCTAGCCCGCGCGGTGGGGCGAGAGGTCGCGATCGGGGCGGCGCTGGCGTTTGTGACGCAAGGTACTGTGCAGTTCGTGGGACACCTCGCCACGCCTGATGCGCCGGCGCTGCTCGTTCTTGCGGTTGGGCTTGGGATCGCGTTCGCCGCCACGCCCCGTTACTCGGAGTTGAGTGCCATAGGCATTGGCATCTGTGCCGTGATCGCCGGCCTGACCAAGTATGGGGCGCTCGCCTACGCGCCGGTTCTTGCGATGGTGCTGGCGGTCCGCATCTGGCAGGCCAGTAATCTGCAGCGCGCGGTGATCGCCTTGCTACTCTCCGCAGTCACGGGTACCGCCGTGTTGTGGGTAGTGTTTCGACTGGACAACGGGATGCTCATTGACGCGGTCTGGTTTACCACGCTCGAGCGCCCGTTCTCACAGCGGTTCGACGCGGCGGTAATCTGGGGCAAGGTGCTGGAGTACGGCGGTATCTTGCTCGCGATGGTAGTGTACGGGGTGGTGCAGAGGCGGCTCCACGGCGCACTGGTGGCGGTACTGCTGTTTGGCGTTCTGGTGGCACCGCTGCAGCATGCCCGGCTAGGCGAGCTTGTTTCGCTGCACAAGCACGTGGCCTTTTCCGCGCTCTTTGCCGCCCCGATCGCTGGCGTTGCGCTTGTCCGGCTATACGAAGGGCTGGAGAATGCGATCCGCTACCGGGGCCGGGACTCCCGTAGCGTGCTGAGCGTGTTGGCGGTGGGCTCAGCCCTGCTCATCATCGTGGCACCGGGAATCGCTCAAGCCGGAGCGCTGTACAGTACCTGGCCAAGAGGGTCGGGCACCGTGTATCGTGACGCGGCACGCGGGCTCTCGCCGACCGCGCGCGTGCTCACCGAAGAGAAGGACCTGGGTGCGTATTACGGTTCGAACGTCGACGAAAAGCAGTGGTTCGGACGCTCCAGTGGCTATCCCCGCCCCGATGGCACAGTCGTAGTCGGTGACACCGCCGCGATCTTCGCCCTCCAAGACGCCGCGTTCGACCGCGTCGTCCTGCGTTTCGATCGTACACACCGCTGGGCCCGAGGTATCGATAGCCTCCTCACCGCTGATCCCCGCTACGTGGTCCGCGAAACCGTGCGGTATCGCCTGCCCGGCGAAGACGGCGCATTCATCGTCTGGGAGAAACGCACGATGCCGTGATCGCACGGGCGATCACGGCATCGGTTGCACAAAGGCCGTGCCGGGCGCTCACCGCCCCTTCTCAGGCCGCGTCCTGTGCCTTCGGGTCTTTCCCGACGTTCTGCGTGGTCGTCGTAATCTGCATCAACTCACCGTGTCGCGGCGCGACATCGGTGAACAGGTACTGCACCAAGGCATCACCGTCTTGTCGTGACATCCCCACGAAGCGGCAGCCATTGGCATAGCGAACTTTCATGCCGACGAGAAAGGCCGACACGCGCATCACCTCCGCCAGCGAGATGATCGTGCGGTCCTCGAGCTCCAGCTCTACCGAGATATACGAACCCACCGGCAAAGCACGATCGATGGTCAGCGACATTCCGTCGCGATTAGTATTGCGCGCGAAGGCCGTGCCGCTCGGCGGCGTACTTTCACCGTCCTCCAACACATACGCTTCCCACTTGGTGGGAATCTCCAATTCGCCTGGGAACCGGTACGCCGAGCGATCTTCCTTGCGGCGAACCGCACGGGCCACGCCGGGAATGACCACCCAGAAATAGTACGAGGCGAACAGCGACGTCACCGCGTACGCCCAGAAAAGCCCGCCGGACTGCAGTACGATCATGTTCGTGATACCAATCATGGTCCCGCCGTACAGCAGGCCAAGAATGATTATATACACCCAGCCAGAGCCGATACTGGTGGCGGAACTCACGGCTTTGGGTGTGACGCGGAATTTGGCGTTACGCCGGAACAGCCCCGTGATGGTATCCAGCTGTGCCATGATCTTCACCACGTTGTAGCGCTCGGTGAAGATCGGGGAGACAAACACGCCCGCAAGAACGCTCGCCGTAACAATGTTCGCGGCCAGATAGGGCAGGTAATGCCAGAAGTAGTCCAGCGGTACCGCCAACAACGGGAAGGTGCCTGAGAACAACGCATAGATCACGGTCCCAACGGCAATCAGCTTGGCCCAGCTGAACAACACGTTGTACTCGTACGAGGCCAGGTAAGCCAAGCGCTGACCGAACGTCAGGCCGCGGCCGAAGATCGCGTTGTCCATGCGGAACACTTGCATCGAGCCGAGGCCCCACCGGTTCCACTGCGTCTCGTAGCCCAGGAACGTCTGCGGCGAGAGGCCGCGTGCCACGGACTTGTTCACGTACACGATGC
>Ga0105045_10004954_pt1 | contig 11655 bp, 10 predicted proteins | sample MAT02_FD_78089 | JGI IMG/M metagenome (GOLD analysis project Ga0105045, IMG submission 78089) | Freshwater microbial communities from Lake Fryxell liftoff mats and glacier meltwater in Antarctica - MAT-02 (megahit assembly) | ecosystem: Environmental > Aquatic > Freshwater > Ice > Liftoff... | reverse complement strand
GGGCCTTCAGCTCGCAGGGAACCCGTTTTCGACTGTCTCCAGGGCCCACTCGGCCCCGGAGAGGTCTGCGGTTTCGTAAAGGCCGGTGGCGACGCCGACTATGCGGATGCCGATCTCGTGGGCGGCGAGGATGTCGAGCGGGGTGTCGCCGACGGTGATGAAGTCGTCCCGGTTCAGCTTGCCGCCGGAGGCTTCGATGCCTCGTTCCATGCCGCGGCGGGTCAGCCCGGGCCGCAGATTCGAGTCGGAGCCGAAGCCGCCGAACTCGAAGAACCGGTTCAGGTCCCCGCGCTCGAGCTTGATCCGGGCGGCAGGTTCGATGTTGCCGGTAGTCAGGCCGAGGGTGAGGCCGTCGTCGGCAAGCCGCTCGAGCAGCGCCACTATGCCGGGGCAGAGCCGGTAGCGCTCGGAGTCGGCGACCGCGTCGGGCAGAAACTCGAGGTAGGCCTCGGTCAGCGCATCGACTTCGATCGGGATCGGCTCCCGGCCGAGCACATCACGTAGCGCCGTCTTGCAGACAGACGAGTCGGTCATGCCCGACTCGGTGATCCGCTCGATGTCGACCGGTTGCCCGTGGAGCTTCTCGCAGGCCTTGCTCCAGGCACTGGCTCCGGCGCCGCCGGTGGTCAGCCGAGTGCCGTCCACGTCGAACAGGATCGCCCGGATCGGGTGCCGCCGCTCAGCCCGCCGGGGTGCCGGCGAACCCTCCCGTCCGGCTGCTGCCTCTGAGCTTTCAGGATCGTTGCCCGGGATCATGGTCGTATGACGACCAAAATCCCGGTCAGCGTCGCTTTCAGGCCGGCTCACGGACGATTCTGGGCCTGGCGGTAGCGGCGGATCAGGCTGGAGGTCGAGCTGTCGTGTTCCAGCACAGGTTCGGCATCAGCCTGAAGTTCCGGAATGATCTTCTGGGCCAGCGCCTTGCCGAGTTCGACTCCCCACTGGTCGAAGGAGTCGATTCCCCAGACCGCCCCCTGGGTGAAGACCGAGTGCTCGTAGAAGGCGATCAGGGCGCCGAGTGACTTCGGAGTCAGGCGGTCGATCATGATCGTGCTGGTCGGCCGGTTGCCCTCGAAGGTCTTGTGGGGCACCAGTTCGTCCGCCACACCATCGGCTCGCAGCTCCTCCGGGGTCTTGCCGAAGGCCAGTGCCTCGGCCTGGGCGAAGACGTTCGAGACCAGCAGATCCTGGTGCTCACCGAGCGGGTTCAGCGAGTGATTGAAGCCGATGAAGTCGCAGGGAATCAGCTCGGTTCCCTGGTGGATCAGCTGGTAGAACGAGTGCTGCCCGTTGGTTCCCGGCTCACCCCAGAAAACGACACCGGTCTGCCACGAGACCCGCTCGCCGTCGATCGTCACGCTCTTGCCGTTCGACTCCATGGTCAGCTGCTGCAGGTAGGCGGGAAAGCGGTGGAGGTACTCGCTGTAGGGCAGAACCGCCTGAGTCTGGCTGCCGAAGAAATTCCGGTACCAGAGCGCCAGCAGGCCGTGGATCGCCGGCAGGTTCTGATCGAGCGCGGTACCGAGGAAATGCTCGTCCATCTGATGGAAGCCGTCGAGCATGTCCTGGAAGCGGTCCGGGCCGATCGCCAGCATGGTCGAGAGGCCGATCGCCGAGTCCATCGAGTAGCGGCCGCCGACCCAGTCCCAGAAGCCGAACATGTTGCCGGTATCGATCCCGAAGCCGGAGACGCCCTCAGCATTGGTCGAGACCGCGACGAAATGCCGGGCGACCGCGGCCTCGTCGCCGTCGAAGGCGGCCAGACTCCACTCGCGGGCGGCGCGGGCGTTGGTCATCGTCTCCAGCGTGGTGAAGGTCTTGGAGCTGATCACGAACAGCGTCTCCCCGGGATCGAGGTCCCGGGTGGACTCGTAAAAGTCGGTGCCGTCGACGTTGGAGACGAAGCGGAAGGTCAGGTCCCGCCGCGAATACTCCTTCAGCGCCTCGTAGGCCATCACCGGGCCGAGGTCGGAGCCGCCGATTCCGACGTTGACCACGTTGCGGATCGGCTTGCCGCTGTGGCCGACCCAGCGCCCGGAACGGACTTCCTCACAGAACGCGGCCATCCGGGTCAGGACTCCGTGGACCTCGCGGACCACATCGACCCCGTCAACCACCAGCGAGCGGCTGCGCGGCATACGCAGCGCGACGTGGAGCACCGAGCGGTCTTCGGACACGTTGATCCGCTCGCCCCGGAACATCGCGTCCCTGCGCTCCGGCATGCCGGCCTGCTCGGCCAGCGCGACCAGCAGCGGCAGGGTCTCCGCGGTGATCCGGTGCTTGGAGTAGTCGAGGTACAGCCCGGCCGCCTCGGCGACCATGTTGGAGACGGAGCCAGAGCCGCCGGGACCGGGTTCACCCCGGCCCGGCTGCCCGGCAAAGAGTTCACGCAGGTGGACCCCTGCGACCTGCTCCTGATGGCTCGCGAGAGTCTTCCAGGCGGAAGTCTCCGGGAGCGCGGTCACCGGCTCAGGCCGCTCCGGCGATCTGGTCTTTGGCCGCCTCGACCACCCGGTCGGGGGTGAAGCCGAAGAACTTCTGAAGGTCCTTGAACGGTGCCGAGGCGCCGAAGGTCGTCATGCCGATCATCGTCCCCTTGTCCCCGATGTAGCGCTCCCAGCCCATCGGCGAGGCCTGCTCGATCGCGACCCGCGCGGTTACCGCCGACGGCAACACCGACTCACGATACTCCGCGCTCTGGGAGTCGAAAATGCTCCAGGAAGGCAGGCTGACCACACGCGAGCGGATGCCCTCGACGACCAGGGTCTCGTGGGCCTCGATCGCGACGTGGACTTCGCTGCCGGTGGCGATCAGGATCACTTCGGGCTCGCCCTCGCAGTCAGCCAGTACGTAGCCGCCATGCGCCAGGCCGGCGGCCGGCGCGTACTTCTCGCGGTCGAGCACCGGCACGTTCTGTCGGGTCAGAACCAGCGCGGTCGGCTGCTCGCGTCGCGGCATGATCACTTTCCAGGCTTCGGCGACCTCGTTGGCGTCGGCCGGGCGGATCACGTCGAGCTGGGGGATCGCCCGCAGAGAGGCAAGCTGCTCGACCGGCTGATGGGTCGGGCCGTCCTCGCCGAGGCCGATCGAGTCGTGGGTCAGCCAGTGGACCACCGGCTGCTCCATCAGGGCCGAGAGCCGGATCGCCGGACGGGCGTAGTCGGAGAAGATCAGGTAAGTCGACCAGACCGGCCGCAGGCCGCTGAGCGCGAGGCCATTGGACATCGCCGCGGACTCGTGCTCACGCACACCGAGGTGGATTCCGTGTCCGGTGCGAGATCCGGGCTCGAACACTCCCGAGACCTCGGGCGAGAGGCCGCTGGAGGCCGAGCCGGTCAGATCGGCCGAGCCGCTGATCAGCCACGGCACCTTCGGCGCGATCGCGTTCAGCGTCTTCTGGGCAGCCTTGCGGGTCGCGACCTGTGTGCCGGCCTCAAACGTCGGGATGTCTGCGTCCCAGCCGTCGGGCAGGTCGCCGGCCATCATCTGGCCGACCTCGTTGCGGGCCCCGTCCGAAGCGGCTTCGAAGCGCTCGCGCCAGGCTGCGCTGAGCTCCGCGCCGCGGTTACCGATGCCGTTCTGGAAGTGCTCGTAGACCCCGTCGGGAACGAGGAAGTGGGCGTCATCGGGCCAGCCGTAGGCGTCCTTGGTCAGTTTGGTCTCATCGGCTCCGAGCGGGTTTCCGTGGACGTCGGCGGTATCGACCTTGTTCGGCGAGCCGTAGCCGATGTGGCTGTGAACGATGATCATCGTCGGCTTCTCGGTCTCGGCCTTGAAGCGATCAAGCGCGCCGCCGATCTCCGAGAGGTCGTTGGCATCGCGGACGTGGTGGACCGCCCAGCCGTTGGCCTGGAAGCGCGCGTCGACGTCTTCGGTGAAGGCCAGGTCGGTGCTGCCGTCGATCGTGATCCGGTTGCTGTCGTAGATCCAGCAGAGGTTGTGGAGCTGCTGGTGGCCGGCCAGGGAGGCGGCCTCCTGAGAGACGCCCTCCATCAGGTCGCCGTCGCCGCAGACCGTGTAGACGTCGTAGTCGAACAGCTCCTCGCCGAAGTGGCCGCGCTTGAACAGGCCGGCGATCGCCATTCCGACTGAAGTCGCGATGCCCTGGCCGAGCGGGCCGGTGGTGGTCTCGATCCCGGTGGTCATGTGGGATTCGGGGTGGCCCGGAGTCGGCGAGCCGAGCTGGCGGAAGTTTTTGATGTCCTCGAGGCTGATCGAGGGCTGGTCGGTGACCACGCCATCGTGGTCGACCTTCCTGATTTTGGCCAGGTGGATCAGCGAGTAGACCAGCATCGAAGCGTGACCGGCCGACAGCACGAACCGGTCCCGGTTGGGCCAGTGCGGATCGGCCGGGTCGTAGCGCAGGAAGTCCTGCCAGATCTTCAGCCCCAGTGGGGCCAGCGCCATCGCGGTACCCGGATGGCCCGAGTTCGCCTTGTCGATGGCATCTATCGAAAGCGTCCGGATCGTGTTGATCGCGAGTTGGTCAGGGCTCTGGGAAGCGAGGGAGTCGGTCACGCGCGAGATCCTAACGGCATCGGGACAAGGCGCAGTCGGCGGCGGCGCGGCAGGGCCCTGTCGGCGCTGCGCAGACGGCCGCACGGCGCGCTCAGCGGTCGGGGGAAGGCTCGCCGAGACCGTGCTCGCCGGCAGCATTGGCCGAGGTTGCCTTGTCGACCTCGGTTATGACGTGCTGGGGGTCACCGACCCCGGCGAAGCAGAACGTGCTCTCGGTATCGGAGGCGGTATCGAAGTCGACGTCGCCGACGTTCAGCATGCGCTCGAAGGCTGACTGGCTATAGCTCACGTTCTGAACCCGCTCGAGCCGGGTCTCCTGTATTTCGCGGGCGACGATGCCGCGCTTGATGTTGAGCCGCCGGTGGGTGATCGTGTAGACCGTTGCCATGCGACGGACGAACCCGATCAGCACGGTCACCGCGAGCACGATCAACACGATCAGGAAGACCCTGAAGAAGCCCTCGCCGAGCAGCTTGGCGACCAGCGCGATCACGATGCCGATCGCCAGGCCCTTCAGGTAGAAGGCGAGGATCGACTTCCATGAGGGGTGGCCCTGGAAGATGATCTGCTCTCCAGGTCTCGGAGTAAATGACATGCCGGGCAGCATATCCGCCACCGCGGGCCCCCCACCGCCGGAAGCTGGCCGAACGGCGGCCGTCGCTCGTCCGGTCGGCGGCGTACCGTTGGCAGGTGTCCATCGCCAGGGTCGAGCCACTGACGACGGCCCGCGCCCTGCGGGGACCGTTCGACTACCTGATCCCGGAGCGGCTGGCTGAAATCGGCGTGGGGACTGTGCTCGAGGTGCCTTTCGGCCATCGCCGGATCCCCGGCGTCGTGGTCGAGCTGGCAGAGACCTCCGATGTCCCGCCCGGGAAGCTGGCGGAGCCGGTCCGCGTACTCGGCACCGCGACCACGCCGGAGCTGATCGAACTCGGCGCCTGGATCGCCCGGGAGTACTGCTCGACCCCGGCCCGCGGCCTCGGCCTGATGCTGCCGCCGGGCACCGGCACCGGGGGCCAGCGGACCAGGGCGCGGATCGAGACCATGAACCGGATCACGCCGGACGGCCGCGAGGCGATCGAGGACGGCTCACGGCTCGGGACCCGGCAGGCCGGCGCCCTGCGCTCGCTGCTCGAGGGGGAGATGACCGGCAAGGCGATCTTCCAGCGGGCCGGCGCCGACTCCTCGACCCTGAAGCGACTTGCGGCGCGCGGGCTGATCGAGCGTGAGCAGATCCGGGTCCGCCGCCGGCCCGGATCGGCCGTGGTCGGGACCGCGGCGATTGAAGCCCCGGCCCTGACCGGCGACCAGTCGGCCGCGGTGAAACGGTTGAACGCGGCTCTCCAAGCGGGGCAGAGCGAGGAGTATCTGCTGGCCGGCGTGACCGGGTCGGGCAAGACCGAGGTGTACCTGGCCGCGGTCGAGCAGGCCCTGGCCCTCGGCCGTACGGCGATAGTGCTGGTGCCGGAGATCGGCCTCACCCCTCAGGCGGTCGGCCGGTTCGAGGCCCGGCTCGGGGACCGGGTCGCGGTGCTCCATTCGGCGCTCTCGGCCGGCCAGCGCTACGACGAGTGGCAGCGGCTTCGAAGTGGCGAGGCGACCGTCTGCGTCGGGCCGCGCTCGGCCGTATTCGCACCGGTGGAGAACCTCGGTCTGATCGTGGTCGACGAGGAGCACGACCCGTCCTACAAGCAGGAGAGCGACCCGCGCTACGACGCCCGCTCGGTCGCCCGGCGCCGGGCCACAGAAAACGAAGCCCTGCTTGTGCTCGGCACCGCGACGCCCCGTCCGGAGACCTGGCAGGAGCTCGAGCGGATCGAGCTGCCGGACCGGGTCGACGGGCTCTGTATGCCGCCGGTCGAGGTGATCGACATGCGCGAAGCCGATCCCCGGGTAGGGCCGATTCACCCGGGGACGCTGAAGGCGCTGGAGCAGGTCCGGGCCGAGGGCGGCAAGGCGATCGTGATGATCAATCGGCGCGGCTTCGCGCCGTGGCTGATCTGTCGCACCTGCGGCCAACACTGGGGATGCCCCAACTGCGACGTCTCGCTGATCGTCCACCGCGAATCAGGGCAACTGATCTGTCACCACTGCAACCACGCCGAAACGCTGCCGCGCCAATGCGGCGATTGCGGCGGCACCACTCTGGCCCAGACCGGGGCCGGCACCCAGCGGATCGAGCGCCTGCTGGTCGAGGCGATGGCCCCGATGGAGGTCTTCCGGCTCGACGCCGATACCAGCTCCGGGCCGGGCGGGCACGGCCGGGTACTGGGCGCCTTCGACCGGTCCACCAGCGCAATCCTGGTCGGCACCCAGATGGTCGCCAAGGGTCACGATTTCCCCGAGGTGACGCTGAGCGTGATCCTCGACGCCGACGCGACCCTGCGCTTTCCCGACTTCCGGGCCGAGGAGCGCACCTTCTCGCTGGTGACCCAGCTGGCCGGCCGCTCGGGACGGGGCGCCGCCGGCGGGCGGGTGATCGTCCAGACCCTGGCCCCGCAGGCCGCCAGCATCAAAGCAGCGGCCGAACATGACTCACCCGGCTTCCTCGCCGGTGAACTCGAGCGGCGCCTGCTGCTCGGCTACCCGCCGTACTCGAGCCTGATCCGGATCCAGCTTGCGGCCGAAGACGAAGCCGCCGTCGATCGCGCCGCGGCGATCGTCGCCGACCGGGTTGCCGCGGCCCTGCCGGACGAGGCCTCGCTGCTCGGCCCGGCACCGATGTTCCGGGCCCGCAACCGGTTCCGGCGAAGGCTGCTGATCAAGTCCACCGCCCGCGAGCAGACGGTTGCCGCGGTCCACTCCGAGACCGAAGCGATGTTGCTCGACAAGGTCTTCCGAGGCATCGTGCTCAGCATCGACGTCGATCCCCAGTAGCCCGGCGGGACGGGTTTACCGCGCTAAACTCGCTCTCGATGGAAGAAGAAGACGAAATCGACGCCGGAGGTCAGGCGCTCGCCCTCGAGAACGAGCCCGATCCCGTTGCCGAAGGGGGTCCCGAGCAGGAACCCCGCCCCCAGGACCTCGACGAGGAGACCCGCCGCCGCCGGGCCGAAGCGCTGGCTCAGGTGGTCCAGTACGGCGATCCGGTGCTGAAGAGCCGTGCCTCGAATGTGACCGTCTTCGACCAGGCGCTGATCGAAGAGGTCGAGCGCATGATCGGCCTGATGAGGGACGGCCTCGGCGTCGGCCTGGCCGCCAACCAGGTCGGTCGGCTGCGCCGGCTGCTCGTTTTCCAGTCGAACGCCGACGCGATCCCGCAGGCTTTGGTCAACCCGGAGATCGAGTGGCTCTCGGAGGAGACCGAACCGATGATCGAAGGCTGTCTCAGCATCCCGCGGGTGGTGGTTGAGGTCGAACGCCCGGTCCACGCCCGGGTCAGCGGCCGCGACCATGCCGGCGAGCCGGTGATGATCGAAGCCTCCGGCTACGAGGCCCGCATCCTGCAGCACGAGATCGACCATCTCGACGGCGTGCTGATCCTCGACCGGACCGCCCGTTCCGAGCGCCGCGGCGCCCTCAAGGCGCTTCGTCGCGGGGAGAGCTACCCGCCTCCGCCGCCAGAAGATCTCGAAGACTTCGAAGAGACCGAAGACAACGAGTGAGCGCTTACCTCGGTACGTCCGACTTCGCCGCGACGGTGTTGCGAGCACTCGCGGCCTCGGAGTTCCGGCCGGAGCTGGTCGTGACTCTGCCCGACCGCAAGCGCGGCCGCGGGCGAAAGCTCCAGCCCTCGCCGGTGGCTGACGCGGCCGAAGAACTCGGGATCGAGCTGCTGAAATCGGCCAATGTAAACGGCGACGAGGACCGTGAGCGCATCCTCGTCACCGGTAGCGACTGGGCTTCGATCTGCGCCTTCGGCCAGATCATCAAGGAGCCGCTGTTGACCGAGCTGCCGATGCTGAACGTTCACCCGTCGCTTCTGCCGCGCTGGCGCGGAGCCGCGCCGATCGAGCGGGCAGTCATGGCTGGTGACCAGAAAACCGGGGTCGGTGTGATGCGCCTGGTCGCCGGTCTCGACTCCGGGCCGGTGGCGCTGCGCCGGGAGACCCCGATCGACCCCGACGAGGACTACGCATCACTTGCCGGCCGTCTGGCCGATATCGGTGGCGAATTGCTGGTCGAGGCGCTCGGCCTGGCGAAGTCGAACCGGATCGAATGGCAGCAGCAGGATGAGGACGGCCTCACCTACGCCGAGAAGATCGAGTCGGCCGAGCGGCGGATCGACCCGTCGATGGCGGTCTGCCCGGTCAACGACCTGGTCCGGGCCCTGACCCCGCACATCGGCGCTTTCATCGAACTCGACGGCGGCGAGCGGCTCGGGGTGAGGGGTTCGCGCCCGGCCGCGGCTGAAGAAGCGGTCGACGAGTCGGGTGCCACAAAAGCTGGCTCCGATGGCGCGATCGAAGACGCCTGGCCGCCGCAGGTCGAGCCGGGGCAGTTCGCCTCGGCCGACGACCGCCTCCTGTTCGGCTGCGCCGACGGCGCGCTCGAACTGCTCACGGTCCAGCCGGCCGGCAAGACGCCGATGGACGCCGGGTCCTACCTGCGCGGCCGCGGCACCCCGATCGCCGCCCCGCCTGAGTGAGCGCCGTAACGCCGGAGCGGGCCGCCGCCTTCGCGGTGCTCCGCCGCACCTTCGAGGATGACCAGTACACCGAAGTCGCCTTCCGCGACGAGGTCGAAAAGCGCGGGCTCGACGCCAGACGCCGCGCCCAGGCCCAGCACCTGGCTTACGGATCGGTCCAGCGCCGGGGCACCACCGATGCGATCGTCACCGGCTACTCGAAGGACCCACGCAAGCGACCGGTGCCCGAAGCGATGGCGGCGCTCCGCCTGGGCCTGTTCGAGCTGCTCTTCACCGACGGCGACGCCGACCACGCGACCGTCGACCAGGCGGTTTCGCTGACCCGCGAGGCCGGTGCCGGGCACGCATCCGGCTTCGTCAACGCGATGCTGCGCCGGGCGCTCCGCGAGCGCGGCTCGCTCAAGCGCCGCCTCGCCGACGACTCCGAGCCGAAGGCCGCCGCCTTCGCCCACTCGGCGCCGCTCTGGCTGGTCCACCTGTGGTGGGAGGAACTCGGCCCGGAGCGCGCCCGCTCCGTTCTGGCCGCCGCCAACCGCCCGGCCGAGCGCGCGCTCAGGGTCAACCCCGACCGGATTACGGTCGAGGAGGCGATCGAGCGTCTGGCAGATGACGGACTCGAACTGGAACCGGCCGAAGGCCCGTGGCCGATGGCGCCGCCGGAGTTGATCATCGCCCGCGGCAACCTCGCCGCAGCCGAGCAGGCTGCCAAAGAAGGACTGGTCGTGATGCAGTCGCGCGGCTCGGCCGCCGTGGTCGAGGTCCTGGATCCACAGGTGGGGGAGAGAGTGCTGGACCTCTGCGCCGGCCCCGGCATCAAGACCGGGCAGATCGCCTCCCGGGTCGGCCGGCAGGGCAACATGGTGGCGGTCGAGATCAGCGCCGACCGGGCCGAGCAGGTCGCCGGCCAGGTCGAGCGGCTCGGCTACCACCACGTCATGGTCGCCGAGACCGATGGCCGCCGCGGGGAGATCCTTTCGACCTTCAACCGCGCTCTGGTCGACGCACCGTGCTCGGACCTCGGCGCCCTTGCCTCCCGTCCGGACGCGCGCTGGCGAAAGAGCCCGGCGGTGATCGACCGGCTGCTCGAACTCCAGGCCGCCCTGCTCGACCGCGCCGCCAAATCGATCGAGCCCGGCGGCACCCTGGTCTACGCGACCTGCACGATCTCCCGACGCGAAAACGCCGACCAGGTGACCGGACTGGCAGAGCGCAGCGGGCTGGTCGTCGAAGACCTCGGCGCTCTCTCCTCGGATCTGGCCGATGCCGGCGACCCGCGCTGCCTGCAGATCCTGCCCGACCGGGACCGCACCACGGGCTTTTTCATCGCTCGCCTGCGCCGCCCGGAGTAGCCGTCGGAACCTTCATACTGGCCTCATGCCCGATCAGCCGGACAGGCAGAAGAGTTCGGTCGAGCGCCGCCCGGTCTGCCCGGGCTGCGGCGAGCCGTGGCTGCGGCCGACTCAGCTGCCGGGCCGGTTCCGCTGCGTGTTCTGTCTCAGCCGTTTCGAGCTGGTCTCGCAATGCCCCCACTGCGGCGTCCACCAGACGATCGCCCGGATGAGCACCACCGAGGACATGACCTGCCAGTCCTGCGGCGCTTCGATGCTGAAACCGATATGAAAGAGCGAACATGAGCACTTCAACTTCAAAAGAAGCCTTTGACGGAATCCGGATCGCACCCTCGATCCTCTCGGCCGACTTCGCCCGGCTCGGTTCGGCGATCGAAGAGGTCATGGACGCCGGCGCCCGGGTCATCCATTTCGACGTCATGGACGGTGCTTTCGTCCCGCCGATCACGATTGGGCCGCTGGTCGCCTCCTCAATCGCCGACCTGGTCCACGACCGCGGCGGAGTGCTGGATGTCCACCTGATGATCGAGCGCCCCGACGCCCAGTTCGAGGAGTTCGCCAAGGCCGGCGCCGACGCGATCACCTTCCATGCCGAAGCGACCCCGCATATTCACCGCTGCCTCGGAGCGATCCGCGAACTCGGTTGTCTGGCCGGAGTGGCACTCAATCCCGGTACCCCGGTTGAAGCGGTTTCCGAGCTTGGAGGTGTAGCGGACATGATTCTCGCGATGACGGTCAACCCGGGCTGGGGCGGCCAGCCCTTCATAGGGAACTCGCCCGACAAGGTCACCCGGCTGAAGGCAGTTTCCGGCGACGCCCTGATCGAAGTAGACGGAGGAATCGGCACCGCCACCGCCGCCCCCATGGCCGAAGCCGGAGCAACCCTGATGGTCGCCGGCTCCGCCATCTTCGGAGCCAAAGACCCGGCCAACGCCTACAACGAAATCCTCACCGCCGCCCAATCCGGCTTATCGTAGGTCCGGGTTCCTTCTTAATTTCGGTGTTGCTCAGCAGGGGTGGTCCGACGCTCCGCTAAGACCCGAAAGGACCGTGACAGTCAGTCGACCCCGAGTGGACGTCACTGGGCTGGTGTGGCTGTATTTGTACCGCTCCGCCGCCATCTGCGGCAGGTTGATCCGGGCTCAGAGGCGTCAAGCGGCCCGGGTCAGGCGTGGGATAAACTAACGTTTCTAACGTTTC
>Ga0105045_10004952_pt1 | contig 11658 bp, 12 predicted proteins | sample MAT02_FD_78089 | JGI IMG/M metagenome (GOLD analysis project Ga0105045, IMG submission 78089) | Freshwater microbial communities from Lake Fryxell liftoff mats and glacier meltwater in Antarctica - MAT-02 (megahit assembly) | ecosystem: Environmental > Aquatic > Freshwater > Ice > Liftoff... | reverse complement strand
TAATGTTATTTTGAACCAAAAATTATTACACAAAATTATTATAAATATCAATCAACGATAATCCGCCGAAGATTTTGATTAATATGAACCAAGGTTTCGTAGAGAAAAAGATTATGGTTGTCAGTTATATTTACCAAACTGTTAGCATCCCAAGAATTGTTGGCGATTAGTTCAACCTCGTCCATATAATTAGCGTCCGTGTCTGTTAAATCGATCATGAAATGATTCATACAGATTCGCCCCACAATTATAACATCTTGACCACTTCGCACCAATTTGACTTGTCCAGAATTACTTAAGCTGCGAGGAATTCCCTCATAATAACCAAGAGGTAAAACTCCAATTCGACTTGGCCTTGTAGCTGTGAAAGTTCGACCATAGCTAACAGTGTCCCCAGTCTCCAGGTCAAGAATCTTAGTTATCTTAGATCGAAGTGAGAGTACCGGTCTCAAATCCTGAAGTTGGTTATATGCGTCATCAGCTGGTAAGAGTGGATTAAATCCATAAAGAGCTAGGCCAGGTCGAAAGGCAACTTTAGCTACATTAGTAAGTATCACTTTGGTTGATCCAGCGCTCTGGGCCAGGTGAATATATCTGGGGTCAAATCCAGCAACTGTAACTAAATCAACAAGCTTGAGAAACAAATCGGCTTGAAATTCTGTAAACTCATTGTTGGGACTATCGCTGTCAGCTAGATGAGACATTAGACCTTCGAATTCTAAATTGGGAAATTGCTGGATAAGTTTACACAGGGCTATAACTTGAACAGGATTGGCTCCATAACGACTCATTCCGGTGTTGATCTCAAGGTGAATTTTGACCCGGTGCCCACTTCGACCAAGAGCTTGAATAGTCTGAGAGTCATGAACTACGAAAGTAAAATGTTGATTATATTTGAGATTGTGATAATTTACTGAATCAATATAACCCATGATTAGAACTGGCTGTTGACTAAACTGTCTGATTCTCAAAGCTTCGAAGTAACCATCTACACATACGTAAGTTGGGTGGCGATCATCTAGAATCTTAATTATTTCTTCCAGACCATGACCATAGGCATTGGACTTAAGTACAGGCCAAAGCTGCGAATTAGGCTGCAAACTCTGAATTAGATCATAGTTATGAAGTAAGTTAGACTTAGATATCTGAACTGTGTTTAACGTTGCAAACTCCCTTTCAAAACCCTGTATAAAATTGTTAATGTAAGACTTAATTCCGGCCATAAAGTAAGATTACTCCTTCCAACTTTGTGTAGAAATGTCCACAGGCAAATTAAGCAACGTAGAATAACAGACTAGACAATACCAATCTCATAATCAAGAGTACTCTGTACCTATTTGTGGCACATAATTATTATGTTCGATCTTTATAACTTTAGTATTAATTCACTTCAAGGACATCTTATCAACTTCAGCGATTTTGCTGGGAAAGTTATATTGATTGTTAATACTGCTAGCAAGTGCGGATTCACACCTCAATACGCTGACCTGCAAAAACTTCATGAAACTTACCAAAACCAAGGATTAGTAATTGTCGGCTTCCCATGCAACCAATTCGGGGGTCAAGAACCTGGAGAAGCAGAAGAAATTCAAAATAATTGCCTAGCTAATTACGGCGTAACTTTCCCAATAACTGAGAAAGTGGAGGTTAACGGGCCCGAGACCACACCAATTTTTGGTTTTCTCAAAGAATCCTTACCAGGGCTTCTAGGCCTAGAAGATATCAAATGGAACTTTACCAAATTTCTTATAGATCCTAGCGGTAAACCATTCATGAGATACGCCTCAACATTAAAACCAGCAGATATGGAAAGTGATATCAAAAAACTACTTGGCTCAGTTTAGTTCCCAGGTATTAAGTTTTTGGTGCAAAATTCATTAGTATTTGAATCATAAGTCTCTTTTAGTGGTGAATCTGGTCAAGCAGAAGTTCCGTATTTGATACAAAAACTTATTCAGGTTGCCAAATTTTAAAAAACTTTGATGTCTTATCCATGTTATGGAGCTGCGTCAAGTCAAAGCTATAGTCCTGAGCATTTATGAAGATCAGATGGCCGGTATTACCTTCATCAAACTCCTCACTGGTGATAGCTGTCAAAGCGTTAAAGTCAGTGGCGCACTCGCCAAATTCAAACACAATCATCTACTGCAACCTCATATTCTAATCGATGCAGAGCTTGTCAAAACCCGTAAGAACTGGATATTGTCTGATATAACGAATTTTCACCGAATTCTTGAACCCACTAGTTATAATGATTTTCAAAAACTAGCTACAATCCAGAAACTTCTGAATCAATCTCTCAGTGACGGCCAAGAAACTGATCTACTTGGAAACCTAGTTGAATTTCTCTCTCAGCAAAGTCTGAATGACTTGAACTTAATTAGTCTGGAAGAGTTCATGCTAGCAAGGCTTGGATTCTTGGACATGGCTAATATGTATATCACAACCAGTCAAAACATCTGGAAGTCCAAAGTCAGCAACCACCTTACTGATACAGCTGGCGCTTAGATACTTCGATTTTTAAACGGGAAGTTGACCTTAGTTGAGAAAATATGAAAAGATACAATTATGTCTGCAAATTTAAATCAAAAAAAAGAAATTCAAACTCTGTTAGGGTTACCTAAGTCCTTATATTATTCTAATTTGGCTGAGCAGGTTTTGTGTATAGAAGCTGAATTGCAGATAGACAAGACATCATTAGTTCTCGATATTGGTGCTGGCAATGGTAATATTGCCAATGGCCTGACATCAATTTCAAAATGTCAGATACTGGCTGTTGACACCGACAAATCGCCCAAATTAAACTCACATATTTGCTGGATCCAAACAGATTTTTTGCAAAAAATTCCTGTACTTAGAGAACTAGATGCAGCTTATTGGGTGGCACCGTACATTGGCGATGGATGGTTTGACGGTTCTTTTGAAAGATTGATTAAAGAATTTGGCATGAATATCAAGCCTGGTGGCAGATTTTTGATAGATTTATTTAATTTTGCCCACAAAGAGATTGGTAAACAAAAGGAAATTATTGAACCACATATGGGCGGCAGAGCCTGGTATAAAAGAACCAGTATCGATAAATACGAAGGTAGGAGGATTTTTGATAATGGGTCTCAAGACCATGTTTTGATTTGGCGGATTTTTGAACAATCAGAATTAATTGATATATTCAAAGAAGCTGGCTTCAAGTTAGTCCATAAGTTAGATTCTTTTGGAAGTAATTTGAGTTCGGAAACCCAAAGAGTTATAGATTACAAGAAATATAAACGTGATATCTATATTTTTGAAAAATTCAATAAAGCTTAAAAATAATCAAAAATTGTTTTGTATTAAAATCTATTTATCCAGTCCCTCAGTCAAGTTAATCACCCCATCTTGCGTTTTGAGAATATCGTCTTCAATTCTAACGCCAATTCCACGGAACTCTACTGGTACGCAAGAATCATCCTTGTTGAAGTATAGCCCCGGTTCTACAGTAAGACACATTCCAGTTGTAATTTTTTGACTTTGACCTTGATTATCATAGTAACTTCCCGCATCGTGAACATCAAGACCAAGATAATGTCCAACACCGTGCATGAAGTATTTATTACAGCTTCGATCAGCAATATTACTTTCCAGACTTCCACTCAGAATTCCAAGGTCAGTCAGTCCAGCAGTCAAAACCTCCACAGCAAGTCTGTGATAGCTATTCATATCAGCCCGGCCGCTGGCAATATGATCAATACAGGCCAAGTTAGCCCTCTTAACTAAGTTATAAATTTGAGTTTGGGCATCAGTTGGCTGGCCAAAATGGTAACAGCGAGTAATATCGCAAGCATAATAATCGTATTCGCATCCGGCGTCCACTAGCAAAAATGAAGTAGGGTCAATCAGCTTATTGTTAAGATTATAGTGAAGAATAGTACTGCTCTCACCGCTAGCTACAATTGGATAATATGACCAGGTACAGTTATGCTGGCGCCAAACCAGTTCTAATTCAGCCTGAAACTCATATTCAAAGACTTTTTGGCCTAGATCAATTTTGCTTTTGATAGTTTGGAAAGCGTGTTGATGTGCCAGAACATTAATTCTGGATGCTTCCTGCATCTGACTGATTTCAAGTTCGTCTTTGTATAGACGCAGGTTATTAATCAAACTAGCAGTTTTGGTTACGGTTGGGATTGGTTGGCCACGGCGCCCAGCATCTCTGTTATAGAGTTGGTCATTAATCTGATTGCGAATAGAGCTGTAAGAGCCAAGTTGATCCAAGTAAAGAGTCTGACCTTTAACTTTGATTTCTTGCACCAACTTCAGAAGTTCACTCCATGCTTTTACTTCAGTAATTCCGCTTTTCTCAGCGGCAACATCAGCGCCCATCACTGGTCCAGTCCATATCTGATCGTCTAAATTTTTGATATTCACAAAAAGGGTAGTTGTCATTGCACCTTCAAGGTCTTTGGTAATAATCAAAGCACTTTTTTCTTCATTAATTCCAGTCAAATACCAAAAACTAGAATCTTGACGCAGTGGCCACTCGACATCACTATTGCGCAGCTGCAACTCACTACTAAGCAGAATCAAGATTGAGTTATTAACCATCAAAGTACTTAGTTCACTTCTTCGCTGCTTTAGATATTCTTGAGTGGCGAGCATAGCAAAAAAAGTGATTGATGATTAAAGATTTTGATTCTACAAAAGGTTATTTGGGGTTTTTGATGGCTGGTTTTTTCCAGATAGCGTATCTACCAACGTAATAAAAAATTCCTGTGACAACTAAAGCCAGTGGCCAGTTCGAGGCAGCTAGTCCAAAAGTTATTATAAAAATAAGGAAAGCAAAAATCTCAACCCAAATGTATATTTGGACTGGTGGTGGAGGTGTTTTTACATCTTTAATAACACGAATTTCAACTTCAACCCTAGCCCTCGCTTTTCTAAAAGTTTCTTTAGGATCAGTTCCTCTAAGAACCGTGCTTCTATATAGGTCATCTTTACTCAAAAAATATTCAAGGATTTTTTCCAATCTGTCCAAATCAATAATTTCTCCCTCACGTGACTTTATTTCTTTTTTAGATTGAGAATCAGGAATTGATTTGGCTGAATACTTTATTACACCAATACCATAATTATCAAGTTCTTCATTATCACTTTCTTTAATTGGCGGTATATTTGCCTTTTCTGGAATAATCTCTGCATGTGGTTTCTTTTGTTCGTCAGTCATATTATATAGATAACCAAAAAAGAATTGTATTTTGACAAATGGTATTTTTAACAGTATGACTAAAGGATTAAAGTCTAATGCGCGTTGGAATTCTGACTAACTCTTACCCGCCCAATCTCAATGGGGTTAGTGTTGCCGTAGTTAACCTTGAGAAAGCTCTGATCAAGGCTGGAGTTGAAGTCTTCATTGCTACCCCTAGAATACCTGGAGTTAAGTATCCAAGCCACGTTCTACCGATTAAGTCAGCTCCACTACCATCCACAATTTCACCAGATTTACGCTTCCCTTACAACTATATTCGCCAGTGCATCAAATTCTTCCAAACCAATCAGATCGATATTCTTCATAGTCAAGATACAATGGTTGGTGGACTTGAAGCCATTACAATTGCAGCCAGGCTCAAAATCCCGGCAGTACATACCTATCACACCTTCATTGAAGAATATGACTATTTCAAATTCCCTGGCTACAAGCAGTTCATTAGATTTTTTGGACAGATTGTCTGCGACGGCCATAACGCAATTATAGCACCATCAGCCAAGGTTCGTGATTACCTGATCGAGCACAAAGTCAGCAGCCCAATCCACTTTCTGCTGAATATCTTAACTCCACCTGCCAAGGTTGAACCTGGATCTAATATTTGGTTAAAAAAGTTCCCAAATCTTAATCAAACTTTTAATTATCTTACTTTTGGTAGAATCGCTAAAGAAAAAAATATTCAGCTCGGTATTAATCTAATCGCCCCAATTCTAAGATCCAACCCTGGTACAAAATACATAATTGCTGGAAGTGGACCATACGAAAAAGAACTTCAATCCCAAATCCAGGAGCTTGGTTTGACTGATCAAATCATTCTTGTTGGTAGATATGACCGCGAGAATCTAGGCCAGCTTTGCAGTTTAGCCAAAGTCTTCTTAATAACTTCAACTAGTGATGTTAATCCATTTACGGTTTTTGAAGCTATGTATTTTGGACTACCAGTTACCGCGATTGAAGATGCGGCTTATGACTTCTTTATTCAAGGAGGAATTGGTGGTAGACAATTAAGAGAAGATCACATCACAGGTTTTTGCACTCAGCTTCTCGAAGACCCAATACTCCTGAGTAAATTATCAACTCAGGCCAAAGCCCAAGCCAAATCTTTAACTGTCAAAAACTGGGCCTTGGACTACATTCAGCTGTATAATCAAGTAATTGCCGAATCCAAAATCAACCAACTTCCGCCCAACCCTATGCTACATAACTTGATCAGCTTCCAGAATTATTTTGCAAGTCTTGGTAAGCTTCCCTAGCTTTGTTTGTACTTATATTAATTTGAAGTAAATAAAACAGCATTTTTGATTTAACTCACAGGGTTTTAAATTTGAAAGAATGTTTTGTACCCAAAAAAGATATCAATAAAAAACTATTGACGAAAATCTATCCTATTATTTGGTCAATGCTTACAAAAGTTTGGTGTATGAAAATTGCTAATATTCTCAATACTTTGGGTTTCCTGATGATAATAATATTCTTCATGACGGCTGGGTTTTACTTCGGCTACCGAGTACGTGATAATCAGCAATCCAATCCTGAAGCAGCAGCTTTGGGAGTAAGTATTGATTCATCGAATGTTTCAAAGACTCCAATTGCAACTCTACCGGTCGAAGGTGTGTTCTGGATCAAGTCAGGTCAAAATCCAGTCTGCCCGCCAACTCACCCAATCAAAGGTACTTTCCAAAGCGATGGTGGTAGTTTTTATACTACTACCAACAAAACCTATGAAAGAATCAAGCCTGATATCTGTTTCGCAAGTCTAGAATTCGCTAAAGATCAAGTTGGATTTGTGCAAAAATTTTGATCTATTGGCTTGCCATGTATTAATAATTGCTTTTATCCAAATTAGCTTTTGATTATAGCTTGAATTTTGTATGAAAAAACGTTTTGATCGACCTCCAAGCATTAATAGAGCCAGAGACATTAGTTTTTTTGTATCAGTTACATTACTTTTGGTTGCTAGCTTCTGGGCAATAAACCCTCAAATATCCAAACTAAGTGACCAAGTTAGGTCCAGCTTGACTGCCAAAAATTCTGCAGGAAGTGTTAATCCAGCATCACAAAAAGTAATGGCCGAATTGCAAAAACAAACCAAATTTAAGGTTACAGGTGATTCCAAAACAAATCAAATTCCAGTTTTAGTAATAATAAAGCAGGAAGGAAGTCAAGATGAAGCTTTGTTAGCTTCCAATGTAGAATCAAATCTAAGAGCAGAAGACAAAAATTATGAGCAGATTAAAAAGGCTAAGATCTCGATTCATGACAAAGTTGAACCAGCAACCCAAGTACTTAACACTACCAACCCTGCCACTAAAGAACTAAAAAACAATGAGGCGTTAGAACTAGAATTAAATACTTTAGATGGAACTTGCGATAAGAATAGTTACGAAATCTACGCTGAATCTTAATTTAGATTATACTTGCCCTTAATATCATTAAGTTTATTATTGGTTATTTGATCCTGATTATCTAAACTACTTAGTTTGGCTATTATTTTAGCCAATGGCTTCTCAATAACCTCAGCCAAAAATATACCATTAGTCAAAAAACTTGGGAGTACTGCAAATCTATTCCAAATACTAAGCTGCTCAAAGATATTTTTGTCACCCGATTCAGTCGCTACAGTTCCGCCGATTTTGGTAAACAATTGGTTAAAAGTTGGTGAATAACTCTGAGCAGAATCCAGACTGTTACTAACTGAAAAAGTTAACAAATTACCAAAACTTCCAACAAAACATTGTCTAATCACGGTAATTGCTTCACTGGCTTGTTGGTTATAAGTTACAGCTCTAGTTATTGGGGGGAAGTCGGTAATTGTAACTTTTTTGATCTCATCTACAAACCTAACAAAAAATTCTGATAATGATAAATAGCTATCCAAGATACAGGTTTGATAGCCAATGAACTCTTGAACGTCCTTTGCTGAAGTTGCTGTGTTATCAAGATTACGACTAACCAACTCCTCAAATTCGTGGGTCTCAACTACGGTACCTTTGTTGAGTTTGGATTTTTGGTTGGTGATTTGATCAATTATCGACTCCAGGTCTTTGATTTTTTTTATTAAGTTCTTCAATTAAAGCTCTGATTGTTAGGTTATTACTAAGATTAGTTTTGATTTGAGCTGTTATTGCTGAACTTTTAGTAATTATATCTGCAATTACGGGCTTAATTTTGGTTGATACTGTGTTATTGATATCAATGTTTTGAGTCAGTGATGATTGGACCTGGCGTGGAATTAGGGCTAGTCTCTCTGTCAAAAAAACCCAAGAACAGTAATCACAATTGCAAGTACTACAAGAGTTAATGCAGTTTTTAATATTTTTTGGAATAACTTGCCTGCAAGTTTTTGGAACATAATTCAATCGTAAAACAACATTTTGGATGTAATTAATAATTTAGATTGGAACTAACAATACTACAGTTTCAAAATTAATATTTATTAAAGTCGGTATTTTTGCTTGATCTCAGCAAGTTTGTCATTGATTTTTTTATCTTGTTCATCGAGTTTACTTAGCTTGACGTTAAGGTCGGCGACTGGACTATTGATAGTTTCCATTATTGCAGTATCATCTGTCAAAAAGCTTGGAATTGTTGCAATATTAGTTATCAAGTCTATTTGCTGGGCTGAAATATCCTCTGCAAGAGCAATACCAACTCGTAAGCCAGCAAGCTTGGAATAAGATTCGCTAACTGAAGTTGTATAAGCTACTGCAGCATCAAGTCCGTCGCTAATTGCCGGTGTTAAGTATTTGGAATAATCCCCAACAAAACAAAGCTTGATTTCTGACAAGGCTTTACCAGCTTGTTCGTTGTAGACAGATCCGGCAATAATTGGCGATGTATCTAATTCTGTAGCCTTATTGAGTTCCAAAAATAATTTGCCAAAAGAATCAGCCACCGACAAATATTTCTTAGAAATACAGCTCTGATATTGGATAAAGTTCTTGAATTCTTTGACTGAAGATTCGGTATTATCTAGATTTTGGCTTACTAATTGTTTGAAGTCTCTAGTTTCGGCAACGCTACCATCGTCGAGCTTGGATTTTTGGTTAGCAATTTCTTGAATTACTGAATCTATTTCGCTAGTTTTTTGGGTAAGATCATCGATTTGATTCACAGTTGTTTGAATATCACCAGCTCCAGCAGTCATTTGATCATTGATACTTGTCGCTTTGGAAGTAATATCCACAACCAGTGGTTTGACTTTGTTTAAGACTGTATTATTAACCTCAATATTCTTGTTCAAAGAATCTCTAACCTGCCCCGGAACAATAACAAACTGATATGACAAAAAAGTTCCTACAAGAATTATTACAATCAAGAATAAGCCGATTATTAAGGCAAGATTTGAGGTTTTATTGGTCTTAATGGTTGGAGTATCAGATGACATATAGAATAGAATTATTACTTTCATCAGATACACATCTTAATAACTTGTCAACCGTATAGCTATTCAAGCAATTTGTGTTTTTAATTCATACATTATTTTTGGCTCAGATTGGATTGCAAAAGTCTGTTTTTATGAGAATCATTTGATTGAATGAACAGTCCAAACTTGATTTTAAAAGGACTTCAATAACAAATAAGATTTGAAACCAATCTAATTCAGATTATCTTGATTGATTTAACACCCTGTTATTAGTCCAGAATAATAGCTGGCATTTCGCTTTCCGATCCCACCTTGGTAGAACCATCATCTTCCATCGTAATTAGATTAAGTTCAAGACCGAGTAATTCACTGGCAAGTCTAATATTCACACCGCGGCGCCCAACGGCCAGAGCTGCTTCATCTTTGTAACAGTAGACATCGGCTTTGGTACCCTCTTCATTAATTTCGACTTTTTCAATCTGGGCTGGCTCAAGTGCATCCATAACCATCAAGTCAAGGTCCTGAGGCTGATACTCAATGATATCAATTTTTTCTTGCGTCGTATTACTTATTTGGCGAATAATGTTGATAATACGCATGTTCTTCTTACCAAGAATAGCGCCAACAGGATCGATGTTTTCTCCATCAAGGGCCGAAACCAGAACTTTGCTTCTAGCACCTGGATCGCGTACAATTTTGTTAATAATTACGATACCATTATCAACTTCAGGGATTTCACTGCGAATAATAGCTTCAATGAATTTGGAATCAGTTCGGGACAAAATCACTCGGGAATTACCTTTTTGATCTTCAATAATATCAGCAATTAGAGCTTTGACGATGTTACCTGGCTTGAACCGGTCGGTTGGCATTATGTGCTCGCGGCTTAGGAAGCCATTGGTCTGACCTAGCTTCACAATATAACCACCTTTGTTAAAGTAGTCGATCTCAACATTCACGATTTCACCAATCTTATCTCGGAATTGTTGTAATAATTTGGTATGGCGGGCACCGTTGATACTTTGAAAAAGTACTTGTTTGGCAATCTGTGACGCAATACGACCGAATTCCACTTCTTTGTTAGTGTCCATCTCTAATCTTATAATATCACCAGCTCTCACCCCGGGATTACTAAGCCTAGCATCGGTTAGTGAGATTTGCTGCTCAGGATTAAGTACTTCGTCGACTACTGCGGTCACTTGATAGACAGTATATTTGCCATTCTCAAGGTCAAAAGTCGCATCGTAAGCTTTTTCTCGTTCACCGAATTCCTTACGGTATGCGCTGGCAATTGAGACTTCAATAGCTCGGACAACTTCATCGACTTCCAGACCTTTTTCGGCGCAGATGGAAGTAATCTGCTCTTTTACATCGTTAAGATTATAGTTAGACATGTTGTATTAGATTTAATTTGGGTAAAAAAAATACTAGAGGGGTCTCTAGCAATTCACTGTGTAGTGAAAATTACTTTGTTAAAAATGTCAAAATTATATTGATACTTCTTAACTTTGAATTTTAATTAGACAAAGTTAGTTTCCTGGTACAAAATTAACTTGTGACTTTTCAAGTCGAATTATTTTATAATTAAACTATGTCTAATTCCGAAAAAATACCAAATCAAGAAAAAAGTAGTCCCTTGTACGATAGCTACGCAAATATAGGTGTGGTCCAAGAAGCAGAAGATAGACGGCCTAAATGGTTGGAACAGATAAGTCCGGAAATGAAAAAACAAATTGAATTATTAGAGTCAAATATCGCAACTGAGCTGCATATGATTGAGGGGAACGCTTGGCAAATTCCTAACAAAATTATTGAACTCTGCGACGTACCTAACATATCAGAGAAAGTAATTGAAGGTAGAACAATCTTGATTCAAAAATCTCTTAATCTTATAACTAATTATTCACTATTAATTAATGAGGTTTTAGAGGGAAAAATTAAGACAGTACCCGAATTTCTTCAAGCCAAGGCCAAGGCTCAAATAAGAAATAAATTCAAGCTTGTTGTAGTGCCCATTGATGATAATGATGAAAAGTCTCAGCTTGAAGGGGAT
>Ga0105045_10004950_pt1 | contig 11659 bp, 12 predicted proteins | sample MAT02_FD_78089 | JGI IMG/M metagenome (GOLD analysis project Ga0105045, IMG submission 78089) | Freshwater microbial communities from Lake Fryxell liftoff mats and glacier meltwater in Antarctica - MAT-02 (megahit assembly) | ecosystem: Environmental > Aquatic > Freshwater > Ice > Liftoff... | reverse complement strand
GATTACATGGTGATCTGCTCGGGCCGCTCGACCCGTCAGGTGGCCGCGATTTCGGAAAAGCTGGTGGACAAGCTGAAGCAGGAGTTGTCGCTGGTTTCGCGCATCGAAGGCAAGGACACCGGCGACTGGGTGCTGATCGACACGGGCGATGTGATTGTGCACGTCTTCCGGCCAGAGGTGCGCGATTTCTATCAACTTGAAAAGATGTGGATGCCGACGTCGGCGCATCGCGGCCTGCTCGGCACATCGTTCGGCGATCTGACCGACTGATGCGGGTCCATCTCTGTGCCGTGGGCCGCTTGCGGACGGGGGCAGAGCGGGCGCTGATCGACGATTATGTGACACGGTTCGACCGCACGGGGCGGGCGCTTGGCCTGGGGCCACTGACTGAACACGAAGTCGAGGATAAACGCGGCGGTGGCATGGCGGCAGAGGCCGAGGTGCTGTTGCGCGCGGTGCCGGCAGGGGCTGTGCTGGCCGTGCTGGATGAACGGGGGCGGGGGCTTTCCAGCCCGGATTTCGCGGCTCAACTGGCCCGCTGGCGCGATGGCGGGCGGCAGGACGTGGCCTTTGTGATCGGCGGGGCGGACGGGATTGACCCCGCGTTGCGCGCGCGCGCCGAATTCAGCCTGAGCTTTGGCGCGATGGTGTGGCCGCATATGCTGGTCCGGGTGATGCTGGTTGAACAGTTGTACCGCGCGGCGACGATTCTTTCGGGCGGGCCGTATCACCGGGTTTGACGCCGAGGGCGGCAGCCTGAACCCCGCCCTAGCCGAACCTTGCCCCGCAGCGGCTTCCCGTCTATCAATCGCCCAAGCCAACCACGGGTGCCCCGCCGATGATCCGCAAACCCGTAGTCCTGTGCATTCTTGACGGCTGGGGGATCGGCAACAATCCGGCGGTGTCGGCCCCGGCCCTGGCCCATGTGCCGAACTTCAACCGGCTTTGGGCGACCTGCCCGCATTCGACGCTGACCTCGTTTGGCCCCGATGTCGGCCTGCCGCGCGGGCAGATGGGAAATTCCGAGGTCGGCCATACCAACATCGGCGCGGGCCGGGTCGTCGCGATGGATCTGGGCGCGATTGATCTGGCAGTCGAGGATGGCAGCTTTGCCACCAACCCCGCCCTTGTGGCTTTCCTGACCACGCTGCAAGGCACGGGCGGTACGGCGCACCTGATGGGCGTGATGTCCGACGGGGGGGTGCATGGCCACATCACCCATATGATCGGGGCCGCCCGCGCGATTACAGCCGTTGGCGTTCCGGTCGTGATCCACGCGATTACCGATGGCCGCGACGTGGCCCCCAGTTCTGCCGGACGGTTCATCGCGCAACTTCTGGCCGCGCTGCCGCCCGGTGTAAAAGTCGCCACGGTGATCGGGCGCTATTGGGCGCTGGACCGCGATACGCGGTGGGACCGGGTCGCGCGCGCCTATCAGGCCATTGCCCACGCACAGGGCGAGCCCGCGCCGGATGCCGCAGCCGCGGTCGCCCAATCCTATGCCAAGGGCGAAACCGACGAATTCCTGGCCCCGACCGTGATCGACGGCTATCCCGGCGTACAAACCGGTGACGGCCTGTTCTGCCTGAACTTCCGCGCCGACCGCGCGCGGGAAATTCTGGCAGCCCTTGGTCAGCCCAATTTCGTCGACTTCGATGCAGCCCCCCAACCGCAATGGGCTGCGATGCTGGGGATGGTCGAATATTCCACTGCCCACACCGCCTATGTTGCCGCGGCGTTCCCCAAGCGTGCTCTGGTCAACACCTTGGGCGAATGGGTGTCCACCCATGGCCGTACCCAGTTTCGCCTTGCCGAAACCGAGAAATATCCTCACGTCACCTTTTTCCTGAACGGCGGCCGCGAGGTGCCATTTCCGGGCGAAACCCGCGCGATGCCGCCATCGCCCAAGGTCGCGACCTATGACCTGCAACCCGAAATGTCTTCGGTGGCAGTGGCCGACCATCTGGTCAAGGCGATCGACGACAAGATCGACCTGATCGTCGTTAATTTCGCCAATCCCGACATGGTAGGACACACTGGACTCTTGTCTGCCGCCATTGCCGCCTGTGAAGCCGTCGATATCGCTCTGGGCCGTGCGCTTGTGGCGTTGGAGGCTTCAGGGGGGGCGATGATCGTTACGGCAGATCATGGCAATTGCGAACTGATGGTGGACCCGGTGACAGGCGGTCCGCATACCGCGCACACCACCAACCCCGTCCCGGTCATTTTGGTCGGCGGCCCGCCCGGTGCCGCCCTGCGCACGGGGGGCCGTCTTGCCGACCTTGCGCCAACCGTGCTGGCCCTGATGGACTTGCAGCAACCCGCCGAGATGACCGGGCAAAGCCTGATCCAATGATCCGTGCCACATTTGCCCTGTTTTTGCTGACCCAAACCGCGCTTGCCGGAGTTCCCGAGGATGCGGCACAGGCCAGCGCCGACCTGCAAACCGCCGTCGCCGCCCTGCAAGAAGCCGAAAGCGCGCGGGATCGCGTGGCCGCCCTGACCCGGACCATCAAGGCCTATGAACAGGGGCTGGCCACCATGCGCGAGGCGATGCGGCAGGCCACCCTGCGCGAAACCCAACTGACAGCACAGTTTCGGGCCAAACGCGACAGGCTGGCGCAACTGATCGGGGTTCTGTCGCAGATCAGGCCCGATCCGGGGCCTTTGTTGCTGCTGCACCCGTCCGGGCCTTTGGGCACGGTCCGGTCCGGCATGATGCTGGCCGATGTGACCCCCGCCTTGCAGGCCGAGGCTGACGCCCTGCGCATCGAACTGGCAGAGCTAGCCAGCCTGCGCGACCTGCAAACGGCCGCAGGCCAGACATTGGCCCAAGGGCTGCAAGCCGCGCAATCCGCCCGCACCACCCTGTCGCAGGCAATCTCTGAACGCACCGATCTGCCCCGCCGGTTTACCGAGGACCCGCAAGTTTTGCTTGGCCTGCTGGAAAGCGCCGACACGCTGGAATCTTTCGCCAGCGGTCTGTCGCTGGATGACTACCAGACAACTGCCTTCGCCGATGCCAAGGGCAAACTGCCGCTTCCTGTGCTGGGCCGTATCCTCCTGCAACCCGGCGAAACCGATGCGGCAGGCGTCACCCGCCCCGGCCTGACGCTGGCAACCCGCCCGCTTGCACTGGTGACATCACCATGGCCCGCAACGATCCGCTATCGCGGCCCGCTGCTTGACTACGGAAACGTGATGATCCTTGAGCCCGGCGGGGGCTATCTTCTGATTTTGGCGGGGCTAGACACTGTGTATGGCAACGTCGGGGATGTGATATCCGCAGAGGCCCCGCTGGGGCTGATGGGTGGCGCATCCAAAGCAGGCGCAGACATTTCCACCCCGGCATCAGATGGGGGTGGCACTGGGGGCACGGAAACGCTTTACTTGGAACTTCGGCTGGGGGCCAAGCCGGTGAACCCGATGGAATGGTTCGCTGCGACCCAAGGCACAACAGGGGAATAGACGACGCATGAAAAAAGTCCTGATGGCCGCATTGGGTGGCACGCTGGCCGGAGTTCTGATCACGACGCAGGTGGCTGGGCCCCTGATCGCGCAGGAGGCCGCCAAAACCTCGAATGTCTACGAACAGCTTGATCTGTTCGGTGACATCTTTGAACGGGTACGCGGCCAGTATGTCGAAGAGGTTGACAGCAAGGACCTGATCGAAGCCGCGATCAGCGGAATGCTGACCTCTTTGGACCCGCATTCGTCCTACATGGGAGCCGAAGATTTTGGCAACATGCAGGTCCAGACCCGCGGCGAGTTTGGCGGGCTGGGCATCGAGGTGACGCAGGAAGAGGGCTTCATCAAGGTCGTCTCGCCAATGGACGGCACCCCCGCCGATCAGGCCGGCATTCTGGCCGGCGACTTCATCACGCATGTCGATGGCGAATCGGTGCTGGGTCTGTTGCTGGACGATGCGGTGGAAATGATGCGCGGTCCGGTCGGGTCTGAAATCATCATCACCGTGGTTCGCGAAGGCACATCCGAGCCGTTCGACGTGTCGATCATCCGCGATACCATCAAGCTGGTGGCCGTCCGCAGCCGCGTCGTGGGCAGCACGGTCGTGGTGCGCATCACCACCTTCAACGACCAGACCTTTCCGGGACTTCAAACCGAACTCGCGAAATCGGTGGAGGAACTGGGCGGGATGGACAAGGTCGACGGCTTTGTGGTCGATTTGCGAAACAACCCCGGCGGCCTTCTGACCCAGGCGATCAAAGTGTCGGATGCCTTTCTTGAAAAGGGTGAAATCGTCTCGACCCGGGGTCGCCAGCCGCAGGATGGCGAACGATTCAACGCCGAGGCAGGCGATCTGGCGCAGGGCAAACCTGTGGTCGTTCTGATCAACGGCGGTTCGGCCTCTGCGTCGGAAATCGTTGCCGGGGCGTTGCAGGATCATCGCCGCGCGATCGTGGTAGGGACCAAGAGCTTTGGCAAAGGGTCGGTCCAGACGGTGATCCCGCTGAAAGGTGACGCGGCGATGCGTCTGACCACAGCGCGCTATTACACCCCGTCGGGCCGCTCGATTCAGTCGCTGGGCGTGATGCCGGACATCGTGGTGAACCAGCCGGTCGTCGATCCGACTGCCACAGGCACCGAAGCGGCGGCCGCGGCCGAGGCTGACAACGGGCGTTCCGAAGCCGGCCTGCGTGGTGCGATCACCAATGATTCAATGACCGAGGATGAGCGCAAGCTTCTCGAAGAAGAACGCGCCCGGACCGAGGAAACCGCGAAACTGCGGGACGAGGATTACCAGCTTGCCTATGCGGTCGACATCCTGCGCGGCCTGTCCGCCGTGGCACCGAAACCCTGATCGTGGTATGGCGGGACTGCCGGATGGCGGCCCCGCCATACTTTTGAATGATCCTGACCAGATGACCGAAGCCGCCATAGACCCTGAAACGCTGCCCTACCGCCCTTGCGTGGGCGTGATGCTGATCAACGCGGGGGGCCTGATCTTTGCGGGTCGCCGGATCGACAGCACTGCCGCCGCATGGCAAATGCCTCAGGGCGGCATAGACGACGGTGAAAAACCTCGCGCCGCAGCCGTGCGGGAGCTTTGGGAGGAAACCGGCATCACCGCGGATCTTGTCAAGTTCATAGGCAAGACCAAGGGCTGGGTCACCTATGATCTGCCGCCAGAGTTGCTGGGCCGCGTCTGGGGTGGCAAGTACCGGGGGCAGCGGCAGAAATGGTTCTTGTTCCGCTTTACCGGCACCGATGCGGCGGTGAAGATCGCAACCGACCATCCGGAGTTTTCCGAATGGCAATGGATCATGGCCGATGACATGCTGACGGCCATCGTGCCGTTCAAACGCGCGGTCTATGATCAGGTCGTGCAGGAGTTTCGGGCCCACCTGGCCTGACGCACAAAGGGGGCGCAGACGCCTCCTGTGTGCCTGCATCTACTCAATCAACGACGTGACAACCGGGGCCAGGGCGGCTGCGACCTCTTCATGCACCGCTGGTCCGGGCAGACCCGCTGCAGCGGGCGCGTCCAGCGGTCCGTAGGCCATGCCCGCCATGCCTTGCGCCCGTGCCGCCGGGCTGCCGACCACCTCGGCATAGGCGCTGGCATAGGGGCGGATCGCTGCCACCATGTCGGCATTCACCAGCAATGGATCGTCAGTCAGCGGGACCTGCGCCCTTGCGGAGGGCGGGCGGTGCGACGCCAGCCACAGCAGCACGATCCGCGTCGGCAACCGTTTCAGCAGTTGCTGCATCCGGTTGACCCAGGCCGCGCGCAAATCCTCGGCCACCGTCTCGAACCGATCCGGCGACACGCTGTGCAGCGACATCAACATGTGTTTGGTAAAGTTGAACTCGGTAAAGTCCACCTCGCGGAAGATCGACCGCAGCAGCGGCGTCGCCCCCAGAAACCGGTCATTGCGGCGCGGGTGCACGGCATAGAACCGGTTGGTCAGGTTCTGCGCGCCCACCAGTTGCACCACCACGACCTCGGCCCCGGCGGCGACCTCTGTGACCGCAGATTCGTTCAGATACACATCCAGACCCGCATTGACGCAGCCCAGATTGACCACGCGAAGCCCGGTCTGCGCCTCGATCAGTGCCGGATACGGGCGGGGCACATACTTGCCATAGGTTTCCGTGCCCCCCAGCACAGCCACATAGGGCCGGTCCAGACTCCGCCTCGGACCCCGGAACAACAACCGCGACGTGCCATACCGGCACGGAAAATAGTCGAGCGCCCCCGCGCCCGGAAAAGCATACGCCATCAGCACACCCACTTGACTTCACCCATTGCAAAGACTGTCGCAAACCTCTTTCCAATTGGCTAAATCTTGATTTCGCCGCAAATCTTCCATATTTCGCTGCGCCGCGGCGGACTTGCGCCCCTGCCCCCCCGGCGCGTAAGGTGCCTTTGTCACGACGCAGGAGAGCGGTCATGGTCATCCAGACAGTCGGCATCGTCGGCGCAGGCCAGATGGGCGGCGGCATCGCCCATGTCTTTGCCCTTGCAGGCTACGACGTTTTGATGAACGACCTGGCCCAAGACAGCCTCGACAAGGCCCTGACCACTATCGACCGCAACATCGAACGTCAGGTCAGCCGCGGCAAGGTGTCGCCCGCCGACAAGGCCGCCGCCATGGCCCGCATCGCCACCACGCTGGACCTGACCACCCTTGGCCCCTGCGATCTGATCATCGAAGCGGCAACCGAACAGGAAAGCGTCAAGCAAGCGATCTTTGCCCAGTTACAGGGGCATCTGGCCCCACAGACCATCCTTGCGTCCAATACCTCGTCCATCTCGATCACCAGACTTGCCAGCCGAACTGACCGGCCCGAGAAATTCATGGGCTTCCACTTCATGAACCCCGTACCGGTCATGCAACTGGTCGAACTGATCCGAGGCATCGCCACCGACAAGGACACCTATGACGCGCTGCACGCCGTGGTGGTCAGGCTGGGCAAAACCGCAGCCTCCGCCGAGGATTTCCCCGCCTTCATCGTCAACCGCATCCTGATGCCGATGATCAACGAAGCGGTTTACACGCTGTACGAAGGCGTAGGGTCGGTCAAATCCATCGACGAATCGCTGAAACTCGGCGCCAATCACCCCATGGGGCCTTTGGAACTGGCCGATTTCATCGGGTTGGACACCTGTCTTGCCATCATGAACGTGCTGCACGAAGGTCTGGCCGACACCAAATACCGCCCGTGTCCGCTGCTGACCAAATATGTCGAGGCGGGCTGGCTGGGCCGCAAGACGCAGCGCGGTTTTTATGATTACCGGGGCGAGGTTCCCGTACCAACCCGTTAGGTTTGGCGACCAGTTAAGGTTTCAGCACGTTCGCAAGATCCAGCGTATGCTGGCGCAGCCAGCCAAGAAAGCCGCGCGGGTTGCCTTCCCAGTCTTTCAGCACTGTCGCAGCGATTGGCTCGCCGATCACCGGGCGTTGCGATTTGAACAAGCTGCGCTTGATTTCATACAGCAACAAGCCCTGCCGCATTGTCGCCGACACCAGATTGGCGATCTGATAGACCCGCGAGTTTTGCCCGGCAAAGTAGATCGGCAGGATCGTGGCTCCGGACCGATGGATCATCTTGTGGGTGAACACGTTCCATTCCGCCTCGACCGCCGGGCCGAACCATGTCTCGGAACACGCCACCCTGCCGGCCGGGAACAGGATGATCACGCCGCCGCGCTTGAGATGCTCCATCGTCAAGGTCCGCATCTCCAGCCCCAACTCGCGCGAGTTTTCCTCGTGCGGGAAAGGCACGGGAATCATGAATTCCTCGACCTCGGGAATCCCGGTCAGCAAGGACCGCGTCAGGATGCGGAAATCCGGCCGCACCCGGTTGATCATCTCGGCCATGATCATCCCGTCGACCAGCCCCGAGGGATGGTTTGCAACCACCACGACCGCACCCGTGGCAGGAATGCGGGCAATCTCTTCGGGCGGGGTGTCGATGCGGATGCCCATGTGCTTGATCGCCTTGGTCCAGAAGGGCGAGCCAAGCGGCGCGCCAGACTTTTCAAAACTGCGGATCAGCATCAGAAGCTGGACCTTTGCCGTCAGCCATTCGATCGCCCGGATCGCCCCCGCCTTGAACGGGTTGGTAAAGGTTCCCGCATAGGACAGCCGCCGCATATCATACTTTCGCGGCCCTGTTTTCGCAGAGACCGGTGGCACGACGGGGCGAGTTTGCGGGGTATCCGTCACGAAGCGGCAGCCTTCCTGATAAGCGCGTCAGTAGTCTTCGCCAAACCGGCTGGCCACCAGCGCGTCCAGCGCATCGGCAAGCTCCTGTCCCTGCCGCCCGCTGGTTAGCACCTCAATAGAGGTTCCGCGCGAGGCTGCCAACATCAAAAGCCCCATGATGCTGTCGCCGGACACCGTCATGCCGTCCTTGGTGACTTCGGCTCTGGCGTCATGCGCCTCGACCACCTCGACAAACCTGGCCGAGGCGCGGGCATGCAGGCCCTTTTCGTTGATGATCCGGAGTGTCAGCGTCGGCATGGCGCGTCAGGCTCCCGCGCTGAGATCAAGGCTGTTGATGTACTTGCGCCCTGCATCCAACGCTACCGTCACCGCATCGCGCAGGCTCAGGTCGCGAGACTTGGCCAGCTTGATCAGCATCGGCAGATTGGCCCCGTACATGATCTTGCGCTCCGACCCCCCCGCGCAGGCCATCAATGAAAGGTTGGAGGGCGAGCCACCGAACATGTCGGTCACCACCACGACACCGTTACCCTCGTCGACGGCATCGGCGGCGGCGTGAATCTCGGCCTGTTTCTTGGCCCGGTCGTGATCATCCTCGATCGCTATGGCAATCATGCCTTGCTGGGGTCCGACCACATGCTCGACCGCCGCCAGGTATTCCCGCGCCAACCCGCCGTGTGCGACGATCACGATTCCGATCAAGCGCGTTCCTCATCCGATGCATCGGGCGGCACAACAGCCGCCTTGCGTTCAAGTTCACGATGACGTTTTGACACCGGCCAGCCTGCATCTGCAAGCACCTTGCCCAACAATTCTGCAACTGCGACAGACCGGTGTTGCCCGCCGGTACAGCCGAACCCGATCGACAGATGCGCCTTGCCTTCGGCGCGATGGGCAGGGAGGAGCATCAGGATCAGCCCCTGCAACCTGTAGAAGAATTCGGTGAATCTCGGGTCGGCCCGGATATGGGCCTGCACGTCAGGATCACGTCCGTCACGAGCCCGCAGGCCGGGCATCCAATGCGGATTGGTCAGGAAACGGCAGTCAAAGATCATGTCCACCCCACGCGGCACCCCGCGCTTGTAGCTGAACGACTGGACCGACACCGCAAGTTGCGCCGACCGCCCCTGATCGAACCATCGGGCAATGTCCGCTTTCAGGTCATGCGGGGTCATCTCGGTCGTGTCGATCAGGTGATCGGCGCGGACCTTGATCGGGGCCAGCAGATCAATCTCGCGCTCGATCCCTTGGGCCGGGGTTTCCGCCGGGGCCAGCGGGTGGCGGCGGCGGGTTTCGGAATAGCGGCGGATCAGTTCCGAAGGGGCGCAGTCCAGGTAAAGCACCTCCAGCGCCACGCGCGGATCGCGGGTCAGACTGTCGATCAGTTCGATCAGTGCGGTGGCCGCGAAATCACGGTTGCGGACGTCAAGGCCCAGCGCGATCGGCCGCCCCAAGGAAGGCCCTTCGGTCAAGCGCGGCACCAGACTTAGCGGCAGGTTGTCGATGACCTCGTACCCCAGATCCTCCAGCGCATGAATAGCCGTCGACCGGCCCGCCCCTGATGGCCCGGTCACCAGAACCACGCGATGATCCTGACCCTGTTCTTCTGCCGTAAGCATTGTCTCACCGCTTTCAGGCCTGCCGCCCATGGCGCAGGCAGCATAGCACCGCCGCAGGGAAATGGGCACTGCGTGACCCCAGCACAAGATCACGAGACAGCCCCAACAGCGTTACGCTGCGTTGCGGCGGCAGGCGGTCAGGTTCGGGCGTGCCAAGATCGACGATCAGATTTACAGGCGTTTCGTGCAGCGACGGCGAACGGAGAATACCGACGCCCCGCGCTTCGATCAGGCCAGCCAGCGGGCCGGGACACCGGGCGATCAGGGCACCGTTTTCTGCCGTGACCTCGGTCTGATCATCGGCGACCAGCATTGCGCCAAGGCTGATCAGGCACAACGCCAGCGCCGACTTGCCCGCACCGGAGGGTCCGATGATCAGAAGGCCGCGCCCGTCGACTGCCACGCAGCTCGCGTGCAGCGTCTGCCGGATCACACCGGCAAACCCACCACGAACCTTGCCCCAAGCGGTTCAGATGTGACGTCGGCATGGGTCGGGCGGATGTTTTCAGCCCAGATCACACCGCCATGCGCCTCGACAATCTGTTTGGAAATCGCGAGGCCAAGGCCAGAATGGTTGCCGAAATCCCCCTGAGGGCGTTCGGAATAGAACCGCTTGAACACCTTTTCAAGCGCCTGTTCCGGGATGCCGGGCCCGGTATCCTCGACCACCACCAGCACCCGATTTTCGCGCCGCCGCGCCCAGACGCGGACCGCGTCCCCCTCTTCGCAGAACGACACGGCGTTGGTGATCAGGTTGACGAACACCTGCGCCAGTCGCGCCTCCAACCCCCGCGTCATGATGGCATCGGGCGGGAAGTCGGTGATGAACTCGACCCCCTTTTCCCGCGCCTGCGCGCCCAGATATTCGGTCAGGTTGGTCAGGGTCTTGGATAGGTTGAACTCTTCTTCTTCTTCCTTGACCAACTCACTGTCCAATCGTGATGCGTTCGAGATATCGGACACCAGACGGTCCAGCCGCCGCACGTCATGTTCGATCACCTCCAGCAACTTTTCCCGCTGATCATCGCGCTTGGCGACCCGCAGGGTCACGACGGCAGACCGCAGCGATGCCAGCGGGTTCTTGATCTCGTGCGACACATCCGCCGCGAACTGTTCGTTCGCGTCGATCCTGTCATACAGCGCTGCCACCATGCCGCGCATCGCCACCGACAAACGACCGATCTCGTCCGGGCGCGCCGCGAGGTCGGGAATCCGCACCCGGCCCGGTGCCATCTTGCGGGCATCGCGGTCGCGGCCCAACTCGGCTGCCGCCGCAAGATCGGACAACGGATTGGCGATGGTTGACGCAAGCACCAATGATAACCCGATCGATACCAGCAACGCGATCACGAACATCTGAAGGATCTGTTCCCGCTCATAGCGGACCAGCCGGTCAATCTCGCCTTCCGCCGACGTCAGCGCGATCACCGCCAACACCTCCCCCGCCCGGACGATCGGAGTAGCGACAGAGAACTGTGCACCACCCTCGGCCCCCTGACCGGTATTGACTGCCGTCAGCCCGGCCCGCGCCTCGGCGAACAGACTTCGCGCCTGTGCCTGACCGTCGACTTTGGCGGCCTGTGGCTGGCCAGACGACAAAACGCCCGCGACCACATTCCAGATGCCGTTCAGAAAATCGGTGATGATCGTGGACCGACCGCTGTTCCCAAGATCGGGACGCGCGGCCCCGATGTCCGAGCCGATCAGATCGCCATAGGCATCGAACAGGAACACCTCGACTCCCGGTCCGAACGTGATGTTGGCCAACTGTTCCGGCATGTCGCGCGCAAAGCCGGGCATCAGCGGCCCGGCAGGCAAGCTGGCCTCGAACACATTGGCGATCAG
>Ga0105045_10004949_pt1 | contig 11660 bp, 14 predicted proteins | sample MAT02_FD_78089 | JGI IMG/M metagenome (GOLD analysis project Ga0105045, IMG submission 78089) | Freshwater microbial communities from Lake Fryxell liftoff mats and glacier meltwater in Antarctica - MAT-02 (megahit assembly) | ecosystem: Environmental > Aquatic > Freshwater > Ice > Liftoff... | reverse complement strand
TTCCTCAACCGGTGCAAGGGTTTCCATGCTCTGCCGTTCCGGATCTGTGAAACCAACAAACGTGGTGTCGAAGCCAGGATCCGCCGCGGCGAGCCGAGCCGGGGAAACAGGGCGCAGTAGCTGCTCGGCGAGGTGCCGGACTTCAGAGGGATCGAGCCAAGGGTTTACCGGATCCATCAGTAGGGGCTAAATGATGCACGAGCGCGAGATTTCTCAAGTTTCCGAATGACTTCCGTCCGGAGAGAATCGAAGACAGATTGCGCGCTTTCCGCTCCATCCATCACTCCGACTGGCAGACCTTTTGCGCTGGCGCGGATGAAAATATCATCGCGCGGAATCGCAGTTTTGAACAGCATGTCCTCGGGCAGGAGTTGGCGCAGTGCGGAATCTGCTTCGGTGCTTTCCGCGAGGTCTTCCTGAAGCATGGTGAGGCAGACGCCGAGGACTTGGAGCTGAGGATTGATGATGCGGAGCCGGTTGAGCCCTTCGAGCAATTTCGGAACCGAGCGTATGCCAAGCGGCTCCGCCTGCTGAGGGATAATGAGCGCGTCAACCGAGGAGATAATATCGTTGGTGACTCCGAAAAGCCCGGCCGCAGTATCGACTAGGCAGACATCGTATTGGCGGGTCGCCACGTTGCGAAGGAATGCTCGGACGCGTGTGAGGTGCGAGCCAGTGTTACCATTCCCCGCCTCGTAGTCGCTGCCTTGTCCTGCGGCCACGAGGGAAAAGGTTTCGAGCCGTGTCGGGACGATCAGCCGTTCCATCGGGATTCCAGGATCCGAGAGGAAATCGTAAAAGCCGGAAAGCAAGCGGGATTGACGGGTCAGCGACAGCCCGACGGAGCCCTGAGGGTCGGCATCGACCAGCAAGGTGTTCAGCCCGGCGCGCGCGAAGGCGTGGGCGAGATTGATTGATAGCGTGGTTTTGCCCACACCGCCCTTTTGGCTTGATATTGCGATACTGATCACGCGAGGATGGAAAGGAAAGTCGTTGCCGGAGATTAACGACACCCACCCCGAGCGAAAGTCTTTTCTTGAGGCTTGGCAAATGCCGGGGATAGACTGAAGATACCCGAGCTCGCCCGTCAGCAGGAAGCATATTTGCCGTATTCTTCCAGAAGGTCGAGTTGCACTGAAATCCGCATCCTTACCGGATCGGAGATACATCCTTGCGCAATCCGTTAAAATATCCGTTTGTTTCCTTTAGGAACGCTAGATTTACACTTTTTATGAAAACCCTGAAACCTACTTTCGCCGCCGTCGCGTGGCTTTGTTGCATCCAGTTCTCGTCCGCAGACACAATTGTCCTCAAAAGTGGCGAGAAAATTGAAGGCCGTGTTCTTCAGGAGGTGGACGGGATTTACACGATCGAAGTGATGGTGAGCAGAACAATTCGGGACGAGAAAAAAATTCCCGTGGACGATGTGGACTTCATCGACAAGGAAAGAGATGACACCAAGGCTTTCAAGGAGATCGAAAAATTCGTCCCCACCCCCGAGCTGCTTCCGGAATCCGTGTATGAGTCCCGTATCGAGAAGATCGAAGCGTTTATCAACGCTCATCCGGAGAGTGGCAAAGTAGCCAAAGCAAAGGAAATATATGACTATCTTTCCGAAGAACGCGCCGTCATCCGCGAAGGCGGGATCAAGTTCGGTGGGGAAATGGTCGCTGCGGAAGATTACATGGCCAATGCCTATGAATACGACGCCACCATCGAGGGGAATCTAATCAAGGAAGCAGTCGCCCGCAGAGAATTTCTCGCTGCGCTCCGGGCCTTCACCAAATACGAACGCACCTTTACGGACGCTCCGGGGCGGGACGAGATCGCCGGCCTGATCAAACAGGTGCTCGGCGCGTATCAGTCGAGCATCGATGAAAGCCTTTCAAGCCTTGATAGCCGCATCGAGAAAAGGCAAGCCGGTCTTTCGAGCATGGCCCCAGAAGATCGTGCGCAGACCGAGCGTGCTTTAGCAGATGAGGAGGCCCGGATTTCCGCCCGCTTCGCAGCGGAAAAGGAGGCCAAGGAGGAATGGGTCACGCCGGATGCCCTCCTCAAGGAGTCCCTCGATGAGGCGCACCGTCAGGCCGACAGCGAGACGAAGCGTTTGGAAACGGGGAAGGTGAAGGTTCTAGAAGTCCCAGTCGCGGAATCCTACCGCCTTGCGTGGGGTAAGCTGGCCGCTGGCACCGAAGAGGAAAAGAAAGCGGTTCTGGAAGATGCCAAGAAAAACGGTCTTCCCGAGCCATACCTTGCCAAGCTCCGCGAGCGCGCAGGCATCGCGGCCCCGTAGGGAGGGTTTAATTTTTTTCATTATGAGCGGCAGAACAGCGAAACGCAGCAGAAAAACGGCGGAAACGGAAATCGATCTTGAGATCGGTCTCGACGGCTCCGGAGTATCGGAAATTGAGACGGGCATCCCGTTCTTTGATCACATGCTCACCCTTTTTTCAAAACACGGGCTCTTTGATCTCAAGGTCAGGGTCGATGGCGATATCGAAGTCGATTTCCATCACACCATCGAGGACACAGGCATCGTCATCGGCGAGTGCATGAAGGAAGCCCTTGGCACCAAAGAAGGCATCCGTCGTTACGGTTGCGCGTATTTACCGATGGACGAAACGCTCGTGCGCGTCGTTGTCGATCTAAGCAACCGCCCGCACCTAGAGTTCCGCGCGCCAGCAGGCACCCCATCCGCACCAAACATGCCTTTCACCCTGGTCGAGGAATTCTGCCGTGCTCTCGCATCAAATCTACGTGCGAACATCCACGTCGAGCTTCTTTACGGTCGCGATGGTCACCACATCGCCGAGGCCATTTTCAAAGGACTCGCCCGTGCCCTCCGCGAAGCCTGTGAGAAAGACTCGCGGGTTAAAGGGATTCCGAGCACCAAGGAGGCTTTGTGAAAACCGGTGTTGTTGACTACGGCGGGGGAAATCTCCGCAGTGTCGAAAACGCCCTTCACTCCCTCGGAGTCGATCCCGTTATCGTCTCTGGGCCAGAGGATTTGGAAGGCGTTACCCATCTGATTCTTCCCGGACAGGGGGAGTTTGGGGACGTGATGGCCCGCCTCCGCGAGCGTGACCTTATCGCTCCTTTGAAAGATTGGATTTCCTCCGGGAAACCTTACTTCGGCATCTGTGTCGGCTTCCAGATTCTCTTCGAAGGCAGCGACGAAGCGCCGGAAGTTGAAGGTCTCGGAATTGTAAAGGGCCGCTGTGTCCGCTTTCATGAAGAAGAGGGGAAAAAAATCCCCCAGATGGGTTGGAACGGCACCGTTCCTCAAGGTGCGGACACCGGTTTTTGGAAAGGTCTCGGCGCGGAACCTTACTTCTATTTTGTGCATTCCTACTACCCGGTTCACACAGATCCTGACTGGAAAGCCGCCATCACCGACTATGCCGGCGAGCGTTTCACCGCTGCTGTCGAGAAAGGAAACGTCCTCGCATGTCAGTTCCACCCAGAGAAAAGCCAAGACGCCGGGCTCGCACTCATCGCGAACTTCCTTTCCCATCGGTAGGGTCAACCTCGCCGAGTTGACCCTAATCAAAATATCGCGCGTCACCGTTTGTGAACTGGGTCGGCCGAGCCGGAACCGACCCTACCTACTAATGCTCGCAGGTGCAGGCGTATTCGACATGCTCGCAAGTCGGGCAGTCAGAGAAATCGACGTTGAATTTCTCCGTTACGTTATCGGCATCCGGAGCTGTTTTAATCTGGAGGATGATGGGCACCAATTTCCCTTCAGGGAGAGCCTTGTCGGAAACGAGCGATTCTCCGTCTTTCTCAAACACCATACGGGTAGGAGAGGAGCGGTCGCCACCGATCGCGGAAACTGTCTGACCATCGAGAGGTAAGGCTTTCCCGTCCTCATCGATAAACGTAATTTTCACTTTGCGCTCCGGGGTGACGAAAAATTCCACATGCGGTTCCGTGCTGGTGAGGATGCGACCTTCATTCGGGCCCGCCATTTCCTTCACATGATCGTGTGTCTTCTCAGTGTGGTCGTCGTGGTCATGTCCTTCGTGACCCTTCTCTTGGGCGAAGAGGTATGGGGTGAGAAGAGCCATTGCTGTCAGGGTTACGCTGGAGATTTTAATCATGGTATTAGGAGGGATTGTGCGGTGGTTTTATTCAGATTTTCGTAATCAAACAGTGTCAGCGGAAGTCCGAAGGGGGGCGTCCGAAACGCGCTTTGAAGGAATTAGAGAAGCTATGGATACTGCTGAATCCTACGGCGCGGGCGATAGTTTCGATCTTATCATCCGTGGATGAAAGTAGTCGCACGGCACGCTGGAGGCGGATGAATGTCAGGTGGCGCATGGGGCTGCGCCCGATCTCCCGCAGGCAAAGGCGACGCAGGTGCTCGGTGCTGAGGCAGGCGATTTCTGCGAGGTATTCGAGAGTCCAATCGCGGGCGGGCTGCATTTCCACTGCGCTCCAGAGTCGCCAAAGGCGTGAGTCAAGGTGGGAGGATTCGGCAAAACGGGTGACGTAATGATGGACTAGCCCGCACCATTGGTGAAGGGCAGCGGGATTGCTCTCCCGTGTGGTTTCTGCGTGGAGGCCAGTGATTGCCGCAGCGAGTCCGCCTCCATCAAAGGAGCCGATGACTGGGGAAACGGAAGAGACGATGGGAATGGTATCGCGGGATACCTCATAGCGGACCCATGCGAAGCGCCAACGTTTCTCGCCGGTGCATTTCAGTGAGTTCATCACAAACGGGGGTAGTAGGCGGATGGTTTTCCATGAGCCATCGACCATGACCACTCCTTCTCGGTAGAACATCTGGCGCCGTGGAAATCCATCGTGGCTAAGATGTGATGTTGTGCTGAAGTGGGAGTTTGATAACGTCGCCACCATGAAGTCCCTGCCATTTCTATTTTCCCTACTTCTTCTTCCACAGGTGATTTTCTCTGCGGAGAAAAAAGAAGAGGACGAGGTCGAGGTCGGACTCAGGCAGGTGTATTCGACCTACAAGTCCGGCGATAACCAAGAGGTTTTGAACCAGCTGCGTGCCTTGGTAAAACTGGTGGAATCGAAGGCCGCAGATGCGGTAGGTGAACTGCTTCCAGAGAAAGTCGGTGATTGGAAGGGCGAGAGTATGAATCGCGAGGACCTCACAATCGCAGGGGGCGGAATCTCAATGTCACGGACATACGTCTCCGAGGAAAAGAAAATCACGGTAAAGGTAATCAAAGACGCGCCGGTTCTTAAATCGATGATCGATTTTATTGGGAACAAGGATCTACTCGCGCTCAGTAATCGGAAAACTCACCGCATTTCCGGAGAAACTGCGGTGATGGAGGGTGAGCGGAAGCTCCAGGTGGTATTAGATGAAAGAATCTACGTCGAACTCGTCGGCAACGACAAAGCAGACGAAGGGGATCTTGTTACCCTTGCTAGAAGACTCGATTTGCGTGCGCTTGCGAAGTTGGAGTGAGTGGAGAAACATCTGAGGAGGGTAGGGACAATCTCGCCGAGTTGCTCCCAAATCAAAAACGCATGGGCACGATCTAGGGAAAGGAAGTGCGTCCACAAGAATTGCGGAACCATGGGGAGAAAGCCTGTGTCTAGGGATTCCACTTCCGTAAGGAGATCGGGCGGTTAGATTTCTGAAGTGGGTGCAACTCGGCAAAATTGACCCTATCGGGTGATTTGGACTGGGCAGGATATCCTGCATCTTCCAACCTCGCTACATGATCTCGCTTATAATTACCGTAGAGACCGCCGAGGGGAAGGCTCAGGAATTCCTCAAATATCTGATTGAAGAAGCAGCAGATGTAATCGCGCATGAGCCTGGCTGCCGGCAGTTTCTTGTTTCCCGCAGTAAGGGAAATCCCAACGTATTCACGCTCGCTGAATTCTACGATGATGAGGCTGCGCTTGAGCATCACCGGCAAACCCCGCACTTCATTCTCTTTCAGGAACGTGTGAAGGAATTCGGGCTTATCGCAAACAAAACACCGGTTCTCGGAGAAGTGGTATTTCCGGTGTAACGGGATAGATCTTTCACAAGACCCCGCCAAGAAGCATTCCAAAGGGGACTAGAAAGCCAAGTCCAAGAATACTAAGTGGCGTAACACCCCAGCCCGAGCGCTGACCCAGTATGGTCAGGCCGATAGCCAGCAGGGCAAAGCTCGCGACGATAGCGATGATAATCGTGTCCATGGCGGTGTGAATTTGTTGACGTTGAATTTAGAATGGCCGAGCGACGCCGGTGTATCCGTTCCCGTGGCGACGGTAGTAGCTGTTACGATGCTGGTAGTAGGTCTCACCCTGAACGGTCACCGCCCTGTATCCGGATGGAAGTCGTGTGATGACGTTGACGTTTTGATCGCGGTGACTGCGGCGGTTGTATTGGTCGTAATCGCGGTAATAACGACTGGAGCGTGGGGCATCGACAACGACGTAGCTTCCCGAGCGGGAACGGTAGTAAGCACCGTTGTGGTAGTAGTAGGTGTTTCCACCGATAATCTCGGTACGATAGCCTTGCGGAAGTGAGTTTGCCCGGTATCCAGGGCTGTAGCCGGTCACAGTGGTCGGTCCATATGCATCGTATGGTGCTACGCACGAGCTCATGCTAAGGCCGATGGCGAGAGAAGATGCGGCGAGGACTACTGGTATTCTATTTTTCATGATTCGAGAACGCTATTCCCGGATCATATCGCAAGATCCCTGCCAAGGTGGAGAAGACCATGAATCCCTCAAAAGACGGGTAATTGCCTGAAAAACTGAGCTTCGCACCCATGCCACAAAAGGAGAATTGCACGGTGAAGCGTGCATTCTGATCTCTAGAAACCTTGCTGGCGCAAACCAAACGATCAGTGCTCCTCTTCGATCGCCTTCCTCAATGCGGCGGCGACGAAGCCGGAAAAGAGAGGATGAGGATGGTTCGGTTTCGAGAGGAACTCCGGATGGAACTGAGCGCCGATATAAAACGGGTGTTCCGGAAGCTCGATGATCTCCACCAGCCCTTCTTTCGCGGACACCGAAGATATAACCAGCCCGCCTTCGATAAGCCTGTCCTGATAGTCGGAATTCACTTCGTAACGGTGGCGGTGGCGCTCGTGAATGCGTTCCTTGTTTCCGTATAGATCAGAAGCTTTGGTGCCGGCGAACAGGATCGATTCGCTGGAGCCGAGGCGCATGGTCGCGCCCATGTCCTCCACACCTCTTTGCTCCTCTTGGAGACAGATCACCGGATGCGGGTTGTCCTTCACGAACTCGGTAGAGTTCGCCCCCTCCAGCCCGCACATGTTTCGTGCGTATTCGATGGTGGCGATCTGCATACCGAGGCAGATGCCTAAATAGGGGATGCGATTTTCGCGGGCGTATCTTGCTGCCTCAATCTTTCCTTCCACACCCCGATCGCCGAATCCCCCAGGAACGAGAATGCCGTCCACTTCACCGATCACCGCCCTCGCTCCGTGATCTTCGATTGCCTCAGCTTCCACTCGGACGATCTGCACCTTAGTATCATGGTGTGCTCCGGCATGGATGAGGGATTCGTAGATGGATTTGTAGGCGTCCTGAAGCTCGATGTATTTCCCGGCAACCGCGATGGTCACCTTGTGCTTTGGATGGATCACGCGCTGGACGAATTTTTCCCACTCCTCAAGATTCGGCGAGGGGGTGTGGCCGAGCCCGATTTTATCCACCACCAAACGGTCGATTTTGTCCCGCCGCAGATCCAAGGGACATTCGTAAATTGTGTGGTCCACATCGCGGAAGGCTACGACGTTTTTCTTTTCCACGTTGCAGAACATCGCGATCTTCTTGCGGTTCTCCTCGTCGAGATCAGTTTCCGTCCGGCAGATGATGATGTCCGGCTGGATACCAAGTTCGCGGAGTTTCGCGACGGATTGTTGGGTCGGCTTGGTCTTGGCTTCGCCTGCGGCCTTGATATACGGCAGGAGCGTGACGTGGATGAAGCAGACGTTTTCCTTCCCTACTTCAAGCGCGAACTGCCGCAAGGCCTCGATGAAAAGCAGGCCCTCCATATCCCCGACAGTGCCGCCAATCTCGGTGATAAGCACGTCGGTCGTGGGATTATTCTCCGTGACCTTGTGCATCCGCGCCTTAATCTCATCGGTTACGTGCGGGATGAACTGCACGGTCTTGCCAAGATATTCTCCCCGGCGCTCCTTCTTGATCACGGAATCGAATACCTGCCCGGAGGTGAGGTTGTTCATCTGTGAAAGCACCCCCGAGGTGAAGCGCTCGTAGTGACCGAGGTCGAGATCAGTCTCTGCACCATCATCCAGAACGTAAACCTCACCATGCTGGTAAGGTGACATCGTGCCGGGATCGACATTCAGATACGGATCGAACTTCTGCATCAGCGTTTTCAGACCGCGAGCTTCAAGCAGGGTGCCGATGGATGCAGCCGCGAGACCTTTTCCAAGTGAGGAGACTACGCCGCCGGTTACGAAAATGTATTTCATATAAATTTTAAATTTTAAATCTCAAGGAAGAGAGTATGCGCTCTACATCGAGGGCCTGCTCTGGGGTATCGACTCCGGGGGAGGTGTCATCTGTGATGAGGACGCGGATGTCGGCTCCGTTCTCAAGGGCGCGGAGTTGTTCGAGGGATTCCGCCTGCTCCAGCGGAGACGGGGGCCAGGTGACGAATGTTTCTAAGAAATCGCGCCGATATCCGTAGATGCCTTTGTGGCGGAATACCTGAAGACCAGGAACGGGGTTGCGGAAATAGGGTAGGGGGGAGCGGGAAAAGTAAAGGGCATGGCCATTTTTCTTCAGCACCACTTTGACCACATTCGGGTCGCCCACGGCGGGGTCGGAGGGATCGAGCGGGTTCGCGGCGGTGACCATGTGCAGCGCGGGGTCATCGATAAGTGCTTGCGCAAGTTCGTCGATCAAGCAGGGATCAATCAGCGGTTCGTCTCCTTGGATGTTTAGAATGTGTGTGGCATTCGGGATTTCCACAACGGCCTCGGCGAGACGGTCGGTGCCGGTGGGATGATCCGGGGAGGTCATCACGGCCTTTCCCCCGAAGGCTTCGACCGCCCGGAGAATCCGTTCGTCATCTGTGGCGACGATGATTTCCGAGAGGTTTTTCGTTTCCTGGCAGCGCTCCCAGACGTGCTGGATCAGAGGTTTTCCAGCGATCAAATGAAGCGGCTTCCCAGGGAAACGCGTGGAGCCCCACCGTGCCGGGAGAATGCCGATGATCGTATGGGAATGAGCTGACTGGGACACGCAATGGAATAGGTTGCGCCAACCTACGCAAGCCCGGTGCCGCTCGACAAGAAACCTTTCGGGAAAGTTGTTTTTTGGCGAATCGAGGCTCTGATTCTAGCCGACTTACAGTTTCTGAAATCGCCCGTTTTACTCTACAGGTGATGTAATCCTATGAACCTCAGTCCTTTAGTCCTCTTGGCTTGTCTCGCTTTCCCCACCGGCTCAGTCCATTGCAGTCGTCGATGCATTTCCTAGTCTTTCCTCCAGCCAACCATTATCGATTTCCTCCTCTCCGGGAAATACCAATCAACTCTTCGCCGTGGAGAAGACAGGAAAGATCCACGTAATTTCTGATCTGAATAATCCAACGAAACCTTCCTAACGAGTAGCGAAAAAGGGCTGCTCGGATTGGTATCCCACCCGGCGGATGATGGACGAATCTTTGTTGGGCGAGAGTTGGCAGTGTCTCATATCAAAGGCTTTCTCAGATCCAAGTTTCCGGAACCACTGCGAACGACGGCACTGGCAGTGATGATGCGAACCTCCGGCCGAATGCCCACCTCGCTATCGTCTTGGATGGAAATGGAAATCCGAGATACGAAGTTCCGGCAGACAATCCATGGGTTGGTGCGAGCACTTTCTTGGGGCGCGATGTCATTCCTTCCAACGTCCGAACCGAGTTTTACACGGGCGGCCTTCGGAACCCGTGGCGGTTTTCATTCGATAGACCGTTTGCCCATTCGCGTCCAAGCTATCAATGGTTGACGATTTTCACGGACTGAATTTTGGCGAAAATCTTGAAAAATCGTCTTTCTGGTAAGATCCGTTGGAATAGTTCGTGTGGGAACGCATCCAGTGTATAATCAGTCATGAAAAAATCACTCTCGTATCTCGCTGTCCTTACGCTGTTTCTAGTTTCCACCGCTTGTTCTCAACAGAAGACTGACCGCGCGACGCAAGTTAAGGCCCAGAAATCCGATCCCGTCGAAGTCGCGATGAAGGACGGTAAGGCGCATGCCTACTTCGCAAGCGGCTGTTTCTGGTGCGTCGAGGCCGTTTACGAAAGTGTAAAAGGAGTGGAGGAATCCATCTCCGGCTACGCGGGTGGCCACACGGAAAATCCCACCTACGAGTCCAGCAACACCGGCAAGACCGGCCACGCCGAAGCCGTCGAAATCATCTACGATCCCAAAGTCGTCAGCTTCGCCACCCTCGTCGATGTGTATTTCGGCTCGCAGAACGTCACCCAGGTGAACGGCCAAGGCCCCGACAACGGCTCCCAATACCGCACCATCATTTTCTATCAGAATGCGGAGCAGAAGAAAATCATCGAGGAAAAGATCGCCGCGCTGAACAAGAAACTAGCGCCAAAGGAAGTCGCCTCCGAGGTATATCCCTTCGAGAAATTTTGGGTGGCGGAAGATTACCATCAGAATTACGAAAAACTCAATCCAGAGAACGGTTACATCAAGGGCGTCTCGATCCCACGTCTGAAAAAGTTCCAAGCGAAATTCCCAGACATCCTCAAGGATGGCGCGAAGCATTAGCCGGGAAGATAAATCATCGCATGATTTCTTAGCGTTCAAGTGAGAAAACCCATGCTCCTTATGGGTGCCAGGTTTCAGTATCTCGATTATTCCTATTTCCCCATCCACGAATCTCGCCAATAATCTTCCTAGCCCAAGCTCTCGTCAAAAGATGCCAGATCCCACCTACGTCAGAAACGCCTTCGCCCGCATCGCGGACCGTTACGTGATCACCAATCATGTCCTCTCCGGAGGCATGGACTTCTGGTGGCGACATGTGGTGACCGAGCGCATCAAGAAACTTGCGCCGCGCAATCTCATGGATGTCGCTAGCGGCACTGGTGATCTGGCGTTGAAGATCCAGAAAGAAATTCCCTCTTGCGATGTAATCGCCACGGACTTCTGCGCGGAGATGCTCGAGCACGCCTCCTCGCGGGGCGTGAAAAAGACCCTCGTTGCAGACGCTTTAGACCTCCCTTTTCCAGACAATGAATTCGATGTCCTCACGGTCGCTTTCGGTCTCCGCAATATGGGCGATTACGAACTCGGACTGAAAGAGATGCGTCGCGTCCTCAAACCCGAAGGACACCTTTTCATCCTCGATTTCTCCCTGCCGCGGGGAATTCTCCGCGCACCCTACCGCTTCTATCTTCACAACGTCCTCCCGAAAATGGCGGGATTTCTAACAAAAGAGACTGACGCTTACGAATACCTCGGCGGCTCCATTGAGCAGTTTCCTGCCGGTACAGAAATGATTGCTCTCTTGGAAAAAAATGGACTCTCCCAAGGCACCGCCACTCCACTGACCTTCGGGGTAGTCAGCGTGTATGAGGCGGTGAAATCAGTGTAGGGAGAGAAGGGGATCCGGAGAGCATTCGACCCGGCGAAGGAAAACTCTTCGAACCCGGAGGTAAAGTTATCGTGGGATCC
>Ga0105045_10004947_pt1 | contig 11661 bp, 6 predicted proteins | sample MAT02_FD_78089 | JGI IMG/M metagenome (GOLD analysis project Ga0105045, IMG submission 78089) | Freshwater microbial communities from Lake Fryxell liftoff mats and glacier meltwater in Antarctica - MAT-02 (megahit assembly) | ecosystem: Environmental > Aquatic > Freshwater > Ice > Liftoff... | reverse complement strand
TGTACTGTATTGATAATCAACATATTCCCTTTAGGGGCAGGGGTGTTTCCCTTCGGGTGTTCACCCCTTCAGGCAGTCACCCCTTCAGGGGCCGGGGGTCGCAGGGGTCGTCAGGGGATCGAATAAAGGTAAAAAACAGCTGATTTTCAAACAGTTGGTGTTTTCGGAGGGGGATTATCATTGTAATCACACGGCATCTCATTTACTTACGATATTTCACCACAAAGACACCAAAACAAAGGCCCACCCATTTCAAATAGGTAGGCCTTATATTTATATCGTAAAAGTGATTACTTTATTGAAAATGCTTTTTTGATTTTATCAACATAATCCAATTTCTCCCAAGTGAATGTTTCCACTTTTATGGTCTTCGTTGTTCCTGAACCATCTCTGAAAGTAACTTCTTTCACTTCAGATGTACGTCCCATATGTCCATAAGCGGCTGTTTCCGAATAGATAGGTGTTCGAAGTTTAAGTCGTTTTTCGATAGCGTACGGTCTCATATCAAACAATTGATCGATTTTTTCAGCTATCTCTCCATCTTTCAGACCTACCTTTGCCGTTCCATAAGTGTTTACATATATATTTGTTGGTTTTGCCACACCGATGGCGTAGGATACTTGTACGAGCACTTCATCACAAAGTCCTGCTGCAACCATGTTTTTTGCAATGTGTCTAGTCGCATAAGCTGCGGATCTATCTACTTTACTTGGATCTTTCCCTGAAAATGCCCCACCACCATGTGCACCTTTTCCACCATAAGTATCCACGATGATTTTTCTTCCAGTAAGTCCTGTGTCTCCATGAGGTCCACCAATGACAAACTTTCCTGTAGGATTGATGTGGTATGTGATATCGTCATTAAACAACTTTTGCAATTCCTTTTTCAGCGATTTCTTAACGATCGGGATCACGGTATTGATGACATCTTGTCTGATTAGACCAAGCATTTTTTCGTCTTCATCAAAATCATCATGTTGTGTAGATACTACAATACTATCGATCCTTATTGGCTGATTGTCATCAGAATATTCTATCGTAACCTGAGATTTTGAGTCAGGTCTTAGGTATTTCATTTGTTTACCTTCCTTGCGAATGTCTGCCAATATCTGAAGAATCTTGTGTGAAAGATCAAGCGCCAATGGCATAAAATTGTCCGTTTCGTGTGAAGCATATCCGAACATCATACCTTGGTCACCTGCGCCTTGGTCTTCTTTATTTTCACGCTCTACCCCTTGATTAATGTCAGGTGATTGTTCATGGATAGCAGACAATATACCACATGAATTTGCCTCAAACATATATTCCGACTTTGTGTACCCTATCCTTTTTATCACATCTCTAGCGATCTGCTGTACGTCGAGATATGTTTTGGACTTCACCTCGCCTGCTAGTATTACCTGACCGGTGGTTACTAAGGTTTCGCAAGCTACTTTTGATGAAGGGTCAAATGCTAAAAAATGATCAACCAATGCATCAGATATTTGATCTGCAACTTTGTCAGGATGGCCCTCAGATACAGATTCAGACGTAAATAAATATGGCATAATTTAAGTTTTAGATGTATTAAAACGTATGTTGAGGCAAAAGTAATTAATATCTTACGCTTTCACCAAGTTATAATTGATTTATTTTATACGTTTATGTGTAAATTCAGAAGTTTTCATTTTAAAACGAAATAATTCCTAAAAATATCCAACAAAATATTGTGATTGACAAATAACCACTATTTAATTTTGCATTCCAACATTTTCTGACCTTCGAGATATCCCTCCAGCAAATCTCCTACCGCTATAGGTCCTACGCCTGCAGGCGTTCCCGTAAAAATATAATCGCCCTGTTGAAGTGTAAAATATTTTGAAACAAACGTAATAAGGTAGTCAAAATTAAATATCAGATCTGCGGTATTGCCATTTTGTACAACTACCCCATTTTTAAGTAGTTGAAACTTGATAGACGACTTATCAAATGCACTTAAATCGACAAAATGACTGACGACTGCCGAATGATCAAATGCCTTGGCTATTTCCCATGGATGTCCTTTTTCTTTGCATTGGTCTTGAAGGTCACGCGCTGTAAAATCTATACCCAATCCTATCTGATCATAATAAGATGATGCAAAGGCAGGCTGAATGACTTTACCATTTTTTTTGATCCTGAGCACTACTTCGAGCTCGTAATGAATGTCATTGCTGAAGTCAGGATGATAAAATGGTTTATTGTCGGTGAGCAATGCAGATGGTGGCTTCATAAATACAAGTGGCGACTTTGGCACAGGATTATTGAGTTCCTTGGCGTGGTCTACATAATTGCGGCCTATACATATGATTTTCATCTGTTTATATTTGAAATTAGCATTGAGAATACGATTTGTAAAGTTAAAGCACAAATGTAACTCAAAACTTTATTTATCTATGAATCTCCACTGAATTTTCGATGGTGATGACGCCTGATGTGTTGTTGATGAATGAACTTCCCACAGAAGCACTTCCGTTAATATCGTACATGTTTATCTCGTCCAAAGCCAACGTACCATTATTAACTAGGCACCTTCCATTTGAATTTCCTTGACTACACGATATTTTAAATCCATTCATAGTGACAGATTTCCCTGTGGCTATACTGAACACATTTCCTGTATAACCTGCGCCACTTACGGTGACATTTTTGGAAGGGAAACCCGTGATGCTTATATTTTTATCAATTACGATAGGAGTCGCTAGCGTTATCGTCTGATTGTAAATGGGAAATTCTATGACTACTTCGTCACCATCTTGAGCACAATCGATAGCATCTCTGAGAGAATGAAGTCCCGCATTTGCCGTAACCCTGACATCGGTACAAGCATCAATCTCAAAATTGGTAAATACGAGCATTTCTGAAGCTTGCAAAAAGTATGTTGCAGCCGTATTCGTAACCGTAAATGATGTGCCATCTACCGACGTCGCTCCATTATAACGATACCATGTGCCTGTCACATCATAATTTGGGGTCACATTATGACCAGAATTGGGATCGAGATTTGCTACAATTATGACATGTTTTGCCCCCGAACCTGAGCCTGTAGAAAAACGCATGACTCTTGGCGTCGTAATATTGCCAGAACCAAGTCCGATATTCCCATAATCAGGCGTGGTAGCATAGATATTATGTCTATTTCTTATCTTTAGAATTCTAGAAACTAGTGTATACAGTTCCTTTCTTTTGGTATTATCAAAGTATTCCCACCTCACAGGTTTTTCGCCCGTACGACCATTAAAATTGATACTGACATCATATCCTAGTTCTTGAAACTGCCATAACATCCTAGGTCCAGGCAAGAGAAGATTAAACCCTGCTGCTATTTTCAGTCTGTTGACTATGTTTTCTAGCGTTTTGGGGCCATTAAAAAACTGCGTCACTTCATAACTTAGTCTTTCTTCATCGTGGCTTTCTCCATAACTCATCCAATTGGCAAAAGTAAAGTTTCTAGCCGTTGCATTATACACACCCGAATCATAAATATTGGTATTGTCTCCATTGTAACCTAATATAAATCCCTTCAGATCATTGTGGTGTCCTACGCCACTCCACATTAGAATACCTTGATCCGCCAGTACTTTGTCTTCTGATGCCACCGCTAAATGTTCAAAAATAACAACTGAATTTGGATTTCTACTCGTCATACCATCCACAATGCGTTCGAGAAGATCAATTCGATCCTGATCAAATGAACTCGCCCAAGGATCACTTGGATCTTGTGCTGTCTGACCGATACCTTTAGTAAAATCAAATCTATACCCATCAAATTTAAACTCTTGCAACCAATAATCAAGAATTCGATCCATCATTATTTGTGTATGCTCACTCTCATGGTTCCAGTCAGCGCCCCACCATCCTGCAGGTTCAGATACCATTCTGTGGTCAGCATTGAACCATGGATTGTCATTGGCTGGTTTGTTTTGTGCTGAATTCCAGTACATTCTGGCCATGACATTGGAATAAAAAGCATGGTTCAGTACCAAATCATTAAAAACTTGGATTTTTCTTTTGTGACATTCATCAATAAACTTTTTTAGATCGTCTTCCTTCCCATAAGCTTTGTCGGCTGCAAAATAAAAATTCGGATTATAGCCCCAACTACTGTTGCCTTCAAATTCAGAAACAGGCATGACATGGATGGCATTGATACCAAGTCCTTTGATATAATCCAATCGTTCGATCGCCGCTAGGTAAGTTCCTTCCTCTGTGAAATCCCTGAAATGTAGTTCATAAATGTTGAGCTCATTGATAGATGGCTTTGTGAAAGGAGCTGCTCGCCAATCGTATGCTCCTTGGTTTGTCTGAATGATAGATGCTCTATCTTCCGCTTCTGTGCGATACGTGATCAAATCTGGATAGACACTACCAGAAATCTGAAAATCATCAGGATCAGAAACTTTGTGTGTATATGGATCTGCCACTTGGATGACACCGTCTATGAAATATTGAAAAACATATTCCTGACCCGGTTCAAGATTACTAAGTTCGATCCACCAATAATCACCTTGGTCATCATCGATGCCATTACTATCATCGTCTTCAAAATCAAGGTCTTCATCTCTGAACATTTTGTTAGTTTCTGAAGTCGTCCAGTTGTTAAAATCTCCAACAACATATACTACAGACTTGGGAGTTGTCGTATTGGTACCGGAGATAGTACCTGTTCCTTTTTTGTATCGAGTGTAAGTAGGTGCATGAAGTACTAAGGTTGCTTTGGTGGCATCATCGGTGTGATAATTGATGCCAACCTTTGTCCATGATGGTCGTGGCGCTTCTGTAACAGCAAGATAACCTACCACAGAAAAGGTTTTAAACTTGATATTTCCAGAAAAATCGGCTTCAAGTCTGAATTTCCTCAATGAAGTATTGGCCATAGTGAGTGCATGAGAAAATGTGGTGCCACCTGTAGCCGTAGTGATGGTTGCAATGACAGCATCAGTATTTGGATTTAGCTCTTTGAGTGTCCAAGTAGTAGGTGCTATGCTTGCTGTAGCAGTGTGGTTAAATGATTGGTTGACTAATGCAAAATAAGTACTCGTGGTAGGAAATGTGATGCTAAAATAATTGCCAGGATCTACGATATTATAATAATTATTACCTGAATTGTCTTCTTTTAAAGTACCATTAGCACTTCTGAACAAAAAGTTGAGCCCAAATATATCTTTATCTAAAGGCACATTAAAATATGACCTTAATGTCGGTATAGTAAATGTCCAATTATTACCACCAGTATTTGTCATCTCGCCTACTCCATCATCTTGTCCCCAATTGCCGGTGGTATAATTAAACCCAAATGGTGCAGTACTTATGGTAGAAACACCTGAATGGAGATATACTTTACTCGCTCCAGCCAATGCCGTTCCTGTGGCATTAAAGGTTACAATAACGGCTTGATTATCATTGGGGAAGCTCGGACTCACTTGTACAATAGGTGCTGCCGCTAGTACTGTATATGAATAATTTGGACCGCCATTATTATTACCATTAATGGTAAATAAGTCAGCATTGCTCGGAGAGATAGTGAGTCCGTCACCAGACGAAAATACATAATATTGCACTGTTGTACCTGACGTTTGTGCAGGTATTGTACCAGTAAAACTGCTTCCACTACCCGACATAGCTACGATGGTAGACGATGTCCAACTATTATTGGTATATCTCAAGTAGATACCTTGACCAGTACTGATGGCGCCTGATGCAATGGCAGTTACTGTAACAGGAGAGGTAGATGGTACATTTGATGCAAGGGGAGATTGAGCCACATTGGTAATAGATCGTACCGTACCTTGCACTTCAAATAGCACAAAATCACCAGTCGGATTGGTACCTGCATTGCGTGTTTTGAATATGTACCTATATGCTGTCGAAGGTACATTGTAAAAGATAGCGCCACTCGTTGTACAGTTTGAATTTAGAGTGTACATAGTGTTTTTCGAAACACTAACATCGCTACCAATATTGATTGTTCTATGAGCGGTAGTGCCACTCCAATCTACGCCAAACCTAAGGTATTGATTGCCCGTACCGGTCGCAGTTAATTCAGCCCCATAAGATGAACCAAAATTAGCGCTTAAAAAATTAAAATTTCCATTTCCAGTTGGACAGGTGCTCCCTCCCCATCCTGTTGAAAAACCAGAACCTACTACCGCGTTTTGACCACTTACATTAGATGGAAAAGTAGTAATGATTAGTAAAATAAATAAGAGTATGAAAGTATAAAGTTGACGCATGATGAATGATTTAGTATGGCCTTAATGTCAATGAGACGACAAGTTAAAACAAAATAATTATTTTAACAACAATGTTTTAAAAAAAAATTAAAACCATAATAAACATTTCCAAAATGACAATTTAAAAACAATAAATTCAAAGATTAAGGGAAACAATACTCTACAGCTAAACATGAAGATCTCAAAGAAATTTGGTCGTCAAAAACCCAATTCTATCGACTCTTTGATGGTTAGATAAAGTTACTTCCTACGTTTAAATCCATAGATATAGCTTTACCTAAAGGGTACGAAGCTTTTATATTGTTCTGTAGCATATCCGCCCCACACACCCAGACCGCCTTTAATATTTGATGAGATACGAGTATATGACGAAAAAGGTCCTCCACTATTTGCACTAAAATCTCTGGTATTCCAAAAATTAAAATGCGCTTTATCTAGTGTACTCCACTTAATGGTTACCGTATCACCTCTAAGGTACAGACCGAATGACTCAGGATCAAAATCACCACCTCTCCTTTCTGCCTTCTGCAATGGTACATCAAATCTTTTACCATCAAAAATATCACCGTCAATCACAGATGTAAAAGGTGCCAAAAAGCCTCTACCTTCAGTAGCTGTTTGGTATCTATAAAAATTAGCTACACCTTCAGGATCATCAATAGTTACTATTAACTGCGCTAAAGTATCAGATGGAATACCTGGAGTATCGTCCCATTTTAGATTCTCAAGTGGTACAAATTGGGGAACGGTAGTCGATGCCGTTATTTCTTTACCATCTATCAATACTTTAAGATCATAACGTCGCCCATAATCTTTGGTCAGTTGGCCCAAGATATCTACGTACAAACAAATATCTATAGCATTGCTATCAGGCGAAAATCCAAGAACTTCATATACTTGAGCTTTTAATTCTTCCGGAATATCAGTCAAACATAGTTCCGTCAAGGTCACTATTTTGTCACCATCACTGACAGTAACCGTGGCACCACGAAGAAATAACTCCGAAAATTTGTCAGGTTCGATAGTAGATATAAATGGTATACTTTTGGTGAGAATTACAAATGTAGGATTGCTGTTACTACCCACTTCTACATATCCTTCCACGACCACTTCCTGCTGCTGTAAATTGGTGTCAGGGATATATTCTTCTTCGCAAGCGACAAAACTAATACAGACTAAAAAAGCGAAAAAAGAACTTAGGTTTATATATTTAGATATTATCATTTTTGATTCCATTTAAAATTGTAAGTAATACTTGGTATAATAGGGAAAATAGTAATTTTTGATCCCGTGATGGTACTTGAACCTGTCTGAAAATCTGTTTCTGTATCGAAATTGATAAAGAATGGATTTTTTCTATTGTAAGAATTGTACACTGCAAAAGTCCAACTTCCCGAATAGTTCTTTTTACTATTCGGATTGGGTGTATAAGTAGCTGATAAATCAAGTCTGTGATAAGCATCCAATCTTGCGCTATTCCTAGGCCCGTAAAATAAATTGACATTTTGCTCTACAAAGAAAAATCCTCGCACAGGTGTAAACAACCTTCCACTACCAAATATAAAAACTGCTCCAACATCCCATTTTTTGCTCAATTTATAATTCGCAACAACGGAGAGATCATTTGTACGGTCATAAACTGCAGGATACCACCTTCCATCTTCAATATCATCAAATGACCTTTCGGTTCTGGACAATGTGTATCCTATCCAACCATTCAGACGACCTTTGGCTTTCTTAAGGAAAAACTCTGCTCCATATGCTCTACCTTTACCGAAAACGAATGCATCTTCCACCTCTTTGGTTATATCATTGACATAATTATCAGCATAGTCTATCTGATTTTTCATATCCTTATAATACACTTCTATTGACGTTTCGTACGTGTCATTCTTTAAATTTTTGAACACGCCCAAAGCATACTGAATACCCCGCTGTGGCTTTACAACTTCTGTACTTGGCACCCAAACATCGGCTGGCAATGTGCTAGAAGAATTACTTACCAAGTGAATGTACTGCGTAGTAAATGTTAAACCAGATTTAATACTGAAGTTATTATTTGCTTTGTAGTTGAGACTAAATCTTGGTTCAAAACCTGTGTAAACTTTAGCCGTCTCAAAGGTTCCAAATTCTTCATTTGTTATTTTGGAAGTATATGGTCCCACTTGTTGGAAAAGGCTGAGCCTAAGTCCAGAATTCAAAGCCCATTTATCAGACAACTTCATATCGTCGAGGAAATATATAGCGCTTTCATTAGCATATTTTGGAACAAAATCTGTACTGAACTCTACATCACCATTGGAAGCACTTGCAGTATTTGGTGTCAAAGTATGGTAAGTATAATTCAACCCATATTTTAAAGTGTGGTTTGTACTTGAGTAATTTTCAAAGTCAACTTTTAGATTCCAATCTCTTACACCTGAAAAAACCTGAAAAACAAATTCATCCTGCCCGCCATTAAATCTAAATTGGTAATCATTGTAGATAGCAGAAACATTCATAAACATTTTTTCATTGAATAGGTGATTCCATCGCAGGGTGGCTGTCTTATTTCCATAAGGCAAATCGAATGTAAAACCTCGTTCTGGCTGGCGAAACTTCAAAACGTCATTACCAAAATACCCACTAAAGAACAAACGATTCCGATCTGAAAACTTATAATTCCACTTGGTATTGAGGTCATAAAAATAATAATTTGTTCCTTCGAAATTTGAGCCTTTCAATGCTGGTTGAGCCAAATCAAGGATATAAGTACGTCTTCCAGAAATAATAAAAGAGCTTTTATCTTTCACGATTGGACCTTGTAAGGTAAGTCTTGACGAAATAATGCCAATACCACCTTCTACTTCAAATTTTTTATTGTTTCCTTCCTTCATCTGAATATCTAGAACAGAAGACAATCTACCCCCAAAATTCGCCGGCATTCCTCCTTTGATTAGTGTGGTATTTTTGATCGCATCAGCATTAAAGACAGAGAAAAAACCAAGTAAATGACCTGAGTTGTATACTACTGCCTCATCAAGAAGTACAAGATTCTGGTCAGGTCCACCACCACGAACATAAAAGCCGGAAGTGCCTTCTCCTGATGACAAAACACCCGGTAATAATTGGATAGCCTTAAGGATATCAACTTCACCAAAGATGGCTGTCAATTTTTTAATATTTTCAATGGGCAACTCAAATGTCCCCATTTGTGTACCTTCTACATTTTTTCGTCGATCATCTTTTTCTGCTGAAATAATAACTTCATCAATCAACAAACCCTCTCCTAGATCCACATTGAGACTAGTATTTTTATCAAGATTAATTTCAAAAAACTGGTCTTTAAACCCAAGATAGGAGACGGATATCCGGTAAGTACCTTCATTCATAGTTAGGGAATAAAAACCATAATTATTAGTAGAAGCACCAAAACTAGGATTGTTTATATTTACAATGTTTGCACCAATAAGTGTCTCTCCTGATGCTTTATCTTTCACATATCCGCTAATGGTATATTTATTTTGTGCATACATCGCACTGCCCAATAACCCAAATATTAGCAGAAGTACTAATCTCATCAACTCCGAATTTAATTATTAATATTATTTATTGCCTTTCACCAATAAATAATTTGTTTCAGTGGTAGATAACGTTTGAAATCAAAATTTGATTGTGGAAAATCACTATTTTTAGATTAAAGTTTACTTATGAAGGACAGACGTTAATTTTATATCCATAGAATCATTTTTTCCTAGCGATTACTATCCTATCCTTTTCTTGTAAATCCTTAATGATCTCCATATCACAAAAATATTCTGTATTAAATATTCCTGCCACATCACTTGCATATTGTTCGTTAATTTCTACCATAATGACACAGCCAGGTGCTTGATATTCCTGAACAAAATCAGCTATAGCTCGATAAAACTCCATAGCATCTTTGTTGACAAAAAGGGCTAAGTGTGGTTCGTGTTCTAGTACATTGGGATGCATTTGTTTTTTTTCAGTTTCTGTGATATATGGTGGATTTGAGATCACCATATCTACTTTGGGTAATGACGACCAAGTGAATTTATCCAGAAAATCAACTTGGATGAAATGCACATTCGTATGATGTAAAAGGTTATTTTCATTTGCAATGTTCAATGCTGCTTCACTTACATCTAAACCAAAAACTTGTCCGATATTGGTTTTTAAAGACATCGTAATGGGAATAATACCTGAACCCGTGCCAATGTCCAGCATACTCTTTAAGTGATGCTGCCTGAAGATAGGAAGTGCATAATGTACAAGTTCTTCAGTCTCAGGTCGTGGAATAAGCACATCTTTTGACACTTTAAATTTTAAGCCAAAAAAATCTGCCATTCCACCCACATATTGCCATGGCTCATAGGTCATCAACCTTTGCGTTATTTCACCTAATTGTTTCATCTGATCTTCGGACAATATATTCTCCGACCAAAAAGAAGATTCAAATACATCTTCTAAGAGATATCGGGCGATAATAGATCCTTCACGATCATCGTAGATCCCACCCAAATCCGATGCTAGGTTTGTATATGCTTCGCGAATTGTCATTGATATATTAAGTTAGATATAAAAAAAGAAAGCACCATTAAACAGGTGTAAATCAAGTACCATTTCATCGGTAAATACTGTCCTAATGAAATGTGATTGACTTGTTTATTGTATATGATCAAGATAAGCTTTTGGACAAAATAAGCTACCACTGTTGCCATAGCTAAACCATAAACGCCCCAATATTGTACCCACCAAAAAGACAAAAATATGTTTACTATGATCTCAAACACAGATGTCCATACTATAATACGGTGTTGGTGTAAAGCAAAATTGTAAGCTTGAGGTATCAAAACCCTGCTTGTCAATATCAATAGATAAATGTTAAATATGAATGCTGATTGTTGAAAACGCGGATGGTACACCAATGGAAATATCATTGGACTTATAAACATCAATATTATCGCCAATGGAAAGACCCAATGCATGAGATTCGTTACCCTGATTTTCACCTGAATTGAAGACATACCATCTTTTATTAAGAGTGGTATAAGCGCTGCTGAAAGAGAACTAAATAACAAGGTAGAAAATGGCATTTCTCTAGCACCATACCTGAAAATAGGAAAAAATGATTCTTCAAAATAATGCGCGACAAACAAACCATCTATCATATCCATCACACTACCCAATAAAACATTTAAAATCAAAGGCAGTGAAAATAAAATAAATATGCGTGCTAATTTGCGATTCCACGTTAGAAGATGGCCTTCCAAAACAGCACTCATCATATAAATCCATCTCATACATGACCAAAATATGCCTGCCATAAAAAAAGAAGGCAAATCAGGACTCCAAATAGTAACCATAAACATAAGCCCAAATAATATGGCATGACTCCAATGGCTATATC
>Ga0105045_10004945_pt1 | contig 11661 bp, 4 predicted proteins | sample MAT02_FD_78089 | JGI IMG/M metagenome (GOLD analysis project Ga0105045, IMG submission 78089) | Freshwater microbial communities from Lake Fryxell liftoff mats and glacier meltwater in Antarctica - MAT-02 (megahit assembly) | ecosystem: Environmental > Aquatic > Freshwater > Ice > Liftoff... | reverse complement strand
TTGCTGCCGGATGTCTCTACAGACGTCCTTGCTGACTATCCCGTAGGACAGCGCGTTATAGCGATCGAGAATCGTTCTGACTGGATGGATGACGACGAGTAGCCGGTTCATCGAGGCCGGCGAAGCAGACTTCGTGGAGATCTCACCCGAGTCGCTTCGGTGCCAAGGAGCCGATCGACAACGTCGCCGAAGTGCCGGTCTGGGGCATCCGATGACTCCGATCGCAACCGTCTTTCGCTGGGTGCCGAGTTCGAGAGGAAGTAGCCTGGCCCCGCATGGATCGGTTTACCGTCGGCCCTGCCGTGATGGGTGGAGTTCCGTGCCAGCGCGGTCTGCGCATCCCGGTTGCGACCGTGGTCAACATGGTCGCTGGCGGAATGACCGCGCAGCCGATCGCCGACGAACTCCCGCCGTTCGGCTCGGTTGGCCAGCCTGCTCTGTGGTCGTAAGCACGATGCGGTGCACACGTCGGCGCTCGGCCTGGAGTGAGCGAAGGACAACGTGCTCCTGATGCTCGCTGCGGAGGAGGGCCGGGGTGAGAGTGCTGGTGACACCGACTTCGGGGCACTGCTGGCGCTTGAGACGCCGATCACCCTCGGTGATATTGTTTCGATCGCGGCATGCGCTCACGGCCGAGGTCATGCTCGGGTCATCTTCGAGCATCTGACGATCTCGAATCCGACCTCGAGTCGGGAGCGGTTGTCGTCGTCGATGACGACCGGGTTAGCGAGCGTTTCCTGTCTCTCCTGCACGACGCCTGATCCTCGCCGAGATGCGGATCTGCTTGGGCCGATTTGGGTAGCGTTTGGGTAGCAAACGCGGAGGGACTACCCGGATTCGACCTCACTCGGCGCACGACCGGTCCGCGGAGACCCTCTTCCCACGGGCCTTGGCGGATTCGTCAACACGCGCTGGACGGCCAGGGGTCCTTTCCTAAACCGGTGTCGCAGGTTCGATCCCTGCCAGGGGCGCTGCAAAACACCTGGTTGCTGGTCCAAACCTGCCACGATGCGTCAGGGTCCAACGGTCGGGCGACTGATGTCGAACGCGAGTCCGCTCGATCCCTCGCCACGGCCCACGCGAACATGATTGCTCAGCCACTGGTGATATCGGCCGTCGCGTCCTCGCGCGAGCTGCCAGTGCGCCGTCGTGACAACTCCCTCGCGCGGCACCTCCTCCTCCTCGATCACGAGGGGGGACGTGGCAGTGAGGAACCGGCCGAACGGCAGCACCGTGCGCGACACGCCGCCCCCGTCGATCCGTTCGATCGGCCGGAGCTCGAGCTGCACGACGCCGGCTGGGGCATTGCGGCGACGCACCGGGACCAGTGGGAACCAGTAGTCGGGCACCTCGGAGTTCAGCCGATAGATCAGGTCGGCGTCGCCAACTTCGGTGGCCAGACGTTGTACCGCCGCCGGCACCGAGCTGGAGCGGGTGCGATCGACGCTGCCCCCGAACGGCGATTCGGTGCGTTGCTCGACGGCCCACACCACATTGGCCATCTCGTCACGGAACCACGACACCTCCTCCACCGGGTCGCCCTGCTGACTTGTGCCGAGTACCGTGGGCAGCACGGTGAGACCGTCGACTCGTTTGGCTGCCGAGGCTCGCGGGGTGAGCCCGAACATCGACCAGGCGCTCGAGCCGATCGAGGCCGCCGGCGCCACGACCGTCTCGACGCCGAAGGTGTCCATCACGCGCAGGTCCCGGACTGCGTTCAGTGACCCGACATCCAGACGTAAGGGCACGACGTACCAGTCGTTGCCGTAGCTGAGTGCGAACTCGTCGAGCAGCAGGTGGGCGAGATCGGTGCGGGCGACCGAACCAGAGCCGAAGCGCACCGTGGAGTCCTCGAACTCCCAGAAGCGTTCGGCGGGCATGCCGGCGTAGAACGCCCGCGTCGGCAGCGTGCGGCGGACGATCGTCCTCGGGCTGCCGGCTCCGGTCGCCGCGCCCAGCTGCGCCCGGCTGTCGGCGTCGAACTCGGACCAGTCGAGATGACCACCGTGGTAGTCGTCGGACCGCAGCGTGACGGGGCCATCGGTCAACGTCGCCTGCACCGCGAACGAGTACTCGAGCCGCTGCGGGTTCCACGCGTCGACGTCGTCATCGGGTTCGCTGACGAACCCGACCCACCAGTTGACGAAGTCGTTCGCCGCGTCGATCACGTTCGACTCCATCGTGGCTGCGACCGCAGGTCGTCCAGGGAGCGAAGTCAGCCGTGCGGCGCCACCGCGATGGCCGATCAGGTGGTCGGCGAGGGCTCGTCCGTCCGGCACCGAACCCACCACGAGAGCGAACAACGCGCCGGGCTGTCCCGCCTGGACGACAGCGTCGGCGAGGCCGAGGGCGGTGCCGTCGAGCTCGAACTCGTCGACGAACCGTTGCCGCTGTGTGGCGGCGCCGTGGAGCGTGAGTAAGCGGAGGAAGTGTTGGCCGGCATCGATGCGGATGCGCGCGTCGCTCTGCGATCCGCGCGTCGGTCGGCGCTCGGCGAGCACCTCGAGGGGAACGGTCCGATCGACGTCGATTGCGTGCGCGGCGGCGTCGGCGTCGATCGCGCCGGCGAGGAATCGGTCGATCGGTGCGGTCTCGATCGTGAGCACCGACTCGATCGGCGAGCCGGCGTCCTCGCCCGCGAGTTCACCGACCTGCCATTGGCGGGCCAGGAGCCAGAACGGATCGGCGAGCTCGGCACGCAGTCCGACGTTCAGGTCGTTCGTTCGGGTGAGCGGTTCGAGGCGGTTCCAGTTGGTGATCGCGTCCATCTCAGCCCTTCCAGGACACCCATTGCTCGAGGGATGCGCCGATCAACTTCCCGAAGTCGACCATCGGTACCTCGCGCTCGAGGTTGAACGCCAGGTAGGCAGCCGGTAGGAATCGTCCGGCCGCGGACACGTCGTCGAGATCGAGCGTTCGGATGCGGGCCAGGTCGGCCGTCTCGACGATCGTGTCGACCAAGACGTCGGTCGACCACACGTTGGCTGCCGGGTCGGGGTGCACGGCCAGCAGCATCGTCTGGGGCGGACGTGCGCCGGGCCCGTCGTAGTGGAACGCCACGCCGGTGGTCTCCATTGCTCCTGGCACCTGCTCGAACCACTGGTCGACCATCAGCCCTGCGACCCGCGTGCCGAGCTCTGTCGAGGGTGCAGTGCGGTGGATGACGAGCGAGGTGTCGGCGACGGGTGCCGGCCCCGCCGGATCGAACGCGTCGGCACGCCCGACCCACAGGTCACCAGCACGGACCGGGAGCTGGGCGACCGCGAACTGGGTGGCGTCGACGGCGCAAACGCGGGCTTCGGCGGTGGCGAGCACTGCCCACAGCCGCTCGATCGACGGTCTGACACGGGTGTGCTGCAGCACCCACTCGGTCGCCACAGCGACGCTCTTGCCGAGCAGCGCCGAGTCGGCGAGCGAGTTGTTCAACATGTCGCGTAGATCGGCAGGGAGCACGAGGACCGGTACCACCGGCATCTGCTCGCCGAGGACCGCTCGAATCCGGGCCTCGTGATGCGCGGCGAGAGCGTGATCGGTAGGCGAGGCGAGGGCGGCCAACGCCGTGTCGAGCGCAGTCAAGCGGTCACGCATCGCGCGGGCGACCGTGACGACCGCTCCCAGTTGTGCTTCGAGTTCGACACGGTCGTCGGATCGGGGCAGGGCACCGCGGATGCCGAGCTCGGCACCAAGGCGGAGGAGCCGGATGACTTCGGCCTTCGTCAGCGCGGACAATTCGTCGTCGGTGGCGGCGATCGTCACGGCCTGCTGCGCCACGTCGTCGGCCCGCGACGCCAGTTCGGCCACGTCGGGGACCGGATCGCGCCGCTCGTTGGGGTGAGCCAGATCGCCGATCATCACGGCCCTGGCGCTGCCGACGAGGTCGGCGATGCCCCTGGCAACCGCCATGAACTCGGTTAGTCCGCCACTGCCCGGTTTCGACCCGGGCGCCGGACCTGCGTGCGCGCGCAGCGAAACGGCCTGTTCGGGAGCCTGCGCGGCGAAGACGGTGGAGAGCCGTTCCTCGAACTCGCTCACTTGGTCGGACCCGTGTGACGCCGCCATCACGAGCGCGAGAGGCGACATGCCGAGCTCACCCAGGTCGGTTGTCAACGCTTTCAGCACGCCACCGTCGTCGCCGAGCGCGTCGGCTCCGAAACGGAACCGCCCGGGGTCGCCCAGCACACCCGCGATCCAGGCGTTCACGCGCGGCTCGGCGTTGCCGCGGGTGTCGGTGAGCCGACGCCACTCGGACGGTGGGCGCTCGTCGTCGAGCATGACGAGTACACGGTGCCCGATGCCGGCACCAGATCGAGGGGTCCGACCGACGCCGATCTCCGGCACCGGCAGCTGCCGGTCGAGCGCGTCGAGCGCGGCCGCCGCCCGGTCGGAGTTGCCCACCACCGCCTGGAACACACCTTCGGCCACCAGCAGATCAGCGACGGCGTCGAGACTGCCGGTGAGCTCGTCGAGCTCGGCGACGACCTCGTCACGCTGCGCACCGGCCACACCGATCCCGCTCAGGAAAGCCTGCCGCCCCGCGGCATCGAGCTCGGCGAGCGCCACGCCGTCGACCACGTTGCGGGCGGCGATCGCCTCGACCGGAAGTCCGCCCTGGTCGCTGTCGCCACTGCCCGGCAGCGGGAACCTCAGCCGGCTCGGCAGGATGAACGCGGCGAGAGCGGCGCTGCGGTCGCGCAGACCGCGCTCGTAGCGGTAGCCGAGCAGAGCGCCCAACGACTGGCCGCCGCGGATCCCTTCGACGAGCTTGCAGGCGTCGCGCACGCGGCGCGACGTGAGATCGATCGCGAGCGCCTCGGCGTTGGCGTCGGTCCGCCCGAGGTGGCCGCTGCGCAGGACGGCGGCCGTGGTGGCCTGCGGGATCGACGGGGCGTGCACGAAGCCAGCGCTTGCCCTGGCCGTCGCCGGGTGGAGGTCGTCGACCCAGCCGAAGGCCCCGACGTGCACGCCGGTGGCCGCCTTCGTCCGTTGAGCGGCGAGCCGCGCCGTGGCCAGCGACGTGGCCCAGGCGTCGAACCGGTGTGACACTGCGTCGAGCGATTCGGCCGCCGCCCGATGAAGCGCAGTCGTGGGTTGACCCCGCAGTGCGGCGAGCGCGGCGCGAAACTCGCCGAGCTGCCGTGTGGTCGGCGTCTTGGCGAGCTGCACCGGCTTCATGTCGGCCAGGTAGCTCTCCATCGTCAACCGACCGGTGACTTCGGCGACCTGCTGTTGTGCGATCTGCCCGGCCGACACGTTGAGGCGGGCCACCGGCGTGTCTTGGTCGACCATCTCCAGCTTGATTGTGTTGCCCGGCTTGTTCTGGAACAGGTCGGGCCGGAACTCGGGGTCGGCGAGCGCAACGTCGATGTCGATCGGCAGCTGCAGATGGTCGATCACGATGCTCATCGACGCTCGCGCCACCTCGAGGTCGGCGGCGTGGATCAGCATCGCCTCGAGGAGCGTCGACGCCTGCTCCGGATCGTCCCAGAGCCGGAGCACACCACCGCGGGTGGCGAGTCGATCCGCGATCCGCGACACGTAGTCGGATGCGAGCGGTGCGACGTCGCTCAGGGGGTCGCCCGTGACGAGCGGGATCGGTGCAACGAAGTGGTCCTCGGCGACGGTGACGTCGACGATGCGCGGCCGTCCCGTGACCCCGGCGATCGCGAGGGTGAGTTGGGCGACGGCCTGCTGCATCGCGGCGATCACCTGGCCTCCCTCGGTGTTCGCCAGCGTGACGGGCCCTATCGCCTGGCGCAGGCGGTAGGCGACCGAGTGGTCGGTCCGTTCGAGGAGTTCCACGAGGTCGGCCGCCGGGTCGCCGCTGTCGCCGAGTCGCAGTGCGGTGTCGGCGGAGTAGGACCAGAACGGTCGGATCGAGCGCAGGACATCGGCCACGAAGCCGTCGGCCGGCCCGCCTTTGTAGCGGCCGAGCGCCACGACCGGGAGGATGCCCAACGGTTGGCGCCCCACTCGGGCCAGCGGCAGCGGACCGCGAGGCCGCACGTGGTGGATCATGTGGTCGCGTAGTTCGGCGGCGCGTGGCGCGGTGACGAGCGGCGCCATCATCTGGTGCACGAAGTAGCCGAGCGTCGGCTCCCACAGCGCGGTGCGCATCGACTGACCCAGCGGATCGTGGATGCTCTCGGCGCCGACCGCACGCGACAGGGCTCCCGTCGGTGAGAGACCGAGGGCCGTCGACGCGGTGATCGCCGCCGTGGTCGGCCCCAGCGCCGGCCGCGCCGCGGTCGGATCGCCGGCGATCGGGCGCGCTGCGACGTCCGAGTCGGATGTCGCGTTCGTGGGAGTACCGGCATCCACGAAGCCGAGTCCGTCCGTGGCCTGATGGGCGCGCAACAGTTGGTCGAGGCCGGACGCGGTGCCGGCAGGGTCGGATCGGTGGTCGACACCCACGACGACGACGCGTTCGAAGCCCTCGTTCAACGGTGCGGCGACGTCGGTCTGCCGGATCGTGATCGCCATCCCCGACTGCTCTGCGCGCCCGTAGTCGACGAGCCATTTCGACGCGTCGTCGATTGCCAACTCCGGTTGCACGTCGAGCGGCACTTCAGGCGCCGCCGCGCTGGCGTCACTCGGCGCCACACCGACGTTGAGTGTCGCTGGCACGAAACCGCCCCATTTCCGGAATGCCTCGGCGCCGTTGCGGAAACCGATCGCGACGAAGCGACCCGGAAGGAGACGGGCCGTGGGGGCGCGGGACGGACCGGGAGGCCGAACGGACAGCGTCGGGAACACCGGCTCGCCCCGTCCGATGTCGGCGAAGTTGGTCGGGATGGTCTGCTCGACGATCCATGCGAGCCGCTGCGGTGCGTGGCCGCGCGCGAACCGTTCCCAACACGCCGTGATGTCGGTGCCGGTGACGGTCCAGCGCGCCGCCCAGAACTCATGGCCGTACTGCTCCTCATCGGCGGTGAGCTGCGGCTCGAGTTGGTCGATGTGGATGACGTCGGGGAAGATGCGAATGCGCAGTTCGTTGGCGACGAACCGGGTCTCGATCCGCACCGGCAGGAGCGCCAGCGGCATCTGGGCCGAGAGCGACCACGCCGGGTCGAGCTGGATCGGGTCGAACCGGTCGAGACGATCGCGGACCCTGGTGAAGTCCTTCTCCACCCGCAGGCGTTCCTTGCCGAGGTCGCCGAGCTCGTCGCGCTTGATCGTGACCTGCTTCGCTGCCGCATCGATTTGCCTCGCCGTTGCGCCGCGCGTGCGCAGCGTGTCGAGCATTGCCTCGACCGAATCGAGCTCGGCGCGGACGGCGACGGTCTGCAGCTCGACCGACTCGAGTTCGATCCTCACGACGTCGAGCGATGCGCGCGCCGAGTTGAAACGCTTCTGCTGCGCAGGGGTGAATCCGTCGGTCACGGCAACACCTCCGAGCTGTGCACCGCGGCTCGGAACGGTCGTTGGAAGGTGATCGCTGCCATATGTCCTGCGTCGGAGCCGAATCGTGCCGTCGCAGGAGCCGTGTCGCTGAGCGGACGCTCCGAGCCGGCCGGCAGCACGGTCACATCGAGAAACGAGCCGGGCGCGTTCCCGACGTGGTCCCACGTGAGGCCGGCCCACGTGCCCGGCACACCGATCGCCGTCGGCGTGGTGGGAACGTCAAGCCCGAACCGGGGTTCGGCCGGCTGCTCCTGCAGCACGAACATCGTCCCGGTGCCGGCCTTGGCCGCATCGACGTCCATGTCGAATCCGACGAATGCGATGTCGGGGTCGAGCAACCCAGCGAACACCGGCGCGATGGCTGTCGCCGCCGGGTCGATGCGGTGGTCGGCCGTGGCGGCGACGGCGTAGACGACCGTGTTGGGATAGCGCCGGAGCAGTTGGCCGCGTACGAGGAGCACGATCGACCCGTCGGTGTCACCTCCGCTGTTGGCGCCCAGTCGGCTGGCTCCAGGCCACACGTGGATCGGCTCGATGTCGTCGCCGTCATCGACGCGGTCCCAGAACTTACGAAACGCCGTGCCGCGTCGGTCGGTCGGGTAGCGACGCCACAACAGTTCTCGATTGAACTCGTGATTGGCACCCACCATGAACGACTCGACGAATCGGGGATTCGTCTCGAGGAGGGTGATGACGTTGTCGGGGATCCTGCCGGCGCCGGGCAGGAAGCGATTCGGGTCGAACGCCGCCAGATCGAGGTAGAGCGGACGGTCGAGTACGGGGCCGACCATGATCGGCGCGACCGGTGTGTCCTGCGTGACCGTGATCCGTCCCACACCGATCGTTTCGACGGTGAACGCGACGTCGGCGGCCCGGATCCGCGTGGACAGCCGCGCCTCGATCATCGGTCGGGGACGTGACGTTGCCACTATGGCGTCACGGGCCGCAGCGGCGTCGAGGGGCGGGGGAACGCGGGGTATCGGCACGAGTTGTTCGATGGTGCGGTAGGCCTTGTCGAGCATTTGGAAGCCGTTGACGAAACGCTCGAACGTCGCACCGTCGGTATCGACCGGCGGGATCACGGTGACGTTGGAACCTGCGCCTCCGAGCACCGGCGTCAGGTCCGTCAAGTCGACCGTCCCGGTGGCCACGACGCGGTCGAGTCCGGCTCGGGTGACCTCGGTCGACAGTGTCGCCGTGGTCACCGCCGCTGACAGCACCGGTCCGACGATGCGGGTCGGCCGCCCCACGACCGTCGGAGCACCCCCGAGCGACGGCATGGCGATCACCGGCGTGGCCCGACCTGCGATCGGGCGCGTCGTCACGGCCGGCCCGGCGATCGGCGTGGTGAGATCCACGGCGATCCGACCGCTGGTGGCCACGATTCGACCATCGCCGCCGAGGAACACCGGCACGACGCCGGTCGGGCCGGAGAGCACTCCGACCAGAGCGCCCGGGGCGCCACGACCGATGTCGGTGTGCTCACGGATGGCGATGACACGGCTGATCACGTCGTCGCCGAGCGCGGCCGCCTCCCGCATGCGACTGAGGTGGGCATCGGTCATCACGCCGGTCGTGGCGAGATCGGTACGCACCCGGATCGGTGGAAGGGTCACCCCGGCCAGGTCGTCGACCATCGTCGTGACCCTGGTGACCAGGGTGTTCACCAACACGGCGTCGAGGTCGAGCGCTCCCGATGCGACGAAGTCCGTCGCAGCGTCGTGCACGGTGGTGGTACGTACGCCGTCGGGCAGGCGATCCATGTCGACCGCCAACTCGCCTGTCGGCACGCGGGTGAACCCGGCGATGTCCGCGCTCGCCCCGAGGGGAAGGGCGCTCCCGCCACGCCGTTCGGCCTGACGGAGCAACCCGCTGCGTGGGGAGCCCATGCGGCGGAACGAGCGGCCGGCGAACCCGGGCAGGGTCACCGAGTCATGGATCACATGGCCGAGGCTGCGGCCTTCGAACGGGAGCCGGAACTGGGCGCGGTCGGCGAACCCCAGCGCGCGTATCGGGTCGAGACCCACGACATGGCGCACATGGAGACGGTCGGTGATGGCAGCGATCGCGCGACTCAGATCGAGCAGCCGGTTGGCGGCAAGCACGTCACCGACCTGTTTCCAGGCCGCGTCGACGTACTCCTCCTGGTTGGCCTTGACCACCTCGGCGCCGAGCCCCGCCGCTGCCCGATGCCGCGGGTCGGCGTTCAGATCGCGTAGCCACCTCGGTCGGTTGTTGCGCGCCGGTACTTGGTGCACGTTGACGTGCCACTGTCCGTAGATCGGCGGTGCGACCGCCTCGGCGTCGGCCGCCGTTCCGCCGCTGGCAGCGTCGGCCGTCGCGTCGACGACCGACGTGAGCGCGTCGACCCAGGCGGTGTGACGCGCATCGAGTTCGGTTCCGGCACCGGACAGGGGCGCTCGCAGCGCGCCCTCCATCGACACGACCCCACCCACTGCCGCGTCCAGAGCGGGGAGCGCCGGGTGGGCATCGCCGATGAACATCGGACTCTCGCCCACGCCCGAGGGCACCTCGGTGGGCGTGAGTAGCCGCGCGAGGGACTCGAAGTCACCCGCCGGGCCCGTGGTGAATTCCCAGTGGTAGTACACGGGCAACGTGATGGTGTCGCCGAGTGCCGACAGGGTCCAGGCGGGGCCCACCTCGGCAGCGGTGTTCGGGCGTCCCAGTCCTGCATCGACGCCGAGGTCGAACGCCGGGACCAACGCCGCGATGTACCGGGTGTCGCCCCGGAGTCGGCGGGGGCAGAGCACGCGCGAGAGTCGCTGGCCGGCACTGCCGTCGAGCGCCGCGGTCGCGCTCGACGCAAGCGTGGCTGTGACGACCTGAACATGCGCCCATGCCCACGACTGTGAGAGATCGGGCAACTCGTCGGCCGGAACGGCGGGTGCGCTGATGGTGAGCGTGGGCAGCGGCCGGGCCTGGTCGACGCCGATCGTCACGCCGTCGGTGTCGGTGACGACGACGAGCACGAGCCACGGCCGCAGGTGCTGATCGGGACCTGCGGCACCCGGGGTGAACATCCACGGAAGGTCGGGTTCGGCGAACTCGGCCACAGCGAACTCGTCGGGGGCCACGTTGGTGGCGAACCGGCGCGGGGCGTGGCGAGAGATGGCGGTGGTGTCGAGTCCTGTGACGTCGCCGGGGCCGTACGTGTCGATGTCGACGGCGGCGTGCTGACCGTTGACCGTGACGCGGACCGGGAACGACGCCCTGGCCGGCAACGATGCGCCGGTGTCGACCTCGGCCAGTTCGGCCGCCAGGCCCCGGCGCACCCACGGCAGGAAGTGCATCGTCACGACACACCCACCATCTCCGCGGCCTGCATCACCACGGTCGTTCCGGCGATGTTCGCGGCCGCCGATTCGAGTGCCATCGAATATGTCAGGTCCGCGTTCGAAGTGGTGCCGGTGACCACAGCGAGGTCGGCGGCGCTCACGGTGACATGGGGTGCGGCGACCACGTTGATCCCCAAACGTTCGGTACCGACCAGGCGACCCGACAGTGCAGAGTCAACTCTGGCGGCGGCCCCGAAGCGCACCTGCTCGAGCAGCATCAGTCCGTCGAGCCGGACGATCTCGACGATGTCGGGCTGTTCGAGGTAGGCCGTCTCGTACTCGGGGTCGAAGGCGACCGCCGCTGGCGCGCTGAAGTCGTCGGTACCGAACTGGATGCCGGCGTCGAAACGCTCGAACGAGGGCGTCGTGAGCTTGTCGTCCTCGGAGAGGTCGAAGTACTCGCCACGGGCGAAGTGCTCCTGGGTGCGCACGACGGTGACCGGATCGTTGCCGACGCGAACCTCGGTGACGTCGAAGCGGTTGCCGTCGCTCGGGCGAAGTTCGCGGACCCGTTCGATCGCGAGCCCGAACGGCACGACCTTCTGTCGGCCCTCGAGGTGACCGAGCGGGTGGGCGACGATGCCCTCGTCGAGTTGGCGCAGCGTGACGAGCGGTCGACCGGCAGGCAGGCTCGCGTGCCACGCCTCGGCGGTCGACAGTTCGGCGACGATCATCGGCAGGATCGCGGCATCGGTGAGTGGCAGCGCCGGCGCATCGCCCCACGCTTCGTGGAAGTCGACCTCGACGTCCCACAGCAGCACCGTGAACGACGCCGAGCCGCTGATCTCCCAGCGACCGGGGCCGACGAGCGTGCCGCGCACCCTGATCGTCGCCAGGTCGTGCCCCTTCCAGCTGATCGCAGCGCCGAGCCGGAACTCGAAGGTGAAGTGGAAGGTGGGGGTGA
>Ga0105045_10004944_pt1 | contig 11662 bp, 10 predicted proteins | sample MAT02_FD_78089 | JGI IMG/M metagenome (GOLD analysis project Ga0105045, IMG submission 78089) | Freshwater microbial communities from Lake Fryxell liftoff mats and glacier meltwater in Antarctica - MAT-02 (megahit assembly) | ecosystem: Environmental > Aquatic > Freshwater > Ice > Liftoff... | reverse complement strand
TGGGCGATGAAGTTGCGCGGGTTGGCGGCGACCTGGGTGCGGAAAGAGTCGCACTCGGCGCGGGTGGAGGCGGGGCCGATCAGCATCCCGTAGCCGCCGGCTTCGTTGGCGGATTTGACGACGAGCTTGGCGATGTTCTCGAGGATGAACTTCCGGTCGAGGGGCTCGGAGGCGAGGTAGGTGTTGACGTTGGCGAGGAGGGGTTCCTGGCCGAGGTAGTATTTGATGATCTTGGGGACGTAGGCGTAGATGACCTTGTCGTCGGCGACGCCGGTGCCGATGGAGTTGGCGAGGGCGACGTGGCCGGCGCGGTAGGCGCCGACAAGGCCGGGAACGCCGAGCATGGAATCGGGGCGAAAGACGGTGGGATCGAGGAAATCGTCGTCGATGCGGCGATAGATAACGTCGACCAGGACGAGGCCGGCGGTGGTGCGCATGAAGACCTTCTTGCCCTGCACGACGAGATCGCGGCCCTCGACGATGGGGATGCCCATCTGGCGGGCGAGGAAGGTGTGCTCGAAGTAGGCGCTGTTGTAGACGCCGGGGGTGAGCAGGACGACGTTGGGCTTCTCGGAGCGATCGGGTGCGAGGTGGAGGAGGGACTTGAGAAGGGACTCGCCGTAGGTTTCGACGGGGCGGACGCCGTAACTCGCGAAGAGATTGGGGAAGGCGCGGCGCATCGCGACGCGGTTCTCGAGCATATAGGAGGCGCCGGACGGGCAACGGAGGTTATCCTCGAGGACGAGGTAGTTGCCGTCGTGATCGCGAATGAGATCGGTGCCGCAGATGTGAACGTAGATGTCGCGCGGGACATTGAAGTTCATGAACTCACGGCGGAAATGCTTCGCCCCGAGGATGAGCGCGGCGGGAATGATTTTATCCTTCAGGATCTTCTGCTCGTGGTAGAGATCGTGGAGGAAGAGATTGAGGGCGGTGATGCGTTGGATGAGGCCGGCCTCGAGCTTCGCCCACTCTTTGCCCGGGATGATGCGGGGGATCAGGTCGAAAGGGAAAATGCGCTCGGTGCCCTCGGCGTCGTCGTAAACGGTGAAGGTCACGCCGCGGCGAAGGAAGGCGAGGTCGACGGCGGCGCGGCGCTGGTTGAAGTCGGCTTCGGGGAGGGTGGTGAGCCGCTCGGCGAGGCGGCGATAGTGGGGGCGGACGGTCCGGCCGTCCGCCTCGAACATTTCGTCGAAAAAAGCGCCGGAGTCGTAGGTTGATCTGATGAGCGACACGATGGAGGGTTTGGGTTGCCGGCGTCTCCTGAGCAAGTCCTTTGCCACCCCGAGCGGCGGGGGCCTCAACGCCGGATGGCGGTGACAACCGTGCCGGCGAGGATGAGCGCGGCACCAACGAGTTCGGCGGCGGAGAATTTTTCGGCGAAAAACAACCGGCCTCCGAGGGCGACGCCGACGGGCACGAGCATTTGCCGGAGCGAGCCTTCGCCGGCGGGGAGATCGCGGAAGGCGCGGGTCATTGTGAGTTGGCCGAGGCCGGCGGCGAGGCCGACGGCAAGGAGGAGGACCCAGCCCAGCGGCGAGAGCGCGGCCGGGCGGAGGCAGGCTGTGACGCCGCATAAGAGCAGGCCATAGGCGCACTGGGAGGCGAAATTCGTGGACGTGTGCTCGGTGCGATGGAGTCGGCGTGATGACGACGTAGGCCGACGAGGAAAACGCGGCGTAGTTTTTCACCGAGCCAAAAGGCGCCCATGAAGGCGGCGAAGACGACGTAGGTGTTGCCGATAATGACGGCGCGGCCGGCACCGAGTTCGACGACGGTGAGGTAGATGCCTTAGACGCCTCTACCGCCGACGAGGCCGAGGACGACGAGCTTGCGGTTGGTGTAGAGATGAGTCGGCGTGAACTCGCGGCGGTAGAGGAGGCCGACGAGCGCGAGGCCCACGGTGAAGCGCGCGCAGGAGATGAGCCAGACGTCGACGGACCCGTGCTGCGCGAGCGCGCGGATGATGAGGATGTCGGCCGTGAAAGCGGCGGCCGTGAGCAACATCCAGGCGACACCGCGGCGGTGATGCGCGGCGGGATTTTCGGCCTGAGATGTTGGCTTTGGCATGAAGGAAACGGGTGTTCCGAGACGTGGACAGCGGCGCCGAGGAACGAACGGGCGGCGAGGGATGCAGTCGCCCCAAAAAGCAAAGAACGGCCCGATCGTTTGCCTCCTGATTTCGAACTGAATCGGCTGCGCCGGCGGGGTTTTGCCGCGCGGCTTTCCGGTTCGGTTCCGTAAGTGCAGGCTGCCAGCTTGCCGGCGCTGTTCGAGCGCGAGCGAGCTCGCAGCCTACGGGTTCATCGAGTTACAAACCCGAACCGGAACGCCGTGGGTTTTTCCGAGCTCCGGCGAGCTTGCTCTTGCTGCAATGCGTTCGCGCGACATATCAATCTTCCGATGCACACGCTCGACCGAATCACGTTTAACCCCCGGGTCATGGGCGGTAGCCGTGTCTTCGCGGCCTGCGTGTGACGGTGGGCACGGTGGTCGGGATGGTGGCGAGCGGGCACACCGTAGAGCAAGTGCTCAAGCTCTACCCGTATCTCGAAGCGGACGACGTCCGTCAGGCGCTCGCGCGTGCGGCCTGGCGCGCCGATGAGTTCGAGGCCCCCTTGGCGGCGGGGTGAAAATTTTGGTCGATATGAATCTCACCCTAGCGTGGGTGGAGGTTCTGATCGCGGAGGACACGAGGCCGAGTATTGGTCGCAGGTCGGACCCAGTGATGCGCAAGACGACATCCCGATGGCTCGGGCGTTTGAGCACGACCAAGTGGTCTTCACGAACGATCTCGATTTCGGGGCGACGCTGGCGCTGACCTTTGAAAAAGGACCGAGTGTGCTGCACGTGCGCACGCAGAACTTGAACCCGGCTCAACTCGGGCCGCTCGTTTTGCATTTGCTGCGCGACCATGAGGAAGCCCTCCGTGCCGGGGCCTCCCTCGTGGTGGACGAGCACAAGGCGCGGGTGCGCTGGCTATCTCTCAGGCGCTGATCAAATCGCGTGGAGGGCGCGTTTGGCGACGGCGAGGGCGGCTTCCTTCACGGCTTCGCTCATCGTGGGATGGGCGTGGACGGTGCGCGCGAGGTCCTCGGCGCTGCCGCCGTATTCCATGTGCGTGACGATCTCGCTGATGAGATCGCCGGCACCCCTGCCCACGATCTGCGCCCCGAGGATTTTGTCGGTCTTGGCGTCGGCGATGATCTTCACGAAGCCGTCCGCGGCGTCGTTGGCGAGGGCGCGGCCGTTGGCGGCGAAGTTGAACTTGCCGATGGTGACGGCGATACCGGCGGCTTTGGCGGCGTCTTCGCCGAGGCCGACGGATGCGACCTCGGGATCGGTGTAAACGACGGCGGGGATGAGGTCCCAGTTCACATGGCCGGCTTTTTGCGCGATCCACTCGGCGACGGCGACACCGTCTTCCTCGGCTTTGTGCGCGAGCATAGGGCCGGCGACGACGTCGCCCAAGGCCCAGATGCCGGGGACGTTGGTGTTGAGGTGGCCGTCGACTTTGACGCGCTTCTTTTCGTCACGCTCGACGCCGGCGGCGGCGAGGTTGAGGGCGTCGGTGAAAGGGCGGCGGCCGACGGCGACGAGAACTTTGTCGGCGGAGAAGGAGAGTTTTTCGGCACCGCGTTCGGCGGTGAGGACGCCATTGGCGTAGCCGGTGACCTTGGCGCCGACCTCGATTTTGAGGCCCTGTTTTTGGAGGATGCGGGTGAAGGCGCGGACGATGTCGTCGTCGTAAGTGGCGATGATCTTGGGGAGGAACTCGACGACGGTGACCTCGGCGCCGAGACGGGCCCAGACGGAACCGAGTTCGAGGCCAATGGCGCCGCCGCCGACGACGACGAGTTTCTTCGGGACAGTGGCGAAACCGATGGCGTGATCGCTGGAGACGACGGTCTGCCCGTCGAATTTCATGAACGGGAGCTCGACGGGGGCGGAGCCGGTGGCGATGACGATGTTTTTGGCGGTGAGTTTTACGCCCGTGTCGGACGTCGCGCCCGGAGGTCGCGACGCCACCTCGATCACGGAGGCGGAGACGAAGCTCGCTGCGCCGGTTATGACGGTGATCTTGCGGGCCTTGGCGAGGGCGGCGACGCCGCCGACGAGCTTGGTGACGACGTCGTCTTTCTTTTTGAGGAGGGTGGCGAGATCGAGTTCGACGGAGGCGAGCTTGATGCCGTGGGCGGCGGCGTGGGACTTGGCGAAGACGAACTGTTCGGAGGAGTGGAGCAGGGCCTTGCTGGGGATGCAGCCGACGTTGAGACAGGTGCCGCCGAGAGTGGGGCGTTTCTCGACGAGCGCGACCTTGAGGCCGAGCTGGGCGGCGCGGAAGGCGCAGACGTAGCCGCCGGGGCCGGCGCCGATTACGATGAGGTCGAAAGAGTCCATGAGGGGCTGAGAGCTGAGAGTCTAGAGCTGAGAGAAAGGAAAAGAGGCGAGAATCAGAGTGAGTTTTTGCTCTCAGCTCTGGACTCTCGGCTTTGAGCTTGGAGCCGATCAGATCGCGAGGAGCAGGCGGGCGGGATCTTCGATGGCTTGCTTCACCTTGACGAGGAAGGTGACGGCTTCCTTGCCGTCCACGAGACGGTGGTCGTAGCTGAGGGCGAGATACATCATGGGGCGGATGACGACCTGGCCGTTGACGGCGACGGGGCGGTCGTTGATGGCGTGGAGGCCGAGGATGGCGCTCTGCGGGGCGTTGATGATCGGGGTCGAGAGCATCGAGCCGAAGGTGCCGCCGTTGGTGATGGTGAAGACGCCGCCTTCGAGGTCGGCGAGGGTGATCTTGCCGTCGCGCGCGCGTTTGGCGACGTCGCCGATGGCTTGCTCGATGCCGGCCATGCCGAGGGTATCGCAGCCGCGGATAACGGGGACCATGAGACCCTTCTCCGTGGAGACGGCGACGCCGAGGTCGTAGTAGTGGTTCTGGATAATTTCGGTGCCGTCGATCTGGGCGTTGATGCCGGGGACTTCCTTGAGGGCGTGGACGACGGCCTTGGCGAAGAAGGACATGAAGCCGAGCTTGAGGCCGTTCTTTTTGACGAAGTCGTCCTGATATTTGGCGCGGAGGGCCATGACGGCGGACATGTCGACCTCGTTGAAGGTCGTGAGCATGGCGGCCTCGTGTTGCGCGGCGACGAGGCGCTGGGCGATCTTCTGGCGCAAGGGGGACATCTTGCGACGGGTCTGGCGGGCGGGGGATTGCGGAGTGGGGAGTGCGGATTGCGGATTGGGGAGTGCGGCTTGCGGAGTGGCGGGCACGGCGGGAGCCGGAGCGCCCGCGAGCGAGCTGCCTACGCCGGCGGCGAGCATGTCGCCTTTGGTGACGCGGCCGGCTTTGCCGGTGCCGGCGACTGCGGCCGGATTGACGCCGGTCTCTTCGGCGAGGCGGCGGACGGCGGGCGACTCGGAAGAGGTCAGAGGTCGGAGGTCAGGGGTCGGAGCGGAGGAGACCGGTTTGGGGCTGGACTCTGATTTCTGGCTGCTGACGTCTGGATCGATCGTGGCGACGAGTTCGCCGATTTTAACCTCGGTGCCGGCGGCGACTTTCAGCGTGATCTTGCCGGCGGATTCGGCGGTGCCTTCGGAGGTGATCTTGTCGGTCTCGAGCTCGAAGAGGGGCTGGTCCTTTTTGACGAAGTCGCCGTCTTTGACGTGCCATTTGGCGAGAACGCCGGAGCTGATGGATTCGCCCATGGGCGGGATGATGACGGAGAGGAGAGGCATGGTGGGAAGGGAGTAGCGAGTAGTGAGTAGCGGGTAGCGAGTAGGAAAAAGTAGCGGAAATGCGGGAGAATGGCGGCGAGTAGTGCTCGCTACTCTCTACCCGCTACTCGCTACTTTATCTAAATCAGAGCGTGAACGCGTCGTTGAGGAAAGCGGTGAGTTCGAGGCGGTGGAGGGCGAGGTTGCCGACGGCGGGGGAGGCGGAGGCGTCGCGGCCGGCGTAGGCGGCCTTGCGGCCGAAGATCACTTCGAGCTGCGGTGCGATGTAGGACCAAGCGCCCATGTTCTGAGACTCCTCCTGCGCCCAGATCAGCCGGGTGGCGTGGCCGTAGGTGTCGGAGAGTTTGGCGAGGGCGTTTTTGTGCAGTGGATAGAGCTGCTCGATGCGGACAATCGCAGTGTCGGTGATGTTGTTCTTCGTGCGGTAATCGACGAGGTCGTAGTAAACTTTGCCCGAGCAAAGAATGACGCGCTCGGTCTTCTTTGGCGCGGTCGGATCGTCGATGATTTCTTGGAAGCCGCCGGTGGCGAAGTCTTCGATTTTTGAGACGGCGGCGGGGTGGCGGAGGAGGGATTTCGGCGACATCACGACGAGCGGCTTGCGGAAATCGCGCTTCATCTGACGGCGGAGCAGGTGGAAGAAGTTCGCGGGCGTGGTGATGTTGGCGACCTGCATGTTGTCCTCGGCGCAGGATTGGAGGAAGCGCTCTAGACGGGCCGAGGAGTGCTCGGGGCCCTGGCCCTCGTAGCCGTGGGGGAGGAGGAGGACGATGCCGCTGTTGCGCTGCCACTTCGATTCACCGGCGGTGATGAACTGGTCGATCATGACCTGCGCGCCGTTGGCGAAGTCGCCGAACTGGGCCTCCCAGATGCAGAGCATCTCGGGGTAGTCGAGGGAGTAGCCGTAGTCGAAGCCGAGGACGGCGACTTCGGAGAGGAGGGAGTTATAGACGCAGAACTTGCCGGTGGCGCCGGGGATATTCTTGAGCGGGGTGTATTTCCCGCCGGTCTCGGCGTCGTTGAGGACGGCGTGGCGGTGGGTGAACGTGCCGCGTTCGCAGTCCTGGCCGCTGAGGCGGATCGGAACGCCCTCGGCGAGGAGCGTGCCGAAGGCGAGCGCTTCGCCGAAGCCCCAGTCGATCGTGCCGCCGTCCCTGTGCGCGGCGACGCGCGCATCGAGGAAGCGTTTGATCTTGGGGTTGAGTTTGAAGTCGGCGGGGACGGTGGTGAGGCCCTTGACGACGTTGCCGAGCACCTCGCGCGAGACGCCGGTGGCGACGGGCGTGTGATGGTAATCGGGCTGAAAGACGGCGGTGGAGCCTTTGAAGGCGTCGCCGGGCTTGGCCTTGGCGCGCTTGGCGATTTTCTCCGCTTCGCGCTGCTTGGCCTTGGAAAGATTTTCTTCGAGGGCGGCGGAATACTCGGCGGTGATCGCCACGCCTTCGGCGGCGGTGATGGTCTGGGCGGCGACGAGCTGCGCGGTGTAGAGCGCGGAGACGAGGGCGTGCGCGGCGATTTTCTTGTAAAGGGTGGGCTGGGTGAAGGCAGGCTCGTCGGTCTCGTTGTGGCCGTGGCGACGGAAGCAATACATGTCGATGAACACGTCGCGGTGGAATTTCACGCGGAATTCCAAGGCGAGTTGCGCGACCATGCAGACGGCTTCTGGGTCGTCGCCGTTCACGTGAAAAATAGGCGCCTCGATCATCTTGGCGACATCGGTGCAGTAGCGGGTGGAGCGCGCGTCGCCGGGATCGGTGGTGAAACCGATCTGGTTGTTGATGACGAAATGGAGCGTGCCGCCGGTGCGGTAACCGGGGAGTTGGGAGAAGTTGAGCGTCTCGGCGACGACGCCCTGGCCGGCGACGGCGGCATCGCCGTGGATGAGGAGCGGGAGAACCTTGGTGCGTGTCTCGGTGTCGCCGCGGATTCGCTGGCGGGCGCGGGCCTTGCCCTCGACGACGGGATTGACGATCTCGAGGTGGGAAGGGTTGGCGGCGAGGCGGACCTCGACCTTCGCACCGGAAGTGGTGGTGAGGATGGACTCGTAGCCGAGGTGGTATTTGACGTCGCCGTCGCCGGCGACGGTATCGGGCAGGTAATTTTCCGAGAACTGCTCGAAGAGCTGGTCGAAGGATTTCCGCATGATCGAAGTGAGGACGTTGAGGCGGCCGCGGTGGGCCATGCCCATGACAATCTCCTCGACGCCGACCTCTGGACTGTGGTCGATGACGGCGTCGAGCGCGGCAATGATGGTTTCGCCGCCTTCGAGGGAGAAGCGCTTTTGGCCGACGTATTTCGTGTGGAGGAATTTCTCGAAGAGCTCGGCCTTGTGAACGCGGCGGAGGATGCGGACCTTCTGGGGCTCGGTGAAACTCGGCTGGAGGCGGGTGGACTCGATGCGGTCGCGGAGCCAGTGGCGGCAATCGGTATCCTGGATGTGGGCGTATTCGACGCCGACGTGGCCGCAGTAGGTCTGTCGGAGGGTGGCGACGATGGCGCGGAGCTTCATCTGGCCGCCGCCGAGGTAGGTGCCGGTGTCGAAGGACGTTTCGAGGTCGGCGGGGGAGAGGCTGAATTGTTCGAGGGAAAGTTTGGCGACGGGCGCGGGCGCATCACTGAGCGGGTCGAGGTGCGACTGGAGGTGGCCGAGCGCACGGTAGGCGTTGATGAGGTAGTGGACGCTGACCTGCTTGAGGCTGTCCACGATGGCGACGCCGGTGGCGGCGGAGGAGGTATCGGCGAGGGCGGAAGCGAGGGTGCCGTTGGTGTTGCCGAGGGCGAAGCCCTGGAAGAAGGCGCGCCAGGTCGGGTCGACGGAGTCGGGGTTGTCGAGCCAGGCTTGGTAGAGAGGTTCGATCACGGCCGCGTTGGCGTGGGTCGGGACGTTCAGGGAATTCATGGAATGAGGGAGAAAGGACGGAAGAGTGTGGGCGGGAGAGTCGGCCCGAAGCCGACGGAGGGCATTAAAGCATGCGAAGAGGAACGGGCCGAAGAGAGGTTTGGCTGGGATTTAAGCATGGGTGGCGGGACGGAGACAAGCCCGGGGGAGGCCGGGTCGGGGATTGCAATCGGGCTTAAGGTGCGTAGCTGACGGATAAGGAAAGCCGTTAACTTGGCGATTTCTCGCCATCGGCACAAAGCACCGCCAATCAAAGACAAGAATTCCATGGAAACCCAAATCAAAGCCGCGTTGACGGCGCTGTTGGCCGCAATCAAGGCGGGCGAAGGTCAGGGCGTCGCCGAGGAAATGGCGCGGCTGGACGGCTTTCTGGAACAGGGCCGGCTGGTGCTGCACCCGCAGTTGGTGCATTTTCTGGCCCAGCGCAGCTACGCCAAGGCGCTGATGTTTTTGGGCGGGGAGACGGATATTCCGGTCGGGGTATGTGGCGGTGGGCGAACCGGGAAGAGCGCGGGAGCCTGAGCGATGGCGCGCGGCGAAAAAATTTCCACGGATGGCGGCGGCGCGCTGGGGCAGAATCCGTTCGGGGCGTTGAGCGGGTCCGGGCTGCCCGTGGCGTCGAAGGCGATGCTGGAGCAGGCGGAGGTCACTGCGGCGCAAAAACCGGGCGGAGCGAAACCGGGCGAGGGCGCGAAGGCTGCGCCGGAAAAAAATCGCGGGCGTGTGGAAGTGCGGCGCGAGACGGGCGGGCGTGGGGGGAAGACGGTGACGACGGTCGGCGGCTTTGTCGGCATCGGGCTGCCGGAGAAGGAACAGCTCTGCAAAAAAATGCGCGGAGCCTGCGGCTGCGGCGGGACGGTGAAGGACGGCGTGATCGAGATTCAAGGCGACCAACGCGAGACGGTGGCGCGGATTTTGACCGAGGCGGGATTTCGGGCGGTGCTGGCGGGCGGCTGAGCCGCCGCGCAAGGCCGGGTGTTGCCGACCGCTACGATCCAGATCCCGGTCCGGCCCTTGCGGCGCGTGGCGGCGAGGCCGAAGGTGGCGACGGTATGGATCGTGATCTGTCCGAGGAGGCGCGGGGATTCGCGGAGGTCTTTGGGCGGCGACGCTGCGCAGGCCGACGGCGAAAACGGGTTCGTGCCCGGGGAAGACGTGGGTGTTGCCGGTCTCGCCCGCGAAGCGAGCGGCCACGGGTGAGGCCCGTGCGACCCCGATCCGGTGACGGGGATGTGCGCGGGCGCGGTTTGCGAAGAGGCGGGCGCGGACAGGCCGCGGGGCGGACGGGCGAAGCGCGCGCGAGGCAAGTGCATCGCCTACACGGTCAGGAGCGCGGCCGCACCCACGGCGGCGGTTACGAGCAGCACACCGCCGGCGCGCAGGCGCAGGAGCGGCGATCCGAGTCCGACGGCGAGGCCGGCTTTGAGCAGGGAATTGGCGACGCCGGCGAGGATCACCGCGCGGGCGGCGAGCGCGAGATCGACTCCACCGTCGCGGAGGTTGTTGGCCATGGAGAGCGAGATCGCGTCCATATCGGTGAGGCCGGACACAAAGCTGAGCGGCAACAGCCCCGCCTGCCATTCGAGTTGCGTCGCGGCCTTCACGAGAAAAGCGATGATGGCGTAGAGGAGCGCGAACTTGATGGCGGTAACAAGACTGAGCGGGTTGCTCATCACGGGCGAAGCGACGGAGCCTTTTTTGACGCGCGGTGCGAACCACACGTGCCATACGCCGTAAACGACGGCTGGAATCAACATGAGGGCGAAGGCCGGCCCGATGCTGGCCGCGAGCGCGGGGCTAAGAAAGAAAATGACGATGAGCACGCGCGGCAGCATGACGGTGCATGCGGCGACGACGGCGAAGGCGTAGTCGAGCGAGAGCGCCGGTTCCTCGCGGCTGCGGCGACTGAAAGCGAGCGTCGAGGCGGTGCTTGAGGCGAGTCCGCCGAACAGGCTCGTCAGCAGGATTCCGGCGCCCGTGCCGAAGAGCCGCATCGCAATGTAGCCGGTGAAGCCGAGGCCCGATATGAGGACGACCATCAGCCACGTCGAGTAGGGGTTGAACCCGCCGAACGGGCCCATCGCGCGGTCGGGCACGAGAGGCAGGATGACGCCGGTGATGGCGACAAATTGCAGGGTGCCGCGGATATCGGCGGGAGTGAACGCACGCGTCCAGTCGTGGATGGTTTGCTTGAGACCGAGCAGCACCATGGTGAGTGCGGCGACGACGACGGCGGTCTGCGTATGATCCCAAGCGACGAGCGCGCCGACGAACAACGTGAGTAACGACGCGGCGAACGATGTGCTGCCCGGGGACAAAGCGTCGCCGTGGCGCATATTGGCGACGAGGAGGTGGGCGGCGACCACGACGATGACTACGGGCAAAGCGAGCGGGATGAATTCACGACTGGCGATCGCGCCGAGGCAGCCGAGGATCGCCCAGAACGTGTGGGTGCGCACGCCGGCGAAGTCGGCCTTGCCGCCGTCGGCGGTTTGTTCGCCCCATTGCCGGATGAGGCCGATAAGCGCGCCGAGGCCGGCGCTGGCGAGGATGGGGCCGAGGAGGGGAGGGAGCACCCGAACAAGATGCATCGGCAGGAGGCCGGTCGCAAGTCCTCCGGCGGACCGGCTTGGCCTCGCGATGCCGACACGGGGCGGCCACGTCGCACGCGAGCAAACGCGTCGAGGACGCGCGCTGCACCTTGAGGACGACCGGATTTTGCGTTTGCGCGCGGCCGGCGGCGCGGCTTTCCGGTTTGGCCGTTCTGGAGCGGCGTCGCTTGCCGGCGCCCGCGAGGGACGCACCTGCCCGAACCGGCAAGCCGCGGGGATGGAAGGATAGGGCGCGAAGGCGGCGCCGGAAAAAAATCGCGGGCGGGTGGAAGTGCGGCGCGAGACGGGTGGGCGCGGCGGGAAGACGGTGACGACGGTCGGGTGCTTTGTCGGCCTCGGGCTGCCGGAGAAGGAACCGCTCTGCAAAAAAAGCGCGGAGCCTGCGGCAGCGGCGGGACGGTGATGGACGGCG
>Ga0105045_10004943_pt1 | contig 11663 bp, 8 predicted proteins | sample MAT02_FD_78089 | JGI IMG/M metagenome (GOLD analysis project Ga0105045, IMG submission 78089) | Freshwater microbial communities from Lake Fryxell liftoff mats and glacier meltwater in Antarctica - MAT-02 (megahit assembly) | ecosystem: Environmental > Aquatic > Freshwater > Ice > Liftoff... | reverse complement strand
TGGCGAATCATTGCGCTCAAACTGAGCGTCGGTTTTCGAGTGGTTTGGAAGTTGCGGATGATAGACTGCAACCCATTGACCAGGAGCCGGATTCCCTTCCACTTCAACAATGCGGCGTCGGTAGATGTTGGGGTGAAGCATTGGGCGTCCCACGTGTACAACTCCCATTACGGAGTTCTTTGGGGGGACCAGCCCCATCAATTCATCCACTTCAGTATTTTGCATTCCAGAAACACATTCCAAACGGGAGGGCGGGGCCCCTGCCAAGCCAATCGCATCTTGCTCGGCAGAAGCCTCGCCCTCCCGCCCAATTACAACATGTAACCACGTCGTTTACTATAAGCGCGACCCACCAATACTGATAGTTAAAGCCCACTATTATGCATCAGAAAGGAGCCCGCGAACCACATGCCCGTGGACGTCTGTAAGCCTAAAATCCCGGCCCGCGTGTTTAAAAGTGAGCTTTTCGTGGTCAATTCCAAGTAAATGAAGAATCGTCGCGTGCATGTCGTGCATGTGAACCTTGTTTTCGATTGCAAGGTGACCAAACTCATCGGTGCTGCCATATGCAATGCCAGGCTTCACCCCACCGCCCGCGAGCCACATCGTAAAGCCACCTGGGTTGTGATCTCGGCCGGTACCGTTTTGTTGAGCATAGGGTGCCCGGCCAAACTCACCTCCCCACCAAACGAGCGTGTCCTCCAGCAATCCCCTTTGCGCCAAATCGGTGAGCAATCCAGCAATTGGTAGATCGACCGCCTTGGCATGATCGGCATGCTTTGGCAAATTGGAATGCTGATCCCATGCTGGGTTGGCGGAGTTGTCGCCATAGTTGACTTGTACGAAACGCACTCCCGATTCACATAGCCGCCTCGCCATGAGGCACTTGATTCCAAAAGATTTGGTTTCCTTTTGATCCAAACCATAAAGCCGCGAAGTTGCATCGGTTTCGGTTGAAAAGTCTAACAGCTCGGGAGCAGAGTTTTGCATCCTCCAAGCCATTTCGAAAGACTCGATCGCCGCGGCAAGCTCGCTCCCACCACTTGCTCGTTGCCTCAACTGGATCTCGTTGAGTGATTGGATCTCGTCCAATTTCGATCGGTTGGGCTTTGCCAAAGTCGATTCAAGATAATCGATGGTTAACGCATCCTGGCCTACTTTTCCAATCGGCGTTCCTTGAAACTTGGCCGGCAAAAAGGCGCTTCCGTAATTGCGAGCCCCACCGTTTCCAATCGACGGCGCTATCGACACGAAACCTGGCAAGTTTTCGTTTTCGGACCCCAAACCGTACTGAATCCACGATCCCATCGAAGGCCGTATGAAATTTTGCGAGCCTGAATGCAGGAACAGTGTCGCCGGTCCATGCGCTACCCCGTCCGTATGCATACTGTGAACCATAGCCAACTTGTCTACATGCTCACCAATCTTTGGGAATAAATCGGAGACCCAACGGCCGGTTTGGCCATACTGTTTAAATTCCCAAGGCGACTTCATGACTCTCTGCTGGGCGCCGAGAGTCCCTTTGTTCGCAAACTCTCGAGCATCGTCGAAACTAAGCATTTCGCCTTCGCGAATGGCCAGGATTGGTTTGTAATCAAACGAATCGACTTGGCTAACGCCTCCCTGCATAAACAAGAAAATAACCCGCTTTGCTTTAGCAGCGTGATGTAGCCCGATTGAACCAACTGTAGACTGGCGTCCAAAACTTGAGCCACCGGACCAACGCGAAAGTAACGATGCTGCCGCGACCGCACCGAAGCCACAAGCCGTCGAGTGCAAAAATGAACGTCGGTGCAACATAGTGTTTTCTTCTCTATCGAACTTTCTAATGAACATAGCGAAAATCGATCGATGCAACTAAGTTGTGAACCATGGAACTCCAAATGAATTCATCGGTTGCATGACTCTCGATGGCCTGCCGCACAATTGTTTTCGCCCAATCCATTTCACTTTCGGAAGGGTATCTACTCAATGCCGAATGAAAGCATGCATCGATTTTTTGATCGATAGTGAGGTCGATCTGCTGGGCAAGTCGTGCCCCAAATTTTCTCGTGCGCTCTGCAATCCAATCGCTGTTGAGCAACGCCAAAGCTTGTGTGGCTATCGTACTCCGATTGCGTTTGGCAATCGGGAAACTTGGGTTGGCTCCGTCGAACTCTGAATAAAGGTCTGGCAACGAATTTCGAAACCATGGTCCGTACACTGAGCGATATCTGGAAGAGTGTTTGTAATCGTAGTCGTCTTTGAGTTTCGCGGGAATAGTCGAAGTGGCGAAACTCAAATCCAACTCGCCACTAAGATCCAGAAGTGTATCTCGGATGGATTCAGCATCGAGTCGTCTCACATTTCCCCTGGCGAAAAGCCGATTGTCGGGATCCAACTCGAATGCATCCGCTGTGCCATCGCTGGATCGCTGGTATGCATCAGACTGCAATATCTCGCGAATCAACCATTTGGTCGACCAGTCATGACGGATAAATTCAATTGTTAACCAATCCAGTAAACCCTGATTGCTAGGAAGCTCGCCGGTGGTTCCGAAGTTATCCAAAGTTCGGACGATCCCGTCACCCATGAGCCAACTCCAAACTCGATTGACGTATACTCTTGCTGTCAAAGAGTTTTGGTCGCTTGCCAACCAATTTGCTAGTTCCAATCGACCGTTGGACGAAGGCTCCATTTTTGTCGAATTTTCAGCATGCGGTAGACAACTGAGAAAGCCGCGAGGAACAATCTGTCCCAATTGATGCACGTTGCCACGAATGTGGATGGCTAGGTCCGCGGGCTTTTCGACGGTTCGCAATGACATGACCATAGGCCTCGCATCCAACGCGGATTGCAGTGACCTCATTTCGGAATCCAGTTCCGCGGATTCCTTCCTCAGAGAGTTCAGTGTTTCGCTCGAATGGGCGGCTTCTACTGACGTCAAGTTCGAAGCACTAACCGGTTTTCCTTCGGACTTAGAAACAACTAAATTCGTTTTCTGCTCAGGCAGAAATTGAACTGCATCGGCGACCACATGGCCTTTGGACTCCTCATTACTAATGATGACAAACGCTTGGCCTCCTTGTTCGAAACGATAGGTTCCTAACGTATGCCATAAACCGTCGTCGGCTGGTTTCTTTTCTTGATCGACAAGAATAAGGTCCTCACCATCGGCGCTAAAAACTCGCACCCTTGCTTCTTTTGAACGTCCAGCACCGTGGGTGTATGAAATGCGAACTCGATAGGCACCCGGCTTTAACTCGTTCGGTTCGAAGGTGACTGATTTATCGCCCTTTCCCTGATTTTTGTCATGGAGATAATTGCTATTCACGTAAGCTTTGATTGACGTAGACTCTTCCCAGTCTCCAATTCTTTTCGCTGACGTATCGTCTATTACCACACCTTCCAGATCCTCTACTCGAACAATCAACGATGTTTCGGACAAGGATTGGATCTGCTTTTTTATTTTGTCGAGTTGTTTCTTTGCAGCAGCGAGACGCAACGATTCCCTCTTGTATTGATTCTCAAGTTCACGGTCGGTTGGGAGTGGCACGCTCACCCACTTTGATACGTTGGAGTGTTCGAGAGCAATCGATGATTTCATAATGCCAGCTAGGGCATAGTAGTCGCGAGTTGGAATGGGATCGAATTTGTGGTCATGACAGCGGGCACAGCCAATGGTTTGAGCCAAAAAAACTTTTCCGATCAAATCTAACTGCTCATCGATATGGTCCATCTCCAATTGCTTCTTGTCCTGTTCTTCAAGATTGGTATCGCCTAAGGTGAGCATAGTCGTACCTATCCATTGTTCTCGACGCACTTCTTGCGATTCTGATTGCATGAGGTCTCCGGCAATCTGCTCTCGAAAGAATTCGGAAATCGCCTTGTCCCGATTGAACGAATCGATCAGGTAGTTTCGATAACGCCAAGCGTCGGGCAGCACAAACCCTCGCAGAGTAATCGACTCCGCAAATCGAACAGCATCCATCCAGTGTCTCGCAAAGCGTTCACCAAAACGTGGTGAAGTCAGGAGATCATCAATCAACTGTTGGTAGTTCAATTCGGAAGTGACTCCGCTCATTTCCCTGCGATCTTCTAATTGACTAGCAATCAAGTTCGGGCGAATGCCATGAAGGTCAACATACAGGCGTTGCCGAAGGATCGAGAACGGAGCGCGCTGGCTGGGCTCGATTTTCGCCGCGACTTGTGCAGGTGCGAGGAACGAGTCGATTACGTTCGATGTCGGTGAAGTCGAGTTTGGTACTTGCAAAGCGAGAGGATACCGGTACGCCCAATGTTCTCCTGCCCGCTCCACAGGCAATGCTTTCGACTTCGCAGTCGTCTTGATTGTGGCTTCGCGAGGATCAAACGCCCCGGTGCTTAACCAAATTCGTAAGATCTCCTTTTCTTGATCTGAGAGTTTGCCAGACGGCGGCATTTGAAGCTTGGGGTTCCGGTAGTCGATAGCAATCCAAAGCAGGCTTTTCTGCCATTCAGCCAAATCGATCGCTGGCCCTGAATCTCCCCCGGCTAACCAACTGGACTTCGCATCAAGCGAAAGTCCGCCGTTTGTTTCCGAGTCGGTAGAGTGGCATTCCAAGCAACAAGCAACCAGAACCGGTCGGACTTTTTTCTCAAAGAAATTAATCTGTTCTGCGTTTGATAATTGAGCATGTACCACGTCCCCGAGTACGAACAGGCAGGCAAGGAAACCGATGCAAACCTTGAACGTCGTGGTGAACGAAGCCATGAGATTAATGACTCACTACTTGAGCTCGATGTCGACTAATTTTTCCACTTCGGCCCGCCGCTCAGCGGGCGAACCATTGGCAATCACCTTACCCGATTGACCTGCGATCTGTTCATACGCACTGGCTCTTTGTGACTCATCGAGTAAACCCCTTTGATAATAAAGATTGACTTCGCTGAGGCGATCAATAACCGAAGTCTCCGTCTCCTTGATCAAGGCAGGCACGCGTTTCGTGGCGATTATTTCGTTGGTCAAAGCGGCTGGAAGGGGTTGCAAAGAAAGTGCTTCCTCGGTTGCCCGAACAGTTTTTTCGATCAGGTCATCAACTCCATCGGGTTCGCCTTTGTCTTTGCTTCTTGCGACTTGAATGTTGTTGAGTGACTTCGATACAACGATTTTTTTGACGTCCTTGGGAACGATGTTAGGCTGAACGACACGAACCATAGTATCGTTGGTCACTTTTTGTATGGCCCGATTAAATCCGATTGTGACTTCAAAAATGATCAATGCGTCGTAGCCATCCTGAACCGCTTTTTTCATCAGTTTGGTCGGATCATCAACGCCGATGAAAACCATACAAGGGGCAATTGCTGTCGTACCTTGTGGTAGTTTGGCCGAACTACCGAATCCCTGCTGATTTCCACCGAAAGTCGGTTGACCTCCTTCGTTAAATCCATCCCCGGTACCCGATCCCATTCCGCCGGCAAAGCCCAAGCCCGGTTTTCCTTGGAATTTAAGCCGATCCATTGGCGGTGGTCCCATCGGTGTCCCTGGCGGAGGCCCCGTCGGTCCACCAACGCTAGAAGGAGACCCCATCGGACTACCCAAGCTTGGAGGCGTTCCCATTCCGCCGTTAGAGCCAATGGGCGACCCCATCCCAGAAGAGGAGTCGTTGGGCGAGAAACCGTCCGCCATCCCACCCCCAAATGAACCCGCTGGATTACCCTCTCCCGACTCAGTAAAGCCGCTGCTGCCGCCTCCGAAATTGTCGTTTCCAAAACCGTTTTGACCCGACCCAAATTCATTCCTCCGCGTTTGACCTAGCGAATACTCCTTGAATGCCGGAGCCCAAACGCCCTTTTCGTGCCTTTCCTTAAATGCAGCGATCAAGAGCTTGCTCAAAGCGCCCGTGCGTTCAGATAGAGACTTGGAGGTTGTTTCTATTGCCCCTTGGCCATCGCCGCTCATACCGGAAGTACCACCAAACGACATACCCCCTCCCTCGCCCAACCCACCTTGAGCCGGGTTAGTGGAATCTGAACCAATCGGAGCGAAATCGGTCATCTTTAGTGGGTTTTTAACAGTCACTCCTACGGCAATATTGACACCGAATTGAGGTCGCTTGCGATGCGAAGCCCAGCGATAATCCTTAAATACTTCAGTTGCTTCTTCGTCTTGTAGTTGCAATGCGTAAGCTTGCAGAAGAGTGTAGGCGCGTTTTGCGTTGCCAGCTTGAAAAACGCTAATAGCTTGGTCTTTCAAAGTGGGTGGCGGTTTAGGTTTCTGGCGTCTAGGAGCTTGTCTGTTTGTTCCGGGACCGCCGGGACCATTTGGATTCGAATAGCCGGAGAATTCGCCAGCGAAGGATTCGCCGGAGCTTCCCCCCATGTCTCCGCTGCCCATTTCTGAGCCCGACCCTCCTTCGCTTTGGAGGAATTGCTTTCCTCCTCGCCCCCCTCCGGGCGCTACGCCATCGGACATTATTCCTGACGGCTGAGATTGACCTTCTCCGTTTATCTCTCCACTAACATTTGTTGCTAGGTCCGAAGATTCTCCAGAACTGGAACCGCCCATATCAGACCCCGAAGGAGCGGGGGGCGAAGACGCAGTCGACGAACCGCCGGAATTTGAGTTGCTGGTTGGTGTGGCCGAAGCTAAATCGTTCTTTTTACCTCCGCATCCTTGGGAAACGAAAACTGCTGCCGCGATTCCGAAAAAGGCGATTGCCTTGTACATAATCCAAGTCTCCGTTGATTTTCCAGCCTTGCAAAGCTTCGAGCAAGGTAAAGTAAAACTAACTTGCTTCAAACACTGCGTAGCCATCATTATTGGTTGCCGAGTTCAAGTTGTCTACAAGATGTTCATGATTCACTAAGCGGAAGTCTGTAAAGTAATGCAATTGGCACCAACAGGATCGCCAACATCCAAAAGACGGACGAAACTGGCCAATTCAATGCACTCGCAATCATCAGGAATACTTGATAAAGCGGACCAGCGATAAGAATCCCGATAAAATTGGCGAAGTTCATTGTCCCAATCATGCGTCCCTTGAGTTCAGCCGGGGATCTTTTTTGCAAGAAAACCTGCAAAGGAATGATAAATACAGCCGCTGCCAACCCAGTCAAGATCAGTCCGAGGAGCGCTCCCCAATACCCCAGTAAATGATCTCCACCTCTTTGCCAACAGCCAAGAGCGAGGAGCGAAAGGATCATGGCATAGGTACCTAAAGTGACTTGCTTTGATGGCGCAACTCGCTTTAAAACAATATTGGCAAGCACGGCACCAATAATGATCCCGATCGCAAGACCACCAGTCAGAATACTGATGCTCGTACTGCTTTCCAGCTTCAGTTGCAGCTTGCCCAGACTGTTCACTGTCGGCATGACTATCCCTGCGACAATGTAAAACATACTGGAAACGATGATCGCAAAAGTGAGCGGTTGATCGCTTTTCAGCAGCTTACGAATGGGGACAGGCATTCCGAGATCGGAAAAGGAGAGTTGAGCTGCAGGCTGAGCGGGTGGTGTATATTGGATCATTAGAGCAGTCAACGTTCCAACGACGGCAATCCCTGTACAAACCAGCGAGCCGATCCAAAGGTTCCGATAGTCTGCGGTACCGTCTGCGTTCTCAACGACCAGCACATCCTTGAGTAGGCCAGCCGTAACAACCCCCAAAATGATCGCGAGGAACGTCGACATCAAAATGAGTCCGTTCGCGCGAGGCAACTCGTCTTTATGGAAAAGTTCTGGCAAGATGCCATACTTCCCCGGACCAAAAAACGTGCTGTGTACGCCCATCAAAATCAAGACCGTCCAAGTTCCCACATCACCTAATTGTGCGTAAGAGAGGAATGCCCCTACCGCCAAAAGCGTGATCGCGACTTCCGCGACTTTGCACAGAACAATGATTCGACTTTTACTGTGCTTATCCGAGAGATAGCCGGCCAAGCTACTGAGCAAAACGAATGGCAGTCCAAACACCGTCGTGGCCCACCCTTGAGCATCCTCACTGATATTGGCTCCGATCGCAGGGATGGCCAGCAAAAGCATCAATTGTTTGTATAAGTTGTCATTGAAAGCGCCGAAGAACTGCGTTATCGCAAGCCCCCAAAAAGATTGGTCGCGCAGAATCGAATCGCGGGCCATCCCTCCGGACTCACCAATTCTGGCCATTGAATCCAAAGCTGGCAAATCGCTTTTGGTTTCGGTGTCAGAACTCGACATAATTATTCTTTTACCTTCTCTTTGGCGAGTTGCTGCAACCCTCGTAAATCTAGTTTTCCTGTCCCAAGCAATGGGATCGAGTCCACCTCGATGAAGCTATCTTCAGACGGGAGGAAGAGATTTGGAAGGCCTTTCGCCGAAAGCCCTTTGACGATTTCGCTGGGCGTCATGTTAAGCTTTGTGTGCAGGACAATAATGCGTTCGCCCTTCTTTGCGTCGGGGACGCTCGTGACTGCGACGTTGAGAACCTCTTCGCTTTCACCTACGATTTCGATGATCAATTCCTCGATTTGAATATGGGGGACCATTTCGCCACCAATTTTCGAGAACCGACTCTGCCTGCCGGTAATGAAGAGGAATCCATCGTCATCAATGTATCCAATGTCGCCGGTCTCGTACCACTCGCCCTTGAGTACCTTGGCCGTCAATTCCGGTTGTTTCAAATAGCCTTTCATCACGTTCGGTCCGGAAACTTGGATCATGCCAGGAACATTTATTTCAAGAATAGAACCATCCTCGATCGAAACAACTCGAGCCGACACACCTGGCAATGGCTTGCCTACGGAACCGTCGCGCAAGCCGGCTTTTTTGTCCTGCGTTGTGGCTCGTGACTCAGGCAAGTTCACCGCAACGACCGGACTTAGTTCGGTTGTTCCGTAGCCTTCGATGGGTCTGACTCCAAACTTGGCTTCAAACTCATCGGAAAGCGTCATTGGCATCTTTTCCGCGCCGACTACGACCACTTCAACGGTTTTGAACTGTTCCGGTTCCACACGCCTTAAATACCCTCGGAGGAACGTGGGAGTGGCCAACAACACCGTGGATTTGTTCGCTTGAGCGAGTTTGCCGACCTGCCTTGCATCAAGAGGATTAAAGTGATAGGACGCTGAGGATGGTAACGTCATCGCACCCCAAAGCGATACTGTAAACCCAAAGGAGTGAAAGTAGGGCAAAACGCCCAAGAAATTGTCGCTGTCCTTTACTTTGATGACCTGATCGAACCCTTGAATATTGGATGCGACGTTCAAAAACGAAAACGGCACACCCTTAGGGTTGCCGGTAGAACCAGACGTGAAGATAACCGTGAGCAAGTCATCGCAAGTCATTTTGTTTAGGCCCAAAGAGCGACTCACCATCGATAATGGCAGCCACTTGGATGCAAGCACACCAGCAAGTTTATCCGCAACGGTGGCGTGCTCTTTCAAGTCTTCCAGATAGATCAGATTGGACGAAGGTTTGACGCTAAATTTCTCCATGACTTTCCGACTAGTCAGAACGTTAGTGATTCCAGACTGTTCAATGCAACTATTGATTATGGCGTCGCTGACCGTGTAGTTCAAATTGACAGCAACTCGTCCGGAAAGACTTAGAGCAAGATTGGTGACGGCGCCGGGAACGGTGGGTGGGAGCAAGACCCCGACAAATTTTTCATCCGCCTTGAGAACTTCACGATTGAGAATGCGGCGAAGAACTAAAGTTCGCAGCAGTAAGTCGTAGCCGCTCCTTTGAGCACCACTAGAGTCCGAAATCTTGATTTGATTCCCTTTTTCACGGCAACGGCGGAGAAAGATTTTGGGCAGATTCCAATCCCATTGCACGGGATTGGGTGTTTGAGAAATTGCTGGTTTTGGCATGGATAAAACTTTCCTGGAAGCATCTTGAGATGGTTCGGCAAACAAACGATCCATCGTTGACCTGGACATCAACACGACTAAAACATTAAACATGCTCGAAACATGACACTGGAAATGGAGCCTAAGCGGATGAATCGAGTTAGTAGTTTTGCATTTGGGTTAATTGTCGGCGTGTTGGGATTGTACATCACCATGCACTTTTCGTTAGTTCGGGCGAGGGATGGATTCCATCTCATTCAAAAAATTGCACCAAAAATGGAAGTACCTTACACCGACATCAGAAACTTCGGTTTGGAAAATTGGCAACCAAAACAATCGCTCGCACTTGCAATTCTCCGAGCAAAAAAGGGACACCTGCTTCAGGAGCAAGCACTCATCGGTTTCCGTGAATCGACTCAACAAATGCTAGACCAGTTTTCAACCAGCGTCAGCAACCGATCGTGGACTCCGCAATAAGCCAGACTCATTCTTCTAACTAGTCAGCTTCGCAAGTTGACCGGCGAGGAAATCTCTCAAAAATACATCGAGCGATTCCAAATCCTCGTTCCGTGAAGCCAAGTTCGATTTACCGATTACCAGTCTCGCCGAGACGGCAACCGTTTCACCTTTCGATCCCGTAGCCTTGATCAAAACGGTATCTTGTTCAAGCTTGAGGATTTCGGCAGAGATTAGGAGTGTCTGATTTGGCTCCATGAAATCAGCGAACTTGACGTTTTTTGCCTCTTTCAACATCAAGACTGAGTTTTCAAAACCCTCTGTCGCCCGGATTAACCAGCACGAAGCTTGATAAAGAGCTTCCAGCATAAGCACCCCCGGCATGACTGGAAAAAGTGGAAAATGATCTCGCAGATAATCTTCATCAGCGTTTACATGCCTAAATGCTGAGATACGTTCCCCTGGAACCATTTCGGTGATTTTATCCAGTTGCTTAAATCGCATCGAAAAGGGCCTCGAGTGATCGTTGAAATGTCAGTACGTGACGAAAACGAAGTTTAGAGGAGCAAGATGTATTCGAGAAGTCGTCGTTCGCCAGAAAACGACGCCTATCCTCCCTCGATCACATCCATCACCATAATCTTGCCATCTCCCATCCGTCCGCTGCGGGCCGTATCGATGATGGTCTTGAGTACTTCCTCAACCCTCTGATCCGCAACATAGACCGTGATTTCGACTTTGGGCAGAAAGGCGAGCGAATATTCTGTCGCCAAATACTGATCGAGATAACTTTTTTGGCGTCCAAACCCTTTTACCTCGGTAACTTGCAGTGCTTCTAAAGGGGCGAGCCGAAGATTTTCAAGCAACCGCTCAGCGAGATAGGGTCGAATTATGGCGATAACTTGTTTCATGGAGCAGGTGAGCTTTTTTTTCGACCGGAATTATCTTCCTTTTCTTTGGACGCTTCGGGCGTCGCATCATTTCCTGGCACCGGATCAACTTTCAAATCGGGATCGAAAGGTTTTTCGTTGCGATACAGCTCGAGCAGTTTTTCGGCGAGCGGTTTTTGCGGAGCGGGCGCCCGATCAACAATTTTTTCCTGTAGCCCGATTGCAAGTGAGAACTCTTTGGCTGAAGCATGCGAAGCAGCCAAAGCTGCTAGATCGCTGAGGTCATTGTACTGATTCAGTTCGCACGCCTTCGTAGCCGACGCAATGGCTCTCTTTGAATCACGAAGGGATTCGTCTTTGCATGTAGACAGCAACCAGCCAAGATTTTGGTGAGCTAATGCGTAGTCAGGGGTTAGTTCAATTGCCTTGGTGAAGTCTGAGATCGCTTCAGCGAATTTACCTATCTGCTGAAAGTTATAACCACGGTTGTTAAAGGCTACTGCGGCGCGACCATTTAATTCAATCA
>Ga0105045_10004942_pt1 | contig 11664 bp, 9 predicted proteins | sample MAT02_FD_78089 | JGI IMG/M metagenome (GOLD analysis project Ga0105045, IMG submission 78089) | Freshwater microbial communities from Lake Fryxell liftoff mats and glacier meltwater in Antarctica - MAT-02 (megahit assembly) | ecosystem: Environmental > Aquatic > Freshwater > Ice > Liftoff... | reverse complement strand
GCCTGTTTTCATTCATCGGGTCTACCCGTATATCCTGAAAATAAAAAGCCCTGTTTGTTACATCTGTCTTGTTGCTATTCACCAGTTCCCACTTAAAACCGCCATCGTCCGATTTGTAAAGGCCGTTTTTAGTTGCTTCTACCAATGCATAAATCCGCTTAGGTTCGTTGGTAGAAATGGTGATGCCGATTCTGCCATAATCCCCATCTGGCAAACCTTGTTTCTTTCCTAATTTCTCCCAATTTTTACCGCCATCATAAGTCATGTATAAGCCACTGCCGGAGCCACCGCTGTTAAAGCTAAAGGGGGTACGCCGGTGTTGCCACATATTGGCAATGAGCTTATTGGGGTTGGTTGGATCCATCACCAGTTCCGCACACCCGCTGGTGTCGTTGGTATGCAAAATGAGCTTCCAGCTATCGCCTCCATCGGTGGTTTTATAAACGCCACGCTCCGGATGTTCTGCATACGGATTGCCAATGGCAGCCACATATAACGTTTGGGCATCGTTGGGATCAATAATTACGCGGTGTATATTGATGGTTTTTTCAAGTCCCATCATTTTCCAGGTTTTGCCGGCATCCATACTTTTGTAAATACCCCCACCCAGGTTAATTGAATTTCTTGGGTTGCCTTCACCAGTGCCTACCCAAACTACGGAGGGATTGGATTGCTGAATGGCCACGGCACCTATATTTAAAATAGGTTGTTCGTCAAAAACGGGAGTCCAGTTGCTGCCGGCATTTTCAGTTTTCCAAACACCGCCTGATGCTGTACCCAAATAAATCACATCCGGATTACTGTGCAATGCATCAATCGACGTAACCCGGCCACTCATGCCTGCCGGCCCTATGCTGCGTGGTTTTAGATTTTTAAACTGGTTAGTAGAAATTTTTTGGGCATTTAAAAGATGGGTACACATCAATAGCACCAGAAGGATATTCAATTTTCTCATTCAACTTGGTTTAGAAAATGAAGTTGCTAAAAAACAGGGACCCTACCAAAGAAAAATTATGGACGGAAATTATGTGTGATACCGGATTTTTGAGGGCTTGTTTTGTTTAATGCCAAGGCGGGTGGAACCGCAGGGGATTAAAAATAGAGATTATATGAAGCTAATAGGATGGCGATTTTGTTGTTGATGCGTTTGGTTTTAAATTTTATAAGCAGGGTTGTTAAAGGCTTCGTCATTGCAAAGGATGAAAGATTATAATCTGAATTGCAACTTGTAGATTAAAAAAATGCCGGAGACTCTTTTTTATGTTGATGAGCATCCCGGCACTTAACCGGCAGGTGCCTTTAGCTTTAAAAAAATAATTCTTTAAAAAAGCGCCTGCTGCATTTACGAATCCTATTGTTTAAAGTTATCGGCAGCTTTTTTCGCTTTGTCGAAATCGAGTATCACTGAGTTTATACAATACCTTAAACCCGTGGGCGGAGGACCATCTTCAAATACATGCCCCAGGTGAGATTTACACCTGCCACACATTACCTCTGTGCGCTGCATGCCATACGCATTATCGGGTGCGTAGATGATACTTCCCTTGGTGATGGGCTCAAAAAAACTTGGCCAGCCGCAACTGCTTTCAAATTTTCCATTGCTGTTAAACAGTGGATTGCCACAAACCGCACAGTAATAGGTTCCTACTTCACTATGGGTATTGTATTTACCTGTAAAAGCCCGCTCAGTGCCTCTTTGCCGGGCGATTTCATATACTTCCTTGGCTAATATCTTATTCCACTGTTCATTGCTAAGATTGATTTTGGCGGTATCCGATTTTGAATAATACGGATTGGCATTGTTTACAGAATCGATATTGTTTACAGGCTTTTTGTTTTGTGCGGTATTGCATCCTATCAACAGGAATAGCGTTGCGGCGAATATGCCAATGGTCTTTTTCATAATTACCTAACAATTTAAAACTAAAAATGGTTTTTTAAAGTTACGTTTAAAAAGAAATCATGGTTTTTCAATAATTTATTAAAATTGTTAAAGGAATTTTAACGTTGGTGGTTTATATTTGTTTTTTACAAAGGAAGCCACCATATATGTTGAATTTAATACTCTTCGGCCCTCCAGGCAGCGGTAAAGGAACACAAAGTGAAAAACTGATAGCAAAATATGGTTTAAAGCACTTGAGTACCGGCGATTTATTAAGGTCAGAAATTGCACAGAAAACTCCCCTTGGTCTTGAAGCAAAAAATTTAATGGATAAAGGCCAGTTGGTGCCGGATGCAGTAGTGATTGGTATGATCAGTTCTGCGTTGGAAACAAACCCGGATGCAAAAGGCTTTTTGTTTGACGGGTTCCCAAGAACTGCCGCACAGGCAGAAGCATTGGATAAATTGCTTGAGCTAAAAAGAACTTCCATAAAAATGATGTTGGCAATGAAGGTAACCGAGGAAGAACTGGTAAGCAGGTTGCTAAAGCGTGGCGAAACTAGTGGCCGAAGCGATGACAACAATGAAGGTGTTATCAGGACAAGAATTGCGGAGTACCACAATAAAACCGCTGCAGTAGCTGATTACTACAAAAAGTTTGATAAAGTAGTTACTACTAAAGGTGAAGGAACTGTGGATGAAATATTCGGTGGTTTATGCAAAGAGATTGATTCCGCATTGGTTTAAAAATATTGATCTTTTTTATAAAGAGGCTGTCTAAATATGGGCGACCTCTTTGGTTTTGACTAAAATACACATAACTTTTTTACAAAAGAACTCCAAGCCTTTTTCATCTTAAAGCCAATTCCACGGTTAACCTTCGTAAGGCAGACTGATATTTTCAGATCATTTTTTTAAATCGCAACTTATGTTGTTATCGAAACTGCCAGTTATGTAATCAAGAAAGCCCGCAAAATTCTTCTCTTTTTTATTTGACATTGTATTATTTAGCATCATCTAAGGAAACAGCAATTAGTGTCAGCAGCGATCGATTTATATAACTAACCTACTCCATTTAAAAAGAGTACATTTAGTTAAGTAAACGCAAACGATTGAAAGCAATGAAAACACTCAGCATACTATTTGTTATCATCGGGAGCTTCACAGGCCATTGTGATGCCCAATTGCCCTATACCCAACCCATTTATAATTATACAAAAGACTCTGCTGTAAGTTTTGGCAGCGCCACAAATTATTGTGGATTTCCATTTGCTTTAAAAATGAATGTGTACAAACCCACGGGTGTCAACCAGGCAATAAAAAGGCCGTTGGTTATTTTTGTACATGGTGGTGCTTTTGTATCGGATGCAGATTTTAATGAGCCTGAAATGAATAGCATGGCGATAGCGTTTGCCAAAAGAGGTTATGTATCTGCCAGCATCGACTACCGGGAGGGCTTGCATTTAAAAGCTTATGGAACCGGCTTCCCCGGAACGATTAACCTTTGGAACATTCCTGGCGCTACGGTAAACTGGAATGCTGAAGCACGCTTATTTGCAGCAGATTCTGCCGAAACCATCCGTGCCATTTATAGAGCACAGCAGGATGTGAAGGCTGCCATTCGTTATTTTAAATTACGCTCCGATTTAGATTCTGTAGATATATGTGCTGTGTTTCTGGCCGGGCATAGTGCCGGTGGTATAACCGTTTTGCAAGCAGCTTTTACTGACCAGTTAACAGAGAAGCCTCTGCTAGGCGCCACACAAACTACCTTGCCAAATCCTAACTGGAAAAACAGGTGTGAAATAACTAACCCTTTTAATCCTGCTGAGTGCCTGTTTTTTCAACCCAATGGCCCGCAGGGCAGAGACAATGCGGCTTACACTGCGCTAAACCGTGCGGGGGATGATTATGAAAATGCGGCAGCTTACCAGCGGCCAGACCTTGGCCCCATCGGAGGAGCAATAAACCCAGGGGCAACGGATGAAATTCTAGGCGTGGGCGCAATGGCAGGCGCTATTACCGATACCAACCTTTTGATAAACGCCACTAATTTCCCTGCAGTTTTTTTATATCACCAGCCGGCAGACAGGGTAGTAGATTTTTACCGCAACAGACCTTTTGGTTTTTACAATGATTTGTTAAGTCCGGGACCAAATAATGAGTGGCCCATTTTAAATAGTTCCTTATTTATAAAAAATAAATTAGCCCAAATAAGGTACCCCGGCCAAGTGGCAACATATTGGTTTGATAATTCTGCCGCAGATCCTTTGGCGTTAAATTCCCATGCAATTTTACCCTCCCCTGTTACTGTAGCAGACAGCATGGCAAAATTTTTTGCCCAGGTTCTGGCTTCGCCGCACAATTGCCTGAGCGTGGTTCCGCTTCGCAGTACTTTGCGGGCAAACCTTTCGGGCAGCCGTATTAAAGTGCGTATGGACATTTTAGAGAATAGTGGGCAGGTGAAAAAATTGATCCTGCAAAAATCTACAAACGGGCGAGATTATTCTAACCTTACAAGCTTCGTCCCCGGTAGTGAAAATGTTTTTAACTTTATAGATAATACGCCGACTTCGCAGAATTTTTATCGCATGGAAATTACTACGACAGCTCAAAAAGTTTTCAGCAATACTGTACACATTCAATACCAACAAAATAACATAAGCATTTACCCCAATCCTGTTACCGGCAAATACCTACAGTTACAGATTAATAATGGCAGCTCTGCCGGCAAAGGCACGCTGTTATTAAAAGATATGTGGGGTAAAGTAATCGCAACAAAAGAGTTGTATTTAGCCAACGGACTTTATACGCAAACCATTGAAGTGGCTATGTTACCTGCGGGTTTTTATGTAGTTGAATTGCTGAACAATAAGTTGGAAAAATTGGGACTGGGTAAATTCATTAAAACGAATTGAGTCAGCGAGTATTAAATTGCAGAAAAAGGTTCCAAACATGTTTCATAAATCCATCTCATATAAATTTATAGTTCGCTTTTTTGCATCTTTAAAAACGATAGCCCTTCGCTACATTTAAGAAGCGCCACTATTTATACAGCTTATTTCTGCAACGCCTTTACCATTTTTTCCAACTCATCAATTTTCTTTTGTTGCTCCTGAATGGCTTTTACCAATATGGGTATCAGCTCATTGTATTTCATTCCTAGTGGATCACCATTGACCGGTTCTACGACAGCCTCTGGAATAAGTTTTTGAATATCCTTTGCTAAAAATCCAATCTGTAAATCATTGCCTGGGTTTGTTTTCCAGTTGTATTGCACAGGTTGCATTTGCATCACTTCATTTAAACCAGAAGGCGAAACAACTATATTTGTTTTTAGGCTTGCATCGCTGGTATTAATGGCGCCGGCATTGGTCCATACTTCACTCCAGCGTTGGCCACTGGTACCTAAACTGTAGGTGTTATTGAAGTCGGGTAATGAATTGCCCCTGATTCTTAAGCCGCCTTCGCTCCAAAGTTTTATTACCCCGTCGTTGCCGCCATTTGCCTGTAAGCCTCCGCCCACAATACCCACCAGTTAGCAGGATCACCAAAGCAGCCATAGCAAATTTTGCCGGCATCGGTTTGCTTGTTGGTGGTGCCGTATCCCATTTCAAGCGCATTACTGCCCCTTACATTCAGGCTAAATTTATTAATAGTTTTGGCGTTGAGTAAAAGGCTATCGGAGGCAAAATCGCCGTATATGAGGGCGTTCTCTTTTTTGGTATTTGAGCTTTCAATGTATAGTTTATCGGAGGTTGTTTCTCCTGAGCCTGCATTGGCTCCAATAGCAATATCGTTACTACCACTTATGTTTCCGCTCAAAGCACCCACGCCTAGTACTGTATTGGATAAACCATTGCTGTGGTTAAACATTGCTCCTGCACCAATTGCGGTATTTGAGTAACCGTTCGAGGTGCGTAATGCATTATTTCCTAAAGCAACATTATTTTCTCCAATAGTATTGGCATACAAGGCATCGTTTCCAACTGCCGTATTTTGACTTCCTGCTCCATTATTATACAGTGCATTATAACCAAAGGATCTATTGTAAGAACCAGTGGTATTTCGAAAGAGAGATTTACTACCCACTGCCGTATTTTCAATAGCCTGCGATGTTAAAAATGAACCAACTCCACTATTAAATAAAGCACTATCACCTTTAGCCACTAAATTACTTGCAGTAGTATTTCTTGCCAATGATTTTGTTCCAATGGCGACATTGGAGTAGCCCGTAGTATTTTTAGAAGCGGATGCAAAGCCAATGGCCGTATTTGATGACCCCGTGGTATTCAATTCCATAGTATAAGTACCTAAAGCTACGTTTTCAATACCATTGGTAATACTTTCAAGTGCATTTGAACCTATAGCAACATTGTATGATGCGTTGCTATAGGAAACCATTGCTCTATAGCCCAATGCTGTATTGCTTAGTCCTCTGTTAAAAGACCAATGACCGGGGTCGCCTGCGGCACTGCCTTGCATGACCTGATAACCCACTGCTGTGTTAGCCGTAAGCCAAGGTGATGAGGCATTGCCTTGCCGCTCTAAAGCATGGTGACCAATGGCTGTGCTAAACGAATTGTCAATATTATTAAAAAGCGCATTAAACCCAATGGCTAGGTTATAACTACCTGTGGTATTTTTAAATAGACTTTGACGCCCTAAACTTATATTGTTTTCTCCGCTAGTGGTAGCGGGTTGGGAGGAGAAGCCAATGGCTATGTTTTCGAGGGCGCCAACTGCTTGTTTGTTAAGCGCACCCCCGCCAATGGCAATGCCGGTGGAACCGCCACTAGCTTCGGCCATGGCACTATGTACAAGTGCATATTGTGGTTGGCAGATGACGTGGTTTTTAATGCATCGTTACCAATAGCTATGTTGTAATTGCTTTCTTTACTTTCAGTTTGTGACAGGTTGGCTCCACTAAGCAATCCAAATAATATAATATTGTTACCGCCTAGCCTGCCCACATGTTGGTTATTGGATATAAATTGAATAGCTCGGGGTTCAATATGCCCAAACTTTGCACCGGCAGCACCTGAATTCCCAGTTAAAGAACATGCAGTGTTTTCAATAGACAGACTATTCCCTATTTGTTTCCAACCTCCATTGCTATAAAATAATTCAACGGTAGTAGCCGGCGGAATGAGCGTACCAAATAATTACCAGTAAACAAAGTTGTATTAGTAATAATAGTATGCTTTCCTTCTTATGGCACAGGTGAAAAGCTAATGGTAAAAGTGCCAGTGAGCGTGCCGTTTAAAAAATGATACCCGATATTAGGATTAAGTATTACACTAGTGCCAGACACAAGGGTGGTTACCGGCCTTATTCGTAAGCCCCCATTTATATCAAGCGCCGATTTGGGGTCGGTGTTGTTGATGCCTACGTTTTACGCATTAACTTTAAACTGTATTAAACCAGTTAATACCAATACGACATAAATTCCTTTTTTCATTTGGAGTTATTTTATTTTTTATGGCTAAAAATTTATTAGATGCTCGAAAAGATGGAAGGTTAAAAGTTGTAACAACTTTATAAATTGTACCCTTCTATTGGCTGCTTTTCCTTCTTCGGTATCATTGCCTGCTACCGGCTCCTTTTCTCCTTTACCATCTGTTGTTAATCGAATGGCAGCAATGCCCATACTTACTAACTTCACCTTTACCGCAGCAGCCCTTTTTTTACTTAGCAGTAAATTTTTTGCATCATCACCTTCACTATCCGTATGGCCAATAATTTGCAGCTTCATCTCTTTCGATTCTTTTAATGCAGCTGCTATTTGTTGTATTACTTCGTTGCTACTGGTTTGTATTTTATCGCTGTTGGTAGCAAACAAAATCGCGTTGGTACTAAGGCTGCCATTCTCCATTAAATCTTTCAACACCTGGCTCCGCCTGTCTGTACCCGTTTCTGCAAGTACCACATTGCTGATGTAGAAATAATTGAGTTTACTATCTGCGGAACCATGTGTAGTGGCATTAAAGAAAAGATTTTTTCTAAATGAAGCATCAAAGGAAGTGGGCATATCCACTATTTTAATGCCATCTGCATAAAATCGTATTCTTTTATCATTTACCACAAAGGCAATTTTTATTACTTTATTTAGCGGGGTTGAGTAATCAAGACTTTTTAATTTAAAGTCGCTGGAAGAAAATTTTTGTGTGCCAAATTTTAGTCCTTCGCTGTAGCGCTTCTGGTTGCTATGCAACGAAAATACCACCGCTTCTTTTGGCGCAAGCAGCCAATCTATTTTGATGGGCTTGCTGCCAAAGCCAAAGCTGGCATACCGCATGGGTATATCATTGGGAATTATCAAATCAAACTCCGCCGTAAAGTTTACAGGCAGTGGTTTGGTTAACTGCACATTTACAACAGCTCCATCATTAATCTTTAAATATTTATTATCAAACCCTGTTATTTTTTTTACTTCGCCACTTTTGCTGGTATTCCATTTGGCAGGAAAATCGCCGATGGCATCTTTATCAAAATTATCCTGAAAGATAATGCGGTTGCCCCGTTCAAAAGGGGTTTCTGTTTCAGTTGATTTTTCTTCGAGGGAGCTGGTTTGTTGGGCTGCTCTGATTTGAAAAACGAAAACGCATAACACCAAAAGAAATTTGCAAGGTTTGATGCATCTCAAAAACTTACCTTTTCAGCTCTTTTGAAGACTTTGTTCCGAGCTTTAGGGAGGAATTAAAGCTGAGGTCAAATAAAAAAATTGATTTTTAGAGATGCTATAAACAGGATAGTACAACCAATATCAAATGGAAGAAGTAGATGTTTGTAATAGGTAGTCCCTTTCAACATATCTTCGACAATTCACTTGCGCTCAGCGGCTCTACACTTAAACCATTTCTTTTTCAAATTAGTCAATAGGAATCCCGTACAATGCCGATAGCGGTTGATATTCCCAATTTTTCGGAAGTCGTACGTTCAATTTCCTATTCAGTTGTAAGTCGCCATATCAGGTAAGTAACTTTACAGTTTGCGATAAAGTAAAAGTAATTACCGAATTAGGATTGATTGCAATTAAACACAATCTGAAGAAAAGAAAAGCTAAATATAAAATAAAAAAGAATCGGCTAATAGCCTGCATTTAAAAGGAGATTGAGGTTGTGCAGAAAATATTCATTCCAAATTGAATTACGCAAGGCAACACTCCGTCATTTTCTTCAAAGAAATAAATAAATTGAAGAAAGCCGCTGCTTAACTTTTAAAACAGCCTGTTTTATTTTACTTTGTATCGAAAAAATAATTGTATGGATCAGCAAAAACTTTATTTTCTGTCAACCCGGCTGGTGCCGCTTTTAAAAAGTGTGCCAGTTGATAGCCAGATGAGATGGGGCAAAATGAATTCACAGCAAATGGTAGAACATCTGTCTGGTTTTTTCAGGGTATCAACCAATAAGTTGCATTTTCCATTGGTTACGCCTGAAGATCAGTTGCCAAAGTTTAAAGAATTTTTACGCAGCGAAAAGGAATTCAGAGAAAACACCAAAGCCCCGGTATTACCGGAAGAGCCAATGCCAGTGCAGTTTGCAAGTTTTAGCGATGCTGTAAATGATCTTGAAAAAGAGATAACGGATTTCCTCAACTTATTTAATAATGAGGTCAGCTTAACTACTCAGCATCCGGTGTTTGGCGATCTTAATTTTGAGGATTGGGTACTGTTGCATTACAAACATGTAACCCACCATTTAAAGCAGTTTGGGTTGACTGCCGGATTGAGTTAACCGGCTGTTGTGTTTTGTTTAAGCCATTCCACTATTTCTTCGAAACGTTATTCTCCGGTTGAAATTTTGATAGTAAAATTATAGGCTTCTTCTTGCGATGCATTTAAAATATAACCAGCATTTTCTACCAATGAAATCATTGATACAAAACCTGTCCTTTTATTACAATCAATAAACGGATGATTGATAATTTTACTTTCACCTAAAGCCGCAGCCTTTTCAAAAATTGTTTCATATAAGTCAGTACCATCAGAAGTTTGAAATGGTCTTGCGATCGCAGATTCTAAACTGCCCAAATCTCTTACCCCATTGCCACCCCCATACTTTTCAATCAAAATCTCGTGTACTTGTAATATATCAGCTATTAAAATCATTGGGCCAACTTCTTTAGAGTTTCATCATATCGCTCACTTATTGATTCAACACGTTTTGACAAATTAAAAACATGGTTTTTTGCCGACGAATTTAGTTTTTCCAAATATGCTAAAATTGCATCAATTCCATCCTCATTATTGAGAGCGGCCAACTTTTCAAAAGCCAGTGCTTTTTTTTCTAATACACTCATACTTATATTTTTTATATCCCCAGATTTACTAAATCTGTTCGGTATTAGGTTAGTAAATTTGTAGTATAAACGATTTCCGATATGAAAAAATTAAGTAATTATATTACCGGACACTGGATTACAGGCGATGGCGACGGACAGCAACTATTCAATGCAGTAACCGGTGAAGCCATTGCAAGCGCTACTACAAAGGGCCTCGACTTTGCCGCTATTACCAACTATGCCAGAAAAAAAGGGAATACTGCTTTACGTAAAATGACGTTTCATGAACGGGGCAATATGTTGAAAGCGCTGGCCATCCATTTAAGAAATCACCTGGATCAATTTTACGCCATCAGTTACCAAACCGGTGCCACCAAAGCCGATAGCTGGGTGGATATTGAAGGCGGCATCGGTAATCTTTTTGCCAATGCATCGCTGCGCAGAAAATTTTCGGATGAAACCTTTTGCATCGATGGCGAAAGTCATAACCTGAGCCAGCAAAATACCTTCATGGGTACCCATATTCTTACACCCAAGGAAGGTGTAGCCATCCATATCAATGCCTTCAACTTCCCGGTGTGGGGAATGCTTGAAAAAATTGCGGTGAACCTGCTCGCAGGTATGCCCGCTATTGTAAAACCGGCCACCGTTACCTCCTATTTAACCGAAGCCGTTGTAAGGGAAATCATTGCATCTGGCATATTACCGGAAGGCGCTTTGCAACTGGTATGTGGCAGTGCCGGCGATTTGTTGGATCAGGTTACTTCACAGGATGTAGTCACTTTTACAGGTTCTGCAAAAACCGGTTTGATATTGAGATCAACTCCTGCCATTTTAAGTCAGTCTGTACCCTTCACGATGGAGGCTGACAGTTTAAATTGTATCGTACTGGGCAATGATGTACATCCCGGTATGCACGAGTGGGATATTTTTGTAAAAGAAGTGCGTAAAGAAATGACCTTAAAAGCAGGTCAGCGTTGCACCGGCATCCGCAGGATATTTGTGCCAGAAAATAAAATGGAGGATGTATGGAAAGCCATAGCCAGCTCCCTCGCACAAACATCCATCGGCAATCCTTTGAATGAAAAAGTAAGGATGGGATCGCTGGCAGGACAAACACAACGAAACGAAGTAAAGGAACAGGTGCAAAAATTACTGGCTACTTCGCAACTAATTTATGGCTCACTGGATAGCGTTGCGCTCATAGACGCCGACGCCAATAAAGGCGCTTTTATTTCTCCAATCTTATTGCTGAATGATCAACCTTTTGCTTCCGACAACGTGCACAGCATTGAGGCATTTGGTCCGGTTAGCACCATCATGCCTTATAAAAATATGGACGAAGCCATTGAGTTGAGTAAAATGGGGAATGGAAGTTTATGCTCTTCCATTGTAACAGCCAACAACCAAATTGCCAAACAATATGTATTGAGTGCGGCCACTCACCATGGCAGAATATTGGTGCTAAACCAGGAGTGTGCCAGGGAAAGTACAGGT